>VAPR01000080.1_pt1 | contig 62864 bp, 53 predicted proteins | sample 3380701 | NCBI WGS metagenome assembly VAPR01 (sample SAMN11536904, study PRJNA540576) | hot springs metagenome | isolation source: hot spring wet sediment | place: Spain: Lobios | collected 2014-01
CAGCCGACAGGGGTGCCCGTCACCCTGCCCCGTTCCTCCTCTGCTTGTTCGTAAGCAATGTCTTTAGCATGGACATGAACAACCCGGTCGGCAACGGCTTCCAAGAAAGCAACAGGATCATTGCCCGCCAAGAAGCAATTGCCCGTATCGAAGTTGACTTTCAACATGGGGGACGGATAGAGTTGCAGCAATTTCAAGAAAGTGTCCAGTTTCGTCGTGTAGATTTGGTGCGGTTCCAAGCCGATGTAGATGCCGTGTCGCTCCGCAACGGGGAGCACCCGCTTGAGGGTGTAGCGCATGATAGCGAAGGCTTCTTCATCGTCATCAATCCACGAAGGCTTTGGTCCCTCATCGGTATTGACGACGGGAGCACCGATGTCTGCTGCCCACCGAATGGCTTGGGTCAGGTAAGGCACAGCCACTTCTGGCTTCATGAGCGGGGAGTGAGCGGAAAGCCCAGAAACCTTCAACCCCAGTTCGTCCAATAGGGCTTTGTAGTGCAAGGGGTCTTCTTCCATGCTGAGCATGTGGTAGTAGCCTGCTTCTGCCAACAAGTCGCGCCCTGTTGCCACGCATGGTTCCACGAACTCGTAGCCTAATTCTGCTGCCCGCTTCACCCCATACTCAAAAGGCTTGTCGGCATGGCGAACGAACTCCAAGTTGATACCAATGCCAATCGCCATCTTCGCCCACCTCCGTTGCGTTTACAAAACGCTGGCAAGATTTTAGCGGCATGAGGGAAGAGATGGACACCTTTACTTCCCCTTCGTTGCTCCCTATTCTTTTGCTGGCGGCAGAAAGAGCACAACAGTAGAGGAGGCACTGATATGGACGAGCGCCCTAAGGTGCGCGCTGTGGACATCATCCCGATCCAATTTGATGGTCGTCCACATTTGCTGCTGCGTGACCCGCTGCAACTGAACGATCAAATGCTCATCGTTTCTCCAGCGGCGGGGCTTTTAATCTCGCTGATGGACGGCACCAGAACTTTGCGAGAGATCCAAGTGGACTTGATGCGTCTGACAGGCGAGTTGGTATTCAGCGATCAAATTGAGGCGCTCATCCAACAGTTGGACAACGCTTTGCTTTTGGACAACGATCGGTTTCGCCAAGCCTTGACAGCGGCGGTTGCGGCTTACCGGCAGCGTCCCTATCGGTTGCCCGCTTTGGCAGGAAGGTCTTACCCTGCCACTGGCGACGATTTGCGGGCAATGTTAGACAGTTTCTTTGATGCGCCGAAGGGACCGGGGCATCCCCAAGGGCAGCGCTATGAACGACCGTTGAGGGGGCTTGTGGTGCCGCACATTGACTTGCAACGCGGCGGTTTCACCTATGCGTGGGCATATAAAGACTTAGCCGAAGCACCCCCAGCAGACCTGTTCGTCATTTTGGGCATTGCCCATCACCCTACAGAGCACCTGTTTACCGCCACTACCAAAGACTTCTTGACACCCCTTGGGTTGGCTCAGACGGAACGCTCTTTCCTTGACCTCTTGCAGCAGCATTGTCCCTTTGACTTGTTTGCCGATGAATTTGCTCACTGTCACGAACACTCTGTGGAACTTCAAGTGATTTGGCTGCAGCATCTGTTTGGCGAAGTGCGGATTGTGCCTTTGTTGTGCGCTGGTTTTGAGCACTTGCTGGACTTGGGGGAGAAACCAACGGACCTATCCCCAGTGCGCGACTTCCTTGCGGCTTTAGAAAGGACTTTAGCCCAATGGGAGGAACCTGTCACGCTCATTGCAAGCGTGGACCTTAGCCATGTTGGGGCGCGGTTTGGGGATCGGTCACCGCTTTCCGCAGGAACCTTGCGCTGGCTGGAAGTAGAGGACCGCGCTTTTTTGGAGCGGGTAGCGGAAGGGGATGCCGATGGAGCTTTCCAACTCATCCACGCAGATCGCAACCGGCGGCGTGTGGACGCTTACCCTGCCGTGTATGTGCTGCTCAAAGTGTTACAAGGTCCCAAAGGGATCATTCGTCATTATGACCAATCGGTAGAAGGGGCAAACGAGTCTGTGGTTACCTTTGGCGCTGTTGTGTTCCCGTAGGGCGGGGCAGAAAAGCAGGCAGCAAGAACTCCCGCCTCCTGCCCCGCAGTCACCTACCCTTTCCCCACTTTGGCGAAGATGTCCTTGAGGGCAGCAAGGTAGGCAAGGATCGTGGATTCGCCCCATTGGTCGCGGCGCATCTCATCTATGCTGACATCCCCAATTTGGGTGATGGGGTCACCCAAGGGCTTGACAAATTTTGCCTTGATGACGGTTAGGTGCTCCCGCCGTCCCGTGCGGGTGACGAAACTCTCCTTGTTGAGGGTGCCGATGACCAACAAACGCGACCCCTGTTTGACAAACTGGGCACACTGCTCCGCCAGTGGACCATAAACATCCACCAAGAACAAGTCTGAGATGGGCTCCCCGTTGGCTTTAAAGAAAGGACGAGCCACGTCCATGCTGAACTCCACTTTGATCACACCCGATTGCCGTCGGCGAAGGACGGCGTCCTTCGTCGCAATGCCTGTGACCATAATGAAGTTGACATCCGTTGCCATTGATGAGACCCCTCCTTTCTGCCACCGCCGACGCCCAGAGAAAAAACCGCTGGGCACTTCAATTTTACCACATCTTGACAGGCAACTCCCTTTAATAAGAGGATGCCCTGCCAGCGATTTCTCAACGGTTTTTTCCTTCGTTTGCCCTACCCTTCCTCTGGTGGACCAATCTCAAAAACGCGGCGTTTGGGTGGTTTGACCAAGAGCACATCCCCCTCTTGCAAACCGGAAAGCACTTGCGCCTTCACTTCGTTTTTCAATCCCAACCGGATCCGCACTTTTCGGGTAGGCACCTTTGTCTCTGGGATTCGCAGTTCGTCCAACCGACCCGCAAGAAGGAATTTACGCACTTGCTGGGCAATTTGGGGATCGGTGACCAACAGGGCGTAGCGGTTCTCTTCTTCCTCTACGATGGCATCCAGAGGGATGGTGAGGGTGCGAGGGACTTTTTGCGCCACGATGTCCACATTGGCGCTCATGCCTAACCGCAGTTCGGGATGGGCTTGGCGCAATTGAATCTCCACATCAAACCATGCGCCTTCCCCTTGCCCTGCACTGGGATTGATGTTGCGGTTAAACAGGCGGTCCACAGCAGCGGGAGCAATCTTAGTAACTACGCCTTGGAAGACCTTTTCAGGGATTGCGTCCACGCGGATATCCACTGGTTGGTTGAGATAGACTCGCGTCACATCTACTTCGTTTAACCGCACCCGCACAATCAAGCGGGAAAGATCAGCAATCGTCATCAGTTCAGTCCCTTGAGCAAACCCAGAGATGGCAGAAGTAACCAGTTCTCCCACCTCCACCGATTTGCGCACCACAACCCCTGAGATGGGCGCTGTGATCACCGTATCTCGCAACTGGGTCTGCAGGTTCGCCAATTGCTCTCGCAGCCGTTGCATTTGAGCAGCAGCGATACGCACCTCTTCTTCCAACTGCTGTTTCTCTTGAAGGCGAGCTTCTGCGGCTTTCAACACCGTTGCTGCCCGCTTGAGTTGGGCTTCAGCAACTTTCAAGTCTTCTGGTCGGGCAGAAAGCAAAGCGTTCCGTTGGGCCAAAGCGGCTTGGTAATCCTGCAAAGCGGCGTGGTAACGGGCTTCTGCCGTATCCAAAGTTTGCGCCTCGGAAGCGATGGCGAGTTGGAGAGCCGCTTTTGCTCGCGCCAGTTGGGCTTGGGCAGCAGCAATGTCCTCCGAACGACCTTTACGCAGCAAGTTTAGCCGCTCTTGGGCTGCTCGCACTTCCTGCAATGCAGCTTCGTAACGAGCCCGGGCTGTTGCCAAAGCTTGCTGCTCGTCCAACTGGGCTTGCTCTAAGGCAGCCTGGGCTCGTTGGAACTGTGCCAATGCCGATTGAAACGCCGCTTCGGCGCTATCCACCTCTTGGCGAGCGACGAACCCTTGCTCGTAGAGGAGGCGCTTCCGCTCCAAAGTGGTGCGGGCGTTCTCCAAGTTGGCTTTCGCTGCTTGCAACTCGGCTTCGGCTTGGCGGCGCAAAACCCCTTGAGCGGCCAAGCGCTGCTGGCGCTCCCAATTTTGGCGAGCTTCGTCCAAAAGGGCTTGGGCGCGCTTCAAGTCGGCTTCCGCCGCCGCAGCCTCTTCTGCTCGAGCACCTGCCAAAAGTTTTTGCAGATTTGCTTCCGCTGCTTTTAGGTCGGCTTCGGCTTGCTGGCGGGCGATTACTTGCTGTTCAGCCAATTGCTTTTGACGCTCCCATTCTCGCTTAGCGGCTTCCAATTGAGCGAGGGCTTTTTTCACCGCTGCTTCGGCGGCTTCCACCTCTTCAGACCGTGCCCCTGATCTGACCTTCTCCCAGTTCGCCTGAGCAGCGAGCAAATCCGCATAGGCTTGTTCCCACTGCTGCCGAAGCAAGGACTCTTGCAGGCGCAAGTTCAGCAAGGCTTGGCGCCAGCGAGCTTCAGCAGCGGTCAACTCTGCCCGAACTTGGTTGACTTGCCGCTCCAGTTCCGTAGGATCAATGATCGCCACAACTTGCCCCTTGCGCACCAGATCTCCTTCTTTCACCATCAGTGCCATGACTCGTCCTGCCACCTTGGATTTGACCGCCACTTTGACCAATGGCTCAATCACGCCAACCTCACGCACAGCGAGGGTCAGGGTCTCTCGTTGAACCACAGCGAATTTTGCTGGCGGGATAGCTTGCACCTTCCGCCACCACACGAACCCACCAATAGCGGCAACGACTAAGAAGATTGCCAAGAGCCATCGCCATTGTCTTACCAACCAGCGTCGCACAAGACATCGCCTCCAAACTTGTGGAGCAACAACTTCGCTAACAGGATAGACAACTTCGCTGCAGGCAAAGGACTGTCGGTTCCCGCAAATTTTCCCTCCCAATAGCTTTATACAAGTGGTTTCTGCATTTGGTTATCCTTCAAAGCAGCCACACCTTCGCTTGCAGCAAACAAAAAGCGGAGCAGTGGGAGCACCACCGCCCCGCTTCAGGTGCTTCCCTTGCTCTTTTCTTGGCTTAGCCGCCAACGACTTGATTCAAAGCCGCCAAGGCAGCTTCGTAGTCAGGTTCGTTGGTCACTTCAGGGACAATCTGCTTGTAGCGGATGACGCCATCTTTGTCAATGATCCAAACAGAGCGCGCTAACAATTTCAGTTCCTTGATGAGCACGCCGTATTTGAGCCCGAAGTCGCGCTCTTGATAGTCGCTCAACACTTTGATGCGGTCAATGCCGTTGGCACCGCACCAACGCTTCTGGGCAAAAGGCAAGTCCACGCTAATGTTGAGCACAACCACATCTCCCGAAAGGGACGCAGCAATCTCGTTGAACTTGCGCCCTTGGAGGTCGCAAACCGAGGTGTCCAACGAAGGGGTCACACTGATGAGCGCTACCTTGCCAGCAAGGTCCTGCAAGGTGAAGGGGTTCAAGTCGGTATCTACCACCCGAAAATCCGGGGCTTTCTCTCCCACTGAAAGGTCAGGACCAAGCAAGGTGAGTGGGTTTCCCCGAAATGTGATCACGCCCAGTCGCTCTTGCACTATCCAACGCCCTCCTTTTGTCCGGGATTTTTGCGACGACCGTCACAATTATAGCAGGGCAATCGGAAGAGATCTGCCCAAGTTGAGGGGAGGGTATCCCAACGGATGGAGCCAGAACGGGTTCGCTTGGTGGTTGGATGGAAGATTGCTTTGGGGTTTGGGCTTGCTCTGCTCCTGCTCCTTTTGCCTTTCCCCCTACCCCATGACCAACACCGATTGCTGGCAATTTGGATGTTGACACTGGTCTTCTGGATCACCGAAGCCTTGCCGCTTCCAGTCACAGCACTGGTGGCAATGACCTTATGCGCCCTCTTAGGCATCCTCCCACCCAAGCAAGCGTTTGCGGGGTTGGGCAATCCCATCATCTTTCTCTTTCTGGGCGCTTTCCTCTTAGCCGAAGCCGTCCATCGGCACGGATTGGATCGGCGATGGATGGAATGGTTGCTGTCTAAGCCTTGGTTTACCCAAAGCCCCTTTCGCCTTCTCATTGGCTTCAGCGTGACAGCGTGGGGGTTATCTGCGTGGATGAGCAACACGGCAACAACAGCGTCTTTGTATCCGTTGGCGTGGCAGACCTTCCAAACCCTGCGGACGGCTTTAAACCGTCCCGAACCCTTTGGCACGGCGCTTATGCTTCTTTGTGCTTACGCTTCGTCTGTTGGGGGTGTCCTCACGCCTATTGGCACCCCACCGAACTTGATCGGGTTGGGCTTTTTGGAGAAGGAGGCAGGGGTGCACTTTGGCTTCCTCAATTGGGTGTTTCACCTCGCCCCTATTGGAGCAGTGATGCTGGTGTGCCTGCTGGCGTATGCGTGGTGGTGGACGAAAGGGATTCGCCAACACGATGGCGGACATACCCTCACCCCGCAGCGATTGGGCAATCCCTTGACCAGTGGGGAGCGCAACACCCTTATTGCCTTCGGTGTAGCGGTGGGGTTGTGGCTGGTATCGGGGCTTGCTGCCCTTTGTCTGGAGTCTCCTGCCCTTGTCCAGTCTGTAAAAGGCACCTTTGTCCACAAAGGGCTTTTGTTCTTTCGGGAGTTGCCCGAAGCGGTGCCCGCTTTGGTGGGAGCGTTTTTGCTCTTTCTGTTGCCCACCGAAGGTGGTCGCCCTACCCTCACTTGGCAGGATGCCCAGCGGATAGATTGGGGCACTATCTTGCTGTTTGCTGGTGGGCTCACCTTGGGGGATGCGCTGTTTCAAACAGGCTTAGCCCAAAAGGTGGGAGAAACCCTCCTCGCTCTTCCCTTCGCCGACACCTCTTGGGGGCTCACCTTGTGGGGCACCACTATCGCTGTGTGGTTCACCGAGATCGTGAGCAACACCGCTGCTGCTAACATCCTTGTCCCTATTGTCTTGGCAGCAGCAAAGGAAGCGAGCGTTTCGCCTTTGACCCCTGTGTTGGGCACCGTGATCGGTTGCTCCTTTGCTTTCACCTTGCCCATTGCTACGCCACCCAACGCTATCATTTACGCCTCTGGCTTGGTGCCCATCCGACAGATGATTCAGTGGGGCGTTACCCTGAACTTTGCCGCTATTCTGACGGTGGTCGGGATCCTGCTGCTCTACTAACCTCGCCCTTACGGAACGTTCTTGGCAGGGTTAGCGTTAGCGGGTTCGGAAACTTGGGATCGCAATTGTTTGGCTAACTGGCGGGCTTGCTGAAGCAGTTGACCAAACCGAGCAAAATTGCCCTGCTTGAGGCTCTCCTCGGCTTGGGCAAGGGTGGTTTCCAACTGAGACGCAATATCTCGCACCCTGGAAAGGAGTTGGGTGGAGGGAGGCGATGGTGAGGAGCCAATCTCTGGCACAGGCATCACTTCCCCCCTCTTGCGCAGCAACCGTGCCAGTGCCTGTGGAAGGGTTGGTTCCATGACCACATCCTTTTGGTTCGCCACGATCACCCGCTTCAATTCAGGGAGTTTCGTTTCGGTGGCGACTAAGAACAAAGGCTCAACATAAAGTAGCGTCCCATCCATCGGGATGACCAGCAAGTTGCCCCGGATGACATCCGAACCATACTGGCGCCACAAAGTCAACTGAGGCGAAATTTCTGCGTCGTTGTCAATCCGCGACTCAATCTGAGCAGGACCAAAGATTTGTCGCCCCGGGGGCATCCGTAAGGTGAACAACTGCCCCAGATGAGGCAAATCGCACCGAGCCATTAGCAATGCAACCAAGTTGTGGCGCTCCATCGGCGAAGGCGATCCCACACCACCCCCCGCAGGCGCCGCAAAGTAGGGAGTGAACGGGAGGATCAAAGCAAACTCTAAAGACCTATTCTCCAGCTGAGCATTGGGCAACCGCATCATCACATAGTAGGGCTCCACCTCTTGCCGGCTCATCCCGTAAACTTCCTGGGCAATCCGCCACAAGTCCTCCCGCTGGTAGAACTGCTCTGGATCCTTGATGTGATACAAGCACATTATTTCCGCCTGAATGCGAAAGTAAGTCACAGGGTAGCGCAGGTGGTCTTGCAGCGCCTTTGGCATCGCTGTTAAAGGACGGAACAAGCCGGGGAAAATGCGGGCGTAGGTTTTGACCAACGGATCGGTTTCATCGGCGATATAAAAGTGCGTGGTGCCGTGATAGGCATCAATCACGACCTTGACAGAGTTGCGAATGTAGTTGAAGGTGATGCGTTCTCGCACTTCCTTACCACCGAGGTTGACCGTTTGGGTCAAGGTGTAAGGCTCGGAGTAAGGGAACCGTTTAGAGTAAGTGTAGGCGTCGCAGATCCAGAAGAGGCGCCCCTCAGCGATCACGATGTAGGGGTCGGGATCGTAAATCAGGAACGGTGCAATCGCTCGTATCCGGTCGTGGATGTTCCGCCGCCACAAAATGCGACTTTCTCGCGTGATGGGGTTGGGCAGCAACAGGTTGGGGTCGTTGAACCGCAAGGCAAATGCTAATCGGTGAAAGTAGGTGCCGATGAGGTTGCCGGCGCGCCCTCGGTAAACAGTGCGCACCATCCCGCTCCCTTCCTCTGCTGCCCCATTTGCTCCTTCCCGCGGGTAGTCAAACTCAGGCACCTTCGTCCGCACAATCACATAGTCGTTGGTCAACTCCCCAAAGTAGATCCGAGGTTGTCGCAACTGAAACTCGGGAAACTTGCTCTGGGGCGGGATGTCCTTCACCCACAGAACAGGCATGCCATCTTCTTCCACCTCGTTGACAGGCACCACCACAGCCCCAAAGCCGTGGGTCCAAAGGAAGTGGCGGCTATACCACGAGGGGCGTAAGGATTCCACATTGAGTTCCCGAGCCGACAGCATCACCTGCCGATACACTCCTCCCACACGGTAGCGGTCTACATCCACATCGGCAAATTGGTAGTAGGCGCGAATGGACTGGATTTGTTGAAAGGTGTCCCGCAAAGGTCGGTAGTCCCAAAGCCGCACGCTGGCTAACAGGTCTTGGTTGCGTTCTACTACTTCCGCTGTCACATCGCCTCGGAAGGGATAGCGCAAGTCTTGCGCCCGATGAAGCCCGTAAGCGAGGCGGGTCATGGCGATGTTATGCCGAAGGTAAGGTTTCTCCATCGCCAACTCGTTGGGTTTGACGATGTAGCGTTGCACCAATGCGGGCAACAAGTTCCCCGCTAACCAAGCGATGACCAAAACCGTGGTGAGCACAAAACCTGCCCTGATAGGCAACCGCCGCCACAAGGAAGACAAAATCAACAGGCCACCAAGTGCAAAGGTGACCATCAAAACCCAAAGGGCAGGCAAGCGCACTTTTAAGTCTGTAAAGCCAGCTCCCCAAACCGCTTCGTCTCCAACTTTGCCATACAGCAAGTCAAACATGCTTAGCCGAAAATAAGCCGCAGCAAGGAACAACAGGACAGCTAACCAAACCAGCAGGTGAGCGCGAATTGCGCCAGTAGCGTAACTGAGCAAAACCCGCAGTTGCCCGCGCAAGGTGTTAGGGTAGCGACCGGATAGCAGCATATCAGCAAAGGCATGGAACGCGTAGTAGGTTGCAGCGATCCCTAAGGAGATCACAGCAGCACCGAAGGCATAGCTGAGCAGGAAGCGCCAAAAGGGCAGGCGGAACAAGAAGAAGCTCAAATCCTTGCCAAAGACGGGATCGGTCTCACCCATCGGGGTAGCAAACCAGAACAGGAGCACTAAGTCCCATTGGCGAGCGGCAGCAGCCCCTACCAAAAAGCCAAAAGCGAGAGCGACCAACACCACTAACCAACGAAAACCTGTTTCTATCCACTCCAAGGTCCGTCCCCACCAAGTAAGGGGCAACCGACGGCGCCGCCACACCATCCATCGTTGCGCCAACACCAGGTTGATCCCCACAAGAAGCGCAAACACAATGCCAATGAGAATTCCGACAACCACCTTCGCTCCCATTTGCACCCAGAACACACGGGTGTAACCCAATTCCCGGAACCACAGCCATTCCGTGTAAAACCAAGCAAGTTGTCGGGCAAATAGGAACACGAGCACGAGAGCGACCAAACCGACCCAAAGGAAGCGGCGCATGACTGTCACCTCGCACCTAAAAACTTTGGCACACTGGCATCTTGAAGGAGGCAGGAAGAGGGGCGGTGCTTTTTGTTGTGTCACTTCCTGGTGTGGGAGGCTACAATACAAATGGCGTCGGCGCTCCCACCCTCTCATCCCGAGCGGTGGAGGGTCAACGCGCCCGATGAAGCCCGGCAACCTGCCTGTGCAAGGTAAGGTGCTCAAAAGCGTTGAGTCCCGCTTGGCGGGACAAAAGATGAGAGGAGTGGGACAACGGCGAAGATTTGCCTACGAGGTCCCGCTCCTCTCGTTCCGCGGGGAGCGCCCCGCCATAACAAAGCGCACGGAGCGGTGACCTTGTAGGGGCGCCTCACTGCTTGCCTGCCCCTCCTGTGTCCCCGCTTGTCCGTGCAGCCCATCCCTTCCTTGGAGGTGGCTTTGATGCCAAACATCCAAGTCGTGGACGGACGCAACATGCTGGTGGAAGACATGCCCGTAGAAATCGTGGAGCGCAAGGGGAAAGGGCATCCCGATTCCCTCTGCGACGAAGCTGCAGAAGAACTCTCTGTCGCCTTGTGCCAACTCTACCGAAGGGAAGTTGGGCACATCCTGCACCACAATGTGGACAAAGCTGTCTTGGTAGGTGGCAGTTCTGAAGTCTCCTTTGGTGGAGGGCGAGTAGTGCAGCGAATCCAAATTGACATCGTCGGGCGAGCAACCCTTTGTTGGGACAACAAATCGTTTGACCTCAACGAACCATTCAGAGAGGCAATAATTCAGCGCCTTTGTCACCAAGTGCGTCACCTTCGCCCAGAGCACTTGGAGGTCAATTTCCGGGTTCGCCCCGGCAGTGTGGATTTGCAACAAATTTTTGCCGATACGGACGCACCACCCCTTGCTAACGATACCTCCTTTGCCGTCGGTTTTGCCCCTCTCAGCCAGTTGGAACAACTGACCCTGCAAACCGAACTTTTCCTCAACAGTGAAGAAGGCAAGCGCCTCTTCCCTCAGTTGGGTGAAGACATTAAGGTCATGGGGGTGCGAGAAAACGATCACATCCGCCTCACCGTTGCCGCCGCTTTCGTCGCTGAGAAAACCCCCGATCGCGCTACTTACGAAGAAGTCAAGCGACAAGTTGCTCAATACCTGCAAAACGAACTGGCGCCTCGTTTCACCACACGCAAAGTTTCCGTGTTTATCAATACCGCTGACACGGAGCAAACATCTTACTTGACCGTTACGGGCACAAGTGCGGAATCGGGCGATGACGGGCAAGTAGGGCGAGGCAATCGCGCCAGCGGGCTCATAACTCCTTACCGCCCCATGACTTTGGAAGCCATCGCAGGTAAAAACCCTGTCAGTCATGTGGGCAAGGTTTACAGCATCATGACCCAATTGATCGCTAAACGCCTAACCGAACGCATCCCTGAACTGAAGCAAGTCTACTGCTACATGGTCAGCCAAATCGGCAAACCCATCACCGACCCACAAGTGATCAGCGTGGAAGTTTGGGGTGTCCCCGCTGAAAAAATCCAACACGAAGTCCAGCAAGTGATAGACGAAGTGCTGGGCAACTGGAAAGCCGTCCGCGACGGGTTCCTCCAACGGAAGTGGTCTATCTACTGATCCCGAAGTGACTACCGCTGCCTAACTGCGCAAACAGCCTCGCTTTGAGAAAAGGGAGTCAAGCAAGAGTGCGGGGAGGGACAGCCTCTTGGCACCTCTCCGCTCAGTGACACCCAATTGAAACCTTAGGGCGAGGCAATGCTCCTGAATCGCTAAAAGTGTCGGTGTCTTTGGAGAGTTTGCCTCCCAGCGAGCCGCATCTCGGTGCCTTAGGGGAGACACCCTCCAAACTAAAACAATCCGATGCGGTTGCCCAACTTGCAGCATAAAATTTCCTTGGCGCCGATCGCCACGATCTGTAGCATGGAACTTGGACGGCGTCAATGGAGGAAGCGGGATGAAAGTTTGGGGCCAATGGCGCTTGCTTACGCAAGAGGAAGAGGACCAACTGCACCAAAGCGCGCTGAGGCTACTCAGCGAAGTTGGTGTCGCTGTGGAAAACGACCAAGTCCTCACTCGGTTAGCCGAAGCTGGCGCAAAAGTCAATCGTGAGCAACAACGCGCTTTCTTCCCCCCTGAATGGGTCGAACGATTCCTCGCCGACTCTGAACCCTTTGACTGGTCAGCTGCTGAGCCGTATGTTGGGGGGAGTGCTTCCGTCTACTTCGGCTACTACCTTGACCCAGAAACGGATGAGTTCCGAGGGTGGACGGTTAAAGACATGCTGCGCTACTTCAAAGTAGCGCACCACATCGGCTTGGGATTTGGCTCCGCTTATGTGTTTCCCGTGGACGGTGTGCCTAACGAAGCGCTTGTGCCCTTCTTCCATTACTTCGCCCTCAAGTTCACAGGGCGTGCCAGCGCCAGCGTGAACAATGTCCAATGGGCACCCATTGTTTTGGAGATGAACCAAGCGTTTGCCGAAGAAACAGGCATCCCTTTGCAACAGGTGCTCAGTCCTGTCCATATCCACTTGGTTTCGCCCCTCCGCTTCTCCGCCGAAGAAGCAAAAATTTTCGTCTTCTTTGCCGAAAGGGGATTGCGCATTGGCTTTAGCACGATGTCGGTGTTGGGCAGCAACGCCCCTGTCACCATCGCAGGAGCACTGGCCCAACACTTGGCACAAAACTTGTTCATCAACATCATTTATCGTGTTTACTTTGGCGAGCGTCGGTTGTTTTTCGGGAGCGCTATTTCGCCAATGGACATGCAAACGCTGATGCAGTCCTACGGTCGTCCGGAAAAAGAATTGTGCAATGTGGCGATGGCACAACTGGCGCGCCGTTACGGCGCTCACTTTGGTCCTCACACAGGACACTCCGACGCAAAAAAGCCAGGTCCCGAAGCAGGCTTTGAAAAAGCCCTTAACGCTATCCCCTCCCTTATCGCTTGCGGGCGCGTGGGTATCAGTTGCGGGTTGCTTTCTGTAGACGAAGTCTTCTCACCTATCCAGTTGGTCATTGACCGAGAAATCATCCACGCGCTCCGCCGGTTCGTGCAAGGGTTTGAGATCAACGAAGACACCTTAGCCGTTGACCTTGTCAAGGAAGTTGGTCCGGGTGGTCTCTTCACGGCAACGGAGCACACGGCAACGCACTGGCGAAAAGAATTGTGGCATCCGACCATCTTTGCCCGAGAAATGTTCAGCGCGTGGCAGCAAAGGGGTGCTAAGACGGAAGTGGATTTGGCGAGAGAAATCTGTCAAGAGGCGCTGCGCAGCGAACCCCTGCCTGTTCACCTCTCGGAAAATTTGGAGCGCGACCTTCTAACGCTCATCCGAAAGAGAACGGGCGTCTCACTGCAACCCGTTGAAACCCTGTGAGAGGTGACCAATTGTGACCCCCCGTGAGCGCGTTTTAGAAGCCATTCACCGCGGCAACCCTGACAAGTGTCCCAAGGAAGCCAGTTTCACCCCCGCGGTCTATGAAGAGTTCAAACGGCGCACAGGACACACCAACCCTGCTGAATACTTTGAGATGGATGTTCGCTATGTCGGCTTTCGGTTGCCTGATGAGTTGCCCGAACGCAGTCGATGGCTTCAGAAGATGCCTCCCGAAACCTTCTTGGTTGACCCCATCTACGGCACAATGGCGATTCCAGCAGGTTACTACCACTTCCACGGTTATGTTTTCCCATTGCAAGATGCCGAAACGATTTCCGACATAGAAGCATACCCTTTTGCTGACATTCTCCGCCCCGAATGCCACGAGCACTTGGAAAGGGAAGTGAAAGTGTGGCACGAGAAGGGCTATTTTGTCACGGGTTTTGCTGGGCACATTTTTGAAACCTCGTGGCAACTAATGGGCATGGAACGGTTGCTGGAAGGGATGCTGACGGAGCCTGCTTTGGTGGAAGCTCTGCTGGAGCGCATCACTGAGTTCAATTGTTTCCGTGCCCGTCGGTTAGCCGAAGCGGGCGTGGACATGCTGCAAGTAGGTGACGATGTGGGGATGCAAACGGGATTAATGATGCATCCCGATGTTTGGCGCAAATTTCTCAAACCTCGCTTGAAACGGGTGATTGACGCTGCAAAAGCCATTCGCCCCCATTTGCCCGTTTGGTATCACAGCGATGGCAACATCATGGCGATTGTGGATGACTTGATTGAGATTGGCGTGACCGTGCTCAACCCTGTGCAACCCGAGTGCATGGATGTCGTGGAAGTGAAGCGGCGGTGGGGCGACAAGTTAGCCTTCTGGGGCACCATCGGCACCCAAAGCGTGATGCCCTTCGGCACGCCAGAAGATGTCCGAAGAGAAGTCAAACGGATGATTGACCTGTTTGCGCCCGGTTTGGTTCTCGCACCCACCCATGTGTTAGAGCCCGATGTGCCTTGGGAGAACATCATCGCTTTCTTTGAAGCAGTAGAGGAATTTGGGCGATACCGATAGTGGAGGTGAATGGGATGCGGAAGGAACCCATCAAACTCTTTGACCTTTGGAGGGAGACAATGGATGTGATGATCCGCTATGGCTTGCTCCTGTGCAGCATCGGTGCTGATGGCAAACCCAATGTGATGACCATCGGTTGGATGACGGGTGGGGTTGTCTGGGGCAAGCCCCTTTTGTGCGTGTTCGTCCGACCCAGCCGCTACACCTACTCCCGCTTGGAGCAAGTGGGTGAGTTCACCGTCAATGTGCTGCCTCCTGAATTTGAAGAAGCGTTGCAAGTCTGCGGGATGTTATCAGGGCGCGATGTGGACAAGTTTGAGCGAACAGGTTTGAGACCAGCACCACCCCAAAAGGTGCGAGTCCCCATTGTGGAACAAGGAGTTATCCACTACGAGTGCCGTGTGGTGCATAAGAACGATGTGGATCCTCAATTCTCTGCTGAGGAGATCTTGACCAGTGTCTATCGGCAAGGCGACTTGCACCGCATCTATTACGGTGAGGTTGTGGCGGCATATGCTGCCACAGATGCTGCTGAGCGGTTGCAGCGCAGCCACCTCTTGTGACCGTTGGTCAGCGCTCAGAAGAAAGCTAACTGCGAAGGAGAATCGCAATAAGGAACGCCGTGAGCAACCAACCGGCTGCAACCCAAGTGATGACGCGGTCTAAGAAAGTTGCCATCCCTGATTGAGAAGTTAGGATGTGGCGACCGCCAACTATGCCCCAACCGCCCAATCCGCCACCGCCTGTTTCCCGTTCCGTGATGTGGGTCACCATCGCCACAACCAAAGCGATAGCGAAAATCAAGTTCAGTGCACCAACAAGATAAAGCAGGAAGGTCAAGGGACATCCCTCCTGAGTAGCGTTAGACAGTCGTTTGGAACGCCCTTTGATGCCTCAAGCGTTTCGCTGATTGGCACGACAAAATTTACCACACCCAAGATAGCAAGGCAAGGGAGCATCGGCTATGAGCGAACTGGGTCTGTTGGAACGCGCCAAACAGGGTGACTATGAGGCTTTTTTGCAGTTGGTTGAACCGCATGAGCAACGCCTCTACAAGTTAGCCCTGCGCATCACAGGAAGTCGTGAAGATGCGGAAGATGTGCTGCAGGACACCCTGCTCAGCGCTTTGGAGCACCTTCACGACTTTCGGGGTGATGCTGCGTTCGGCACTTGGCTCTATCGCATCGCTATGCACAACGCCTTCCGTGTCCTGCGTCGGCGGCGCGGAGGCGAAGCAGTGTCGCTGGAAGAACTGATAGCAGAAAGGAAAGAGGAAGACGAAAATGCCATTCCCCATCCCGAGTTCATTGCCGAATGGCGCGATCCAGCAGAAATTGCGGAGCAAAGGGAGTTACGCCGCATCTTGGACGAAGCCATCGAGCAACTCCCCCCCAGTTACCGCTCCGTTTTCCTGCTCCGCGATGTAGAGGGACTTTCTACAAAGGAAGTCGCAGACATCTTGGGCATCAGTGAGGGTAATGTCAAAGTCCGGCTTCTGCGGGCGCGGCTGAAGTTGCGAGAAATCCTCAGCCGCTACTTTGGCGACCCCACCAAACGAGTTAAGCCCCGCCACCAGCACGAATGAGGGAGAAAGTGGCTTTTATTTCTTACCTTCAAACGCACCAATTGCCCAAAACTTTCCGAGGACAAAACAGGCACTCCTTTTGCCTCCAAGCACTTTTCCCTTAGGGGTTGGTTATGGTTATTTTGCCGATTGACCCAGTTCGGCATAAACTTGCCCGTGTAACTGGCGAGCAGCTGCGACCAACTCCCAGTGAGGGTAGTCCACTCCAGAGACGAAGCCGATGTTGTAATTTTCGCCATCAAAGCGCCCTGTCAAGGGCTGATCCACATACTGGAACCAATGGCACCCGACAAAGGCAGGCAAACGCCAAACGCTGCGCACATAAGCTTGGTAGGCTTTGCCCCGCTCTTCTTGGTTAGCGACAGCGACCAAACCGGTGTGGAACATCCCCCGATCCAAAGCGCCAAAGTGAAACTCGCCAATCAAGCACGGCTTACCCAAGGTGTGGGTGAATGCCCAAACTGTCTCATCCACTGTGCGGGTGTAGATGTTGAAACTGACCACATCGCAAAACTCTGCTGCTACCCTCACGGCTTCTATCGGTCGGGGTGCAAAGCGGCAACCAAGGTAGAGTTGGTTTGGGGCGTGCTTCTTCAAAGCACTGCGCACTACCTCAAAGTAGCGACGGGCAAAGTGAGTCAGGAAGGCACTCAAATCCTTCACGCATTCTTCCGTCATCGTTGAAGGCAACGACAGCGGTCTCTCCGCCAGTTCCTCCCATGACGCTACCTGCACCTTCCACGCCGCACTGAGGTTATCAATCGTTTGGTATTTGGTGCGCAGCAAGCGAACGAACTCTTGCTTTGCAGGCAAAGAGCCATCGTTGGCTAACACGCGGCGAGGCAAATCGTAGCGGCTGACCAAATCGCCACCCCAACCACTCCACGACAATTCGTTGTCCACAAAATAGCCGAGGCACCAAGGGTCATTGCGCCACTCTCGGACAGCGTCGGCAATTACTCGCTCCACCACTTCAGGGAACCGTTCATCAAAGACATCGGGCATCGGTTGCCATGCTGTTTGGAAATAGCGAGGTGCCCCGTAATGGATGGGCACGGTGTAAGGGATGCGACGCAATCGGAATACCTCAGTTGACGACCAGTTACCGATGGTGTTAAAACCCCATGATAAAAGCCGCTGGGCAGTCACTTCCAACCACTGTTGCTGCCAATTGGCGCCATACTTGCGGAGCAAGTTCATGGCGTAAAAGTTAACCCAACGGGTATAGCCATGAGAGCGCCAAGAGGAGACAAATTGGGCAAAGGGGTCTGGCGGTTTGGGCAACCATGAAAAGAGGAATTCCCGGTTGTCCAACGGCGTGTCTGCGTACCAATTAACGCAGTCCATCCCCAGCGAGAAAAAGAGTCGCCCCGTCGGCGTTACAAGCCACCAACGCCCTTTGCCTTGCCGCAAATCCGCTGGCGGTTCCGTTTCCACTCCGTTGACCACATAAGCGGTTCGGAAGAAACCCGTTGCCCTAAGCTGTGGACCGTTTTTCCAACCGCCAAATTCATCCCGATCAGCAAACGGTGGGTGACTCTTGAGCCACTGCTCCTCTTCCAGCCGTTGACGCACCAAATCTTCGTCGCTTTTGACCTTTCCCTTCCAATCACCGTGCGCATATTGCCCATACCGGTCCACGATGCCTTTGAAATCAGGAGGTGGGACAAGGCGGAAGTTGTCCACGATGAGGGTGCGTGGACGAGGGGGCTTGGCGAGGAATATCTGAAAGGCAACAATGTGCGACCAGTTGATGTCAGCGCCGTAGGTTTCCATCTTGAGGGCGTTTGGAATCAAAGGCGGGCCGCCGCGCATCCCTGGCGGAATAGCGGAGCGGAAAGGCATGACCACAGTGACTTGGCTGCGTGGAGGAATGACTGTGCGCCCCGTTCGGCAATGGCGCTGCCCATCAGCGGCGAAATCGTCGTCCACCCGGATAAATATCGCTACTTCTTCGCTTTCGGGGTTCCACACATCCACGGCTAAGCCACCGAAAGGACGCCAATCGCCATCTGCAAAAGTGGTGCCAATGGGGAAGTAGATGTTGGGGTAGTCGGCGGTTTGGAATTGCACTTGTAGGGCGTAACGACCGTGGGTGGCGCCTGTTGTGGTGCGAGTAGCGAGCGCATTGTTTCGGGCAATCTTACCCACATCGTCAGGCGCTTCAAAGGACGCCAGCAACAAACTTGCAACCAAACACAATCCCATCATACCCCTTCCCCCCTTAGTCCCTGAGGCGCTGATTAGTTAACGGCGCCGACGGAAGAGGTCATCGCGGTAGCGCTCTTCCATCCAAACATCGCCACGCATGTGGTAGCCACGCTCTTCCCAATAGCCAGGTTTGTCTTCCGCCATGAACTCCAGGGCGTGCACCCATTTGGCGCTTTTCCAACCATAGCGGCTGGGCACCAGCAAACGCAGGGGATAACCGTGCTCCGGCGTCAACAGTTCGCCGTTGATCGCCCAAACCAGCATCCCATCGTCCCTCAGCACAGCCAAGTCCAGATTGGTGGTGTAATCGTCAAGGCAGTGGACCATGACAAATTGGGCTTCAGGCTTGGGTTGGGCGAGGGCGATCACATCGCGCACCCAAACCCCTTCCCACTCGTCTCCCAGTCGGCTCCACCCTGTCACACAGTGGAAATCCGCCACGCGCTTGACGACAGGCAAGGCTTTCAGTTGCTCGTAGGTCAGTTCCACTTCTCGTTCCACCAAACCGAACAAGCGCAACCGCCAAGCGGCTATGTCAACGGTTGGAACGCCATTAGCGAGCATCACTGGGAAGTTTTTCACCACTCGCTGTCGGGGTGGCACCCGTCCTTGTTCGGACATGCTTTTCCCTCCTTTGCGCTGAGTTGCTTCGTCGCCTTCGCTAAACTTTGCAACGGAGACAGTTTGGTTGCTATTGCCAAAACATTCAACTCCGACACGCCTATTGTGGCATCAAGAGAACGGGAAGCAACGATGGGAAGGAGAGTGACAAAGGATGCCTTTCCCTTACCGGCGAGTGCACATGGTGGGAATTGGGGGAGCTGGGATGAGTGCTATTGCGCTGGCGCTGTTAGCAGACGGTGTGATTGTGAGTGGCTCCGATTTAGAGCCGTCGTCCTACACTGACCGTTTGCAGCGGGCAGGCGCCACCGTTTTCTTCGGGCACGACGAGAAATTTGTCCATGATGCGGAAGCCCTTATCGTCAGCACAGCTATCCCTCCAGATAACCCCGAAAGACAAGAAGCCGAACGGCGAGGCATCCCCGTTTTGCACCGAGCAGAAGCGTTGGGGTTGCTGATGCAGGGCAAACAAAGCATCGCAGTAGCAGGCACTCACGGCAAAAGCACGACAACCGCAATGATCGGACACATTCTAAGCCAACTGGGCTACGACCCCACCGTTTTGGTTGGCGCTGAAGTAATCAACTTTGGGAGCAACTGCCGCATCGGGCACAGCGATTGGTTGGTTACGGAAGCAGACGAATCAGACAAGTCCTTTCTGCTCCTGTCACCTACCCACATCGTTGTCACCAACATCGAGTTGGACCATCCTGACTGCTACGCTAACGAAGAAGAGGTGGTGGCGGCGTTTTGCGCCTTTTTGGAACGGATGAACGAAGACGGGTTGTTGGTGGTCAACGCTGATTGTCCCCGGGCATCCCGCTTGCCCTTCCAACTGTCTCGCCCAGTTTGGTGGATGAGTTTTGGAGTGCACAACGAGGCAGACTACACAGCCCGTGGTGTGCATTCTTTGCCAGACGGTTCGTGGGTTTTTCAGGTTCAGCGGCGACCGAAAGTTCTGGGTGAAGTGCGGTTGAAAGTGCCCGGCGAGCATAATGTCACCAACGCAATGGCAGCCTTGACAGTCTGCCACGAGTTGCTGGGGGTGCCTTTCTCTTTCCTCAGTGAAGCCCTCGCAACTTTCCGAGGGGTCAAGCGGCGATTTGAGGTTGTGGGAGAAGTTAATGGCGTTGCCGTTGTCCTTGATTATGCCCACCATCCGACCGAAATCCGAGCGTTGCTGAGGACAGCCCGACAGGTGTTTCCTGAGGGACGGCTTTGGGTAGTGTTTCAACCCCACCGCTATACCCGCACCCAGCAACTATGGCGAGCCTTCGGTTCCGCTTTTGAGGGAGCAGATGGGGTTTGGCTCACGGAGATTTTCGCAGCCTCCGAGCCACCGATAGAGGGCGTTTCCAGCCAACTCATTGCCCAAGCCATTCGGGAACATGAACCCCAAAAGTTCGTTGAGGTGGAGGCTGATTGGGAAGCGATTTTAAGCGAAGTTGGTCAAAGGGCGCAACCCAAAGACGCAGTTTTGATCGTAGGCGCAGGCGACATCTACAAACTTGCCGCAAAATTATTGATGGCGCTGTCTAACGCAACGGGACAAGGTTGAGGGAGACGAGGGGACAGAGCGTTGCAATCGCTCGGCACCTTGCCGATGGAGGTTGACCATACCTATGACCGAACGGGAGCGCCGAACCCTAACCCAACTGGTCAGTGAACCACCGAAGTTTGATGAGCCGATGCGTTACCACACCACCCTGCGCGTTGGTGGTCCCGCTGACGCTTTCGTGACCGTGCATAACTTAGCCGAGTTGCAGCGCACAATGCGCTTTGCTTATGATCACCAACTGCCTTTTTTGGTTTTGGGAGAAGGGAGCAACTTGATCGTTCGTGACGGCGGAGTGCGAGGCATCGTGGTGCGGTTAGGAGGCGAACTTTGCCAAATCCGCTTTGACACTCACGAAGTAGAGGTGGGCGGTGGCACTTACCTCCCTCACCTTCTGGTCAAGGCTGCCCAACGGGGTTTGAGCGGTCTGGAGTGTTGCACTGGAGTGCCCGGAACTGTCGGCGGTGCCCTGATCTCTAACGCCGGCACTGCTGAAGAGTTTATCGGCAACCGTGTGCGACGAGTGCAATTGCTGACAGAAGACGGTTCGCTGCGCATTGCGGAACGAGATGAACTGCAGTTCAACTATCGCTTCAGCAACTTGCGATCCTTAGGTGCCGTCGTTGTGAATGTTACCTTTGATTTGGAGCCAGATGACCCGAAAGCCGTGATGGAACGCATTCATCGCCGCTGGCGCTACCGATGGGAAACCCAACCGGTCAACCAACCCTGCGCTGGTTGCATCTTTAAAAACCCTCCAGGCGACCGGGCAGGTCGGCTAATAGATGCTGCCGGTTTGAAGGGGTTGCGTGTCGGCGATGCGCAAGTCTCTCCTATCCACGCCAACTTCATCGTGAACTTAGGCAACGCAACGGCAAAGGATGTTTTGACCTTGGCAGAACTCATGCGCCAAGCAGTTCTGGAAAAGTTCAAAGTCGCTTTGGAATACGAAGTGCAGATTGTCGGCGAAGACGCGTGAGCAGGGGAATTGCCCCTAAAAGACTACCCCGTCCGCCATAGCGGACTCGGGTAAAGGAAAACCCGAAAGGTTCACCCTTGGCAAATTGCCTTGTGCTGAGCCAGTTGCTGTTCGCTCGGAGATATCAGCGGGTTCGGTAGGTGAGCGACACGATGGCGCAACTGTTGGTGTTGATGGGAGGTGATGCTCCGGAACGGGAAATCTCCCTTCGGTCGGGGCGAGCGGTTGCCGCCGCCTTAGCACGCAGTGGGCATAGGGTCTGGGCAATGGACATTTCTTATCGCCACAAAGAGTCACACCCTCCGACTTTGCCTCCCGAACCCACATTGGAACCTCCCTTACGCTGCTCCCCTTTGACCCTTCCCGATTGGTTGAGGCTCCTTCGTCCGGATGCAGTCTTCCCTATCCTGCACGGTGGCTATGGTGAAGATGGAACCTTGCAAGCGATGTTGGAGTTGCTTCAAGTGCCTTATGCTTCTCCCCCACCCCTTGCGTGCCAATTGGCAATGAACAAAGTGCAGTTCAAGCGGTTGCTCATTGCAGAAAACATCCTTACGCCCCCTTACTGCGTGCTTGACAGGACTTCTTTTGAACGAGATCCCGAAGGCGCTCTGGATGAAGTGGAGCAGCGGATCGGCTACCCTTGCGTTGTCAAGCCCTCTTGTCAAGGGTCAACAATTGGCGCCAGCGTGGTCAACCAGCCCGACCGCAGCGCCTTGTGGGAAGCGGTTGCGGAAGCCCTTCGGTATGACCCGGAAGCATTGGTGGAGCAAAAGATCATGGGCAAGGAAATCACGGTTCCCGTGTTGGGGCAAGGGGAAAAGGCAAAGGCGTTGCCTGTGATCGAGATTGTGCCCAAAACTGGCTTTTTTGACTTCACCACGAAATACACGCCGGGAATGGCAGAGCATGTGATTCCTCCATCCCTTGCCGAAGCGATCCAAAAACGAGCTCAGGAGATCGGCGTTCGGGTGCACAACTTGTTGGGGTGCCGTGCCGTCACTCGCACGGACATGATGGTGGACGAACAGGGCAATATTTTTGTGCTGGAGTTAAACGCGATTCCGGGCATGACGGAACTTTCTTTAGTGCCGGAAGCCGCCCGCTATGCGGGCATCAGCTTTGAAGCGCTGATGGACTATTTGTTGCAAGAGGCTTTGCAAACTCCATTGCGGAGTTGGTAACCGATGCGGAGGGGCAAACGGAGCCTTTGGTGGTTTTTTCTAACAGGGGTTGGCATAGTCGCCTTGCTAACGAAGGGATTGGCAATCCGCCACATCCGATGGGAAGGCGATGCCCCTATTGGGTTTGGTCGCATGGTCGCCGTCCAACAACGACTGCTTGGTCAACCCCTTTGGTCGGTCACAGAACGCAAAGTGCGCCAGTGGCTTGCTGGTGAGATGGTTGGTCAAGTGCGCCTTCGGCGCCATTTTCCTTCCACGCTGGTCATTGAGGTCAATGCTCCGCCCCTTCTGGGGGTGATCCACAAAGGCGACTATGCGGCTCCCATAGACGAACGAGGAAAAATGTGGCGACCTGTGCCGTTGTATGCAACGCGCCTGCCATTCTTGCTAATTGCCAACCCTTTGCCTTTGCCTAAAGCCATGCCGGCTATCAAGAGAACCTTGGAGATTTGTCGTCAGGAACGATTGACCGTGCGCGCAGTTTGGGTGGACGCTTATGGGCAAGCAGGAATTTACTTGAGCGGCAAGGGATGGTTGCGATTGGGCAACCCAAAGGAGTTGACCTTGAAGGTGCGGTTAGGCAAAGTTTTGTGGCAAAACCGTCTCTTGACTCCCCAAACTGTGGCAGACTTGAGTTTGTTGAGAGTTATCGCTTTGTGGTCGCAAGGGCCTTCACAACCAACACCGCCTAATAAAGGGCAAAGAAGGTGAACCCAACGATGCGCTCATCGCTCAAGCAAGAGCAACGCTTCGCCATCGTAGTGGTTGGGTTGACTTTGGGGCTTCTGATTGGCTTTCAGGTGCGCACTTTGGGATTCCAACAAGGCACTATGGGCTCTGCCCGTGCCACTGTTTTGATGGAACGGCTATTGCGCGCTCAAGATGAAATCCAACAGTTGCGGGCAGAAGTGGACAAGTTGCGCCAACAGTTGCAAGAGTATGAGCAAGCCATGGCGGAAGGGAGAGCAGCGACGGAGCGGTTGACCGCCGAACTCAATCGTTTGCGGGTGTTGGCAGGATTGACCAAAGTGCGTGGTCCCGGCATCCTCCTTTGGCTTACCGATGCCCCCTCCTCTTCTTCGTCCGAAGACCCCTCCATTGGGATCGTGCACGACACAGACCTGCTGATGATTGTCAACGAACTAAGGAACGCCGGCGCAGAAGCCATCGCCATCAACAACCAACGGATTGTCACCACCACAGCCATCCGCTGTGTAGGCAACTTGATCACGGTCAACGGCATCACGATTAGCCCACCTTACGAGATTGCGGCTATTGGTCATCCCGACCGGTTGGAGAAAGCATTGACTATGCCAAAGGGCGTTTTAGAAGAACTGCGGACCCTTGGTATCCCTGTTCGCCTCTTTCGGCGCCAGGATGTCATTGTGCCGTCGTTGAGTGTTACCCCCCGCTTAGAATTTGCGCGACCGATCGAGGTTCTCGCCCAATAGGGGGGACAAACATGTGGCTGGGTTTGTTGGCGTTAGCCGTTGGGTTGCTCATTGGGTTGTGGTTGCCATCGTTAGCTGTGTTGCCCGTTGCCTTCCAACAGCAGTTGCCCAACTACTTAGGGTTAGCTTTGTTGGCGGCTGTTGACGCTACTTTGGGGGCGTGGCGTGCCAACTTGGAGGGCGTTTACGACACAGGCGTGTTCCTCTCTGGCTTCTTTGTCAACATGGTAGCAGCCACTTCCTTAGCCTATGTGGGAGATCTGCTGGGCGTCAACTTAGCGTTGGCAGCCGTGGTCGCTTTCGGCACCCGTATCTTCAACAACTTAGCCATCATCCGCCGTATCTTCTTGCAGCGATGGCGACAACGGGTTTCGCGGGTGGGGTGACAGTGGTGTATCGTCCAACAACGGCGACACTGGTGGCACTGGATGTTGGCACCACAAAAGTCTGCACCTTGATCGCTCGGATTTTGCCCGAGGGATGGGATGTGCTCAGTTTCGCTTCCGTGCCGTCCCGAGGGATTCAACGCGCCACTGTTGTGGACCTCAACGAAGCGACTGCCGCTATCGCCCAGAGTTTGGAACGAGCCGAGCAGTCTGCAGGGATGGAAATCCAAGCCGTTTGGGTGGGCATCACAGGACACCACATCCGTGCCTACCCGGTAGAAGTGGGGCTAACCTTGACCGATGGGGAGGGACGAATCACCCAAGAGCACTTGGATGTCCTTGTTGAACGAGCCAAAAGGGTTTCCGATATCCCGGATGACCACACGGTGCTGCATACCTTGCCTCGCCAGTTCACGATAGACGGGGTAAGCGGGATTCGCCGCCCCTTGGGCTTAGCAGCCCGAGAGGCACGGATGCAAGCCTTGTTGGTCACTGCTACCACCTCCTTCGTCCGCAATTTAGCCACTTGCATCCGTCAAGCCGGTGCTGAAGTGGAAGGGATGGTCTTGGAACCCTTCGCAGCCGGTTTGGCGGTGCTGACAGAGAGCGAGCGGGAGTTAGGCACTGCCTTACTGGATATCGGCGGAGGCACCACGGATGTCGCCGTCTTCATGGAAGGCACTTTGGTAGATACTTTCGCTCTTCCTGTCGGCGGCAACCATGTGACCCGAGACATTGCTATTGGGCTGCGCACCCCTTTGGAAGAAGCGGAACGAATCAAGGTGACCTATGGTTGCGCTCTTAGCCAACGGGTGGACGCTAACGAAACGGTGGAAGTGTTGGAGTTGGGGCGGGGGAAACCCCGTCCGATTCCCAGACGAGCCTTGGCAGAAATCATCGAACCTCGCATGCAAGAACTGTTTGAACTGGCGGCGGATCGCCTCGCCCGACATGGATGGCTCCCTCTATTAGCAGGGGGTGTGGTGCTCACTGGCGGTGGCTCCCTGTTGGATAGCGTCGCTGAACTGGCACAGCAAGCCTTCGGCTTGCCTGTGCGGATAGGCGAACCTCACCTTCCTTTAGGTGCCCCACAAGAACTGCGCAATCCCATTTACGCTACGGTTGTGGGGTTGGTGTTGCACGGGATCCAACATCACCGCGCCCTTAAAGAAGCGACCCCTTCCTTCTGGCAGCGGGTGGAGCAATTTTGGCAGCGTGTCCGCCGTTGGCTGCCTTGGTAATCAAAAGTTGGCGCAATGCGTTGAGGTCGCAAGGGGGATAAAGCGATGGTGCAACGGGTGCGCTTTGGGGTTGTTCCGGCGGGTGGGCTTGGCTCCCGCCTCCTGCCCCTCACCAAAGCCCAGCCAAAAGAAATGCTCCCTTTGGGACGCAAACCCGTCCTCCACCATATCGTGGAGGAACTCGTTGCGGCTGGCATCCGCCACCTCGTGCTCATCACCGGGCGACGCAAACGCAGTGTGGAGGACTACTTTGACGAGGATGGAGACTTGCGCCATTTAGACCCTCAAAAAGTGCCCACCGCTGATCAACTGGGGGTCACCATCGTTTACCTGCGGCAGTCTCGTCCCTTGGGCAGTGGGCACGCTGTGCGCATCACCTCACCTATCATCGGACCAGAGCCCTTTTTCGTTGCCTATGGGGATTGTGTCATCTGGGAACTGAACAAAGGTTCGCTGCTGCGCGAAATGGTTGAAGCGTATGAGCGTTTTCGTCCTGCGGCTATCATTGCCGTCCAACGAGTGCCCCGAAAGCAAGTCAGCAAGTATGGAGTCGTCATCCTCAATAGTTGGAAAGGCAACATAGCAACTGTCAAGGGAATTGTAGAGAAACCGACGCCGGAAAAAGCCCCCAGTTGTTACGCGGTTGCTGCCCGTTACCTTTTCACCCCACGCATCTACGAAGCGTTAGATGTTGTCCGCCCGGCTAAGGGGGAGTGGCAACTGACCGATGCTATCCAGCAGTTAATCTGTTGGGGTGAACCAGTCCTCTGCGTTCGGTTGGGCAACCGGCAGCGTTGGGATGTGGGCGACTTTGTCAGCTATTGCCTTGCCTTCCTCCAAGCCGCTCTTGACGATCCTGAAGTGGGGGCACCCCTCCGTGTAGCTCTATGCCAGTGGCTGCGCAAAGGGAACCGCAATCCTCCAAGGGAGCATTAGGGGTAGCAGTTTTTGAGCGGGAAAAACAGAGCTGTCCTCATTTTTTGCAAAGGGGAGAAGTGGGGCGAGCGGCGGGATTCGAACCCGCGACCTTCAGGGCCACAGCCTGACGCTCTAACCCCTGAGCTACGCCCGCCACCTTGCAATGGCTAACACTATTTTGGCACAACCAATAAGCTTTGCCAAGGAGTGGCGCGCCCGGAGGGATTTGAACCCCCGACCCCGGGATCCGAAGTCCCGCGCTCTATCCGGACTGAGCTACGGGCGCGCAGCGCTTTTAATTTTAGCACACGACACACCCCGTCCAGAGGGCGACACTCAATTTCGTCAGCACCTGCCCCGTTAGGTCCCTTCTGCTGGTGAGCGGAACACCGATTTGGCGATGTTGTTGAGCCAAAGCAATACCGAACGCAAAGCGTAGCCGCTGAGGAACCCCAATGCGAACACAACCTTCGGCATCTGTGGGTTCATCGGGCTTTGCATCGTGAGGGTCCATGCTAAACCCGCTGCAAAAGCGTAAACGACGACTCCCAGAACACCACCAAGCAGTGGTCGGGTCAGGTAGTCCACCCAAAAGCGTGGGCTATAGTCCCGTTGGACCGCAACATGTTCGGCAAGGGTGCGAAGGTTGTAAAAACTGGCACCTAAAGCGCCGCCGCTAACAGCGTAAAAGAGGGCTCTCAAAGCTTCCTCCTTAACAACCTGCCACCCAATGAAAGCTGCAAGAACCGCTGCTCCAATCGCCCAAACTTGCCAGAGCATTTGTGCCCAAACGGCTTGGCTGATCGCAGGAACAGTGAACGGGTGCAAGGTTGCTAAAACGCCAGACCGGTAAGCGGCTTCCGCACGCCACCCTTTCCCTTCTACCGCTTCGTTGGCTTTTGCCACTGCTAACCGCAACAGCGGATCAGTTGGTTCCAAAGCAATTGCAACTTGCAAAGCGCCTTTACCCCGCTCGTAAAGCACCATGCCTTTGGTTTCCTCTACTTCTCCTAACGCCTGCTGCCACGCAACGGAGGCTTGCTGCAGCGCCTCCCAACACGCTATGTCATCACCTTTAGGATGGGCTTTGAGGAGAACAATCGTAGCAAACAGAAAGGTGGCAATCGCTGAGAAAAGGACGACCGCAGAAGTGACTGAAGGGGGCAAGGTCGTTGCGACTGAGAACCCCACTCCCAACAAACCGACCAAAGAGAGCCCCAACGATGCGGAAAGGGCAACGACTTGTCGGTGCCAAGGAGCTCCTTCTGTGGTTCCAGCAAGGGTTTGTTCATCGGTTTTGTGTTGCATAGCAACCGCCCCTTGAGGCAACTTCAACTACTCTTCCGTCAAACCTTCATACCAAGCAAAGAGGCAATCAGGCACTTGAAAAACTGTCGGAGGTGTTTCGCGGATAGCATCGCGATAGCGGCGATAGTTCCCGCTGGAGCAATGAATGACCTTGCTCACCTTTCCTGCCTGCACTTCCGTCACGATGCCCACATGCCCATATGGCCGTTGGGGGCGCTTAGAAGGGAAGACGATCAGGCAACCGACCTTGGGGTTTTCCAAGCGACGGAAGAAGCCCACCGGCTCTAAAGCATCCCGAACTATTGCGTCGGTGTTGATCCAACCTCCGTTGAGGCGGACATAAAAGGGGTGATCGGTTTTGCGAGAAATGCCCAAGCACCAACAAACAAAACCGCTGCAATCGCACGCGTTGTCTACGGAAGCAGGCGTAGGTGCTTTGGGGTCAATGCCACCTGCTCCTAACCGGTAGCGGATCTTCTTGCCGATAGCCGAACGCGCCCGCTGCAACACCTCCGTCACCGTCACAGGTGATCACCTCCCTCCAGCCGATCAAGCCTGAGTCAGCCGAAGCACCGTTTTAGCGGCTGTAGAGTTTTTTTGCGAGGCGCAACCATTCGCTTTCCTTCTCTGCCGCCAGTTTGCGGTCTGTTGCCCACTTGGGTGCCAACAACATCACTTCGGCTTCTGAAACAGGCGGTCGGAAAGTGAAGCGACGATTTTCCTTGATGGTGCGCTGCCAGTAGGCTTTCAACTCTTTGTGGGGCGAGATGAAGAAGGCACCCAACAAGCTATTGAGCACATCAATGCGCACATCGCCCTTCTCAGCATCGTAACGGAAACCCGCTTGGAACTGGAACGGGTTGACTTTGACAACAGCTTCGCGCTTCAGTTGTTGGTAAAGGGGTGGCAGCACACTCATGCGGGCAAGGGTGAAGGTTTTAGGACCCTCAGGAGCTCCTTGGGGCAACATCCAAAGTTTTTGCCCCTGTTCGGACAACACGAACTCTACAAACGCTTGCGCCACCTTCGGGTTAGGTGCGCCTTTGAGCATAGCAATTCCATCGGGGTTGATGACGGTTAGTCGGGGTGGGTAAACGAAGCCCAATATCTCTTCGCCCGCTTTGGCGATTTTTGCCCATGCGTAGAAGTCAATGCTGGGGGCAGCTGCCACTTCCCCGTTTTCCACATCGGAGACAGGTTCATCCGAACCGGGCGCCACCCGCTTGGCGTTGGCAAACATTTTAGCTAACACATCCCATCCGCGCTCCCAACCGTAGGCTTGCAAAACGATTTCGCACATCATGTGAGCGCTTCCGCTCCGGCGCGGGTCGGGCACAGAGATCCAGTTGAAAAACTTGGGGTCGGCTAAGTCTGCCCAAGTGCGGGGTTCTTTGAGCCCCAAGGTTTTGAGCACAGGCTTGTTGAACACAATGCCAAACCCAGACAGCGCGGCACCAAACCAATACCCCTCTGGGTCATAAAGGGGCACACCGGCAATGGTTTTGGGGAGACGGCGCAACACTTCTTGGGAAAGCCGAACCCGCTGTAACAACTTCTCCCGCTTCAGTTGCAAATAGGGGTCCAAACCGCCACCCCAAAAGATGTCCACGCCGATGCCTTCTGGTGACTTTTTGAAGTTGGTACGGATGTAGCGCAGGATTGCCATTGTCCCGCCCACATCCAACCATTGCAACTTCACTGTCCGACCCGTTTTCTTCTGGTAAGCGGTTTGGAAAGCGCGCTCAAATTCCTGTTGAATCCCCTCCCAATGGGGCGAAACCAGCACCAACTTGTCTTGGGCGTTTACCCCCGTCGTTACTAACAGAAGCAACATCCCGACCCACCATTTGTGCACCATCAAAAACACCTCCGCACACAAAGTGTCACCATTGATTGTGGCGCAGCCGCTTGAAGGGAAGCCTTAAGGGAGCCTTAAGGAGGCGACGAAAGCGATGCCCTTGAGCCGCGACGCGGAACATGTGTTGGAGTTGCTGTGGATTCGCCACCGGGAAAAGGGCAATCCGCCTTATCTGCCTCAACTGGAAGCGTCCTTTACAGAGGCAGCGATCCAAGAGTTGGTCGGTCAAGGGTTGATCCATCAGGAGAATGGAGAATGGCAATTGACTTCCAAGGGGGAAGAAGTTGCCAAAGCTGCTTTGCGCCGACGGCGATTGGCTGAACGCCTTTTAGTTGACTTGCTTCAAACTGCTGAAAACTTGTTGGATGAAGCTGCCTGCAGCATAGAACATACCCTCCATGAAGGGTTAGAAGAAGCCGTTTGCACCCTGTTAGGGCATCCCCGTTTCTGCCCGCATGGGGGCGAGATCCCACCCGGACGCTGCTGTGAAGAAGCCCGCAAAGGTGGTCTCCGGCTGATTGTGCCCCTCTCGGAAATGCGTCCGGGCGAAATGGGACGAATCGCCTACCTGCAAACCAAAGAAACCGAAGCCATGCAAAAACTCATGGCAATGGGCGTGTTGCCTGGAGAACCCATCAAACTGCTCCGCCGCTTCCCCTCCTTCGTCTTTGAAGTCCACTTCACCCAATACGCAGTAGACAGCACCATCGCCGACAGCATCTATGTGCGGTTGACCCCACCGTAGCCCTTGCGTCTTTACATTGACAGCGCTAAATTTTGTGCCGTCAACACTGCACCTCTTCCAAAGGTATCGACCCGCTGATGCGGAAACCGATGGGCAATTGCGTTTGCCCAAATAGGATCGGTCTACCAAAGGAGGTGACCTGATGGGTTCCACGAAAAAATGGTGGCGAAAGAAGGCGAAGAAGCATTGGCGTAAGAAGCGCCGTCGGATGCATCGGCACCGCAAGAAAGAGCGCTAAATAGCAGCCCCTCTGTAGTTGCTGCTCTGCTGCCCTAACAAACGCCTTTGCAAGCTTAAAAAAGAAAAGAGCAGTTACTGGTCGCTGTAAGTGGGGAAGATGGGTGTGCTCTTGCCTCGCCGCCACAGGCGGCGAAGGGCTGCCAACAACGCCAACCCCAACACCATCAGGCTCAACCCCAGGGCTGCCCATTTTCCCCCTTGAGGTTTGTGCAAGAACCAACCAAACAATACCGCTCCCAACCCGCTCACCCCTATGCTCATCAACTCAGCAACGGTTTGCAGTGGTTGGGGCAACGGTGGTTCTTCCGGCACCAACAGTTCCCCACACGCCCAACACCGAAGGGCGTCGCTGAAGTTCTCGCGCCCACAGTGAGCGCAGTAGATCCGCTCCACGGCTACTTCAACTTCAACGGGTTCTTCTTGTCCCGGCTCAAGGGGCGCTGGTGTTGAAGGGTGGCGAGCCCGCACCGCTTCCGCCAGTTTGCTTAGCTCCCCATCGTCCAACCAAACAGCCCCACATTGAGGGCACAACTCCAAAGACAAGTTGGGAGCAACAAGTGGATAGAATGTCGTCATCCCAACCCCACAATAAGGGCAAGGCATCTCCAATACCAACACAGGCATGGGGTTGCTATCGCTGTAAGCCTCGTCCATGGCAAGGGCACTTGCCCAATCTTGCTGAGCGAGGTGCCACGCTTCCCGAGAAAGCAAGACCCCACCGCATTGAGGGCAGACATCCGCCACCAATGACCCTTTTTGGTCCTGCAGCAGCGGCACATGGCACTTGGAACAAAGCGGCACCGAGGACATGTCCCTCACCGCTTCCAAACCATAGCGCACCGTGCCAAAATCAGCGAAGCGGTGAATCCTACGCAAGGGGATGGATGCGATGGAGCGAAGATGGGTGCGCTTGGTAGAACGGACGGGAGGCATCCTCAAGTTGCGCCCCACTTATGTGCGCCGCTTCTACAAAGACGGGGGCAGGTTAGGCGCTAAACAACTTCCCCATACCCAAACCCAACTGTTCCTTCCCGAACGCTGGATCGCTTCGGGCGTGGAAGCTCATAACCCTAACCCGATTAAGGGTGAAGGGTTAAGCCGCCTATGGCTCCCCCCTTCCGAAGGCGATGTATTCCTGCGTGATTTGCTGCGGGAACTTGGTCCCCTTTTGCTGGGTGAGCAACGCTTCAAAGCCCACGAGGGCGAGTTTCGGGTTCTGGTCAAAATCCTTGACCCCGCCGAACCCATTGTCTTCCACTTTCACGCACGGGACGAAGATGTTTGGGCACACCCAGAGTTCTTCGCAGGGCACCGCTTTGGCAAGGATGAAGCCTACTTCTTCTTGGATGCGCCCAAAGGCGCTTGCCCCTACACCCACTTAGGCTTGTTACCCGGCGTGGATGAGAAAGAGTTGCTTGCCGCCATCGCTAAGGGGCGAGACAGGTTGTTGGAGTTATCGCCTTACTACCTGCAGCGCAGCGGAGAAGGATACTTTACCCCTGCCGGCACGCTGCACCGACCAGGCACTGCCCTTTGCTTGGAAATCCAACAGCCCAGTGATGTCTACACCTTGTTGGAAACCGAAATGGATGGACGCAAGTTAAGCCCCAAGCAAGTCCACCCAGGTTTCCCCGACCTGAAAACCGCTTTGCGCTTTTTGGACTTCACTACTTGTCAAGACCCAGACCTGTTGGACCGTTACCGATTGGTGCCTCAGGTGATCGCAGAGACGAAACAGCGGGGCGGATACGAAGAGTGGATTTTCCCACCTACCCTCACCACTAAGTTTAGGGGCAAGCGGCTTACCGTCACAAAGCATTTCGAAAGTGTGGAACAAGACCCCTATGCCCTCCTCATCTGGCGCGGGCGAGGGAAACTAAACGGTAAGCCGATTAAAGCGGGCGACGAGTTTTTCGTCAGCTACCTTGCTGCCACCCAACCTCACTGGTTTGAGTCTACAGGCACCGAGCCGTTGGAAGCCTTCAAGTTGTTCCCTCAGGCTATTTAAAGCAACCCAAAGCAATTGCACAGCGCTTTTGCGGGAAAGGGTGGTTGACAAGTGCAGTGGGAGCGTTTCACAGAGCAAGCACTGAAGGCGTTGCTGCGGGCAAAAGATTGGGCGGTCCGCACAGGAGCAACCCATATCACTCCCGAACACTTGCTGCTGGGACTTGTTGAAGGGCAAGAAACGATGGCAGTGCGCTTGCTGAACGAATGGGATGTTCCATTGGACACCCTCCCTGACGACCTTCTTCCCAAGAAGACAGAGCCTGATCAAACGACCACTGAGCAACCTCCGATGAGTCTGAGCTTGCAGCGCGTCCTTCGGCGCGCCCTCAAGGAAGCCGAAGCGTTGCGGGAAGAATCGGTGGACACGGCTCACCTGCTTTTGAGCCTGCTCAAAGAACGCTCCTCTGCTGCTGCCAAATGGCTCATTCAGCAAAGTGTCCGCTATGAAGACTTGCGCCGCCGCCTCTACGAACTCAAAACAGCAGAGTTAGGCGAACCATTGCTTTCCCTTCTCCCCGAAGATTTCATTGTAGATTGGACAGAAAAAGCCCTTGGTGGCGAAGTGCAACCGATTACTTTTTGGCAAGATGCTTGCGATCGGCTCAAACGCATCTTGCTGTGCCGCGACAGTCCTAACCCCGTGTTGTTGGGCGACTGGGAAACGGCTTGCCTGCTTTTGCAGCAGTTTGCTTACGAACTGCAGTTTGGCTCCCTACCCGCACCCCTGGCGAAACGCTCCTTGTTGGCAGTAGATTGGGCAGGGCTTTGGCAGCAGCAACAAGACTTTCAGCGCCTATTGGTGGAACTTTTAACAGAAGTGCAGCGGATAGAACCACAGCCGCTGCTCTTTCTGGGCAACCTTTGGGAAACCCTTCAGCGAGCCGAATTCCTTTTGGTTGCTGTTGCTCAAGGGCACTGTCAAGGTGTGGCAGTGCTTTCTCAAGATAGTTGGGACGAGTTCACTCAGCGCCATCCGTCCCTTGCAGCGGCTTTTCGCCCTTTGATTGTTCCCGAACCCGATGAAGCCGCAACTTTGGAATGGCTAAACGCTCACCGAACCACTTACGAGGAGAGCCATCGTGTCACCATCACCCCTGATGCTTTGCAAGCAACTGTTCAGTTAGCTCTTACACTGGCTTCCGAAAAACCCCTGCTCGTTGTTGCCAAGCAGTTGTTGGACGAAGGCTGTGCTTTCGTGCGTTGTCAAGTCCTAACGCCGCCTCAGTTGCGCCGATTGGAAGACGAAATGGAACGCTTGCAAAGCGAGATGCGACGGCTCTTGCGCACCGGCGAGCGAGAGCAACTCTCCGTCCTGATGGAGCGCGCCATTGTGCTCCAAACCCAGATAGAAGCCCTGCGGGAACAATTCCGCACCCAAATCCCTCAAGTGACCGCCGCCACGATCCAGACCGTTGCCCAACAGTGGCAAGGGCTTTCGTTGTAAAAGGTGTTAACGCTCTTTAATGCAAGATTTGTTGGCACTCCGATAACTGCGCCACTGACTTCAACAGTGGCTCCCGATGTCATCTGCAAGCGTCTCCCAATCAAAGGTAGGAGCGTCGTCAACCGCGAAGAATTCTCCCCTGATGGGGCTCCTTCCAATCAACGAGAGGAGCTAAAGCCTGTAGCACGGACCCTGAGAATCACCAACACACTTTGGAGTAAAGAGCTAAAGAGCGAGGGCGAAATTTGGCACTTCTGGAGATGCACCACAGGTTCCTGCGGACATCTCTTACAGTCATGCCAAAGTTTGAACGATTACGAAAGGCACCGACTGTGCAAATTGGCGTTAGGCTGCCGCAAAATGAAACTTGATGCGCAAGCGAAGTTTCAGCTTGGCAAGGACATTGGCACAGGGGGTATGGGAACATGTCCGAGTGCTGTGGTCAAGGCACAGGAAAGGGAGAGCAGGAACTTTTGGTTTGGCTCAACGGGGAGTTAGTGCCCAAGTCGCAAGCGAAAATTTCCGTTTACGATCATGGGCTTTTGTATGGGGATGGCGTGTTTGAAGGCATCCGCGCTTACAACGGGAAGGTATTCATGTTGGACGAGCACTTGGATCGGCTTTACGAAAGTGCCAAGTCCATCTGGCTGACCATCCCCTTGACAAAGGACGAACTTCGGGAAGCCGTGCTTCAAACGCTGCGCGTCAATCGGTTGCGCAACGCTTACATTCGGTTGGTCGTCACGCGGGGCGAAGGCGACTTGGGCTTGGATCCTCGCAAGTGCTCACAGCCCAACATCTTCATCATCACCGACCGCATTGAGTTGTTCCCAGAAGAGCTGTATGAGCGTGGGATTGAGATGGTCACTGTTTCAGTGCGGCGCAATGCGCCTCAAGCACTCAACCCCAATATCAAGTCGCTCAACTACTTGAACAACATCCTCGCCAAAATTGAAGCCATCAATGCGGGTAAGGCTGAGGGGTTGATGCTTACCCTTGACGGTTATGTGGCAGAGGGGACAGGCGAAAACATCTTCATCGCCAAGCGGGGCGCTTTGTTCACGCCGCCTCCTTACATGGGCATCTTGAAGGGCATCACCCGCCAAGTGGTCATTCAGTTAGCCCAGGAGATGGGCATTGCCGTGCACGAAGCGGTGCTGACCCTGCACGATGTTTACACCGCAGACGAGTGCTTCTTGACAGGCACAGGGGCAGAAATTATGCCCGTGGTCAAGCTGGATGGGCGCCTGATCGGTTCTGGGGAACCCGGTCCTATCACGCGGAACCTTATTCACCGCTTTCGCGTCTATACCCAACAGGTAGGTGTGCCGATAGGAGAAGTGGAGGCTTGAGGCTCTTTCACTGTGGCTTTGGCAGTGGCAAACTATTAGTGACAGTGGTGGCGATGAGGAGGCCATCACTCACAAAAGGAGAGAACAACGATGTTATGGGAGCGTTATACGGACCGTGCTCGCAAGGTCATGTTGCACGCCGAGGATTGGGCGATTCGCCTCCGGTCGCCCTACATCTCTTCTGAGCACATCCTGCTGGGGCTGCTGGAGGAAGAGGACACCTTGGCGGTGCAGATCTTGGAGCGATTGGGCGTAGACATCCATCGGCTAAAGGCAGAGTTGGAGAGCCAGTTGCGCGCTCAAGCCCCTGCCCAACCTCCTGTCGGTTCTCCCAGCCTGACTTCCCCTGCTAAGCAGGTGTTGATCCGCGCTGCCGACGAAGCCCGAGCAATGAACGACAGCCACATTGACACCGCCCACCTGCTGCTGGGCTTGCTGAGAGAGAAGCAGGGGTTGGCAGCAAAAATTCTGGCGAAATACAATGTCCGCTTTGAAGATGTCCGCCGCAAACTCTACGACATGAAAGCCGATGCGGAAGGGACAACCTCCGCTCACTTCCGCAAGCGCACCAATACCCCTGCCCTGGACGCCTTCAGCCGCGACCTGACCCAGTTAGCCATTGAGGGTAAGCTGGATCCCGTTATCGGTCGGGAAGCGGAAATCGAACGGGTCATCCAGATCCTCTGCCGCCGAACCAAGAACAACCCCGTTTTGGTTGGAGACGCAGGCGTTGGGAAGACCGCTATCGTGGAAGGGTTGGCTCAACGCATCTTCCGGCGAGAAGTGCCTGAGATCCTGCAAGACAAGCGGTTGGTCGCTTTGGACATGGCTGCGATTGTTGCTGGCACCAAGTATCGTGGTGAGTTTGAAGAGCGGATGAAGCGCATCCTCAACGAGATCCGCCAGTCCCAAGGGCAAATCATCCTCTTCATTGACGAGTTGCACACCATTGTGGGCGCAGGAGCCGCTGAAGGAGCAATCGACGCTTCCAACATCCTCAAGCCCGCTCTCGCCCGAGGGGAATTGCGTTGCATCGGTGCCACGACTTTGGAAGAGTATCGCCGCTACATAGAAAAGCACGCCGCCTTAGAACGACGGTTCCAACCTGTGTATGTGTCCGAACCATCCTTAGAACAAACCATAGAAATCCTTCGGGGCTTGCGCACCACCTACGAAACCTTCCACAATGTGCAGATTGACGACCGCGCCTTGATCGCAGCCGCCCGGTTGGCACAGCGTTACATCACCGACCGCCGCTTGCCGGACAAAGCCATTGATGTGATAGACGAAGCCTGTGCCCGTGTGAAACTTCAGTCCTCCTCTCCTCCTCGGGAGATCCGCCAGATTGCCCAAGAGTTGGAACAGGTGCAGAAGGAAAAGGAACGCGCTATCCAAGAGGGCGACTACGAGCGGGCAAATATCCTGCGTCAACGAGCCCAACGGCTGCAAGAGAAATTGGAAGAACTGAACCAACAATGGCGGGAGCATTCCTTGGAAGACATCCCTACGGTCACGGAAGAAGATGTGGCAAAAGTCGTGTCCGAATGGACTGGCGTTCCTGTCTCCCGCCTGACAGAGGACGAAACTCGCCGCCTCCTCAAGATGGAGGAGTTCATCAAGCAGCGAGTGGTAGGACAGGACGAAGCCATCAGTGTTATCTCCCGAGCCATTCGGCGCGCCCGGGCAGGACTCAAAGACCCACGCCGACCGACGGGCACCTTTGTGTTCTTGGGTCCTACCGGCGTTGGCAAAACGCTGTTGGCACGGGCATTGGCAGAGTTCCTGTTCGGCACTGAGGACGCTTTGATCCGCATTGACATGAGCGAATATACCGAACCCCACACTGTCTCCCGGTTGGTTGGGGCTCCTCCAGGCTATGTGGGCTACGAAGAAGGTGGACAGCTGACAGAAGCCGTTCGGCGCCGTCCCTTCTGCGTGGTGCTGTTGGACGAGTTTGACCGCGCCCACCCCCAAGTCACCAACATCCTATTGCAAATCATGGACGAGGGACGATTGACTGATGCCCAAGGGCGCACCGTAGACTTCCGCAACGCTATCTTGATCATGACCAGCAACATCGGCTACCGAGGCTTCCAACACGAGTTGAGTGAATCCCGATTGGGCTTTAAGCCGGAAGCAGATGAAACATTAGAGCGTAAGGTTTTCGCCGAGATGGAAAAGCGCATGCGCAAACTTTACGAGGAACGCTTCAGCGCCGAGTTCCGCAACCGCGTGGATGAGGTCATTGTGTTCCGACCCTTGCAGCGAGAGCACGTGCTGCAGATCGTAGACATAGAGTTGCGCCCTGTTCGCGAAGAGTTAGCCCAAAAGTCCATCCGGTTGGTGCTGAGCGATGCGGCTCGGGAACGGTTGGCGGATTTGGGCTATGACAAGTATTACGGGGCTCGTCCGCTCCGCCGCGTCCTCCAAACCCATGTCATTGATCCCCTCTCTGAAAAGATCCTCGCCGGCGAAGTTCGCGAGGGCGATACCGTTGTCGTAGATTGCGATTCCGCCACTGGTGAAATCATCCTCCGCGTCAGCGCTATGGAACTGGCAAGTGCTGGCGTAGGGAACGAAGTGAATAACAACTAACCGCAACCCAACCCTTTTGCCCGTAGACGAAAAAGGGGCAACTAAACTAACCCGAGTTGTCACCTCTAAGCGGCATTGACTTGCCCGCAGCAGCTAAAACCCACCCGGGCTTCCGGGACCATCGGGCTTGTGCCCAACTCCATCCGTCCTCCGGGCAAAGGCAGTATCGCCTCTTCGGCACAACGCAGTATGTTCCACGCCGCTTTGACGCCCGTATGGAAAAAGACACAGCAGCCCAGACAGTGAAGGTTTTGCTTCCCCTTGTGATCCCTTCTCCCTTGCAGCGACGACAAAGTAAGAGAAGATGGTTGAAGCACAATCCGATACTTTTTTGAGACGACGAGGACGAATTGGTTCGTTGGAAGACAGCGTTGATCGGTTAGCCTCCCCCTAATCCGGTGCGGGAGAGTTGCACGATGGCGGGACCGAGGATGACGATGAAAAGGGTGGGGAAAATGAACAACACCAGCGGGAAGATGAGCTTGACAGGTAGTTTGGCAATTTGCTCTCGGATCATGCGCAACCGCTTCTTGCGCAACTCTGTTGACAAGGCTTTGAGGGCATCGGACAGCGGAGACCCTAAAGTCTCTGACTGGTGCACTGCTGAAACGAGGAGGGCGATGTCCTCTAATTTGACTCGCTCCGCCATCTGGCGCAGGGCTTGCGCACGAGGTTTGCCTAAGGTCACTTCCTTCATCGCTTTTTTCAACTCGTCGGATAGGGGTCCCTTGAATCGGCGGGTAGCTTCGTGAACGGCTCCGTCAAAGGCCAATCCCGCTTCAATAGAGAGGGTGATAAGATCTAACATGTCTGGCAATTGACGCAGAATCTTCCGCCGGCGTTGGTTGGCTAACCGTCGCAGCCAGAACACAGGACCAAGGAAGCCCACAATGCAGAAGATGGTTACGGAGATCACCAAGTGCATAGGGGTGAGTGTTCCCACCAAAGGCGCCAAAGAGAATGGTGCGAAGGCACCCAAAAAGGACCCAACAAGAGTCAGCAAAATCCGAAGCCCCATCACATCTCCAGCGCTTAGCCCCAAGGGGTAACCTGCCATCCCCAACAGCTCTTCAGTGACCCGAAGGGAAGCGCCGGCTTGCGGGAGCAATTGGCTGAAGCGTTGAATAACCGGCAGCAAGAGGGAACGAAACAACCGGGTCAGGAAAGAGCCTTGCACCTCTTCGTCTTCCAACTCGACTAACAACTGCTCTTCTTCAAGAGATGGTCGCATCATGCGAGCGACGCGCTCCCGCAACTGGCGGGCACGGATTTCCTGTAGCAGGCTAATCCCCGCCAAGAAGAAGGCAAACACCCAAAGCCCAAGGACTAGAAGGAGTTCTGCACTCATGACGGTCCCCTCCTCAAAGCTCCACTTGCAGCAACTTACGAATGGTTGCCATTCCCAAGGCTTGCATAACAATCCCCGTGTAAATCATCTTTCGCCCCAAATCTGTGTCTAACAGCAACCGCATCCATTCGGGATTGATGATGAACACCAATATGGCGACTCCGAAGGGAAGCCCCATCAAAATCCAGCCACTGAACCGTGCCTGCGCAGTGGAGGCAGCAATCTCTCCCCGCAGCTCAATGCGTTGGCGGATTGTGTCAGCAACGGTGGACAGAATGCGAGCAAGGTTCCCTCCTCGCCGCAACTGCACGAGGATGGCAGAGACAGTGATATCGTAATCGTAACTTCTTACTCGTTCCGCCATGATCTGAAGGGCTTGCTCTATGGGCATTCCCAGTGAAGAGAGGCGCACGACCCGATCCAATTCTTCGGAGATAGGTGGTGGCAGTTGGTCTGCTGCCAAGCGAGCGCTCTGGAGAAAACTGTAACCAGCAGCTAAGCCTGCTGAGATAATGGTCAGGGCATCTGCCAACTGGTTCTCCAACAACAACTTGCGTCGGTTAATGCGCCACTGAAGCCACCAGTTGGGCACCATGAAGCCGAAGAACCCACCTACAAGGAAGCCAAGAAGATGTCGCAAGAGGAGCGCCCCTATCGCAGAAAGCCCAACCGTCGCAAAAAACAGCAAGATCAAAAACTCTTCACCCCGTAAAGGCAACCCCGCTTCCATCATCTTGCGGGTGTAAAGCCGTGCCCACTTGGTTTGGGAGAACAAACGGGTCAAGAGAGGAAAGTGTTCTCGTTCCTCTGGTAACACAGGCTGTGCATCGGTCATCATAGCCCTTCACCTCTCAATCGGGCAAGAATAGGTCGTCAGGCAACTCAATGCCGGCAACCCGAATCCGTTCAGCAGCAAGGGGTCGAAAACCGGTGGCTCGGTGCCGACCAATCACTTTCCCTTGCCTGTCAACCCCCTGCTGCTCGTAGACAAAAATGTCTTGGAGCAAGACAGTATCCCCTTCCAATCCCTGCACCTCTGTGATGTAGACGACTTTGCGGCTCCCGTCGGAAAGACGGGAGGCATGGACAATGAGGTGAAGCGAAGAGGAAATCTGACGGGCAATCGCTTTTTGAGGCAACTCCATCCCCGCCATCATGATCATCGTCTCCAACCGATAAATGGTGTCCCTTGGGGAATTGCTGTGAAGGGTGGACATAGAACCTTCATGTCCCGTGTTCATGGCTTGGATCATGTCCAATGCTTCGGGACCTCGGCATTCACCTACGATGATCCGATCAGGACGCATCCGCAAGGCGTTGCGGACAAGGTCACGGATGGTCACCGCTCCCTGCCCTTCAATGTTAGCTGGACGAGCTTCCAATGCCACCCAGTTTTCGTGCTGCAATTGCAACTCAGCAGCATCTTCCACCGTTACCAACCGCTCCCATGGAGGGATAAAGTTGCTGAGCACATTCAGCAGCGTCGTTTTCCCTGAACCTGTCCCACCCGAAACAATGATGTTCAACCGTGCTCGCACTGCTGCTTGCAGGAAAATCGCCATAGGCTCCGTCAAGGAGCCAAACTCAATCAACTTCTCAATGGTCAACGGCTTGCGGGAAAACTTCCGGATGGTAATGCACGGACCTTTGAGCGCCAGAGGAGGGATGATGACATTCACACGGCTTCCATCAGGAAGTCGGGCATCCATCAGTGGCACCCGCTCGTTCACTTGACGCCCTAACGGGGATAAGATTTTGTCAATAATCCGCAGCACATGATCGTCGTTGTCAAACCGTTGGTCGCTCAAGTAAATCCGCCCACGGCGCTCGTAAAAAATCTTGTCAGCACTGTTGACCATGATTTCCGTGATAGTGGGGTCGTCCAAAAAGGCTTGAAGCGGACCGTAACCGATGATCTCATCCAAAACTTCCTGAACCAAGAGGTCCCGAAGTTTGGAGGGCAAAACGACCCCTTCGTTGTCCATCACCTCTTGAGCCACTCGTTCCACGATCGGGCGCACCTGTGCGGAGTTTTGCATGTCCACGCCACGGGCAAACCCTCGTTCAAAATCGGAAACCACCCGTTGGTGCACTTTTCCTCGGAGACGCAGAATTAGTGCTCGCTCCTCTTTGGTCAATCGGGGGCGATCCTCGATTGGCGCCGTGTCTTCCCAAGAAATCTCTTCTTTCGGCACTGTCAGGCGGACTCGCCGCTCCAATGTCCCAGCAGTATCCCCAAGACCATTGCCACCTTCCCTTGCCGTTGTTCCCATTTTCTCCTGTGGCGGCGGTTGCGGTGCGGTGCGCCGAATGAACATCACCCATCACCTCCGGTGGCGATTACATTATAACATTGCTTAAATCAAAAAGCAAGGACGATGAGCGCTTGATAGCCTCTAATGGGGTCAGCAATCTGGGGCTAAAAACCACTGATTTTGCCGGATTTTTAGTGAATTTGGAGTATCCCCACAACCGCTCGTCCACATTAGTGGAAACTTCTGGGGCTTGTCCCCTACCCTTCTTCTTCCTAAAAACCCTCACGCCGCTTGGTGGGCAATTTGTCCAAGCCTCGCTCTGGGAAGCCTAAGATCCCACCATTCTTAATCGCCTTAAAGACTTCTCCCAAACGCAAGTTGCTGCCCTGTAGTTATGACCAGCGGATTCGCCGCGGTTATCCAAGCATCAGCAAACGAGGTCAAAAACCCATTTGACTGAAAGAGCGCGCTACAGCCGCAGTCGGTAGGCGAACGCTTTGGGTTGGGTTCGGAAGGTCACTTCGCCGTTGTGTTGGGTGAAGGGCACAGCGCCAATCACTTTGCCATTTTCGTCTATGGCTTCCACTTGAGTGATTCGTTTGACCTTGGGTGCCAACTTCACCAATCGCAGAGTGACATTGAACGGTGGGTGGTCAGGCAATGGGATGAGCGTTAGGGTTTGGCGGTCAAAGCGGAATGCACCGTCCGTGATGGCAAATCCAAAGTTCACTGCTTTGCCCTGAGTGTTCCAACGCTTCAACCACGCTGGCAACTCGCTGAGTTTGGGGTTGAGGACAACCTGTGCCCCCGTCACAGCTTCGCCCGTCCCCTCCAGCACCAACTCACCTACTTTCAGCCTCATAGTTTCGTCCAAATCGCCTGCCAAGCGTAGCCGACGCTGCAAGGTAGGGTGCCATAAGCCAATGCGGATGCCATAACGGTCTGCGCCCCACTCTTTCGGCACAGTAACCACTGTGCGGGTCTCCACTTCGCCCTGCCACTGGTTCGTAGGCACAGGCGGTGTATGGTCACCTTGGAAAGCAATTTGCTCACCACGGCGGGAGTTGGGGTGGGTAAAGTGCACAAAGATGAGGTAGGACTCGTCTGTTGGTTCTTCAGCATACCAATGCAAGGTGAGTTCAAACCGTCGGTCTCCCAACCAACGCACCTTAGCAGATCGCAACCAAATGCGGGTCCAACCAAACAGTGGTTTGGTGCGAGCATTGCAATAGGCGAAGCGATCCGAAAGTGTCCATTCAGCGATGACGCTATCACCGTCAGTTGTGGGCAAGCGTTCAATAGCGGCTTCCAGTTGCTTGGGTTCATCGTTGCTTTGGCTGAAGGATTTCGCTTTCCCACTGCTCTTGACAACTGCATAGAAGCCGAACGGGGGCAAAGTGCGCCCGTTGACAGCCCAATCGTGGCGGCTCCGGTTAACCCAAACTGTGGCGCCATTTTCGTAACGAACGATTTGACGATGAATATCGTCCTTGCCACTTTGTTGTTTTGCGAAGGTCACTTCGCTCATTGGCACCAAAGCAAGGGTGCGTGATAGTTCTGCCAGCAACCAATACTTGCGCACCACTTGAGGACCGAAGGGTTCGCTAACCATTGCAGGATGCCCTGTCAACACTTCGGTGCAAATGTAATCATCGCTGTAAATGCCCGCTTCTTCGTAGGGCAATCCACCTTGGTAGCGGTCGGAGTAACCCGCTCCGTGCAGGGCGAACTTGTGGTGGTGAGCGAAGTCAAACCAAGGCACTCGTTCGGCATCTTCACAGCGGACGCGCCAAACTGACCAGCGCCCGATGGACGGATCCTGCTCCACCCGTAAGTGGTTGGTCGTAGCGCCATCCAACCAGTTGATCAGCCAATCGCATCCACTTTCGCTGATTTGCGGGGCGCCTTTCAAGATACGGCGGATGAAATCAAAGGATTCGCCCCACCGCCGCTGTGTCTCCAAAATGGAATGGAACTCGCCGTCTTCCGTCCACCAGTCAAACATACCGATGCTGCTAAACACATCCACAAAGTAAGCCGTCGGTTTGATGTGCTCAGCGATAAGTCTCAAGTTGCGCTCCATGAAGGGGAAGAAGGCGTCAGGGCGCCAACGATAGGATTGGGCTTGCCGCCATTCGTTGAACCATGCCCGGATGGGATTGCCGTCTGGCGTGAAGCAGATGTGGCGGTAACTGTAACCTTCCGCATCAGGGTAGAAGTCAATGTAGTTGTCGTGGGGTGCGAATAGAACGCCATAGCGGTTACAGATTTCTACCATCTTGCGAAAATCGTCCAGCGTCCCATAGGCTGGGTTGGGCGGGAAGATGTCAGGCAGTCGGTAGTCATAACCCCAACGCTGCCAGTTGTGGTAGATGACCAACGCATCGGTGCAACCATAGCGAAAAGACCTCGCCAATTGTTCTGCCACCCATGCATAGCGCCAACCACCCCAAAGGTCAAAGACGAATCGCCCCGCCACCTTCGGCAAAGTCGGCACAGGCTTGTAAGGGTCAACAGTGCGGTAGCGTTTGGCTGCTTGCCAAATGCTGCGAACGCTGGGGGCAATAGTGAAAGTGGTGTCCATATGGGTATGGATGCTGTAGTGACGCACCTGGGGTTGACACTCAAAGAAGTCAGGTGGATTGTTGACCCCTATGACCACACTAAGCCCATTGACAAACTCCATACCGACATGTCGGGTAGACAAAAAGTGTCCATCGGCGTGAAGCCTAAACGCCGATGGGTGAACCACTACATTGCCGTGCCCAAGATAAATGCGATCTGCTGTTTCGCTCCACGAACCGATAGCGCAATCAGTGATGCGAATCGGCTGGTGTTTGTCTTGGGGTGCTGTCGTTGTCAATTGCCACTGCACCTTGAGCGTGCCTTCATCTGTCCAAACGATCATGCGCAGGTTGTAAGGCACGCCATGGCGTTCCATCTGGTGCACAGCAACTAACCGATTGTCTACCGTTTGTTCCGTTCGGCTGAGCAACACAGAAGGGCTTCGCCAATCCTTCAGGTTGTCGCCCAATACCCGCAAATCAAAACCTTGAAAGATCAGGGTTCGCTCAGGGGACACGATTGCTCCAAGAGCATTCCACCAACCGTCTCCTTTGGGTGGTTGTAGGGTGAAAGCGTAAATTTCATTGTCGTGAGCGATCACCCAAACGGCTGGCTGCGAACCCCTTGGTGGCACAAACAGCGTGCGGTTAGCTTTGGGGATACTCAAACGCTTCAGCAATTGCTGAGCTAATGTGTCGGCTTTTTGCAGCATTTGTGGTTCGGTTGCTGTCGGCACGAGGCGACGAAGCGTTGCCAGCAATTGTTGAGTAGCTCTATCCTTCGGCAACAAACCCCATTGTTGCGCCGCTTCAGCAATTTGCCATCGTGCCCACGCAATCAACTGGAGGGTTTGGGTCTTGAGCGCTTGTTCGGTTGTTTGTTCTGGTGGCTTCCGACCGACAACCAAATAGGGTTCGGCAAGATATGCCAAATCGCAAGTGGTGTCCAATCTGGGACCAGGATGCACCTCTATGCGTAAGGTGATGGTTTGTTCTGCGAAGGCGCTTAGGTCCACTAAAGCCGGCACCCAAGTCTTGCTGTCGGAGTGGCGTTCGTAAAGCAACTCCCATCCATCATCCCTTCCTGCGCCCGCTGTCGGTTGATCGGGAGGGTCAAAGGAAGCAAACCGAGATGTTGGTGTTTTAGATGACTTCCTTTGCTGCGTTGTCTTGCTTGTGCGCTGTTCAGTCTCGCCTTCTCCCTTCACCCAAATGCGCACGGTGACGCCATCACTGGGTGGCTCGCGTTGGGGATCGTGATCGCGGATAGCGAAGGCGAAATCCAGCCAAATTGGCGTCGCCTTTGGTAGCGAAACTTGCCAATCTACGAAAATCGTTCCTGCTCCTTTGCGCCAAGGTGGGTGGATAGCAAGGGCATCCCTTATCCCACCCCGATCCACTCGCTGCGCCACCATCGCATGCGCCCCTGTTGCCTCATCGGTGCCCCACCAACCGATGGGAAACTGTTGCAGTGACGAAGTTTTGGGCTTCAGAAGTTGGAAAGAGACCTGTTGGTTTCCTGTTTGCCATAAGGGCATGCTCCCTCGTCCGCGCAGCGACACCGTTGGCTTTTTTGTCGGTTTTGGTTGACGAGGTGCCCGAACTTCCACAACCAAGATAGCGTGAGCAACTTTCCTCTCCTTCGCTTCACCCCACTCTGCAAAAGCGTGAATAGGATAGTGAGCGTTGTGCGTTCCTGTTCCAGCAATAACTGTGAACTCTAAAACCCGCTCGCTCTTCGGTGGCAACTCAAAGGGCTGAGGGTTAGGGCTAGTGATGCGCCAACGGTCAATCACTTGCAGACGAACTCGTCCCCGTAGCGATTGTGAACCAGCATTGGACAGGTGAACGCGGACAGGGATTGGGGTTTCCAATTGAGGGATGATTTGTGGGGCATCAATGCGAAGGGTAATATCGTCTACTTTTGCGACAGGCGGATCAAAGGCAGCAACTATACTGCTCATTACCATCACCCCCAGCAACCCAAACCATCGCACGACCATCACCACCTTTTCGCCCGCTTACCTTCCTGCAATAGCCAACGGCTTGTTGTCTGGCTTGAAAAATTATGCGGTCAAGGTTTAGGGGAAGTGTGCGAGGCATCCAAGTAACTTTGCAACAAGATAACGGCTGCTAATCGGTCACGCACTTGCTTGCGCTTACGGCGGGACAAGTCGGCTTCCAACAAAACTTGTTCGGCAATGCGGGTGGTGAACCGTTCGTCAACGAGCACAACAGACAGGTTGGTGCGTTGGTGCAACTTTTGAGCGAAAGAACGAACGCGCACTTCCATTTCTCCTTGCCTTCCGTCAGTGCGCAGGGGTAAGCCAACCACGATTTGGCTCACTCCCCATTTTTGCGTTAGTTTGGCAATCTGCTCAACGGCTTCTGAATCGCTATGGCGGTGAATAGTTGCCAAAGGCGAAGCCGTTAAGCCCAGCTCATCGCTGATCGCTAACCCGATTCGCTTTTCACCGTAATCAACAGCAAGGATGCGCCCCATGGCTGTCCTCCTGTCGGAGCGTCTTGCGGGATAGCGGTTGCCTCAAAGGTTTACAAAGTTTTGTAGAATTTGCAAACCCACTTTGCTGCTCTTTTCAGGGTGAAACTGGGTTCCAAACAAATTGTCAATGGCGATGGCAGAGACAAATTCCGTGCCGTGTTCCGTTGTGGCAGCGATAACGGATTCGTCTTCAGGGACAGGGAAATAACTGTGCACAAAGTAAACCATTGCCCCGTTGGGGACATGAAGGAAAAGGGGATCTCGCTTGCGAATACTCAAAGCATTCCAACCCATGTGCGGGATTCTCAGTCCATCCACCTCAGGAAACCGAACAACTTTGCCGCGCACCAGTCCGAGCCCTTTGTGGTGTCCCATTTCTTCGCTTTCATCAAACAGCAATTGCAGACCCAAGCAAATACCTAAAAAAGGCACCCCACGCTTCACAGCATCCCGGATAGGTTCCACCAACCCTAACTGGCACAGTTGTCTCATCCCTGTGCCAAATGCTCCGACACCGGGAAGCACCAGTTTAGTTGCTTGCCCCACGGCATCGGGGTCATTGGTGAGCACCACAGAGCACCCCAAACTTTCCAACGCTTTCGTCACGCTACGCAAATTTCCTAAGCCGTAGTCAATAACGGTGATGGTCATAGGATGCGTTACCCCCAATCACGCTATTCACGCTTGGATTTTCTCTGTCGCTTTTAGCCCTACGCACATCATGACGAAGTGACCACTACCTCACAACAACCTCAGTTGCTCCGTGGCTTCAGGTTCCTTGACAGATACTTCTTTGCTTACAGGTTTTCCGTGCAAGGTGATGAAAGGTGCGGCTCGTTTCAAGATGACACCCAAACGGTGCAGATCGTTAGCCGTGAGTATAGCTCCCTTTTTGCGAGCAGCAAGCAGTTTGCCGACTGTTTCGGGACCGATACCGGGAACGCGCAAGAGTTCCTCTCGTTCGGCTGTGGTGACTTCTATGGGAAAGTGCTCGGGATGTTGAAGAGCCCAAGCCAACTTCGGATCTTTGTCCAGTGGCAATTGACCGTTGGCGTCAAAGGGCAATTCGGGCACCTCAAAGCCATACTGACGGAGCAGGAAATCAGCTTGGTAGAGCCGTCTCTCCCGAACGGTGCTTTCCGAAGGGGCGTTTTCCATGCGGGTGCCGCAGATGGGGCGAAAAGCACTAAAGTAAGCCCTCCCCAACTGGGCTTGACGATATAGACGGGCAACGGTTTGCAAGATTTCTCGGTCGCTTTCCCCAGCAGCACCCACCACGAATTGGGTTGTGCTGGACAAAATGGGTAGGCGTGGCAGCGTTGTCAGGTCGTCTAAGTCTACGAGCCATCCTTTCCCATAACGCTTAACCAATCCGCTCCGTTCAAGCCACTCTACGCGCTTTAGGTCAACGATTTGAGCGATGTGTTGCAAAGTGGGGATTAGTTCGGTTTGGAAGTTTTTATCGGGGGCTATCTTTTTGAGGCGCATCTCGTTCGGGGCTTCTAAATTGACGCTGATGCGGTTTGCCCATCGGCTGGCTTCTTTGATAGCCTCAGGGCTGGCACCGGGCATCACTTTCAAATGAATGTAGCCGCGAAAGCCATAGCGTGTGCGCAGGAGTTTGGCAGTGTCGTTAATGAGCTCTTGAGTCGTGTCCGCATCTCGCACAACCCCACTGGACAAGAACAACCCATTGACCAACCCAGCTTTGTGCATTGCTATGAACAGCCGCGCCATTTCGTCAGGCTTGAAGGAAACGACTTGGTGATCGCAGTAGGCAGCGATTGGGCAGTAAGCACAGTTCTTAATGCACGCATTGGTCAGGAGCGTCTTGAGTAGAGGAATGGTGCCGCCTCGCACCTTTGCGTGGTAGATGCTTTCCTGTAGCCGTTGGGCTTTGAGTTCCTGCACTGCCCTTGCTGCGACACTCCGTCCTCCTTCGCATTCAAAAGCAGCGTCGCGGATTAGGATGCTGAGTTTCTCAGCAGCTTCCATTTGGCTCACCGCAAAAGATTTTGGCACGGATAGGCAAAAAGCAAAAGTGGCCCCAGCGGGATTTGAACCCGCGACCTCCGGCTTGAAAGGCCGGTGTCCTAGACCAGGCTAGACGATGGGGCCACATTACGATGTTCCATATGCCGAAGTGAAGAAGTCGCAAGTAAGTTTAGCGAAGTTGTTGCGGGATGTCAAGGCAGGTTTGGGGGTAATCGCTCAAACCTTGGTGGTTGACCGCAAGGGATAACCGCAGGAACTAAGGTGCCTCTCCTAAGGCGCTAAATAGTTTGCCTTCTTTTCGGTGCGTCAGGAAACAAACCCTCCAGAAGCAACAACGGTTTCGGCAACGCAGGAGCGTCGCCCTAAGAGCTATCCGCTCCAAAAATGGCAGAACTTGTAGACTCTCGCCAAACTACCAACTCCTAAAGATTACTTGGTTGGCTTAAAACTCGGCATTGTCAACTTGACGAGCACACATGAAAACTGAAACGGGGTGGGCTCTTACCCACCCCGTTATCGGCTACGGATGACCGAAGGCTACAGGCCTATCTGGCTCCCGGCGGTTTTTGCTGGAAGATAGGAGGCGCAGGGTAAGGTTTTTCCGCTTTCTCCAACACCACTTCGCCGCGAGGTCCGGAAGCGCGCCAGAACAAGATGCCCGCAATCAGAAGCACCGCCACAATGATGATGACAAAGACAGCGGTTGGAATTTCCCGCTTCATGGCGATCCCCCCTTATGGCTGGTTCTGGCAACGGCGCGGGACAACCGTGCGGTCATTCTCTACCGTGTATTCGTGAGGGCAGGAGTAACCCCAGCGCATAGCTTTTGCGTGTCCGTCAGCGAAGGTGACATTGGTGTGCCGAAGGAAAGGAGCCAGCTGATCAGGGTTTGGTGGGTTCATGTTGACACTCCAATAGTCACCCCGACCAAGGTTAGCGTAAGTGATTGCGGTGAACCCACTCATCAAATTGCCGTCATCACCCAAGATGTCCAAGTCTTGCCCGCTGATGGCTTGGACGTTGATACCATTGGTGATAGCACGGACACGAGCAGGTTCCTCAATCTCAGCGAGGCTGACCGTGCTTTGCCGGCGCGAGGAGGAATCATACCACTGGGGATAGCCCTGGCACATGGCTCCGCGACCACCGTAGCCGTCCCAAACAGAAACAGTGGTTTGTCCAGGCCAAGTAGACCAAAGCAAGGAAATAGCAGCATAGGAGACGGGAATTTCTCGGTTCGGAGGAGTGCCCCGCACCAGAGGTCCGTAAAGCCCATAGTGCAGCCAGTTGGCAAAGCTCTCTCGCCACCACACAACCAACTTGGGGGACTGGTAGATTTGGGCATTGCGGGTGTAGGGCAAGGTCAGAACTTGCCAAGTGTAGAATTGACCAGGATCACCGGGAACGGCACCCATCCATTGCTCCGATGGGCACATGCGCTCATCGTAATCCTGAGCATACATGGCAATAGCATTGCCCAGTTGGCGCAAGTTGCTCAGGTCGCTGGTCTGGCGGGCTTTTTCCCGGGCTTGGCTGAACACCGGGAACAGAATCGCCGCCAAGATCGCGATAATCGCGATCACGACCAGCAACTCGATGAGGGTGAAACCGCCAAGGAGATTACGGCAACAGCGGCGCATAAGGCATCCCTCCTTGCATAGAGTTTTGACGGATCGCCACGCACGAAGCGCGGACGATCAGTTGCGTCGGCACCAATAATCGCTGGGGCGCGACAGGCTCCTTGCGAATGAGCCTCAAAAGGGCATCCCCAGCGTAATTTGCTAAGGTTTCGGCGAAGATACGAACAGTGGTTAAAGGGGGTTCCGTGTGTTGGCTGAACGGTGCGTCGTTGAACCCAACAACCGCTAAGTCATCAGGCACTCGCAAACCATGCTGTTGGGCTGCTTGGATAACCCCCAAAGCCAGTGCGTCATCCAAGCCTAAAACAGCCGTTGGCAAGGGAGAACTTTGCTCCGCCAAAATGTGGAATGCCCGAACTCCCGCCTCAACACTGTAGTAATCTTCCACCTCCACAACCAGCTCCGATTTGAATTCAACCCCAGCCTCTTCCAAAGCCAGTCGGTAGCCAGTTAAGCGGTCTTTGGCTGTGGCAAAAGACAAGGAGATGCAAACGAACCCTATGCGTCGGTGTCCCAGTTCCAATAAGTGCTGAGTCGCCAACTTGGCAGCTTGGATATTGTCGTTATCCACTGTAACGACCTCAGGGTCATCACATCGCCCAACAACCACAAAAGGAAGACGACCTTTGAGAAGAGGGATACGAGGATCGTTTTCGTAAGGATCAAACAGGATGACCCCGTCTAAGGAACGCTGCTCTATAACCGTTTGCAGTAAGGCAAGTTCTTCCTGACGGTCCTGAAAGCCTAAGATAGTCACCATCCAACCTCGTGACCGAACAGCCTTCAAGACTCCTTTCACCGCTTCGTAGAAAAACGGTGACAGCATGGAGTCAGAAGCAACCAAGGGGACAGAAAGACCAATGGAGTAAGTTAAGCCCGTTCGGAGGGACCGCGCCGAGCGCTTGGGACGATAACCCAATTTCTGAACCGCTTCCCAAATGCGCCGACGGGTCTCTTCGGTTACGCGCACATGAGATCGTTGATTCAGCACCGCTGACACCGTGGCAATACTAACTCCAGCCTGTTTGGCAACATCCCGAATTGTGACCGATGTCGTTCGCTTACCCATAATTCCTCGCTTCCCGCTTTGTTTACTAAATCGTTTCGCTGAACAAAATTATAAATCACTTCGTCAGCGGTGTCAATACTTGGGGCGCAGCAAAAGGTCTCGTCTTAAGTTGCCAAGGGAAGCAGGGGTTTGCAGTCCCACTGCTTTGGGTGCCCCCTGATAGGATGACCGGTCGTGGTCTGAAGGATTTTCCCCGCCTCTCTCCTCAAAACCTGTTTTTGTCAGTGGCTCCCAACAATCCATGTTGTAGGCTCTGGCTCCTCTCGTTCATTGGTGTGAGTCCTGTTTGGGGCAAATTTTCGTTCACGGCTGATGCCACTACCTTTGACTAGTAGGCACTCCAGATACCATTCGATAGCCGCTGCTGAAGTCAGGGAATCAAAGTGACGCTGGTCAGGGTTTCTCCTGATAGCAGACGCCTCGTGGGAATACCAACCTTGGGACTGGTCGGTGATCTAAAAGGTTAGGGGATGCTGGGACTGATTGGACTCATTTCTGGAGATGTGGAGGGAACTAAGATGGCGGAGAGCGCCATCCCTACCATACAAAGTGCTTTGTTGGTGCCGCTGATCTTCCAACCCACTCACCAAGTGCTGTATTACGAGGCTACCGGATTTGAGGGTTTGCGGTGGGGGGAACCGGTAATTGCTGAAACACGGTTTGGAGTGCAGGTTGGGTGGGTGAAGCGGAAACCGGGGTCATACCCTGAGGCAGAGAAAGTGCCTTATCGGCTCCTCCGACGCGCCACAACAGAGGATATTCGGCTCTACTACCAACTTCGGGATAGGGCACGCCGAGACATGGAGTTCATTCGCCAGAAAGTGTTGGAACATGGTCTACCGATGCGGTTGTTGGAAGCAGAGTATCCCTTAGACGAGAACCAGTTAGTGGTTTACTTTGCTGCTGAAGGGCGAGTTGACTTCCGAGGGTTAGTAGCAGACTTAAAGCGCAGCTTCCCCAAGCGGGTGATGTTGTTCCAAATTGGTGCCCGGGATGCTATCCGGCTGATCGGCGCCATCGGTCCTTGCGGGCGTCCTTCCTGTTGCTCCCTCTTTCTTCGGCGCTTTGAGAGTGTGACGATGAGGATGGCAAAAGAGCAAATGCTGGACTTGAACCCTTCCCGCCTTCTGGGAGCATGTGGGAAGCTGAAGTGTTGCCTTCGCTATGAACATGACCTTTACTGCGAACTTCTTCGCTGTTTACCAAAGGTTGGGCAGCGGGTGCAAACCCCTCTCGGCTTAGGGCAGGTAGTGGATTTGCAAGTGCTTAGCCAGAGGGTGACGATTGCTTTGGACGAAGGCGGTTATGCTGTCTGGCATGTTAGCGAATTGACCGGTTTTGACCAAGACTTTACCCCTAGCCCTGCTTATCCTGAGCAACCCCCAGAAGAGCAGGAACCACAACACCTTTAGAACGATCATGATTATCCAGCCGAAGCTTAGTGCTTGTGGTTACCCCAAGGGCTACCCTATGGGCGCATCTCCTTCTCACTCTCACGGCACGACTTTGTTGAGGGGATACTCAATAATGTCTCGGGCACCGGCTTCCTTCAACTGTGGGATCAGGTCGCGCACTTGCATTTCGTCTACGACCACCTCGATGGCGACCCACTCCTCGTCGGAAAGCGGGGAAATGGTAGGGGCTTTCATCGCTGGTAACACTTGAATCACTTTGGGCAAATCGGAACGGGCAACGTTCAGTTTTAACCCCACCTTTTGTTGCGCCCTCAAAGCCCCTTGCAACAACAAAGCCATGTGGCGAATTTTGCGTTGCTTCCAAGGGTCTTGCCATGCCTGAGGGTTTGCGATCAAGCGTGTTGAGGACTCCAAAATCGTCTCTATGATGCGGAGGTTGTTTGCTCGCAGAGTAGAACCCGTCTCGGTGATATCGGCGATTGCGTCCACCAGTTCTGGCACTTTCGCTTCGGTTGCCCCCCATGAAAACTCTACTTTTGCGTTCACCCCTCGCGCCCGCAGGAACTTGCGAACCGTGTTGGGCAACTCAGTCGCAATGCGTTTTCCTTCCAAGTCTTCCACCTGCTGGTAAGGGGAATCGTTATGAACGGCGAGGACCAATCGGACCTTCCCTAACCCTTGCTTGGAGTAAACGAACTCCTCCACCTGAACCACTTGGTCTTCCACATCGTTTTCTACAATTTGGTCGTAGCCAGTGATGCCAGCATCCAGAACCCCTTCAGCGACATAGCGAGGGATCTCTTGGGCTCGTAACAAGATGGCTTGAATCTCGGGGTCATTAATGCGTGGGAAGTGGGAGCGCCCTTCCAGGTGCACTTCCCAACCTGCCATTTTCAAAAGCCGAAGGGTTGCCTCTTGCAGGCTCCCTTTGGGGATACCCAACCGAAGTTTTTGCGTCATCGTCTCGCCTCCTTGCTTTTATTTGGTGACCAAAGGCTTTGGTAGCTATCAAAACCCACGCTATGAGCTTAGCCCACTATCGTGAGCAGGAGCCCCGTCAGGGGCGAATACTTTACCTCGCAACTCATGCCGCTCTTATCTTTGACCGGCAGGTATTTAAGGGTAACTTCAATAGCCCTTAGCTATAGCCAGCAGAATGGTTGCCAAAGCGCCGACAAACTTGACATTGCTTTGTGTGCGCATGTTTTCCCGAAGCATCACCCAAGATCGGTTGCGCTAAAATTTTGACACGGATTGCTCTTAGCTTCTCGCACAAAGCCCCATCAGCTGCGCATTGTGGAGGCGAAACCGTATGATTGAAGTAATGGGCTTGACGAAGTTTTATGGAGAGGTAAAGGCATTGGATGAGGTATCCTTTGATGTGCGCTCAGGAGAAATCTTGGGCTTCCTTGGTCCCAATGGGGCTGGAAAGACCACAACCATGCGAATCCTAACGGGCTTTCTAAGTCCAACAAGAGGAGAGGTAAAGGTTGCCGGTTATGATGTAGTGGAACATTCGTTGGAAGTCCGCCGCATCACAGGTTATTTACCAGAGACTGTGCCCCTTTACAACGAGATGCGAGTGCGTGACTACTTGGGCTATATGGCTCGCATTCGTGGTATCCCCAGAAAGCGCATTCGCGACCGAGTGGACTTTGTGATAGAGTCCTGTGGCTTAAAGGATGTTGCCGACCGACTCAACGGTCATTTGTCCAAGGGGTATCGCCAACGGGTGGGGATTGCCCAAGCTCTCGTCCATGACCCGAAGGTGCTGATTTTGGACGAACCGACTATCGGATTGGACCCCGTTCAGGTGCGAGAGGTGCGTCAACTGATCAAGAGCATGGCAGGTGAGCGCACCATCATCCTGAGCACCCATATCTTGCCCGAAGTGTCCATGACTTGCGAGCGAGTGCTCATTATCCACAAGGGACGAATCGTAGCAGAAGATACACCTGAAGGGCTCTCCCGGCGACTTCAACAAAGCGAACGCATCTTGGTGCGGCTGGCACGCGTCCCTTCTCAACCCTTAGCTGCTTTGGAGCGGTTAGACGGTGTGCTGCGGGTAGAGCGCGTCGACGACAACCTGTTCGCTGTAGAAGCCCAATCCGGCAATGAGATCCGCGAGCAACTGGCAGAGTTTGTCGTCAAAAGCGGTTGGGGCTTGCTGGAGCTGCGCCGAGAAGAACTCACTTTGGAAGACATCTTCGTCAACTTAGTCACCAAAGAGTGAGGGATAAACTGAGGGATAGGCATGGAAGGGTGTGAGCGGGTCAAGGACTTTCTGACAGGAACGGAAGCCTGTTTTAAGGTGGTCTCACTGGCAGCCTACGCCTTGTGTTGCTATGCTGCTGTGTTCTTGAGAAAAAGCCTGTGGCTGCAAGATGAGGTGACCAACGATGACTCAAGCGAGAGCGAAAGTTCTGGTTTCTGCTAAACCCAAGGTGTTGGTAGGGCGCATCAGTGAGTGGGCGATGGTGACCTTCACCATAGCCCTTCGGGAGGTGCGCAGCCTGTTCAGTTCTTGGGTCGCCTATGTGACCTTAGCGTTCTTCCAAGTCTGGGTGGGTTTCTTCTTCTTCGCCATAGCTAACATCGGACGCACCAGCGATATGCGTTACCTGTTTTGGAACATGGCGGTCATTTCGTTCATCGTCCTCCCCATGGTTACCATGCGCTTGTTAGCTGAAGAGCGGCGCTTAGGCACTTTGGAACTTCTGCTCACTTCCCCTGTCACCGATTGGCAAGTTGTGTTGGGCAAGTTTCTGGGCGCTTATGCGTGGTTTCTTGTGGCGTTGGGGTTCACTTTGTATGTGCCCTACTTGGTGCATCGCTTCTCTGGTGGCACAGTGGATCTGGGTCCCTATTGGACGGCTTATATCGGTTTGCTGCTATTTGGTGCTGCTGCCGTCGCTATTGGGGTGTTCTGGTCGTCTCTAACTGACAATCAAATCATCGCCGCTTTCGCCACTTTTGGCACACTTCTTTTAGCTTATGTCATCACTTGGCCGACAGAGGGAACGGGAACCTTAGCAGAAATTTGCCGCAAACTTTCCTTTTACTACCGCTACCAAGACTTCACTGCTGGCATCATCCAAGTGAAGGACATGGTGTTTTTCCTTGCCTTGACCTTTGCGGGTTTGTTCCTCGCCGTTCAAGTCCTTGGAAGCCGCCAGTGGCGATAAGCAAGTTTCCTAACTTGAGCGGAACGCAAGCGAGGTGACCAATGGTGCGTCAGTTGACAGGGATTGTGAAAGCCAACAAATGGATCATTGCGATGATGGGCTTCATCTTGCTACTGGTGGGAACGAGCTTTTACTTTGCCTACCCAGATAAGCGGTGGTTGTGGGCGGGTGCTTGGGGCTTAGGCGTTGGTGTTTGGTTGGGGTTGATTGCGTTCCACCTTGAGGACATCTTGCGTTACCTACTCAGCCGACAGGGGCGGATGGGAAGCAACGCCTTGGTCACTACCTTTGCTTTTCTGGGCATTTTGGTGTTACTGGTTTACATTGCTGACCGACGCACCTACAGTTGGGACTGGACAAAGACGAAACGGCACACCCTTTCCTCCCAAACCCTCAAAGTCGTGCAGAATATCGACAAGGAGGTCAATGTAGTCGCCTTCTACGATGTGGAGTCCATGGAATTTGTGCGGGTGCGCGATTTGCTGAAGCGCTATGAGGCTGCTAACCCTAAAATCAAAACCCGTGTCGTAGATCCCCGCAAGGAACCCATGTTGGCGAGGCAATACGAGGTCACTGGCACTGGGATCACAGTTTTTGAAGCCAACGGTCGGCGAGAGCGAGTGAGTTTCGGCGGTGAAAAGGAATTCACAGGAGCACTGATCAAGGTCACTCGCAACAAAAAGCCCACCATCTACTTCCTGCAAGGGCACGGTGAGCATGCTTTTGACAGTTTTGATGAGGAAGGCTACGGAGTGCTCAAAAGCGGCTTGGAGCGTTTGAACTACCAAGTCAAGGGGTTGCAACTCGTCACCCAAAAGGAAGTGCCTAAAGACTGCGATGTTTTGGTCATTGCAGGTGCCCAACGCGACCTTTTGCCCCTTGAAAAGAAGGCCATCAAGGCGTATTTGGACAAAGGTGGACGCTTGCTCCTGATGTTGGAGCCAGACCCTGCCCAGTCGTTCAGCGATTGGTTGGATGAATTCGGTTTGGAAACAAAGTCGGGGACCGTAGTAGAACCCGCCCAAAACATCTTGGGTGATGCTGCTGCCATTTTCGCCTTCGGTTTTCGTTTCCACGACATCACTCGTCCCTTCCAGAAAGCCCGCCAAGAAGCTGTTTTGTTCATCACTGCCCGACCACTCAAACGGAAAAGCAATTTGCCTTCCGGCGTAACCCTAACAGAATTGATAGAGACCAGCCCTACCAGTTGGCGAGAGGAAAGATTTCAGGGTGAGGTGCGCCGTGACCCCAATGAAGAAAGCGGTCCTTTCGTGTTAGCGGCTGCTGTGGAGAAAACGGTTAGTGACAAAAAGAAACTGCGGGCTGTCGTGATCGCAGACTCGGACTTTTGCAGCAACGCCTACATCCAGAACCTTCTCAACGGCGCTTTTGCTGCTAACTGTCTACACTGGCTTGCGGAAGAAGATGTGCTCATCGATATCCCTCCGAAAGATGAGCCACCGCCGACCCTTCTGTTGAGCCGTCAGCAAGCCATCTTCACCTTCCTGTGGAGCGTGATTGTTTTGCCCTTAGCTATCTTGATCAGCGGTCTGTTCGTTTGGCTGTCGCAGCGGAAGTAATAGCAGTTGGGTTTTGTTGGCTGCCGCTCACGGTCTTGTAGGGCCTTAGGAGGTGAGTGCCATGCCGTCCTCCCCTGGCATGAACCCATATCTGGAAGCGCTGGTAAGTGGGATACGATTGCGCTTTGCCTCACGACCGTGCCCTGAGCCACCTTTGTCGCCCGAAGACGACAAATGGACTAAGCAATGTCTCGCAAGGTGGTGTGCGGAAACCCGAAACATCAATCGCAACCAGCGAAGCTTTTCTTAGCATTGGGATGAGGTGATGGCTGGATGCGCTTGCGTGGTTCAGCGTTTTGGTTGCTTGCTTTCTTCATCCTGCTTGCCTATGTGCTTTTGCGGGAACGGGGTGAGGTGGTGGAAGGCAAAATCGTGTTGAACTTAAACCCTGATGCCATTGTCAAAGTGGAGGTGCAGCGCCAACAAGCACCCAACCAAATTGTTTTGGAGCGGCGAGGCAAGAGTTGGTGGCTCACCCAACCCATCCAAGCCCCTGCAGACAAAACAACGGTGGAAACTTTTCTCAACCGCTTCAAGAACCTAAAAGCTGAACTGGAGTTAGACGAGAAGAGACCGGAGTATGGGTTGACTAATCCGCCCGTGACGATCATTGTGACCGACCAACGCAGGCGTACTTATCGCATTCAATTCGGACACAAAACCGTTGACAATATGGGCGCTTACGCCATCGTGGAAAACTGGCCTAAGCCTGTGGTGCTCACCAGTTGGCTTTTGGACGATGCCAACAAAAGTGTGGATGATCTTCGAGACAAGCGCTTGTTAGTGTTCAACAAGGACAAAGTGAAGAAACTGGTTTTGGTTTACCCCGATCGTCGGATTGTTTGTGAACGCAAGGGCAAGGACGAGTGGCGCTTGACTCAGCCCCTGCGCATTGAAGCCGACAACAGCACTATCACTACTCTTCTTGATCGCCTTTCCACCTTGCAAGCGCGCCAGTTTGTTGTCGAGCGGCCGAAGAAAGCGGAATTGGTGCGGTATCAGTTGCATCAGCCCACTTTGGAACTGGAAGTTTGGGTGCAGGGTCGGGACAAACCGCTGAAGGTGACAATTGGGAAGCAACACGAGGTAGACAAAACCCGTTACTACGCCCGCAGCAACCGTTTCCCCGCTGCCGTGTTGATAGACGAAGTGGACTTGAAAGACCTCCGCAAAACCGTTGCCGATTTGCGCTCCAAACGGGTGTTAGTGTTCAAGAAGGATGCGGTGGAACGCTTGGTGCTGCGTTACAACGGCACGGAGATTTCGCTAACCAAGAGCAAAGAAGGTGACGAAACTCGCTGGCAGATGCTCAAACCCGTAAAAGTCCCGGCAGACACTTGGCGGGTGGACGACATCCTTTGGGTGTTGGATGGTGCCCAAGCAGAAGGGTTCATTGATCAACCTTCTAACCTTAACGCTTACGGATTGGACAAACCCCAGCTGGAGTTGCAACTTTGGGAAGAAGGGCGCAAGCTGCCCAAAACCCTTTGGCTAAGTGTCAAAGGCAACCAAGGTTACCTGCGAACGAGCGAAGGCGATACTGTCTACAAGGTGCGTGCTACCCTGCTGAGTGACTTAAAAAAGTCGCCCAACGAGTTGCGCGACCTACAGGTGGTCAAGTTTAACCGAGACGATGCACAAGAAATCCTACTGGAGTGGGACAAAAAGCGGGCACGCATCGTCAAAAGATCCCAACAAAACTGGGAGCTGGTAGAACCAAAGCGCAAATCCGCCCCATGGCAAACGGTGGACAGCATCTTGTTTGAGCTGGAAAGCATGCGAGCGGAAAAGTGGATCGCGGAAAAGCCTAGTCCCGAACACGGACTGGACAAGCCTCAATTCACGGCAACAGTAAAACTCAAGGACGGTCGCACCATTGTTGTCAAGTTTGGGAAGTTGACGGAGCAGGACAGCGTCTTCGTCAGTTCCACCTATAGCAATGACCAAGTCTACCGCAAAGCCAAGTTCGTGCTGGAGAACTTGAAACGCTACGGCGATGAACTGTTGCGGTAACGCTGAAAGGTACTCGGGAACGAACCTCGCTTTTAAGGGGGCGAAGAAGGTGGAAGTGATTGAGAAGCCAAAAGCGATGCAGCAGCGGTCCCTCGAGTTGCGAGCACAAGGGAAAACCATCGGCTTTGTCCCCACAATGGGTTACTTCCACGAAGGTCATCTTTCGCTCATGCGTCGGGCCCGACGAGAATGCGATGTGGTGGTCATCAGCATCTATGTTAACCCATTGCAGTTTGGACCCCGTGAAGACTTCAACCGCTACCCCCGTGACCTGCCCCGTGACTTAAAGATGGCGGAAGAAGTTGGGGTGGATATCGCTTTTGTGCCGAAGGACGAGGACATGTATCCCGATGGTTTCCAAACCTTCGTGGAAGTGACGGAACTGACGAAGGGCTTAGAGGGGTTTCACCGACCTGGACACTTTCGCGGGGTCACGACGGTTGTCGCCAAATTGTTCAACATTGTGTTGCCTCACAAAGCTTACTTTGGCGAGAAGGATTTCCAGCAACTGCGAGTGGTGCAGCGGATGGTTCGGGACCTAAACTTCCCCATAGAAATTGTCCCTTGCCCAACTGTGCGGGAACCTGATGGCTTAGCGATGAGCAGCCGCAACTCCTACTTGAGCCCGCAGGAGCGACAAGCAGCAACCGTGTTGCAACGCGCCCTGAAGGCTGCCGATGATTTGTTTCGTCAGGGTGAACGGAATGCAGCTCTCCTGAAGGCAAAGGTCTGGGAAGTGTTGGGAAAGGAGCCTCTCGTGCGGCCGCAGTATGTGGAAATCGTAGATGCGGAAACTTTGGCACCTGTTTTCTCCATTGAGCGCCCCGCTGTGATTCTTCTCGCCGCCTTCGTGGGCAACGCCCGGTTGATTGACGAGTGGGTGCTCGAGTGAGCGGTGGTCCCAATAGCAACCTTTCGGTTGGTGGAGCCAGATGGTGCGGGTTTTCTTTTCTGTTGGGGACGCTTCTGGTGACCTTTACGCAGCAGAAGTCGCTAAAGCATTGCAACAACTTTGTCCCGATTGGCGATTGGAAGGGATTGGCGGGGTAGAAATGTTGCGTGCCGGGGTGCGCCTTTGGCGCTACACGACTCCTTTTAGCGCCTTCGGGATTTGGTCGTCTTTGAAAACCGCCTTGTCCTTTTGGCTTGCTACTTCTTGGCGAGTGCGACGACGCTTGTTGAGGGAACCGCCAGATTTGTTTCTGCCCGTGGACTTGGGAGCGTTCAACCGCCGGTTACTATTGCCGTTAGCAGAACGAGGTGTTCGGGTCTTTTACTTTGTGCCGCCCAGTTTTTGGGGTGTCCCGTCTGATCAGTTGCGCCGTTACGCTCACCCCAACATCGTTTTTGCTCCCATTTACGATTGGCAAGGAGAAAAGTTAGAACGAGCCGGAGCACGAGTTTACAAGTTTGGGCACCCTTTGGTAGACATCTTGCGCCCTTTCCTTGACCTTGACCCGCAAGTTGCGCGGCAGTGGTTGCGGCTGCCGACTGATGCCTTGATTATCGGTTTGTTTCCCGGCAGTCGGCTCACGACTGTGCGGGAGAACCTTCCACCCCTTCTAAAAGCTGCTCAGCGCCTTACCCGCAAGGGACGTCGGTTGCACTTCGCTATCGGGTTGCCGGCAGGGTGGCAAATAAAGTGGGTAGCACCTATTGTTCAGCGTTATGCTTCTACCCTCCCTTTTTCCTTGCACTTTGGTCAGACCCGAGAGTTGCTGCGAGCATGCGATTGTGCTCTTTTGGTTGCTGGCACCATCACTTTGGAGGCTGCCTGTTTGGGCACCCCTTCTGCAATGGTGTTTTGGATGGGAGCACTGGACCGCCTCCAAGCCCACTGGTTGCGTTGGCGCGGGGTCAATGTGTTGCAATTGGGTCCTTTCGCTTTGCCCAACCGTTTGATAGGCAAGATCGTCATGCCTGAGTTGATTGGCTGGCACGCAACCCCAGAACGCATTGAGCAGGTCGCTGAAGAGCTGCTACTTCCCCCTGAACCACGCGAAACGCTTCGTCAAAACCTCTTATGCGTTTGGGACAAGTTGAGTCCCCCGGGAGCAGCCCAACGCATCGCTCGCTTCCTCGCAGAATGGCTTTCGGGAGCAGAACTACCCCGTTTGCAGCCATCAAGCACCCAAAGTTAGTAACCGTCAACAAAAGCCCCACCCACCTCGAATCGTGGTCGCAATTTTGAAAACACTTGCTACCTCTTTTTGCCAAGGACAAAGGCAATTCCGATTATTGCATCATATTGACACGGCAAAAAAGATACTCATAATTCTCGTTGACCGCGAAAAGGAGGTGACAAACGATGCGGCAGCAAGTGCCAACATGGCTGGCAGTTGTGGTGGTAGCAGCGGTCATTGTGGTTGTGGCGTTGGTGTATGTCCTTGCCAGCCGTCCAAGAGGTGGCGGTCTCCCCGAGGGGACAAGCACGCTTCCCCCTCAACCCGGGCAGGTCAAGGAAGGATCCCCTTACGGCAAACCTATCCCACCGGGAGCACCGCCTTTCTTGAAGCAACGAGGTGGACAGTAACTTCAGCACAAAAGGAGGGATGATTTATGCGGCGTTTCGGCTTCACATTAATTGAACTGCTCGTCGTTATTGCCATCATTGCGATCCTGGCGGCGATTTTGTTCCCTGTGTTCAGCCAGGCTCGCGAAAAAGCGAGGCAGGCGCAATGTTTGTCTAACTTGCGGAATGTTGGTATGGGAATGATGCAGTATGTCCAAGACCACGACGAGACCTATCCTTTCATCACTTCCTGCTCAGCGCCTCACGCTCCTATGCGGGCATCTCAAACCACTCCGCAAGGTCAAATCCACCCGTATGTGCGAAATGTCCAAGTATGGGCATGCCCTTCTGGATTTACTACAATCCCACCTCTGCGAAGGGGTCAGAGCAACCCGAATGCTCCCTTCGCCTACTGGTGTTGTGACTCTTGGGGCTGGGTGTTCCCTCTGGACTTTTTGGGAATTCAGATCACGATCGGGGTTAATGAGCCATTGACACCCAACTTGGGCTGCGACTGGAGTGGCAAACCCTTTAGGATGGCTCAACTTCCAGCTCCTGCGGATGTGTGTGCCTTTGTTGACGCCCCTCACTTTGCTAACTGCGGTGG
>VAPR01000082.1_pt1 | contig 62589 bp, 50 predicted proteins | sample 3380701 | NCBI WGS metagenome assembly VAPR01 (sample SAMN11536904, study PRJNA540576) | hot springs metagenome | isolation source: hot spring wet sediment | place: Spain: Lobios | collected 2014-01
AGATCGCCGAAGCGGTGCGCTCCGGCGCCACAGTCGCTTTTACCACCGATGCCGGCATGCCGTTGATCTCGGATCCGGGCGCCGAGCTGGTGCAGAAGCTGATCGAGGAAGGACTCGAGGTCGATTCCGTGCCCGGGCCGTCGGCCGTACTCCAGGCGATGGTTCTTTCGGGATTTTCTGCCTCGCGATTCGTCTTCGAAGGATTTCTACCTCGCACATCGACGAAAAGAAAGGCGGTACTGGAGCGGATATGCGGCGAGGATCGCCCGGTGGTGGTATACGAGTCACCACACAGGGTTCTCAAAAGCCTTTGTGACGCAAGAGATGTGATGGGTGGTGAGCGAAGGGTGGCGGTCTGTCGCGAACTTACGAAAGTACACCAGCAGATACTCCGGTCGACGCTCGACGAAGCGGTCCGGTACTTCTCCGAACACAAGGCCAGAGGCGAATTCGTGTTCGTATTCGGTCCTAAGGAGTCGTCGTGAAAGACGGCGTCGGATGGATCGACACGCACTCCCACATTTATCTCAGCTACGAAGGACGCTCTCTTCTCGACGGTGGCGCTGAAAGCTCTGGAGCCGGGGAAGCCTCCGAGGCCGGATGGTGGAAGCAGATAGAAGATGTCCTCGATCGCGCCGGCGAGTCCGGTGTAAAGCGCGTGGTGGTGGTAGGAATCGACGTTCCGACATCTAAGATCGCGGCAGCCATAGCCGCCCGTGATCGCAGGTGCAGCGCGACCGCAGGCCTGCATCCCAATTCGGCGGGCGAGCTCTCCGGCGCTGTAAAAGAAGAACTCGAAAGCTTAGCCGGCCGACCCGAAGTCGCCGCGATAGGTGAGACCGGCTTGGACTTCTACCGCATGGGCGCCCCACCCGACGTCCAGGAAGAAGCCTTCAGATTTCAGATAGATCTCGCAAGGCGGGTCAGAAAACCTGTGGTCATACACGTAAGGGATGCTCACGAAGCAGTCCGTTCCATCCTCAGCGACGAGGCCGGTTCGAGGGGATTGCCTCAGTTGGTGATGCACTGTTTTTCGGGATCGGCCTACGACGCGGATTTCTATCTGGAACTGGGCGCATACTTATCGTTCGCCGGCCCGATTACGTTTCGGACGGCCAACGCCGCCGGCTTGCGATCGGTCGCCGCCTCGGTCCCCCTCGAACGCTGCATTCTAGAGACCGACTCTCCGTTTCTTAGCCCGCATCCATTCAGAGGACAACCTAACGAACCCTTCAGGCTTACGCTGATTGGAAAAGAACTCGCGCGCCTGAAGCAACTCCCGACGGAGCGCGTCGCTTCGGCAACGACATCGAATGCGGAAAGATTGTTTTTCAGCGAGCCGACGTGATCCGTACGCGCACCGACGAAAAAAAGACTCCGGCGCCAACTCAGAGCAGGAAGCTTTTTCCCAAGCGGCTGGGCGGCGCCGAGATCCGACGGATCCTCGCCGATCACGGCATCAGGCCCCGAAAGTATCTGGGCCAGAACTTTCTCGTCGACCCCAATGTCGCCGAGAAGATGTGCCGGCTTGCTCGGGTGCAAAAGGACGAGCAAGTTCTGGAAATCGGCGCCGGTATCGGCTCTCTGACGTCCGCGCTTGCGGCGACCGGAGCGCAAATCATTTCCGTCGAGAAAGATCCTGTGCTGGCCGAGATTGTGCGCAGCGCATTTCCCGACGTTTTGGTGGTCTGTGCCGACGCGCTCGAAGACGACATCCTTGAATCGGCGAGGCGGGCCGTCGGCGCCCAGGCAGAGGGACCGGAGTCTTCGAAGGCGACCCAAATTCTCAGATCCTTCGAGTCCGCCCGTAGCTGGAAATTGGTCTCGAACCTTCCCTACTCGGTAGGCACATTGCTCTTTCTGCGATTGCTCGAGGATTATCCGAAGATTTCCAGCGGCGCGGTCATGTTGCAACTCGAAGTAGCCGAGCGACTCTGCGCAGAGCCGGCTTCTAGAGGAGCTACTGCGGCGACTCTGCAGCTCGCCCTTTTCGCTGAGGCGCGCATTGCCGCTCGAATTCCCCGCACCGTCTTTTATCCCCAGCCCAGAGTCGACTCCGCCATCGTCGTATTCGAGCGACGTAACTCGACTTCTTTCGACGTTCCTCGAGAGCTTGTCCTTACGCTTATCCGCGCCGGCTTTTCCTCCAGACGAAAGACATTGAAGAACGCCCTCTCCAGACTTAAATGGTTTTCCAATCCGGAGTCGGCGGCGGATATTTTCGCAAGAGCGGGGATCGATCCGTCTTCTCGCGCTGAGATGCAGGGCCTCGATGGATTCGCTCGGCTCGCAGCGGCGATTCAGGAGGCGGATCCGTCATGGGCTGATTCGCTCCCTAGCCGGGCGTCTGAGCCCGACTCGGCTTCTTCGAACCTCAGTACACGAAAAGAAAAATGAAAGCATTCGCACACGCCAAGCTCAATCTCTGCCTTCGGGTGCTGGGCAGGCGCGTCAACGGATTCCACGACATCTCTTCTCTTATGTGCTCGGTCGACCTGGCCGACGCACTCGAGGTCGAGGCAAGACCCGATGGAACGAACACTCTGGCGGTATCCGGTGGCGACGCCGGACCCGATCTACAGAACCTCGCACTCAAAGCCGCTAGGGTTTTCCAGGAAACGATCGGATCGGAGACTTGCGGATTCGAGATCTCGCTGGAGAAGCGGATTCCTGCCGGCGCGGGTTTAGGAGGAGGCTCGGCCGACGCGGCGGCAGTTCTGCACCTGGCTAATCTCCTAAGCGGCGCCGATGTCGATGTAACAAAGCTTTCCCAGATAGGACGGCAAATCGGCTCTGATGTGCCGTTCTGTGTGGTGGGAGGACTCGCTCGCGTGGAGTCCTCGGGCGAAGTCGTCGAGAGCCTGGCTATGCCCGCCGGGTTGCTGGAGTCCTACTTCTTGATAGCGGTACCTGAATTTTGGATGTCGACGGGCGATGTCTATGCAGCCTACGATTCGCTCGGAAAATGCGGAGAAGAATCCGAGCCTCCACCTCAGTTGGCCGGAATCGTCGATGTGTTCGTAAACGACCTGGAACCGGCTGCCGAGTGGCTGGCGCCACCGTTAAAGAAACTGCGCAGAAGGTTTTCGGCGATACTGGGATCTCCGGCGAGAATGACCGGGTCCGGTTCGGCGCTATTCGGAATACTGGGCTCTCTGGACGAAGCCAAAGCAGCTTCGAAGGACGCTTCCAAGCTTTTTGAGCGAGTATTTATTTGCCGACCTTCGAAGGTCGGCGTGACGATAGTCGACCGGTAGCCCTGCGACTTCGACCCGAGCTACGGTTTTGAACCCTTGGGAGGTGGTGTAACGGCAACACACAGGACTTTGGATCCTGGAATGGAGGTTCGATTCCTCCCCTCCCAGCGACTCTCCCCCGACGTCGGCCACACCTCATGGCTTAGATACGATTGCGGGCATACGATATGAGCATGAACCTATCGACCAACGCCGAGAGCCAAGTTCAGACTTCACGTCCTCTGTCGGCGATCGTTCTCGCTGCAGGGCTGGGGACACGGATGAAATCTTCGATACCTAAGGTGGCGCACATGGTGGCCGGGCGTCCGATGATCGGTTGGGTCATTCACGCCTTGAGGCCACTGGGATGCGACCGAATAATCGTCGTGGTCGGCCACCAAAAGGAGCTGGTTGCCTCTCTCGCCTCCGAGCACCTTCCTTATGGGACCGAAGTCGCTTTCGTCGAGCAGTCCGAACCGTTGGGGACGGGACACGCAGCCAAAGTCGGGGTCGATTGGATCGAGCAAAATGTAAAAGAGCCCGGAGGTCACATCCTCATAGTCCACGGCGACACTCCTCTGATCACGGCGGAAACGCTTGCAGAGCTGGTCGTATACGGCGAAGAAAGCGATGCGGCGGCGACCATATTGACGGCCGAGCTCGAAGATCCCACCGGTTACGGCCGCGTGATTCGGGGTCCGGACGACCGTATTCGTCGCATAGTCGAGGAGCGAGAGTGCGGTCCCGACGAGGCCGCTATCACCGAGGTCAACACAGGCTTTTATTGCTTCGACCGCTCCGCACTGGTCGAGGCGCTCGGGAAACTATCGAACGACAACTCCCAGGGCGAGTACTACCTGCCTGATGTGATCGAGTACTTGGTCGAGGCCGGCGAGGATGTGCAGGCTATCGACGCACCTGCCGAAGAGGTGGTGGGAGTCAACACCCGCAACGAACTGGCCGAGGCCGAGCGGCTGCTTCGAAGTCGGATCAACGCGGCCCATATGGCCGCCGGAGTGACCCTCGTAGATCCGGATACTACCTACATCTCAGCCGATGTGTCGATCGGGCGGGATACCAGGATCCTTCCCGGCACGATCCTCGAGGGGGAGACCTCGGTGGGAGAAGGCTGTGAGATCGGGCCATATACGCGCATCGTCGACTCGGTTATCGGATCGGGATGCACGGTTACCTACGCGGTTGTCTGCGAGGCCCAGCTCGGAAACGGAGTCAGCGTCGGTCCCTTTGCCTACTTGAGGTCGGGATCCCGTCTGGCAGACGGAGTCCACATCGGCGCCTCGGTCGAGACCAAGAACGCCATAATCGGCGAGAACACAAAGGTGCCGCACCTTTCGTACATCGGAGACGCCGAGGTCGGAGCGCGAGTCAATGTCGGCGCCGGCACGATTACGTGCAACTTCGATGGAGAGAGGAAGCACAAGACCGTGATAGAGGACGACGCCCGGATCGGCTCCGACACAATGCTGGTCGCTCCCGTAAGAATTGGAAAGGGGGCTTACACGGCGGCCGGTTCTGCGATTACGATCGACGTCCCTCCCGGCGATCTCGGGGTTGCCCGTCAGCGCCAGAGAAATGTGGCCGGCTGGGTCGCTAGGCGAAGATCTTCGCGAAATCCAGAGGAAGAAAGGCTCGCCGACGAAGAGAAGAGAAGCGGCAATGGCTGATTACGAAACGGCAACCGGGTTCGATCAGAATGCGCCTCTCTCATTGGAGAGAGACCAGCTAACAAGGAAGCACTTCTTGTTGTTCTCGGGGCGAGCTCACCCCGAACTTGCAGAGGAGGTGGCGAGGTACCTCGGGATCTCCGTCGGAGCGGTGGAGCTGAAAACGTTCGCCAACGGGGAGATTTACTGCCGTTACCTCGAATCGATACGAGGTGGCGACGTCTTTATCTTGCAGAGCCACTACTTTCCTATAAACGAAAACATCATGGAACAGCTCATCATGATCGACGCGGCGCGACGGGCATCCGCAAAGCGAATTACCGCCATCGCTCCATTTTTCGGTTATGCCCGCCAGGACAAGAAGGGCCTAGGCAGAGAGCCCGTTACGGCTCGTCTCATCGCCGATCTTTACACCGCGTCGGGTGCAAATAGAATCCTGTGCGTCGACCTGCACACGGGCCAGATTCAGGGCTTCTTCGACTATCCCGTCGATCACCTCACAGCTCGACCCCTGCTTGCGTCCTGGTTCGAAAACCGTGTCGACAAGGGCATAACGATCGTTTCTCCCGATGCCGGACGCGTAAAGCTTGCCGAGCGATGGGGAGATCATTTCGATGCGCCCATCGCCATCATGCACAAAAAGCGCGAGCGCTTCGTGGCGCACAGAACCGAAATGCTGGAGGTGGTAGGAGAAGTAAAAGGACGGGCGTGCATCTTGGTGGACGACATGATAGACACCGCCGGCACGATCACTCAGGCAGCCGAGTTGCTCAAAGAGCGAGGAGCAGCAGAGATCTATGCGGCGGCGACCCATGCGGTCTTGTCCGGGCCGGCCGTCGACAGGCTGAAAAACGCTCCTCTAGAAAAAGTGGTCGTGACCAACACCCTCCCCGTGCCCGAAGACAAGCGCATCGACAAGATCGAGGTGCTGACAATCGCGCCGATCATCGCTCGAGCGTTGAAAGCGATATTCGAGGACGCATCGGTAAGCGAGATCTTCGGCGGTGAAAACGAACAGATGTAGATGCCGGGGTCCCGCATTCTGAGGGGACTGCGCTTCACCGGCTGCTAATATTTCGAGGTTCACTGATAAGAACACACATCCTGCGTCCCCTCTCTGGGGCAGACACGTGGGTGGGAGATATGCAAGTCCAACTAGAGGCAAAACTTCGTAGCGAGACCGGAAAAGGACCCGCGCGCAAGGCGCGTCGTGAGGGGATGGTTCCTGCGGTTCTCTACGGCGCCGGGGTGAAACCGACTCCCATAGCTGTAGATCGCAAGCAGCTTCACAAGGCCCTATCGACCGAAGCCGGCCGCAACGTGCTGGTAGAGCTGCAGCTCGAAGGGCGCAAGAAGCCCGTTCTCACTCTGGCCCGCGAAATCCAGAAGGACCCGATAAGGGACGAGTATCTTCACCTCGATTTTCTGGCGGTTCGCCACGACACGAAGATCCACACAGAGGTTCCGGTGGTTCTGGAGGGCAAGGCCCCGGCCCAATCCAAGGGTCTTATCATCGAAACACATATGACTTCGGTGGCGATCGAATGCCTTCCGGCTTCCGTGCCTGCTCACCTGGAAGCTCCGGCTAGCTTGTTGAGGGAAGCCGGTGATCTAGTGAAGGTCAAAGACATACCTCTTCCTGAAGGTGTGACGCTTCTCGCGGATCCAGAAGAGGTTGTCGCCAGTCTTTCGCTTCCGCCCGCCGTCGCGGCTGCAGCAGAAGCCGGCGCCGAAGAAGCGATGCCTGCAGAGGCGGTGGAAACTAAAGAAGCGGGCGCCGTCGAATCGCCGGGCGCGGAATCGGCCGCCACAGAAGAATCCTAGGCCTTCCTTTGGCATCGAGACCATCTGTCGTAGCGGACGCCACCCGGCGTCTTGTTTATGTCGGCTCGCCGGGCCGTCAGGTTCGAGGGCGTTGATCTTGTGCTGAAACGTATAAGTCAAAGAATCAAGTTCAAGGGGGGACTGAGTCTCGAAGAGCCCGATCTCGTCGTACTGGGCTTGGGAAACCCCGGCGCCGAGTATTCCGAAACGCGACACAACGCCGGCGCCAATGCGGTGCGACGCTTTGTGAGCGCTCACAAGGCGCGACTGAGGCGCGTAGGAAAGCGCGCTTCGGCAGCTCGCATTCTTATCCCGCGAACCGACGAAGAGGGGCATGAGAGACCTGTGGACGTAGTCGCAGCGGTACCGCTCACTTTCATGAACGAATCGGGGATCGCCGCCTCGTGGCTTCTGAGAAACTGCAACGTGCCGGTGGATCGACTGATGGTGGTGCACGACGATATCGATCTTCCTATGGGAACGGTTCGCCTCAAGTTCGGGGGCGGATCGGGCGGACACCGAGGCGTCGAATCCGTTATCAAGGCTCTGGGATCCAATGCTTTTCAGAGAGTCAGGATCGGGGTCGGAAGACCGCCCGAAGGCGCCGATGTGGTCGATTACGTCCTTGCGCCATTCGATCCCGACGAGCGCGAAGAGGCCGAGCGCGCCATCGCATCTGCAGTAGAGGCTATAGAAGTTGCCGCAGCGCGAGGGATCGAGGCAGCGATGAATCTCTACAATTGAGCTTGGAAGCAAGCGAACGGCAAAAGGCGGGAGATGTTCTCAGTACTGGCTAGAGCCGGGGCCTATGTTCGTGTAGCTTTTCTCGTCGGCACGGGACTTGCGATTGCCATCGCTGCAGACCCTTCTGTAAACAAGCCGGCGGCTTTGGCCGCTACGGTCTTACTTGTGGGCGGGATTCCCTCTTTGGTGGTGGCGACCAAGCTCGTTGCCGGCGGCGACGAGGCGGACGCCCAGTCTCTTTTGAAATTCAGGGCGCTCATGTGGGGCGCAGGAGTGGTGCTTTTGAGCGTCGCCGCACTGCTGACCTGGGCCACAGGAGGTGTATCGAAGGGATACTGGGTTGTCTATCTCTGGGTGCTGACTTCTCTTTCCGCTCTCACTCTTCCTTTGGACAACGCCATTTTCGGTACCTTCGCAGCGGGCACTTTCCTCGCGGCGTCGGCGCTTTCCGATCAACTGACGCGGGCAAATCTCGACGGCGCAATTCTGATATCGGCAGGCTTGTTCCTGTTTCCCTTCTTCGTCAACGCCGTGGTTCAAGAGCTAATCAAGAAGAGTCGCCAGGCCCAGGCGAGGGCCGACGAGCTGGGAACCGCCGGCGAAGTGCTAGAGCTGGCTTTCGAGCGGCTGGCAACCGGCGATCTCTCATCAGGGACGCGTATAGACGTGTCCCGCACCGACGGTCATCAGGCAAAGATCCTCCGACCGGTCGCTCAGCACTTCAATCAGACGGTCGAAAACCTAAGACAGCTAGTCGGAGAGGCGCGGGCAGTCGGAGTGGAACTGGCCAAGGTATCGGGAGAGGTCAGCGAAGCATCGGCGGTTGCGCTTTCGGCATCGGAGTCTCAGAGTTCGTCGTTCCAGTCCACCAGGGTCTCGATCGATGCTTTGCTCGAGAAAACCGGCATGGTCATAGATGTGGCCAAAGCTTCCCTGGATAGATTCACCGAGGTGGCAGAAGTCTTGGTCGCCGAGGGGCGGGAGGCGGTCGAAGCTTCGACTAAGGGAATGGGTCGTATCGAACAGTCGGTCGGAGAGATGAGTGCCCGGGCGACGCAGTTGCAGGAACTCTCTACCGAAATAGGAAAGATCGTGGGGCTGATCGAAGGAATCGCTAGGCAAACCAATCTGCTTGCATTCAACGCGGCGATCGAGGCTGCACACGCCGGGGAAGCAGGGAAAGGATTTGCAGTGGTCGCGGAGCAGGTTCGCAAACTAGCAGAGAGGACAGCTGCCGCTGCGCGAGAGATCCAGGGTCTCATCGCCGAGGTGCAAGAGCAAAGCGCGCTTGCGGTCAAAGTGAGCGAGGAGGGCAAGGAGCACGTAGACTTCGGGGTTCGAATGGTGGCGAAAGCGGGCGAAGTGCTCAACCGAATCACCGAAGCCGCGGCGAACGCAGCCTCCAGCACCGATGAAGTCAAGAGAGTTGCAGCGGAACAACAAGCCAACTCAGCGCAGCTCGCGCACGAGGTGTCTATGATGTCGATCGCGTCTGCGAATGCGGCTTCGGCCGCAAGCGAACAAGCTCGAGTAGCCGAGAGGCTCGACCAGCTGGCGCGGAGCCTCGAAGAGGCTCTCTCGCGGTTCAAGCTCGACTGAACCGCCGGAGCGTTGGGCGGATAATTAGAAGTCGTGGTGTCGTCTCGAGGTGGTCGCCGAGAACTTCTATCGCCCCTTTACGATCATCCTAGATTCGTAGAAGTCGCCGGCAGCTTACTGAGAGGTAAAGACTCTTCGCTGCCGGTAGCTGAAGGGGCGCGGGGATATTTCCTCGCCGCTTTGGCCCAATACCTCTCCGACAACGGTCAGGGCCCGCTCCTGGCCGTAGTTTCAGAAGCGCGTCTCGCTTACAAAATAGCCGCGGATGCGCTTTCGTTCATAGGACCGCCCGGAAGTCGCGCTCTTCCGAATCTTGCGGTCGAGGTCTTCCCCGCCTGGGAATCGCTACCTTTCGAACACATAAGTCCCTCCGCAGCCGTTATGGGAATTCGCGTAAGGGTGCTGTGGCGCTTGCTCCACAGAGACCGGGATCTTCGTCTGGTAGTGGCGTCGGCCCGTTCGGCTCTGCAACGCATCGACCCCGGCTGCGTGCCCGAAGACCCATTGACTTTAGCTCCGGGCGTCGAACTGGATCTGGCAGGGACGGTCGAGACTCTTGCGTCGTGGGGTTATCAACGAACTTTTCAGGTGGAGGCCCGAGGCGAGTTCGCGGTTCGGGGAGGAATACTCGACATCTGGCCGGCCGGAAACGATTTCCCGATCCGGGTGGATTTATTCGGAGACGAAATCGAGACGATCAAGGCGTTTTCCGTGGCGACGCAAAGGAGTGTTACGTCGCTCGACTATCCGCAACTGATCTTTCCGGCTCTCGAGCTCAGGTCATCCGAGGCGGTGCGGGAACGAGCCCGATCTCTTATGGAATCCCATCCCGAGAACCGGCGGGTGTGGGAGAGCTTCGCAGAAGGACTGCATTTTCCCGGGATGGAAAGCTGGCTGGCATGGGTGGTGCCGGAGGCGCCCACACTGCTCCAACTGGTGGGAAGCGGGCCACAGATCGCGCTCGTCGACCCGGCGGATATCAAGAGTCGGGCCGAAGCTCACGTTGCCGAAGAGGAGGATCTCGCCAAGGCGCTTTTGCAAACGTGGCGCGGAGGCGATGTCGATGGTGACGGCGGTGAGTCTTCCGAGATCGAATTTCCGCGCCTGTACGCAAAGCCCGACGAACTTTTAGAGGGCGTGCGAGCCCCGACCCTGACCATCACCCCCGTCGCTTCGGCGCCGTCCGGCGCCGGATCCCTCTTCAAACCCTGGAAGAGAGGCGCAAAAACCAAGCGGGTTGTCGAAGAGGCGGCTTCGTATTCGAGGCGGGGTTGGACTGTTGTCGTCGCATCGGGATCACGATCGGCGGCCAAAAGGGTAGTCGACTCCATGGCGTCGGAGGACATCGCCGCCGGGCTTACCGATGCCAAGGAGCTGTCCGAGCTTCCGCTGAGGGCCGGGTTGGTCGTCGGGGAATTCTCTTACTCGGAGGGTTTCGTTTTTCCTGAAGGCGAACTTGCAGTTCTGACCGAAACGGAACTTTCTCCCTCCGGACGCCGAATCAACGACTTGCAAATGGCGCCGATCAGATGGGAAAGGGTGGCGCGGTCCGTACTGGCGCACGCCGTACCTCAACTCGGCGAGTCATTAGATGCTACGGGCGTAGAGCGAATCGGCAAACCGCACAGAGTCGACCTAGAGGAATTCTTAGCCGACTTAGAGCCGGGCGACTTCGTGGTTCACTACTTCCACGGTATCGGCGTATACCGGGGCTTGGTGACCCTCACTGCGGGCGGCGCAGAAAGGGATTACTTGCTGATCGAGTATGCCGGAGGGGGGAAGCTGTACGTTCCGACCCAGCAGCTCGACGCGGTCAAGAAGTACAGCGGCGGAGAACATCCTCGACTCAATCGACTGGGCGGCGCCGATTGGGCTCAAACCAAAAGGCGAGCGCGCGCCGCCGCTGCGAAAGTGGCGCAATATCTCGTCGAGTTGTACCGGGAACGCTCTTTGATTACCGGTATTTCGTTTTCTCCCGACACCCCCTGGCAGATCGAGCTGGAGGAGGCGTTTCCCTTCGAACTTACCGAAGATCAGAGGCGAGCTCTCGCCGACGTCAAGGCCGACATGGAAGCGCCGCGCCCTATGGACCGACTGATCTGTGGAGACGTCGGGTTCGGCAAGACCGAAATCGCTGTGCGAGCCGCTTTCAAGGCGGTACAGGACGGATTCCAGGTTGCCGTACTGGTGCCGACGACGCTTCTGGCGCATCAGCATTTCGAAACCTTCAAGGAGCGATTCGAGCCCTATCCGGTCCGAGTAGAGATGTTGAGCCGTTTCCTCACACCTGCGCGCCAGAAGAAGATTCTAGAAGAACTGGCCGATGGGCGGATAGACGTGATAATCGGTACTCACCGCCTTCTCCAGGGAGACGTCCGAATTCCCAAACTCGGGTTGCTGATCGTCGACGAGGAGCATCGATTCGGTGTGGCTCACAAGGAAGCGCTGAAGGCGGCTGCCCGCGGAATAGACGTCCTTACACTGACGGCCACACCGATACCCAGGACGCTGGAGATGGCGCTTTCCGGGATACGCGATGTCTCGGTGATCGAAACTCCTCCGCCGGGCAGACAGCCGGTGCTTACCTATGTGGGCGAGTACGACGAGGGAGCGGTCTCTGCTGCGATTCGCCGCGAGCTGATGAGGGGTGGACAGGTCTTCTACGTACACAACAGGGTTCGCTCCATCGAAGCTGCCTTGGACCACGTCAGGGATCTCGTGCCCTCGGCTCGCGTCGCTTCGGCTCACGGCCAGATGTCCGAAGCGGCGCTGGAGAAGACGATGATGAAGTTCTATGCGGGCGAGATCGATGTTCTCGTAACGACGACCATCGTCGAATCAGGGCTCGACATCCCCAGCGTGAATACGTTGATCGTGGAACGGGCAGACCTTCTAGGACTGGCCGAGCTGTACCAATTGAGGGGGAGGGTCGGCCGCGGAAAAGACCGCGCCTACGCGTACTTTTTCTATCCTTCCCGGCGGGAAATCACAGACGAAGCGTACGAACGGTTGAAGACGATAGGCGAACACACCGATTTGGGCTCCGGCTTTGCCATCGCCCGGCGGGACCTCGAGATAAGAGGGGCCGGCAATCTTTTGGGCGAGGCGCAATCGGGACACATTGCAGCGGTGGGTCTGGACCTTTACGTAAAGATGATCTCCGAGGCCGTCGAGGCACTCGAAACCCAAAAAGAGCCTGCCGGCGCCGAGCCCATCCAGATCGACCTTCCGATAGACGCGCACCTACCGAAAGAGTATGTGCCACAAGAATCCCTGAGGCTCGAAGCGTACAGAAAGCTGGCCGAAGTTTCCGATCCGGCCGGCATCGAGCGCATAAAAGAGGAGTGGCGCGACCGTTACGGACCGCTCCCCCAGGCGGCGCTCGCTTTACTCGAAGTGGCGAAACTGAAGCTCGCGCTCCAATCATCGGGCATTACAGAATGTATCTATGCCGGGGGATGGCTGAAGCTCAAACCGCTGGAGCTTTCCGAGCTTCAAAAAGTTCGTCTTCGAAGGGCCGGATTCGACGGCGTCTACAAACCCGGCGAGTCGCTTCTCAAGGTAAAAATCGAGAAAGAGAAGTGCCGGCCCGAAGAATTGGTAAGAATGCTCGGAGTAATTGAAGGACGCGCTGCACCGCCTAAGCGGCGGAGGCGTCGAGTTACAAAGGAACCGAGGAATTGATGCACGTATTCGATCGCCTATTCGATCGTCCCGGGCGGCACCTTCGTTGGATCGCGATTGCAGTTCTTCTTGCCTCAGCGCTTTTGGCCTCGGCTTGTTCGTTCGGATCTCCGGTGGTGGCGACGGTAGGCGGCTCTCCGATAACCAAGCATTGGCTCGATTCGGTGGTCTCGGCCTTCGAAGGCGATGCAGCCCTGCAGCGCCTCGTCGATATAGTGCAGCCGGTTACGGCCTCTACCGTCGGACAGATTACCGACCAGCCGGGGTTGTCGGGATCGGAGCTTCGAGTAGAGCTTCTATACCGGAGACTCAATCTGGAAGTCGTCGACACCATGCTGGGTCGTATGGGCCTGGATCCGACGGAATGGCGAAATCAAGTCTCGGATTTGATCCTCCAAAGGCTCGCGAATCAACGGTGGAAATCGGACTCTCAAAGAGAGACGGTCATCGATTTCGTGACTAAATGGCGAGGCGACCGGCAATTGCTCATCGAAGCTCTCATGCCTTCTAATCCTGACGAGCAAAGTCTGAGAACGCTTTTCGACGCCTATCCCGGTTTCGGTGCCAAGCTTTGCTTCTCGGTGATCAAGGTTCAGGGTCCCCAAGAAGCTCAACAGGTCGAGGAGCGGCTCAGAAAGGGAGAAAGCTTTTCGCAAGTAGCCGCCGATCTGTCTCAGGATCTCGCAACCAAGCCGAGGAGAGGCGATGTGGGATGCGTCCTGTTGATGGAGGCCTTCGAGAAACTTCAGGATCCGGCGCCGTTTGCAGTCGCGCTTTCTCTCAGTCCGGGACAAGCCCGCGGGCCGATACAAGGACCTTCGGGTGGCTTGTGGTACGTGCGCCACAACGAGCAGGGGTCGACCGGCTTCGACTTCGACTCGGCGCGGCCACAGCTAATAGAGCAGTACCAACCGGCGCGCTCGCAGTTCGTCTCGGATCGCTTCGCCGAGGTCGCTCAGTCGCTGGACGTTCGCGTTGCTTGTCCCGAGGGCAGGTGGAACCCCGAACTGATGGTGATAGAAAGCTGCGATACCTCGACTGAAAGTCCTGCTCCGTCAATCTCAGAACCCCAGCCGGTGCGGTGAGCGACGAGCCGTACGATTTGATAATCGCCGGACTGGGTCCCGGCGATCCCTCGCTTTCGGGGACCGAGATAGATCGAATTGTCGCGGCTGCGCGGCGGGGCGAGATAGCCCTGTTTGTAAGAACCAAAGAGCACCCTGTGGCTTCCCGCATAGCGTCCGAGGTTTCGGATCTGGTCTCTTTTGACGAGCTGTACTCTCAGTTCGAAGACTACGACGCCCTCTACGAGGAGATGGCCCAGAGGGTGATCGCTTCGGCATCGAGTAGGCCCACCGCGTTTTTAGTGCCTGGAAGCCCTTTTGTGGGCGAGTCGGCTGCGCGCAGGGTCGTATCTGAGGCCAAAACCAAAGGGCTGCGAGTAAAGGTCGTTCCGGGCGTCTCATTTATCGAGGCGGTCCTCTGCGAGTTGGGTGTAGACGCTCTCGACGAGGGCATCCAGATAATCGATGCTTACACGATCGAAGAAGCCGTGCTGGGCGAGACACCGATACTGGTCGCACAGTGCCACTCCCGGGAATTGATGTCTCGGGTCAAGCTTGCCTTGCTCGAGGATCTTCCTGCCGAACACAAAGTCGCCGTAGTCGATTCGGCCTACTCGGATGCGCCGAAGGTCAGATGGGTGGCTCTTTGCGAGCTGGACCGAAGCGGATTTGAATTGGGACATGCTACATCGGTTTTCGTGCCTGCTTCGGGTACCGCTCCGGGTAGGGCGCTCAGAGCGCTCGTCGAGCTGGTCGAGACGCTCAGAGGTCCGGGCGGATGCCCCTGGGATGCCGAGCAAACCCACCACAGTCTTTCCAGGCACCTACTCGAAGAGACATACGAGGTTCTGGACGCGCTCGATGCTCTGCCTCCGGATGCTCCCCGGGGAGAAGTAGATCCGGAGGCCTATGCAGCTCTGGAAGAAGAACTCGGAGATTTGCTTTTCCAGATTGCGTTTCACTCGACGCTCGCAAAGGAAGCCGGAGCGTTCACGATCGCAGATGTCGCCCGGGGGATTCGCTCCAAGTTGGTGGCCCGACACCCCCACGTCTTCGGAGACAAGAACGTCTCCGGCGCCGCTGAGGTTGCCCGGAACTGGGAAACCATCAAATCCGAAGAGAAGGCTAGAGAGTCGCTCATGGACGATATCTCGGAGTCGCTTCCGGCGCTTCTGCGAGCTCACAAGATCCAAAGACGGGCCGCCTCGGTCGGCTTCGACTGGGAAGACTATCGGGGAATCCTGGAGAAGGTGGAAGAAGAAATTCGAGAGCTGGTCGGCGAGCTTCCCCGGCAGGCAGAGCCGGTCGCTCCATGGACTGTGGCGCCTGATCGCGTCGTCAACGAGATAGGAGACTTGCTTTTCTCCATCGTCAATCTGGCGCGGCACCTGAGGGTCGATCCGGAGGAGGCGCTTCGCAAGGCCTCGAAGAGATTCGAATCTCGTTTTAGATCGATGGAATCGATGGCTCGCTCGAAGAACGCTAAGCTGGCCGATCTTTCTCGAGAAGAACTCGAGTCACTGTGGAGCGCGGCCAAGGCTCGAGACGAAGCCTGAGGATACGAAGAATGCTAGAGCTTGACCGATCCTCTGAGTTCTTCGCGCAAAAAGATTCCGTCGATCTTGATCCAGGTTCCGCCCTGATCCTGGTAGGCGCCGGCAGCATTGACCAGGTAGAAGCCGCTATCGTAGAGGACTTTGCTTACGTCGTAGAACAACGGTTCTTCCTCGTAGATGCGCACCAGACCGAGTTCGGCTTCGACTGCTAACACCTTGGGCAACGTCCTTTCGGCGCCGGCGAGCGCCTCGATTTCTGCTCCTTCGACGTCGAGCTTCAGCCAGATCCTGTCGGCATCCTCACCCCACTCGTCCATGATGGTGTCGATAGTTTTCGCTTCGACTTCTTCGGTGTCTGCGGTCTCGATGCCGGGGACGTTTTTTTCTGCGCCGGCGATGGGTTTGAGGACGGTGTTGCACGGCGAAAGCTCCGAAACATTGAGCGTGATTCGAGTGTCGCTGCTGTAGACGGCGGCTTTGAGGCAATGCCACTTCTCGTCGCCCGAGGCGTTGCGCACCAGCGCCTCGAAGGGCTCGGCGCCCGGGTCTATGGAAAGAATGTGCCCTTCGTATCCGGCGTTTCTCAATCCGAGGGCGTACTGGCCGACGTTTGCGCCGCAGTCGAGCACCAGATCGATGTCGAGCTGTGCGAGCAAACGTCTGCGAACCGACATGCCGAAAGGCGGAAAGCCGATGCGGTAAAGAGCGAAATTCAAGCGTCCGAACGGACCGTGGGTGACTCTCCAGACCCCGATGCCTCGGCGTTCGAGGGACGCCCGGAGTCTTTTGACGAGATTTGGAGTGAGCGGACGCTCGATCGAAGCCTCGGTTGGAGAATTGCGGGGTTCGTCGGACCCGCGCTCCGAAGATTCAGCCAGTGTATCCCTCCCCGAAGAGCCATTCTTCTCTGGGATTTTCAACTCCGTTGGATGTGTGCCCGCCCGTCCAGATTCCCAGGTATCTGAAGTAAACCGGACGTTCTACGATTATCGGGTGGGATGAGACGACCTTCGCCGAGACTTCTTTGTCGGGCCCCACTTCGGAGTTAACGTCCACGGTAAAGCGGGAGGACGCCGCCACTTTATAGGAGGCGGACTTGATGAGTCCTCCCGATCCGTGGTACTCGACGACTACAGTGGCGTCGTGGGCGGAGGGGTTGCCGAAGGTCAGGTACTCTTTGAAATATTTGCCGGTATATCCCTCTGCGAACATCCACGTCGAAGCAGTTTCGCTCTTTCCTACGCCTACGGTTCCTCCGCTGATCGGGCCCATATACGAGTTCCAGTTCGTTGTGCGAAAGTACATCGGCCGTTCCGCCACGATCGGGAGGGTCGACTCCAACTCCATGGAGTTTTCGTAGCCGCGCCCGATGACGTCGGGCGCGAAGACCGTCTTTCTCGCCTTTGGCGGCACGTTGAAGACCCTGACCACCGGGGCGCCGCGGTTTCTCAAGAACCTGATGGTAACGCTCGCGGTGATCTCGTTGGGATTCCCCAGTGTGACATATTGATCGAATCCCTCTGCGGTGTATCCCTCTGCAAAGTAGAAGTTCGTCTCCGGCGTTTCGAACCCCGAGGAAACGTGACTTCCCGTCCATCCTTCGGGTCCGTAAGCGAAATACATCGGCCTCTCGGCGGCTATGGGAATGTCCGACTGCAAAACCGCGCTCACGTTTTTGTTCTTGCCGATCACCGCTTTTACGTTGATCGTGAGGCGTCGATTTGCAGGGACCGTCACCGATTGGGTCTTGTTCGGTTCATCCTCCATCAAGTACTCGACGGTGACGTGGGCGTCGACCGAGGATGAATTTGCGAGGGTTATATATTCCTCGAAGGTCTCACCTGTGTATCCCTCTGCGAAGTAGAACGATCTCTGGGGCTTCTCGAAGCCCACGCCTACATGACCGCCCGTCCAGAGGTTCGGTCCGTAGGCCGAGTACATCGGGCGTTCGACAACTATCGGTCCGCTGGAGGTTAGTCGAGTTCCGTGTTCGGTTCTCGGGATCGTGTCGTTCACCCGCACGGTCTTTCGGGTGCGGGGCGGCAATACTACGGAAGGACCTCTCACCGGATCGGCGCCGGTTATCAAATACTCCGGACTCGCCGTCGCCGTGGTATCACCGGGGTTTTGCAGCGTGAGGTATTCGTGAAACGCGAATCCTCCTGCAGGATCCGGCTCCGCCCAGCGAATAGCGGCGTTCAAGCTCTCGTAGGGATTGAACGGCGTTCCGTCGGAGTAGTGCATTTCGAAGTGCAGGTGCGGCGGGGTGCCTTCTGCGTTGCCGGAGTCTCCGACATAACCGAGCATTTGGCCTTTCCTCACCGGCGCTCCCGGCTCGATTCCGACCCCAAACGCCCACCTTGTCCCACCTGAACCGTCGTCGGTTCCCGGAGTGTCGTTGTTCAAGTGAATGTACCAGTATCGATATCCCGACACTCCGATCAGTTCTAACATGTTGCCGGCTGATCCCTCGTCCAGAAGCCACCAACTGATATACCCGTCTTCGGCGGCGACGACCGGGGTCAGCTTGGAGGCGAAGATGTCGATTCCGTTGTGAGATCTGCCTCCGGAACGGGGCGCCCCGAAGTCGTCGGTGTAACGGTTGGGGCCGTTTACGGGAAAGACGATCGGCACGGTTTCGGCGCCGGCCGGAGTTGCGGGCGAAAGCGATGGGATGGCCACCAATGTGGCAGCCATGCAGGCTAGAACCAACCGCTGTCTTGCGCTATCGAGGCGAATACCGGGCATTGGCAGACGCGGACACCGTTGTCGCGATCATTTCCGCAGCGTTTTCCAAACATTCAGACGACTCGGCTACTTTATCAAAGCAAGCAAATAAGCAGCCGTCAATGAATCGGCGCAATGAGAGAGGGCGCAAGTTCGGGCCGGGCTCGTCAGGCGCTGCTCCGCCGTCTTCGTTGAGCGTGTCGGGCTCGCTGCTGCTCTCGCTGCTTTCGACTTCGTTTGAGCTCGTCAAGAGCTCGATAAACACGGGATCGCTGGTCCTCCCCGAGAGGTTCCCGGGTATAAGAGAGACGTATCACGGCGGCGATCACCATCATCGCCGCCTCCCGGTCTATGCTCGGAAGCCTCGACCACAACACCGCGCCGTATTCCGTCGGAGTTTGGCTGGGGCGGCGTTCAATTCCGACTGCTCGCTCGAGCATGCGCATGAGGCTTCCAGCCTCGTTTTCATCGGCGTCCAATCTTCTCTTTTTCGAGCGTCGCCAGAGGATGAATGCGGTAGTCAAAGCCGCCAGCGCAACGACCGCCAGGATCAAAGCGAGCACGATCCAACGCGAGTTTCGAGCGGCGGGTTTTTGAAGGCCGAGTATCGGTTCGATATCGGCAGTCACCCATCCGAAGCCGGCTATGTAGTATTCGACCCAGGTGGTCCTCTCTGCTTTGTCGATCAAGAAAACCGAATTAGCTGCGGGCGAAGGTGAGGCGGTGGGTTCCGGCGATGGGGGTAGAAGCTTCGGTCGGTAACCGACTCCGACGCGGGCCGGAATCCCTACCGTACGCATCAGCACCATCGAGGCGACGACGGCGTCGTTTGCGATGCCTTCGGAGTTTTCGTCAAAAAGGTACCGCTCGACGGCGTCTTTTTGAGGATCGCGCCTCATTTGACTTTCCTCGAACCGGTGCTTTTCGGTCACATAGGCCAGAATCGCCGTGGCTTTCTGGTAAGGGGTCCTGGCCTGTTTTGTGATCTCGGCTGCAAGGTCTCGCACCCGCTGCGAGTACCGGTCTGGAAGCTGGGTGTTGACATCGGCGATCTCGGCGGGAACCGGCTCGTCGAGTTCCGAGAGGATGTTCGGATCTTCTATTGGGACTTGAGAACCGACGCTGTAGACGGTTCCTCTGGTCACCAGGGCGGAAGGAAGCAGTACTTTGCCTTCAGCGACGGAAATCTCTATTTCGGAACGGGCGTGGAACGAGAGCCTGACAGGCTCGAAGGCTGCCGGAAGCGCTCCGTCGTAGTCGCGGATGATCTCTACGAGCTGGTCGTATTGAACGAAGGGCGCCGAGCCGGCTCGATCGGCAGCGATCGAACAAGGGCACCGGCCGGGTTTCGCCACCCGGTCTTCTGGCGAAAGAAGGACGTCTCCCAGGTACTCCGTGAGCACCGCTACACGCATGAGGCGCGGCTCGCGGGCGCTAACGACGGCGAACACCTCGGAATCGGGGCGGGGCTGCGTGCGGTTCAAGTCGATGCTGTATCCGTCGCTCGCCGGCACGAATTCGCCTTTCGAGCCCTCCCCTTCGGTCGAATCGAAAGTGGATACGCCGTCCGGTGTCTTGGCCGATGTCTCCGTTCTCCTCGGCGCAGGCGTGGCGGTCCGGTTCGGCTGCCTCGTTCCGGTGTCGGTAGGTGTCCCTCGCTCGTCGGGCTCGGCCCCCTCTTCGGAGTTCGACGGTGCGCCCGGGCCGGGGCCCCCCATCGCTCCGACGATACCTCTAAGCGGGGGGATCAGGGCCGCAATGAGTGCCAGGACGACAAGCGCCGCTACTGCGGCTGCGACCGTCTTGGACCAGGGCTCCTCGGAGGCTCGAAACATGGATTGGTCCCCGCCGCCTGCTGGATGAGTGATTCGAGTCGCCAGTTCTTGTCGGTGAGCGAAGGTGAGTTGTGCGGCGAATGCTGCAGCCCAGACAATGCCGACCGGAATGACCGGCGCGCCGGATCGCCCCGAAAAAACAGAAATCCCCACTATGGCAGCGCCCAGTAGGCCGTTTATCAGCGAGTCGTTGGCGGTTATACAGAAAAAGGATTGCGCTGCTGCTGCAGCGAGTAGTGCCAGGACTGCGGCCTGGCCCGTCGTCCCGAGGTATCTGGAACCCGCCGGCATGACCGCTATTGCAACAGCGGTAGCGAGGATTCCCGATACTACACGAAGCCGCCCTGGAGGAACTCGCGCAAGAGAACCGATCAGGCTGTGAGAAGCGGCATGGCCCGCTACTGCGAGTCCGCCAAAGAGTATCAAGCCGGCAAGATACAGGGGACGATGCTCACCGGCGCCGGGCTGGACCGAAAGGCCGGCCACACATGCAGCGGCGCCGATCGAGATCGCAGATACCGCTCTGTTGGCGACCGAGGCCATCTCAGCCTGCCAGGAGACTGCGACCGGCCGGCGCGCGATTGTCGACCGGATAGATGATCACCTTGTCGGTAAGCTGAGCGACCCACGAGCGGTTCGCCACCGGCTCGGCCCAATCGTGAAAAACCACCTCGGTCAGCGGATCCAGCCGGGACAGATACGGCTTGGAGTGCGGGGTCACGACGAGCAGTCGGGTCGCCCGCTTCGGCGCGGTGTGCAGTACCGGAATAGTCGGGAAGTCCGGCCCGAAGTTTGTCCTAGCCCAATAATCCATGATCTCTTCTCTGGAACGGGCGCGGCGGATCGGCTGGCTTCCCGAGAGCAGATACACGGTGTGTCCTCGCTCCAGAGCGGCGAGGGAGATCGAAGTCGCGATGACCAATGCTCTTTCCCCCCATACGTCCCCCAGACCGGTGGTGGGCAAGGCCGGGGTGGTCATCCACAGCTCCATCAAGGTCGGATAGCGCGCTGCCGTGTCGGTCATCCAGTAAAGCCGGGGACTGAGGGTTTCCACGGCTACCACGAGCTCCAGCCGCCCCTCGTGTTCCATCTCCCGGACGAAAACCTCGTCGTGGCGAGCGGTGGCTCGCCAGTGAATTCGTCTCAGACTGTCGCCCCGCCGGTACTCCCGGACGTTCAAGAAGTCGACACCCACACCGGGCTTGGGGGGCCTGGCGCGTACTTCGCCTGCCCAGGACACCTGCCCCATCTCCGCCGGAAGCTCTACGTGATACGAAGCCGGGCCGATCACGACATCGGCCTCGGTGACGATTTCTTTTTTGGCGATGAACAATCCGGCGGGCTCGGAAGTAGCCAGCATCGTCCTGAAATGATTCCAGTGTCCTCTCTGAGTGAGCCTGAGCAGCCACGTGGCTTCTCTTGCCGAGCCTGTGGCCGTGAGCAAAACGGGATGCACTCCGAAGTTTTGATCCTTGGCAACTACGGCGCCCCGGGCGCCCTCTTCGCAAACGAGCTCTACATGAAACGGGATGGGAGATCCCACCTGCCCTCGGATCGTCAGGTCGCGCCGTACGTCGACCTTCTTGAGCAGATCTCGCGCCGAATACGCAGACCCCGCACAGAATGCGAGACCCGCAGCTCCTACGCTAAGGGCCAGGTAGTTGGAAGAAAGCGCCCCGAGGATGAACAAGATCGCCGAGACTGCTATGAACGCGATCCCACGGCCGGTCGGATAAGGCATTCCGTTGAGGTATCGCTGTCCGCTCACCGGTGGCGCCGGCTGGGAAGACGTCATTTTCCTAGTGCGGTCCGCGGTAGTGCTCGTCTCCTGCGACTACCACCGGCGTCGACTCGATGAGCTTTCGTACGAGGGCATCGCCTGCCCGGTGATCGGCCTGACCCGACCCTGCGAAAATGATCCGATGCCGCAGCACGGGCGGTGCGAGGGCTTTGATATCGTCCGGAAGAACATAATTTCGCCCGGCGATCGCAGCTCTTGCCTGAGCCATCGATACAAGAGCGAGACCCGCCCGGGGGCTCGCCCCCAGTATCACGCCCGGCACCCGTCGGGATGCCGAGACCAGATTCAAGACGTATTCCAACACTGCTCTCGATGCATAAACCCGCTTGGCCTCTCGCTGGGCGGCGACGAGGGAGTCGACATCGATCACGGGTTCGACGACGTCTCTCAGCATTCCCTCGGCGCCGGCGCCCAGCATCTGCAACTCATCGGCGTGCGATGGATATCCGAGTTGTAAAGCGCACATGAACCTGTCGAGCTGTCCCTCGGGCAGCGGATAGGTGCCGTGCTGTTCGAGGGGGTTCTGGGTGGCGATGAGGATGAAAGGCTCGGGCAGTCGATACGTCTTTCCTTCCACCGAAACCTGGCGTTCCTCCATTGCCTCGAGCAGCGCCGACTGCGTTCGAGGAGTGGTACGGTTGAGTTCGTCGACCAGGACGACGTTGGCGAAGATCGGTCCCGCCTGAAACTCGAATCGGTTGTTAGCCCGGTCGAAGATGTTCGATCCGGTGAGGTCTTGAGGCAACATGTCGGGGGTCGCTTGCACACGCGAGAACGTGCCGCCGATGGCGCGCGCGACCGACCTCGCCAGTCGGGTCTTTCCCACGCCGGGTACGTCTTCTAAGAGCACGTGTCCGCCGGCGATGAGCGTGTTGACGACGAGAGTTATCTGTTGCGTCTTTCCTTTGAGTACCTTGTCGAGGGCGTCGATCAACGCTCTGGCGACACCGGGAACGTATCTGGGGGTCTGCTGCTCCGCTACTGCCACTTCTCACCTCTCGGTGAATATCAAGGCTACATCATGTGAGTGACAATGAAGATCGGGCTGAATGGAGCGATGACTTCTTTTGTCCGGATCCGGCGATTGGATCGATGATGGGTTCTGCGATGGATGGATCCGAGCCTGCCGGCCAAATGCGCGCCGAGCTGCGAGAAACGCACGCCGCCTGGGTTTTGCTGCTCGGTGATAGGGCGATAAAGATCAAGAAGCCGGTCAAATTCGAGTTCCTCGACTTCTCTACGTATGAAAAGCGACGCCACGCCCTCGAGCGCGAACTGGAACTGAACAGGCGGCTGGCGCCGGATGTGTACCGGGGAATATTCACGGTTTACGACGAGTCGGGTGCTCCGGTGGAGTCAGCCCTCGTCATGAAGCGCCTTCCTGATGAGGCTTCTATCGAGCGTCTGATCGAATCGGGCCGGAACATCGATGATTGCATCTCGGCGGTTGCTACAAAGATCGCCCGATTCCACAGAGGGTGTAAGGATTCGACCACAAGTTCCGCTATCGCCGCCGAGGCTACCCAGGAGGCGGTCGGAGAGAAGTGGAAGGAAAATCTCGCCGACATTCGCAGATTCGTCCGGTCGATTCTCGAGCAATCCGACGTCGAAGGCTCGGAGTCCTATGCCTACATGTACATCTCCGGTCGGAAGGCATTGTTCGAACGCCGTATCGAAGAAGGCGAGATAAAGGACGGTCACGGCGACCTTCTGGCCGCCGATGTTTTCTGCATCGATTCGACGCCGGAAATCCTTGACTGCATCGAATTCGACGACAGGTATCGCTACTGCGATGTGGCGTCCGAGGTCGGTTTTTTCGCAATGGACCTGCTGCGGATGGGGCGCACAGAGGAAGCCAAGAGGTTCCTTCGGGACTACGTAAGAAGTTACGAAAGACCGATTCCCTATTCGCTCGTCCTGCACTACATCGCATACAGAGCGAGTGTGCGCGCCAAGGTGGCGTGCCTCTCATACGAGCAGGGTCGACAGGAGGCGGCGTCCGCAGCCAGGAGACTGGTCGGGCTGATGAAAGAATACGCGACTCGAGCAGTTCCCTTGCTCGTGCTGGTCGGAGGCCCTCCGGGAACCGGAAAGAGCGCTCTCGCTCGAGCGCTCCAGAACGCAGATCGCTTCGCAAGCGATATATCGGGCGTTCCCCGGTTCGAGATGTTGCGCTCGGATGTGGTACGGAAAGCACTGGCCGGATTGCGGCCCGAGCAGCGATCGGACTCCGCGCTGGGGCAAGGCATCTACAGCGCGGAGTTCACCGAAAAGACCTATCGGGCGATGATGGATCGAGCTTCCGCTCAGCTCGCTATGGGACGATCGGTGATACTGGACGCGACATTCTCTGAGGATCGCTCTAGGAGATGGGCCGCAGAGACTGCGGAAAAAGCTCACTCGATACTGGTCGAGCTGCGATGCGAAGCGCCTCCGGAGATCTGCGAGGCGAGGATTCGAGAGAGGCTGGCCGAGGCGAAAGATCCTTCCGAGGCCGACGAAGAGATAGCGCGCGTCATAAGGGGTCGCTTCGATGATTGGCCCTCTGCTTCGCCTATCGACACCTCGGGGACGATCCAGGCGAGCCTCGAAGATGCGATCAGGGCTGTAGAAGAAAAGACCGGAGTGGCTTTCGGCTTTTCTTAGCCAATCAATTTTCTCATCACCAGCGGAAGGATGCCGCCGTGGCGGTAGTAGTCGACTTCGGTAACGGAATCGAGGCGCGCGGTTGCTTCGAATCGGGTCGTCGTACCGTCCGGCGCCACCGCGGTCACTTCGACCGTCTTACGGGGCTCGAGGCCCTCGGCTATTCCCTTTATCGAGAACGTTTCCTCTCCGCTCAGTCCCAGCGATTGGATCGAAGTCTCTGAGGGAAGCTGCAGAGGCAAGACCCCCATCTGAACCAAATTCGAGCGATGAATTCTCTCGAAGCTTTCTGCGATTACGGCCCGAACTCCCAAAAGCGCCGTCCCTTTGGCCGCCCAGTCTCTAGAAGATCCGGCGCCGTACTCTTTGCCGGCCAGTACTACCAAAGGAACCCCTTCCTTCCTGTAGGCCTCTGCGGCATCGTAGATGGTCATCTCGGCTCTGCTCGGGAAATGAAGGGTGTATCCCCCTTCTTTGCCGGCCGTCTCCGGCTTTAGATCCAAAAGCCGGTTGCGAACCCTCGTGTTGGCGAACGTTCCCCGTACCATGACTTCGAAGTTGCCGCGGCGGGCGCCGTAAGAATGAAGGTCTTGGACGGCGACCCCCCGCTCTTTTAGCCATAGGCCTGCCGGCGAATTCTCAGGAATGACTCCTGCGGGCGAGATGTGATCGGTGGTGACCGAATCGCCAACGTAGACCAAGACCCTGGCGCCTTCGATGTCCGAAAGCGGAGGGGGTTCTTGAGGCAGATCGGCGACGAAGGGCGGGGGCAGAATGTAGGTAGATTTAGGATCCCAGCGATAGACGGCATCCTCCGACGAATCTATTTCTTTCCAGGTGGGCGGCCCTTCGAAGATCGCACCGTACCGGTTGCGGAATTCCTCCGGATCTATCGTCTCTTGGATGAGGCGCGACACATCCGCCGAGCTGGGCCAGATCTCCCTCAAAAACACAGGTTTTCCGTCCGATCCCGTACCGAGCGGCTCGGCCGTAAGGTCGATGTCGACCGTTCCGGCCAGAGCGAAGGCGACTACGAGAGGCGGCGATGCAAGATAAGCAAGCCGTACCAGAGGATGGATGCGCCCCTCGAAGTTTCTGTTGCCCGAGAGTACTGCGGCGCAGACGAGCTTGTGGTCGTCGATCGCTCGCTCGATCTCCTCTCGCAGAGGGCCGGAGTTGCCGATACAGGTCGTGCAGCCGAATCCGACGACGAAAAACCCCAGCTTTTCGAGGTAAGGAAGGAGTCCGGCCCTTTCTAAATAGTCGACCACCACGGCCGATCCGGGCGCCAGCGAGGTCTTGACGGTCGGCGGTACCTCCAGTCCCCTTTCGACCGCTGCTCTGGCCAGCAATCCGGCGGCCAGCATGACTTCCGGATTCGAAGTGTTGGTGCAACTCGTAATGGCTGCGATGACTACCGAGCCATCGCTTAGCTGCTTCTTCTCTCCGTCGAGGGAGATCTCGAAGGTTCGCTTCTGCTCTACCCATGCCGTCTGTGCCAGCGATTTGCGAAAGCTTTCTTTTATCCCGGAAAGAGAGGTTCTGTCCTGGGGACGTCTCGGTCCGGCAAGGGAGGTTTCCACCCCGGAGAGATCGATTTCGACGTGTTCGTCGTATTCGATCTGGTCGAATTCTGCGTCGTAACTCGTATCGGAGTCGTCGCTCTCCGCTTCTTCTCCGGCGAACAGGCGCTGCGCTTTGCAGTAATCCCGGACGATCTGAAGGAGGGATTCGTCTCTTCCGGTCATTCTCAGATAGTCGATGGTCCGCTGATCTACCGGGAAAAAGCCCGTAGTCGCCCCGTACTCGGGGGCCATGTTGGCGACGGTCGCTCTGTCGGGCACCGTAAGGCTCGCAAGGCCGGGACCGAAAAACTCGACGAACTTGCCGACAACCCCGTGCTGTCTGAGGCGCTCGGTGACCGTCAAGACCAAATCGGTCGCCGTCACTCCCTCGCGCAGAGACCCGGAAAGACGGACGCCTACTACCGTTATAGGTACCATGCCGACCGGCTCGCCGAGCATCGCAGCCTCCGCTTCGATGCCGCCGACCCCCCATCCCAGAACTCCGATGCCGGAGATCATCGTCGTATGAGAATCCGTGCCTACCAAGGTGTCGGGGAAAAGCCAGCGGCGTCCATCGATCTCTTTCGAGGAGACGACTCGGGCGAGGTATTCGAGATTTACTTGATGGACGATCCCGCTTCCGGGCGGGACGACTCTGAAGTTCTCGAAGGCGTTCTGCGCCCATTTGAGGAGTCTGTAGCGCTCGATATTTCTTTGCATCTCCAGGGAGACGTTGATGTCGAAGGACTGAGGAGATCCGTACGAGTCCACCTGAACCGAATGGTCGATGACGAGATCGACCGGAAGCAAGGGATTGACGGAGCGGGGATCTTTCCCCCGCCTGAGGGCTTCGTCTCTCATCGCGGCTAGATCGGTGACGAGGGGAACTCCGGTGAAGTCCTGCAGAATGATTCGGGATGGGCGAAATCCGAATTCGAGGTCGCGGGCGCCGGGATCCCGACCACAGGCTAGAACTGCGTCGATTTCAGAGGAATCGGCGACTCCGAGGGCTACCGATCGGGCGACGTTTTCGAGAAAGATTCTTTTTACGAAAGGAATCCTTTTTATCCGGCCGGAATCGATTACGCTTTCGAGCGGAACATACGCGAACTCTCCCGATGCGGTCTTTAAAGTAGCCGGCTCTTCGAGGGGGCTGTAGGCTTCCTGTCGATCAGTCGTCATCTTCATGATTCTTCCATTCGATCGCTCTGTGGCGCCTCATCTGCGAGGCGTTACTTCTTTCAGTGTGGCAGTATCGAGACTACCGCCGACCGCTAACTGCGGGCACATCGGCATCCCATCGTTTTCCATCGTATCGAGACAATGGCCGGTATCCGCTGGAGAGAGTGGTCATCTAGTAGTTTTCAAGAGGCAAAACGCCGGGGAGTTCCGGTGCTTTTAGCCATCGTCTCTCCATGGGTCGCCGCCAGTCGCAGGATGGACCTTACGACCTATTCAGATTCGAGGGTGGTCACCTTTGCGGAAGGCAATCTAGTTCCGATCCGTGTAAGCGCGTTGGATCGCCCCGATATTGCGTCGCGGTACGCTCACGACTTACCTCCGGTAACGGCGTTTTTGACCCCCGAGGGACACCTGCTTACCGTCACCGGATATATCGATGCCGATCAGTTCCTCGCTGCCGTCGAAAAAGTGTCCCTTTACTACCGCGACAACAAAGATGAGATCCAAAAACAGGTCGCCGAACGCGAACGCAAAGCGCTTCTTGCAACCGAGCCGCAGACGCCTATCACACCGGGGGTCGTAAGGCGAGTAGAGGAATCGATAATGGAAGCGGTCGGGTCGAATCCGCCGATCCGGCTTTTCCCGGACGTGGTCCAGTTTCTTTACTTGCGTCATTCCAGGACCGGCGCCGAACAGTACAAGACGGCGGCCGAAAAATTGCTCGAGTCCTGGGCTGCTTCGCCACTGTACGACAAGGTCGACGGAGGATTTTTCTATCACGTTTCCAAGCCCGATTTCTCGGACCTGGAACTCTCGAAGACCTGCGCCGACAACGCTGAGGCAATCAGGATCTACTCGGCCGGCGCCAAGGCATCAAAAAGCGAGCATTTCGCTACCGTGGTCAAGCAGACCTGTAGGTGGGCTTTATCGACGCTTCTCGACGAGCGCACCGGCGGTTTCTATGCGGGCCAGCTTCCCGATGCCGATTACTACATCAGGGCGCGGCGAGATCACTCCAATCGCCCTCCGGCTCTGGAAAAGATCTACACGGCTCCTTGCGCGGCGATGGCGCGCGCGTTGCTCGATGCGGCTTTGGTCACCGGAGACAAAGAAATGGGCAGGCGCGCGCTTTCGGCCGGCGAGTTGCTCTGGAAGGAGTGCTACGACGCCGAGTCGGGCATGTCGCATCGCCTGGAAGCTTTACTGGCAGAGAGGAGATTCGGGCTGTGCGCAGACCAGATCGCGATGCTGGATCTGTTGGTGAGGATTTTCGAAGTAGGGGGCCACCCCTTGCACTTGCAAAGGGCCGTAGAGCTTGCAGGCTTGATCGAGGCGCTTTACGGAGATCCCGGCGGGGGTTTCTACGACCGGACTCCCGATTATGACGACATAGGGCATATGAAGTTTCGCAAGAAATCGGCCGCCGAGAACGGACGCGCGGCGATGCTCTTTTACAAGTTGGGCGCCTTGACGCACAACGATCACTTCAAGGAGGTGGCCGCCGCCGCTCTCTGGAGGTTTACTTCGCATCTCGAACAACTGGGATTGACGGCAGCCGCTGCTGCTCAGGCATGCGACGTTCACCTCAGGGGAATAACGGAGGTTGCGGTGGTCGGGCCGAGAGGGGATGCTTCTACATCGAGGCTGCGGGTAGCAATTCTTGAACTCTTCTCGTTTTCACCCGCCGTTGCGGTAGGAACCATAGATCCAAGCGACGAATCGACGATGCGAATCCGCGGACTTCAGTACCAGGATGGCGCCGTTGCATATATCTTTCATGGCGGCGAAAAATTCGGCCCAATTGCAGACCCGATTGATCTGCGGGAAAAAGTGGCGGGATTGGTAGGCGGAAAGTGACGTCTTCAGCGGGCGTCTTTGAAGGCCGATAGGTCTGTTCAAGCCTCGACCTACGATTCGGCAGGGATTATGGCGGTAAGAAAAGGCGGCAAAGCGGGCGAACCCCAAAGAGCGCGCTCGGTCGGGGAGTCTGCCCAGGCAGGGCGGCGATCATCAAAGCGCATGCCTGCTGAGGAACGGCGAAGGCAGCTTCGAAGAGTGGCCGTAGAGGTTTTCGCCGAGCGGGGCTACAGGGGGGCCTCGATGGCCGAGGTGGCCGAGAGGGCCGGTGTAACAAAGCCGGTTATATACCGGCATTTCACCTCGAAAAAAGATCTCTACCTGGAGATCATGGATGACGCCGCAGAGCGACTGGTGTCGCGCATCTGGGGCGGCGTGGAGGAGGCGACCGATCCTTTCGAAGCTGCGAGAAGAGGATTCGTCGCTTACTTCGAGTTCTTGTCGCGCTATTCAGAGGCATTCCACCTTTTGCAGACGGAGGCTATCGACGAGGTCGAAATCAGAGAAAAACTGGAGGATTTGCGAAACAGGGTCATCGACAGTATAGCCCGATTTTTCGCTCAAGCCCGCACCGGCCTTCCCCCGGGGGATCGAAGAATAGCCGCCACTTGCATCGTCGGCATCGCCGAGCTGGCAGGGAGGCATCTGGTGGTCCAACTAGGTGAAGATCCGGATCACGTTGCGCGTGTCGCCGCTTCGTTTCTTGTCGGTGGGATAAACGATCTTATGCGTCGGTTCCGCTCTCAGGCCGACTCCAAGGCAGGTTGAGAAGCGGCGTCATGCAGCATGCTGGGGACGCTTATAGAGACTTTCCACTCGCCTGTCGCCCGGCGCTTGAAGGTGATGGCGCCACCTAATGCCTCGATCTTTTCGGCAGGAGAGATCGAAACGTCTGTAGCATCGGAACCCGGCGAGGAGCCCGATTCCGACTTCTCGTACTTGCGCCACCAGGGAGGCGATCCGGCGTCGTAAGAGTCCGCAGTTGCAGTGTCCGTCGAACACAGGTCGATTCTGAGCCTACCGGGTGCGTCGTCGGTTGCCGCGACTCGAACCGACGCCACGCCCGCGTCGCCCTTTATGGCCCGATAAATATCACGGAGAGCCGAGTAGAGCAGGTTCTCTTGACCGTGACTCAACCGCGTGCGAGCTCTCCACTCGAATCCGACTTGGGAGACCGATCCCCTCAGGAGTTCGTTGGTAAGAGATCTGACCGCGGCTTCCAGTCCTTTTTGCTCGAGAATGGTCGGCCTCAATTCGTCGACCGCCTTTCTCAGATTTTGTACCGCCCGACCCAGCATGGCCCGGCAGTCTCTGAGACCCTTCTCGAGAGCGGAAGAATCGAGATTGTCGGATTCAGGCCCCACCAGAGCCGAGAGAGTTTCGGCAGCGGCTTCGACGTCGCGAGCCGGCCCTTCGACCAGACTTCGGGACGTGCGGCGTCGCTCGTCTTCGAATATGCCTATGATTTTTATTAGAAGGTCGGAGCGATAGCGATCTTCTGCGGACAGACGTTCGGTCAATTCGGCGATCTGGCGGTCGAGCCTTGCCCGTTCGGTTACGTCTCTGAAGATCAGTTGCAGATCTAGAGATTTAGATTGGCGTCCTGTCGCTTCGAAGATCTTTTCACGGTCCGGGGTACGCAGTTTTACTTTGATGACGTTGGCAGGCTCGGCGCTTCTTCCTCTGTGCGATTCCTCGATCGGCACTTTCTTTTCCGGTGCGATGTCGAACTGAAACGGTGATTTCTCCACTAGTTCGGCGAGTCGACGACCGATCACGGCATCCTTTGAGACTTCGAACTCTCTGCAGAACGCGGAATTGACGAGAACTATCCGGCCCTCGGAGTCGAGTTCGACTATGGGGTCTAAGGCTTCTTCGACGACGCTTCTGTAACGCTGCGAGGCTCGCTTTGCCAACTCGAGGATTCGCTTCCCTTGAAGATAGCTCAGGTACTGGCGAGTCAGAATCAATCCCGTCAAGGCGACGACGATGCCCTGGAGCGTGGCCGAGGCGCCGCCAAGACCTTCTAGAACTTGCTCGAGTGCTAGAGCCAAAAGCACAGCGCCCAAGAAAGCGAGAGACACTCGATAGGTCTCGTAGCGACGGCGCGGCTCTGGGGCCTCATCGCGCCTCCGGGCGCCATACAGTGGAATCAAAAACACGGCGCCGCTTGCCAGTGCACGTAAAAGAGGGTCCGGCCAGTAGGGGAGCCACGCAAATCTGAAAGTCAACGCCGAATAAGCGCTGTAGAGAAGTATCAAGGCGGCGACGACGGCCAGTATGTGCTCGGCAAAGGGATGGCCCCGATAGCCGTGAACGCGAGAGACCAGGTAGAAACCGAGCACTACTCCACCCACGGCTATCCAGGCTCTCGTACCGAGGGCTTCTGCCGAGAGATCCAGGCCCGCCCCGCCGATGACGTCGTAGAGAGCTACAACCGCAGTGGCGTAGACGAATACGTCGAGTACGTCGATGGGAATCTCGAGCCCCCGGGCGTTTCGTTTGATCACCAGATACGAGATCGCCGTGGCTAGCAGGGTGGTCGTTACAAAAAAGATCGTCCCGAGAGTGATTGCTACCGTGTTCTGTCCCAGAACCGATCCGACCCTATATACGGTGAGGTTGGCCGTTATCAAAACGAAGAAAATCCCGAGCAACAGCCAGAGCTTGCGGTCTCGGGCGCTGTCTTGGGAGAACGAGAGACGGTTCGACCGCAAAATCGCCAGTACGCCAGGGGCTAAAAAGAGGAGGGCGAAGGCCACCGCGGCGGCGACATTGGGGGGAGTTCCGTTCTTGGCGCCTACTTCGAGAGCGGCCGCTACAAAGACGAGCACTGTCTGGACGACCCCGAGCGCGACTACAAACGCACGGCCCGCCTCCGGCCATGAAGCTGCTGGAGCCGAGCGTTGACGCTTTGGACCGGGTGACTCAGAGCCTGGACTCATTCGCCCCTTCCAATTCTTTCGGCCATCGTCTGCAGCCTCTCGACCTCGCTCACCAAGGCATCCAGGAGGGCGTCGATGTGAGCGTCCGTGGTCGTGCGCCCAACCGAGATTCTCAGATTGCGTCTGCTGTCTGCGCCGACTGCCGCCAGTATGGGCGAGGGTTCGAATGCTTCCGCCGCACAAGCCGATCCGGAATGCACCGCGAATCCTTTGCGGTCCAGACCGAGGACGATCGCTTCACCCTGAACCTTTGGGAGCTCGAACGAGACGATGTGAGGGACTCGCTCGGAGGGATGCCCGAGCCTTCGAAGCCCCGGCAACGCGGCGAGGGCGGAATCGGCCAGACGGTCGGTAAGTTCGCGCTGACGCTTCGCCTCCGAATCGATGTCCTGTAGTACTCGAGCTGATGCGGCGCCGAATGCAGCGATCGCGGCGATATTTTCTGTTCCTGCGCGGCGCCCCCTTTCCTGTAGTGCGCCATAGAGTAGGGGACGCGGCCTGAAACCCGGCGCAAGAGCCACTGCCCCGGCGCCTTTTGGTCCGCCGAACTTGTGGGCGGAGATCACCAGTGCCACGACTCCCAATTCTTTCATTTGGACCGGAATGCGGCCTGCGGTCTGAGCGGCGTCGGCCACTATCCTGGCGCCGTAGCGTCTCCCGACCTCGGCTAGCTCCGCCAGCGGCTGGAGGGTTCCGAGTTCGTGATTGGCATGCTGTATGAAGCAGATGATCGACGTTTTGGTCGGCTTTCCTTCGTATGCTCTGTCGGCGGCTTCTTTGAGGGCATCTTCGAAGGAATCCAAAGAAAGGCGACCGGTGGGTTCTACCAGCGCTTCGATGAGCGGCACGCCGAGCTCGGATGCGAGCTTGCGCGAGGTAGCCGTCACAGCCGAGTGCTCGACCTGGGAGACGACGATCGCGGAGCGAGACATCGCCGCGGAATAAACCAACCAGTTGAGCCCCTCGGTTGCCGAGGAGCAAAATGTCAGATTTCTCGGAGGCACTCCGACGAGTTCGGCTACATCTTCTCGGGCGCGCTCTATTGCCCGTCTGATCGCCAGGCCCTCGGCGTAGGGTCGCGCTGCGTCACCGAGAGCGTCGAGCCAGCGAATGTAAGCTTCTTTTGCTTCCTCCAGCAACGGAGCATCGGAAGCCTCGTCCAAATAAACGCGGTGGTTGTCGGACAAATCGGCGACCATGTTGTCGGGCCTTAACAGGTTGGTCGGTCCTGCCGCGCCGAGTTTTGACGAACGGAGGTTTCCATGTCGGTTCCGAGGGAATCCGCCGGCGGTTCGCACATGCATCCTCTGGGAACCTTCGGGCGGAACACCCGAGTCATATCTCTCTCGTCTGGAAAGGGTGGGGTTGGGAAATCTTCGGTCACCGCCAACCTCGCTGTGGCGTTGCACAAATTAGGACGCGACGTCTGCATCATCGACGCAGATGTCTACGGGTTCTCGATCCCCAAGATACTCGGAGTGAGCGAGACGCCGTCGGTCGAAAACGACAAGATCAAGCCTCCAGAAGCCCTCGGGGTCAAGGTGGTCTCGATGGGGTTTTTCATCCCCGAAGAAGAAGCGGTCATCTGGCGAGGGCCTATGCTGCACAAGGCGCTGCAGCAATTCGTAACGGACGTGGCCTGGGGAGAGCCCGACTATGTTCTCATCGATATGCCGCCCGGCACCGGCGACGTCGCGATATCGATGTCGCAGTTTTTACCGTGGTCGGAGGTAGTCGTGGTTACCACTCCGCAGCATGCCGCCGAAAGGGTTGCCCAGCGAGTGGCGGCCATGGCCGAGAAGGTCAATCTGGCGGTAGTGGGCGTCATCGAAAACATGTCTTTCTTTTTGGCCGAAGACGGCAAGCGATACGAAATTTTCGGATCAGGTGGAGGCGAGAAACTGGCCAAAAGACTCGGAGTGCCGTTGCTGGGGCAAATTCCGCTGGATCCGGTCTTGCGGGCCGGCGCCGATTCGGGCCGGCCGGTAGTCGAATTCGACCCGGAGTCGGCATCTGCGAAAGCCCTATTAGAGATCGCAAGCAAGCTCGACTCCATGGAGCCCCCGAAACGAGCGCTGTCGCTACAGGAGGCCCAGGAACTCTCTCCTCTCGGAAACCGTCCTGGGGCCGGGGGCGGGCCGATGACCGCGGCCCCGCAACCCTCAGGGGGTCCGACTTCGATTCCTCTGCGGCTTACTCCTAAGAAGAAGAACAGCTGAAGACCCCATCGGAAAGCCCGTCGCCATACTCGACGGGCCTCCGGTTGCTAGCGCGGCGACCCGTAGCTTAGTGTGAGCGGGCTAAAGTCCCGAGGTATTCGATAGTGCGATCCACCGACGCTATCTTCTCTTCTTTGGTCTCTCCCACCGATAACGGAACGGCGAGGATTTCGGTAGCTCCCGCGTCAAAGTAGGAGCGCAACTGAGCTTCGATAGCCGCCTCGTCGCCGGCCACCACTATGTCGCCGGCGTCTTTGGCGCCTTCGATGTCGAGCATTGCCCTGTAGGACGGAAGCGTCGGATAGACGGCGAGTACGGCGGCTGCACGATTTCGCGCGGCCTCGACATCGGCAGTAAGAGCAACGGGAAGCCCCACAACTATCCGAGGGGCGGGTCGCCCGGCGTCGTTCGCTGCGTCGGTGATGATCGGAACGATATGCGATTCCACTGTTTTTCGACCGGTCATCCAGGTGACGGTGCCCGAGGCTTTGCGACCGGCGATTCTCAGCATTCGCTTTCCGAGCGCGGCCAGAAGGATAGGAAAGGGGCTCGCGCCGGGAACGCTGAGACTGGCGTTGAGCTTGTAGAACTCGCCGGCAAAACTCACCGAGCCCTTCTCTATCAAAGCGGAGAGCACCGTGACGTACTCGTCCATCTGTTTAGCCGGCTTCTCGAATGGAATGCCCCACATGGTCTCGATCACCGGTCTGTGCGAGAGCCCGATGCCGAGATGAAGTCGTCCCTTGACGGCCGCCTGCACTGTGAGCGCTTGCTGAGCCAGAGCGATCGGATGACGAAGTTGGATCGGAACCACCGCGGTGCAGAGATTGATACGTGTGGTGGAGGCGCCTGCTACCACGAGGGTCGTTAGGGCGTCCGACCCCATTACTTGCGGGAGCCAGACACTGCCGAATCCGGCTTCTTCAGCTCGCCCGGCTTGCCGGGCGAGATCTTCCGGGCCGACGGGCGGTCCGGAGTAGTCTCCTATTCCAAGACCGATATTCATGGGGAGCCTCCGGGTCGCATCTCCACTGCTCTTTTTGTCCGGCCGCCAATTGTCCGCCCGAACGGCGAATGACATCTGTAGCCGCCGAAGGACGTGCCGGGCCGCCGAACCCGAGCCTCTGGAAGATCGGGCTTTTGTAGTCTTGATCTCGAGTGGTTCACCAGCTTACCCAAGGTACGAGGAATTGGCATCGGAGCAAAAGTCGGAAGAACAGCAGCCGAAAGGATGGCTGCTAGGCAAGACCGTCGTTTCGCTCGAGTCCCGGTTTCCGAGAGAATTCGCGGGATTGATCGAGCGAAGAGGCGGGATCGTCCTTCAGGCGCCGTCCCTGAAGGAAATACCCGATCACGATTCGGCGTCGGTACGCGAATACGTAAGGGGCGTCGTCGACCATGAATTTGCGATGGTCGTTTTGCTGACCGGTGTCGGGACCAGAATGTGTATCGAAGCATCGGAGCGAATGGGGCGCCTCGAGGAATTCTTATCCGGTCTCCGGGCCACCGTGACGATCTGCAGGGGCCCCAAGCCGGTGGCGGTTCTTCGCAAGCACGGGATAGAACCCACCGAGATGGCCCCCGAGCCGCACACCAGCGAGGAACTCGCAGAAGTGCTCCGGCGCAGGGCGGCTGGTTTCGCCGACCGGCGTGTCGCACTCCAACACTACGGCGTCGACAATCCCTACATACGGGATGTGCTCGAACAGTGCGGCGCCTCCGTATTCGACGTCTTTCCGTACAAGTGGGGACTCCCCGACGACCTGAGTCCGCTTCTCGATGCTATCGCCCGCATCGCAGAGCGCCGGGTCCACGCAGTTTGTTTTACTTCCAGTCCGCAGGTCGCCAACTTGTTGGAAGTGGCAGAAGGATCGGGGCGCCTGGCAGATTTGAAAGCGGCGTTGCGCGAGGCAGTAGTGCCGGCAGCCGTCGGTCCGGTTGTCGCGAACGCGCTTTTGGAAGCAGGAATCGTTCCGCAGGTCCGGCCTTCAAGACCGAAGATGGCCGATCTGGTGAGGGCCCTCGATGCCTTCGACGGAAAGTTCGATCGCTGACCGGGCGAGTACGCCGTCGTCCAAGCGCAAGGGAAAAGTCATAAGTAGAAAGGAGAACGAGCTCGGTGTCCCGCGGATCCGTCGACCCGCAACAGATCGCAGCCGGTGCAGCCGGTGTGGAGAGTGCTGAGAAGCTTGCTGCTGCAGTCGGAGTCGAAGACATCGACCATGTGGCCGTCGCCGTCTGGAGGATTCGCGACGTCTTGCCTCTTTACAGAGACCTTCTCGGTGGTGAGTTCGTAGACGCAGGCGACGATCTCAGCAAGAACTTTCGTTTCGTGCAGTTTCGCTACCCGGGTGGTTTCAAGATCGAGATTCTCGAACCTCTGGCGGAAGACTCGTTCGTCCGCCGCTTCCTGGACCGCAGAGGTCCCGGCCTCCATCACATACTCATGCACGTGACCGATATCGAATCCGCGATCGAAGCCGCCGAACGAGCCGGCTTTCGCGTAGTCGACAAGAGTCTCAGACCTCATGGGTGGAACGAGGCGTTCTTGCACCCAAAATCCACCGAAGGCGTGCTGATCGAGTTCGGAAAGTACAAGAGGAAAGAGGGAGAATCCGGCGGCGAGTGGCACTTTCCCTACACCCTAGAGGAGGTTCTCGACGGTATCCTCGGCGGCCCTCGGACCTAATCCTCGCCGGTCCTAGGCTCTAATCCTCGGCGGCCCTAGGACCTAATCCTCGCCGGTCCTACGGCCTCAGTCCCGACGCCTGCGGACTGCAAAGAATAAAAGTCGCCTCCAATCATTTGCGGCTCTATGCATGAAGCAATCCGCGCCTCCGTTTTATGTGCCGGGACAGCGCGGTGAAGACAAGGGAGTCCATCACCGTTCCTAGAATCAGTATCACGGCGAGTATCGCCAGCATCCCCTCGGTGTCGGAGAGCTCCCTTGCGAATTGAAGCTCCACCCCTATAGAGGGTTGACCGGCGATGATCACCAAAAGCTCTCCTGCGATGAGGCTTCGCCAGGCGAAGGCCCAGCCTTGCTTCAGTCCGTCTACGAAAGAAGGAAGCGCGGCCGGTAGCACGACATATCGGTAAGCGTCGAGTCCTTTGGCGCCCATCGCTTTGCCGGCTCGCAGCAGCAATGGCGGGATACTGTCGACTCCTGATATCAGTCCGTTGGCGATGGCCGGCGCCGCCCCCAGGACCACCACGAAGGTGATTGCCGCTTCTGAGAGCCTGAACAAAAGAATCGCCAGGGGAAACCAGGCAATAGAAGGCATCGATTCGAGGCCGGTTATCAAAGATCCGATGGCGGCGCGGAGCGGTTTGAACCAAATTACCGCGCTGCCTACGAGAAGGCCGATTACGGTCGCGATTCCGTAGCCGACCGCGGCGCGTCGCATGGTTATTGCCAGCGCGACGAGGAGATCTCCTCCCGCCAGGTCCTCCCAAAGCCTTTGTATGACCGGCAAAGGAGGAGGAAGCAAATATCGCGGCTTCCAGCCCGACGAAACGAGTATCTGCCATCCCGCCAGGCCCATGACGACGGCTGCGATTTTCGGCCAGGCGCGGCTCCAGGTCCGGGCGGCGAGACTCTTCTTTTCTGGTACGGGAAGCTCGAGGGCGTCGAGACCGGAGAGCTCTTCGTCGAGCTCCTCATGACTATGACGAGTCTCAGGCGCCGGCGCTGATTCGATCGTCTCCTCGTTCATTTCACTTCCCCGACATATTTCGCTCGGTCGCGGTCGACAAGGGTCGCGTCGTCCGATAGGTCGTAGAAAATACTGGCTAGCGCCGCTGGATCGAAGTCCGGCAGAAGCCCGATGGAGGTGGCTTGCTCGGCCCGCCGGACAATTGTCTCCGAGAGAGTATCGGTTGTGAAAGAAAGTTGGCCCCATGCTCTGTCCAATACCTGTTGGGAAAGCTCTTTGCCTGTAGTACGGGTGAGCCAGGAAGATACCGTGTCTCTGGCGTTCCGACTCGTCTGGGGGTCGGTCGACGAAAGGCGGTCTACGCATTCGGAGTGGGCCGACAGAAGCTTCTCCAGGGCGGGACGATCGGATTCGATAAAGCGTGGTGTCGCTACAACCACGGTCGTAGAGAAAAGCCCGCCGGGCCAGAGATCCTTCTCGTCGACCATCACACGTCCTCCCGCTTCGAAGATCATTCGAGAGGCCCAGGGCTCCGGCACCCAGGCCCCTGCGATTGCCCCTTGACGGAAGTCATCGAAGATCTGCGGATTCGGTCTTGGGGCCACGATGACGTCTCCATCCCCATATGGAGTGGTCCTCAAACCCATAGACGCCAGCCACGACCTGAGGGCGACGTCCTGGGTATTTCCGAGCTGAGGGGTGGCCAGTATTTTTCCGTAAAGATCTGCCGTCGAGGATATTTCGGGTTGAACCACCAGCGACGCTCCTCCCGAGGTCGAGCCGGCGACGATTCTGAGAGCTTGTCCTCCAGAGCGGAGATAACCGTTGAGCGCCGGCCCCGGCCCCATGTAGGCGAAATCTATCGATCCGGAAAAGACCGCCTCGACCGCCTGGGGTCCACTGGAGAACAACTGTACTTCCAGGCGCCGTGGTCTATCGCCGTCCCTCAGGCGCTCGTCGAAGTATCCCCCCGCTACGCACAAGATTGCCGGAGCGTGTGTGATGTTCGGAAACAGCGCCACGGTGACTGTCTCAGATGCGTCGGGACGACCCCCGGCGCTGGGTGTACAAGAGGCCAGCAGCAAAGCCGCTGCGAAAAAGAAGCGAACGGCCCCGGCGATATCGGGCCGTAAAAGGCCTTTCCAAGGTCGCGTGCGGAGTTTGTGTCGCACCCCGTAAAGGCGATCTTTACTGATTTGGAGGAACGTCTTCCGGACGAGTAGCCCCAGGGGCAGATAGAACCTCGCTCGCCGGCTGTACAGCCTTTGGCTTTCCTGTGAAGAGATTGCGGTCGGCGAGGTTGGATGCCACCCGAAGCAACCACAGCGCCGCCGCACCCAAGATGAGCGATGCGAGCAGGCCTACGCCGGCGCTGTATCTCGACTCCCAGCCTGCAACGCCGGGCTTCACGACCCGCCTCCTAGGGGGATTCGTTTCGTTCTCGTCATCTACGTCTGCGATTCTGCGACTCTCGAATTCGTCTGCCGGCCCTCGTCTGAGGCCGGGTTCTCTGGGCTCTTTGGGAGCTTGAATCTCGATGTCGTCCCGATCCGGCCCCGGATTCGCCAGTGTCGCCAGAGAGCCCACGGTTCCTAAGACTGCGGCCAGTAGGAGTATGGCCGCAAAGAAGCCCAGGTAATACGCAGATGGGAGTCTCGGGTCCGATCCTTTTATGCCGGAAAGGCCTACGACGAAGATTGCTCCTAGAAGCCCGAAGAAGATGAGGACTGCGAATCCGGCCAGAGCCCTCATTTTGAAAAACCTCCTGTGCGCTATGGTTGAGTACTTAGCACTATACGAGAAGATTCCGCCTCGGACGCCCGGATATGGTCGGAGGCGGCGGTGAATGCTGAAAGCAGCCTCAGAATCGATAAGCGCGATTTATTTGGCGAGGTGACATGGAAGTCAGAATCGGTGTTGTCAACATGCACAAAGAACTTACCTGCACCATCAAAGAAAAAGAACGTCTCCAAGCTCTACTGGATGAGATCAGTGCCGCCATAAAAGATCCGACCTCGATGATCTGGATCGAGGACGACACGGGACGGCGAATCGGCGTTCCCGCCGACAAGCTCGCTTACGTAGACGTAGAAAGCGACCGAGAACATCGAGTTGGTTTCGCCCGCCGCTGAGTCTTCAGAAATCCACCTGCTCGATCACCAACTCTTGTTCATCACCGGAAAGGGTGGGGTCGGCAAAACCACTATCGCTTCGGCTCTGGCTCTCTTGGGCGCCGGTCTGGGAAAGCGCACTCTTTTGGCGGAGCTGGACGGAAAACACGACATATGTTCGTTGTTTTCGATTCCCCCCATCGGGGGCGCGATTCAGGAGATCCAGCCGGGACTTTCCGGCCTTTCGGTCGACACCGAAGCGGCTCTGAGAGAGTATCTGCGTATCTTCGCGCGCATCCCCCTTCTGGGCCGCATCGGTCCGCTTGCGAGAATCTTCGATTTCGTCGCCACCGCCGCGCCGGGAGTCAGGGAGATCCTTACGATCGGAAAGATTACATGGGAGGCGGGACTCGAAGACCCCGGCAGACGCGGCTTGTATAAGTGGGATCTGATCGTCGTCGACGGTACCGCTTCAGGGCATATCGTCGGTTTGCTCACCGCGCACCGGACCATCAACGAGATGGTGCAGGTAGGGCTCATCAGGGATCAAACCGAAGGAATGGCGGCGATTCTGGAAGATCGGACTCGCACCGCGGTGGCGGTGGTGACGACTCCCGAAGAGATGCCGGTGGTGGAGACCATAGAACTAATAGGAAAGCTCCGCGCCGAAAGCCGCACGAAGGCGGCAGCGGTGATCGTCAACAGGTCTCTGCCCGAACTCTTCACTCAGTCGGAGGAGAGGGTATTCGGAAGGATCGCCGAAGCCGATGCCCAGGACGTCATTCGCTCGCGCTTGGGCGTAGATCCCGCTCCGTATTTCGAGGCGGCTCGCCTCGCCGTCGGACTGCGGCGCACCGCATCGGAGAATTTGCAGAGGCTTAGAGAGTCGGTAGATCTGCCGATCTTTTACGTTCCGTACATCTTCAGCGCCGGCTATGGCCTTCGCGCGACGAAGATCCTCTCGGAAGCATTGGCCGAGGAGCTGTCGTGAGATCGGAGAGCTACAGCCCTGAGACCGTGGTCTTCGAGAGCGACAAAGACGCTGCGTCGTGGCTCGTAGATCTCGTCTCGTCGAAAGGGGTGATCGTCGTATCCGGCAGCGGAGGGGTCGGCAAGACCTCGGTGTCGGCCGCCATCGCCCTTTTCTCGTCCTGCTACCTGGAGCGTAAATCTCTGGTCGTCACCATCGATCCCGCCAGGCGACTAGCGACTGCGCTGGGTCTGAAGGGTCTCGGCAACAAGGCCGTCGAGATCGATCCCGCATCCCTCAAGGAAGCTGGGCTCGGCGACCGTGGCGGCTTCTTCGCCATGCAAGTCGACACCAAAAGATCCTGGGACGAGATGATCTGGAGGTACTCCGAATCCGAAGAGGAAGCGTACCGCATTCTTCAGAACCCTCTGTATCAGGGGTTTTCGGGGCGATTCATTCAGAGCCACGACTACATCGCAATGGATAGGCTTTACGATCTTCGCACCGAGGCCGAATTCGATCTCATCGTCGTCGACACTCCTCCATCTCGCAACGCACTCGACTTTGTCGAAGCGCCTCGCAGAGTGCAGGAGTTCTTCGGCGGGAGGATGCTTCGACTCCTGACGGCGCCGTATCGCATAGGAGGCGATGTCGGATCTCGCTTTCTCAATTTCGCGACCCGGCCTTTCTATCGCATCGCCGACCAGATACTGGGTTCGAAATTCCTCGAAGACATAGCCGAATTCTTTCTTTTGTTCCAGTCGATGTACGACGGCTTCATCGAAAGGGCGGCCGCCGTCGACCGCATGCTCAGAGATACCCAGACGGCATTCGTCGTCGTCTCGACGCTAGAGCCCGCCGCGCTTTTCGAGGCGCGCAACTTCAGGGATCTCTTGGAGGAGCGGGGTTTCCCGCTGGAAGCCGTGATCTTCAACAAGGCGCTTCCTCGTTTTCTGCTCGACAAAGCGGCCGCCGAGCGAGCCGAACTGCTCGCCGAGGCGTCTTTGTGCGAGGCTGTCTGTTCGGTCGTTGGAGAGGACTACGATCCCAGACTCGTCCAGAGAGTTCTCAAAGAGATCTCGGAAAACTTCAAGAACTTTCACCTCGCCGCCGGGAGGCAGGCCGAAGAGGCCCGGGAGTTCTCAAAAGAGCGGCTGTTAGTCGGTGCGATTCCCTACGTAGTCGGAGAGGTGGCCGATATAGAAAGCCTTGCGGTGATGGCCGAGAATCTCTTCGGCGTCCGACTTTTACATCGAGGATCGTGACGAGGCTCGCTGCGGGCGCGGTCGTAGGGGTGGTGGCGGGGTTGCTGTCCGGCGCTGCCGGCTTGGGGGGAGCGATCATCTCGACGCCCGGCATCAGGCTTTTAGGGGCGGCCCCGCTTACCGCTGTGGGTACGACCGTGCCGGCGATAATCGTCGCTGCGGCCTCGGGCTCGTGGAACTACGTCAGGTCGGGCTTCTGCGATCTTCGAGTCGTAGCAGCAACCGGCACGAGTGGAGTGGCGTTCACGGTGATCGGGGCTCTCCTCACCAAGGTCGTGGGCGGGCGTCCTTTGATGCTGGCTACGGCATGTCTGGTTATCTACGGAGGGACGAGGATTCTTCGCGGCCGTTCCGGGGAGGCTTCCGGGAAAGTTAGCGGAGGCCGGTCCGGGGAAGCTCCCGGGGAAAGTTTCGGGGGCCGATTTGGGGAAAGCTCCAGGGGTCGGTCCGGAGACGGTTCCGGCGGCGGTTACGGGGAAGGTTTAGGGCAAGTTTCCGACGGCCGTTCCGACGGGCCTCCGGCGGATGCGGACGGGGGGGAACCGAGGAGTGTTTCCGTGGCCTTGCTCATCGGAGTGGCGGCGGGATTTCTCTCCGGCGCCTTGGGTATCGGCGGTGGAACCGTGATGTTGCCGGCGTTTTTTCGATTCCTCAAGATGCCGATCAAAGAGACCACCGGAACATCTCTTGTGATCGCGGGCATCCTGGCGGTTCCCGGTACTTTGACGCATACCTGGCTCGGAAACATCGACTGGACGCTGGCCGTCGGGCTCAGTGTAGGGGCGGTCGTGGGATCGTTTCTCGGATCGAAGCTCACGGTGGGGTCGGGTGAAGGTCGGGTGAGAACCTACGTCGGGCTTCTTCTGCTTGGAATCGGCCTCGCCTACGGAGTCGGAGAGCTGATCTCTTGGGCGAGGGCATAGAAACCAACGACGTGTTGGCGCCGTAGCTATATCGAGATATCGGCCGGTTCGAATCAACCGAAGTTCAGAGTGTCTCAGGGGGCGACGATATTTGGATATGGCATCATTCGCCCCTTTTTCGTGTTGAATCCGGCGAGCTAGTGTCGATGCGGGGTCGTATGACAGAAGACGCACCTTTTTTGTCCGGGGGCCCTGAAGAGCCCGATTCGGGAGCAGTCGAGCTGACGGCCGAGGAACTACGGGCAGAACTCGGGCGCGCTCGGGATGTAGGAAAGCGAATAGTCGAGAACGTCAACCGGGTGGTGAGGGGGAAACAGCCCGTCGTCGAGCTGGTTACCACGGCGCTGCTGGCCGGAGGTCACGTTCTCATCGAAGACGTACCCGGAGTCGGCAAGACCGTTCTGGCGCGCTCGATAGCGATATCGATCGGAGGCCGGTTTGCGCGGATCCAGGGAACCCCCGATCTGATGCCGGCCGACGTCACCGGTTCTGTCATCTACAGAAGGGAAGAAGAGTCGTTCGTATTTCATCCCGGGCCGGTCTTTTCCAATGTCGTCCTGGTCGACGAGATCAACCGGGCTACGCCTAGGACCCAGTCGGCTCTGCTGGAAGCCATGGAAGAACGGCAAGTCTCGGTGGAAGGCCACAGCTACGTGCTTCCGGAGCCCTTCGTGTTGCTGGCGACCCAGAATCCCGTCGAGTACCACGGCACCTACCCGCTTCCTGAAGGACAGCTCGACCGTTTTACGCTCGCAGTCTCGCTGGGATACCCCGACGGACGATCCGAGAAAGAAGTTCTGAGTTCGCAAGCACTCGGGCATCCCATCGAACTGATAAAAGCGGTCTGCTCGCTCGAAGAGGTGGTGGAGGCCCAAAGGGCGGTGCGTCGTGTATACACATCCCCGGCGATCTTGGACTACGTCGTAGCGATAGCGCACGCGACCAGGAACCATCCGCAAGTCTCCATCGGAGTCTCTCCCAGAGGCTCTCTGGCGCTGCTTCATACGGCGCAGGCGAGAGCGGTCATGGCGGGGAGGGATTACGTCTCGCCCGATGACGTAAAGGCGGTGGCCCCGGCTGTATTAGGACATCGCATAGTGCTGGCGCAGGGCTCGGGAACAATAGGCGCCGGCCGTCTCTTTGTCTCGGAGTTGTTGCGACATGTAGCCGTCCCTACGGCTAGGGGAGAGTCTCCAGCATGAAACGTCTGCGTCAAAGGCTCAAAAACGCCCCGAGCGCGCCGACTTCGAAGGGCACGATCTTGCTCGCCCTGGCCGGCGCGTTGTTCCTCATCGGAACCAACACGGGGAGTACGTGGCTTTATCTGGAGGCGTCGGCGTGCTTGGTGGCCGTGATTCTTTCCGGAGCGTATTCGGCGCTTCCCCTCAGAAGGCTCAGGGCTTCTCGAGGAGGATTGGTGCGCGCCACGATAGGGGAGCTGGCCGAGTATCCGGTCACTCTGAAGTCGCCCGGGCTCAAAGTCCCCATTGTCATCTACGATCCGGCAACCGCGTCGTATCCGGCCGCCGTCGAGACACCGAGAGGGGCTGGAGAGTTCGAAGGTATGTTTCGCGCCTTGCCTACTCGACGGGGGGTACACCGGTCGTCCCCGCTGGTGGCAGTCTGCGAAGCGCCCCTCGGCCTGTGGAGGACCAGGCGAGAAATTCCCGCTACGGGTGACGTCGAGATCTCGCCTCCTGTCGCTGAAGTCGGGCTTCCCAAGGGGCTTACGACTTATGTACTCCACGGCGAAGGGAGACGAGAACCTCCCAAGCGAGGAAGGGGATACGACTTTTTTGCGCTGCGCGAATATCAATCCGGCGATCCCGTGCGATACATCTACTGGCCGGCGACGGCTCGCAGGGACGAGGTCATAGTCCGCGAGTTCGAAGAAGAGGGTGTAACGCCGCTGGCGATCTTCGTCGTGACCGCCGGCGAGGCGCCGGAGTCCGCCTTCGACCGTGTTCTATCGGTGGCGGGAACCATGGTGAAAGCCGCCGTAATGGCCCACATTCCGGTCCGGCTGGCAATCCCGGGCGGCGGGGCCAAAGGGGCGCCGATGGTTCTCGATTCGCCGTCTTCGAACTTGCTAAAGCCCGCACTGGCGGCGGCGCCTGCTCCCGTAGAGGCCGAAAAGGTTGCAGCGGCGGCCCGGATTTGCAGGTCGCTGCCGATCGCCGCGGTCGTAGGCATAAAACCCGCCGGTGTGCCCTGGCCTCATGGAACCGAACGGATCACAGACTTTGCAGTGATCGTGGGCGATCCCGAGGCACAACCGGCCGCTGCGGACTTTGCCGGAGTCCGAACCTGGCTGGTTCCTTCGACTGGAGAGATATGCTTTCTAGACTCCTGGCAGGCTTCCGCCGCATAAACAGACCTCCGCCCCCTGAGGATTCGATTCCTCTGAGGGTGGCGACTACGGTTGCGACCCTCATCGGCGTCGCCGCCCTTCTGACATCTGAGATCGTGCGCCCGTCTACGGCCTTGTTCGGATTCCTCGGAATTCCGCTCGGAATGGCTTTCTCGTGGGCGTTGAGACGCCGTGACAACTGGGAAGTGAAGCTGGTCTTGACCTTTGCGATCATGATCGCCTTCGGCGCTTTCTTGCGCTCGATCGCGAGGGTGGGAATCGGTTCGATCGCCGACACCATACAGCCACTCGGGGAGCTGATGGTATGGGTGCAGGTGCTGCACGCATTCGACCTTCCCGGCAGGAGAGATCTTTATTTCAGTCTCGCTGCGGCGGTCTCTATGGTGGCTGCCGGGGCGGTTCAGGCATTGACCAATACTTTCGGATTGGTGATGTTCGCCTTCGGCCTCGCGTCGGTAGTAGCGCTCAAGCTCGCTCACCAGTCCGAGATCGCCGATGTGAAAAAAGTCCTGGGAGGCACCGTTCTTTTTCCGGTCGGCAAAAAAGGCGGGAGCGAAGCCGGCGCCGTCGAATCCGGTTGGCGCCCTGCGGCTTCCGTCAAGAGCGCCGCTGCGGTGGTCGCGCTGTTCGCGGTTTTCGCGGTCTCGACCGTTGCGACATTCGCGTTGCTGCCTCGTTTTAGAACCGGACGCGTGGTAAAGCTTCCCTTCTCTATAAAGGGAGTCTCACCGACCCGGAGCGACGGCTTCCGAATAGAGACGCCAGGGTTGACCGAAGCGACCGGCGACGGCGGCGCCACCGTCGTCGAGGGTGGGTACTTCGGCTTTGCCAACCGCATGGATCTATCCGTAAGAGGCCGGCCGTCCGATGACCTAGTAATGCGGGTGAGAGCCGACAGACCCGCCTTTTGGCGAGGTCTCGCATATGCCACCTACGACGGCAGGTACTGGCACGCCGACGACGATCCACCTCACAAGATCGATTCTTTGGAAAACGAAGTGGTTTTGCCCAATCCTGCCGGTCCTTCTCTCGGCGCCAACCGCTACGAAGAACTGATCCAGACCTTCTACATCGAATCCCCGCAGGCGAATCTCGTCTTCGGCGCATACAGACCGACGCGCCTTTACTATCCGGCGGCATACGTACGGGTCGACCGCGACGGGTCGGTGAGAAGCCCCGTCGAGGTAGACAAAGGCATGGTCTATTCGGTGGTATCTCGCCGGCTGAAAGTCGATCCCGAGGCGCTTATGACCGCCGAATACGGCACGGAACTTCCCAGAGCCGAGCTCGGGAGGTATCTGCAGGTGCCGGAGAGCTTGCCGCAGCGGGTTCGGGATCTCGCCTACCGGATCACAGAAGGCAAGCAGACCCGCTACGAGAAGGTCCTGGCGATCGAGTCGTGGCTGATGCACAACACCGAGTACACCCTCGACATCCCCCCGCTGCCCGAAGGCGCCGACGCCCTGGATCAGTTTCTCTTCGAGGACAAGAAAGGCTTTTGCGAGCAAATCGCTACGGCTGAGGTGATCCTCTTGAGGCTGGCAGGGGTGCCGGCGCGACTGGTCTCCGGCTACGTACCCGGCAATCGTTCGTTCTTTGCCGGAATGTACGAGGTGCGAGGAAGCGACGCTCATACATGGACCGAGATTTACTATCCGGGCCTGGGATGGGTGGAATCGGATCCAACTTATGTGGTTCCGCCGGCAGGGGCCTTCTCTCAGGTAAAGGAAGCGATCGGGTGGCTCCATGACCAGTACGAATCGATGCCTGCATGGGTTCAGGCGCCTTTCGACTCGGTCGGGCGATACATAAGGGGTATCTACAGGCTCGAGCCGGTGAATTTGGCAACCGCATTGTTGGGAGCGGTGGTGGCGGCGGCGTCGTTTATGTGGCTTCGAAGGCGGAAGAGACAGAAGGCGGAGGCATCTCTGGCATGGGAAGAGAAAATGCTCGGGCGTCTCGAGGGTGCTGCGAGACGTCTGAACATCGAGCGAGAACCTCACGAGACCCTGCGGGAATTTGCCTACCGGCTTTGGCTTTCCCGGGCGAATGCGATTCGGGGATCTGGCGTCGGAGACGACGGACGCACAGAACTCGGCCGAGTTACAGAGCATCTGGAACGACAGGTCTTCGGAAGGGATCCCTTGGCAGATCCCGATCGACGAGCCGTCGAGGAGATGATCTCCCGCCTCGAGGCTTTGTTGAAAGAGAGCGCAAAGACCGCCGCTGCGGCAGGCAGGCCTACGGGACCGAGAGCCTAGCCGGTATATCCCTCTGCGAAATACCACTTCGTCGCTGGCTCGGTGCCGCCTTGTACGTTCGAGCCACCCTTCCAGACGCCTCGATAGGAGAAGTACATAGGTCTTTCGGCGAAAAATCCCGAATCGGAGCTCAGAGAGACCGACACCTCGCCTGCGCGCAAAACCTCGTCGTGGACACCTATCGTCGAGCGTGACCTGGCGCCTATGAGGTACGTCTTTGTCGACGCGCTTCCTGAAGGGAAGCTGTAGGTGGCCTGCACCGATATCGGATAGGTATTGGGATTCAAGATCGTGATGTATTCGTCGAATCCGGGCGCCGTATAACCTTCGGCGAAGAAATATCCGGCCTTGGGCGCTTCCGCCCCCAAAGCCACATGGCCGCCTGAGATATCTCCGTATCCGAAATAGACCGGGCGCTCGGCGACTATGGGCTGAGAGGAAGTGACTCTGGCCGAGACGTCTTTACCGCTCCCTACGTGATCGTTGACGAGAATCGTCGTCCGCCCTTTGGCCTTTACTACGACTCCTTCTAAAACCTTTAGCACTCCGGTGTTGCCGAAGAGCTCGACCCTCGAGACGGCATCGACGTCGCCCGGATTGGCGAGCGTTAGATACGTGTGAAAGCCGCGCCCCGTATAGCCTTCCGCGAAATTCCAGACGGTCGCCGGAGCTCTGGCGCCCAGCACTACGTCTCCCCCGCGGGCGCCGAAGTAGTCGAAGTATTGCGGTCTTTCGGCGACTATCGGCGCATCGGAACGAATGTGCGCGGCTACCTCTTTGCCCGCACCTACTACCGAGTTGACCGAAACGGTCTTGCGGGTCTTCTGAGGCAGTACGACATCGAGTGTTTGGGCGCCGGAGGGGTTGAACAAGAACTCGATGTGTGCGGTGGTCTCGGTGTCGCCCGGGTTGTAAAGGGTCAGATATTCAGAGAACGAGCCCCCCGTATAGCCTTCGGCGAAGAACCATTCGGTCGCAGGTGTCGGGGCGGCAAAGGCTGCATCTCCGCCGTCGAAGGCGCCCTGGTAGTTGAAGTACATAGCCCGCTCGACCACGACCGGGGCCGAGGAGTCTACCGTCGCGGCCAGCTCCATCCCCGACACGAATTCATTGACGAAAAACGTATGTCTGGCATTGGGCTGGATGTTGAAAGACTTGACACCGAGCACCCCGTCGTTGCTCGAAAGCGTAAAGGTCACATCCACCGGCGAAGAATTCGGGTTGTAGGTAAGGAACCACTGCTCGAAGCTGCGACTGCCCCCTAATGACACCGGTATTCGATGGGTTCTCGATCCTTCGACTTCTACTACGGCGAAGTAAGTCCCGCTCAGAGCAGCCTTTCCGTCCGGATACTTCGAATCCCATAAGACGTCGATGGAGGGCCCCGATCCGGTGCTCACGATGATCGGATTTCCGGCCGAATTCTCTACGGTCACCTTCCAGGGGGCTGCATATTTGAGGTAGGCCGAGAACCGGACCGGCTCGAAGCTTCCCCCCACCCAGCGGGCCTGCTCGGGAGTCCACTTCGCGCCGAAGACTTTCTGCCCGCCGGCGTCACGAGCTTGCTGAGCGGCGGCATCAAGCGATGCGTAGACGCCGTTGCCGGGACAAGAAGTCGGGAATGCGTCTCTGTGCCCGGAGACGGCTCTGAGATTGAGCGGCACCCCGTCCGCCCTCACGATGTCCACCCTCGAGGTCGGGTCGACCGAGTGGACGTCGAGTTTCCAATCCAGAAGCGTCACCAGCGACGAAAAGGCGGCCCCAGGTATCGACACAGACGAGAAATCCCCGATGATGGCGATTCCGGTCGATTGACTGTTCGATCCCCAGCTATGGGCGCCGATCACCGGCTGGTCGATTCCACCGTAACGTCCCTCGAATATCTGACCGTAGCGGTCGATCAAGAAGTTGTATCCGATGTCGTTCCAGCCGTTGGTCAGGACATGGTAGGCGTAGATTCCCCTCACGATCGCTGCCGAATCGCCGGGTCCGTAGCTGTTGGTGGAAACCGTGTGGTGGACGATCGCCAGCTTCACGACGCCGTAGCTCGGGCCTTCTCTGCGCAGTGACTCATCCGCGCCCCATTCGGCCCGGGAGATGATCGCAGGCTGCGGGCTCGAGGCGCCCGCCGCAAGGGGCTTTGAATCGAGCATCGCCTTTACGTATGCGGCCGCTTTTTCGAGGAAGGGTACGTTTCGCCCGCGAATGTCTATAAAAGACAGCTCGGGCGGCTCGCTCGCTCCCTCCGGCGCCCTCCAGCGGATCTGCAGATACCGTGAGGGGCCCAGGTAGATGGGGCCGAGCGAGATCCGGCCCGAATTTGCTTCCTGGGAGTTCGGATCCGGACCGTCCGCCTCGTCGGAGCTGAGCCACGGCCCCCACTCTCCGGGACTGAGGGCGGATCGAACTTCGACGAGAAGCTCGCCTTCCGGATGGCCCGCATCGTTCAGGTGGATGTGATCCCACTTCACTCCGACCATGTCGAAGACGCGACCTGCATCGACCTCGGCCGAACGGAGCGCGCCCGTCTCCACTACCGACTGCGGCCTTATGGATGTGATTTCGGGAGCGAAAACCGGTGAGGCCGCAAAAGCCGGTACGGGAAGAACTCCGGCTATGCTCGCCGACAGGATGGCCGTCGCCAGGATTGATCGGAATCGTCTATGGGTCACGGTGTCGCCTTTTGAGTTTCTTCTGGAACTATTCGGCACTCCGCCCACAAGACGCTTAGGTGATAGAAGCGACAGGGAAAAAAATTTTAGCAAGGCAAGCAAACCGATCGGCGCACCTTCGAGCGCACCGGGCGATGAACTCGTGTGGGCACGGCAGCGGATGAACTCCCGCCGCCACCGCAAGTGCCCAACCGCCACCGCTCTCACCGATCAAAGACTGCGCCCGAATGAGGCCGCCGAGATTCCCCCCGCCCGCAACCGATGAACTACCACTACCCTCACCGATCGAATCCCGCGGCAATGGACTTCCGGAGTACGTCCACGAGCATCTCCATGGTGAGTTTTCCGGTGAAGGTGTTCTGTTGGCTGGGGTGATACGAGCCGAACATCCGCACGGATCTTCCCCTCCACTCGATGTTCGTCTCGGAGGAATGGGCGAATCGGGGCAAGGGAGAGCCGATCGGCGCCCCGGCCATCCGCGCCGCTCGCAGCACTCCGTCCCAGGCGAATTTTCCCAAGGCCACTATCGCAGCGGGAGCGACTATGTCTATTTCCTCTATCAAGTAGGGAATACAGGTATCGCGTTCTAAAGGAGTCGGCTTGTTCTTCGGCGGCGCACAGCGCACGACGGCTGTGAGATAGCACCCTTTGAGCTCGGTTCCGTCGTCGATAGATTCGCTTCTAGGCGCCGTCGCCAGACCGACTTCGAAAAGGGCGCGGAACAAAAAGTCGCCCGACCGATCGCCGGTGAAAATCCGACCGGTTCTGTTTCCGCCGTTGGCGGCGGGCGCCAGTCCTACGACCATCACCCTGGCGTGGGGATCCCCGAAGCCGGGGAGGGGTTTAGACCAATAAGTCTGTCCTCTGTATTGCTTCGGGGGATTCTGCCCGACGCGCTCTCTCCACTCGACGAGGCGCGGACAGGCCCGGCAGGCGATAATTTTGCGATTCAGTTTCTCCAGACGGGTCATCTAATCGTAATGCTCTCAACTTACTGTCAAGGAGCGAGCGGCCATACATGATCGACTATCACATTCACTACCATCCACACGGTTCTTCGGGTCCTTACGAACTCGACCGCCTCGAAGAGTACTGTCGGGTAGCAGAATCCCGCGGAATCAGCCAGATCGGCATAAGCGAACACGTATTCCGATTTGTCGAATTCAAAGACGTCGTCGGCGACTGGTGGAACGACACAGACGATTCAGACGCTCTAAAAGAGCATTGCGAGCGCTACATCGCAGCCCATGCGACCGAATCGATCGGCGACTACCTGGAATTGATAGAGCGGGGACGCCAGAAGGGACTACCGATCGTCGCCGGGGTCGAACTCGACTACTACCCCGGTCGGATGCAAGAGGTGAAGAAGTTCCTCGAAGACCTCCACCTCGACTACGTCTTGGGTTCTGTGCACTGGATCGGGGCGTGGGCGTTCGACAACGATGAAGTACTGGACGAGTGGCAGAGGCGAGACCCCGACGACGTCTACAGCGCCTACTTCGATTTGCTTTTGGATCTTGCCTACGAAGGCGTCGCCGACATCCTGGCCCATCCCGACCTGGTCAAGAAGTTCGGACACAAGCCGGTCCGATTCGATGTGTCCGCAGCCTATGAGCGCGTGGCTGAAGCCTGCGCCGGGTTGGGAATCGGCGCAGAGGTGTCTTCGGCCGGCTTCAGGATGCCGGCGCAAGAACAGTATCCTTCCCGGGAGTTTCTGGAAGTTCTGGTGCAAAAGGGCGTTCAACTGACGACCTCATCCGATGCTCACGTGACAGAATTGGTCGGCTACAAGATCGACGAATTGGGCGTACTGCTTCAAAGCTTGGGATGCGACGTCGTCTACGGATATCGTCAAAGAGCGCCGATTCCGTTCAGGCTCGATGCCCGCGATCTAGACACAGATAGTCGGAAATCGAATGGTGGATGATCCGGTAATCCAAATGGCAGAAGGGGAACCGCAGCCTTCGCTCGAGGAGCTGGCGGCGAAATTCACGCGCCTCTCCGCAGACGGCGTAGCTCACATTCAGCACCTCGTAGCGACCTGGGGGCTACTGGCCGATTTCTCCTTTGCCGACCTCCTCGCCTTCTGTCCTTCCGCCTCCGACCCCAAGTCTTTTGTCGTGCTGGGATTGGCGAGGCCCAACACCACTCACACCCTCTACGAAGTCGACCCCACCGGACAGATTCTCAATGAGGCGGTGGTTCCGTATGTCGCTCGCTGCTGGAGAAGCGGCGAGCCGGTCGCCTCGGAGACCTTTCGCCCGGAGGTGGGCGAGCGGGTCAAGGTCGACGCCGTTCCGGTAAGGCTGGGAGGCACGGTCATCGCCGTGCTCGTTCGAGAGCGCGTGGCGCATCTGGGCCGGCGTCCGTCCGATCTCGAGAAGACGTATCTCGATATTGCCGAGGCGTTGCTCAGGATGGTGTGCGAAGGGACCTTTCCCTTCCAGTCCGAAGAACTCGAAGTCGAGGGCGTGCCCCGGGTAGGCGATGGCGTAATGAAGCTGGATGCCGAGGGAAGGGTTACGTTCGCATCGCCCAACGCGGTCTCGGCGCTGCGCAAGATAGGAGTGACGGCGGCCCTTGCGAACAAGAGCCTCGCCGAGATCGGGCTGGAAGAAGTTCCGGTACGCACCGCCTTTACCATGCTCGCACCGGCCAGCCAGGAAGTCGAGTCTCAAAACGCCACCGTCGCTTTCTACGTCGTGCCTCTGCTTTCCGGCGGCGCTGTGGTCGGCGGTTTCATACTAGTCAGAGATCTCTCGGAAATCCGAAGCCGCGACAAGCTGATTCTCTCGAAAGACGCGGCCATAAGAGAGATTCACCACAGGGTAAAGAACAACCTCCAGACCATCGCCTCCCTCCTTCGCTTGCAGGCTCGTAGGCTGGCGGTGCCGGCCGCCAAACAGGCTCTCGAAGAGTCGGTCAGGCGGATCGGCGCAATCGCTTTAGTTCACGAGGTTCTGAGTCGTGAGCCCGGGGAGCAGGTGCACTTCAGGTCGATTCTCAGATCTCTGGTCGCCATGGTGGAAGACGCTTTGGTTCCGCAAGACGCGACGATCGCCATCGAAATCGAGGGAGAGATTCCGGACCTCGAAGTCGAAATCGCGACGCCTCTGGCGGTGGTGGCGACGGAGCTGTTGCAAAACGCCGTCCAACACGGTTTTCCCCGACGAGAGGAGGGAGAGGCCATAAAGGGCGAAGTCCGCCTCCGGATGGCACAAGAAGACTCCTATGTGGTCATGCAGGTGCGTGACAACGGCGCCGGGTTCCCGGAGGGATTCGATCGCGCCGAGGACAGCGGGCTCGGCTTGCAGATTGTCGAGACTTTAGTCGAGGGGGAACTAGGCGGCAAGCTGGAGATCGAAAACGACCAGGGCGCTGTGGTAACCGTGAGGGTTCCTACGCCTGCGAAGTTCCCCTCGGGAACCTAGGAGATCCTGACTCAAAAAACGCGCCTCCAAATGGCGCCTCGGATATATCGATATAGATTCCGCTCTCAGTAAACCGACACTTCCAGCGCCAGCTTGCTCGTATCCAGCCGGCCCTGGAGCCATTTCTTTCTGAGGATTTTCCGCTCTTCTTCGCTGGTTCCTCCCCACACACCGGATTCCTGGTTGGTGGTGAGGGCGAATTCCAAGCACTCGGCCCGCACATCGCAGATGGCACAGATCCGTTTGGATTCTTCGATCTGAATCAGTGCCGGACCGGTGGTTCCCACCGGAAAGAACAGATCCGGCTCCATTTCTCTGCAAGCAGCTTGTTTGCGCCATTCTTCTTTAGACGGATCGAATACTCTTGCGAGGAGAGTGGACATCTATGTTGCCCCTTTCGCTATCCCTACTTACACCCGACTCGGAAGACCGTTGCCGGATTCGGGACGATGGGATACCTCTGGAACCTCCCATGGCGCCGCCCATCGCCACTTGTGCAAAATTTCACATATGCTTGCAAAAAAATAATAAACGCTTGCTGTGATTTGCACGCTAGTGCATCTCTTCACAAAGCATACGTGGCATCGAGTCTTTTTTCAAGGGTCTAGTTAAATTTTTTTACCGGCTGGCACCAAGCCTCCAGGCCGGAGTCGAGTCGGACTCGAGCGCAGAAAAGCGACCGGCGGCTTGTTCAACGCGGAGGTATCTGAGTGCGTATCGATGAAGTGCTCACCTGGGAAAGTTTTGTCGTGCTGGGACACCGCGGCGCGCCCGTCGAAAAAACGGAGAACACGCTCGACTCTTTCATCGCCGCCGTCGAGGCCGGCGCGGACGGCGTCGAGCTCGACATCCATCTTTCACTCGATCAGGTGCCGGTGGTATCTCACGATCCGGAGATATCTACGACCGCAGGGGAGACCGTAAGGATTCGGGAGCGCAAATGGAGCGATCTTGCCGCCCTGGAAGTCCTGATGGGTGGCAAGGCCGGCCGGCTTTGCAGATTGGATGACGTCTTGGAAGCCCTCCGCTCTTGCTTGATAGATGTCGAGCTGAAAGATCTTCCCTTAGGCGTAGCCGAATTCGCCTCGTCGAGGATCGGCGAGGTAGTCGCACGATCGATAAAAGCCCACCGAGCCGAGGACCGCGTGCTTTTTACGAGCTTTTACATTCCCCATCTCGAGCGGGCTGCCGGGGTGGCGCCGGAAATTCCACGAGGCTGGTTGCTGGCGCCTACGATGCAGGCGGCAGAAGCGGCGAGACTAGCCTCGATAAAGGGGATGGCTTGTCTTCTCCCTCATACGTCCGGACTCGGGGGGAATTCAGCCGATCTCAGCCGAGTGGTGGACGCAGTGCGAGAACAAGGCCCGGCGATCATCGTCTGGACCGTAAACGATCCGTCCTTGGCATCCGATCTCAGAGCTGCCGGGGCGGCGGGGGTCATAACCGACGAACCGGCGGCGATATCCAAGGCGTTGCAGCGCGGCAACGACTGAGCGCGCCGCTCAGCCGGCAGGGGCGAGAACGAGAGCTTCTACGGCGGAGCGGGTGATCTCCAGCCCTCTTTCGAACTCCCCGAGAGGAATCCTCTCGTTGTCTCCGTGCATGGTCTCGATCAGATCGATCGAGACGATCGAAGGGGTGAGTCCGCAACATCTGGCGCCGGTCCGCCTCCAGAAGCGCGCGTCGGTAAATCCTGTGGCGACCGATTGCAAGAACAAGGCGTCGGGCGCCGAGGCTCTGCATGCATCTTGCAGCGCGCCGAAGAGTTCTCCTTTCGGAGAGTCGCCGTTGGCATCGCACTTGAAGATGACCTCGACCGACACGTTGTATCTCTCTGCGACTTTCCGGATCTCTTCGACGAATTCGTCTACATCTATATCGGGCAGGGGACGGCAATCGATCGTGGCGGAAGCGCTGCCGGGGACCACGTTGGGTTTGTAACCCGCCTCTAGTTTGGTGACGGTCACCAGATCCCTCAGCAGCGCCCGTTGTGGCCTCGAGAGTTTCGAGGCTAAAAGCCGGAGCACGGCCTGACCGCCTCGGCCGACGGCCGCCTTCAAAGCTGCCTTTTCGACACCGGAGGCACTGTCGGCGAGCGAGATATACACCCTGCGCACCTGGTCGGTCATTCGGTAGCGCTTGTTACGCGAGATAAGTTTTTGAAGACAAGCGAGAAGCTGCTCGATTGCCTGAGCGTCGGGAGGGATGCCTCCGTGTCCTGTGTCGCCTCTCGCCTCCAGCTTCATCCATACGGCGGACTTCTCGGTGGTCGCGCAAGAAAAAGCGTCTACGCCGGGAAGGACGGAAGCCACTCCGAAACCGCCTTCGGTGAGCAACTCAGCGCAGGCGACTTTCGAAGGGTGCTCGGCAAGAAGCCACCCGGCGCCCTGAGCGCCCCCTTCTTCCTCGTCGGAGACCGCGACGAATAGCAGGTCTCGCTTCAACTTCATGTTGTTCGAGGAGATCGCGTCGGCGACGTGCATGAAGGCCCAGAGCTGCATGACTCCGAGCCCTTTCATGTCGAGGGCGCCTCTTCCCCAAAGCTCTCCTCCGACGATCTCCCCTCCGAAGGGATCGTGCAGCCAACGCGACTCTTCGGCTGCCACCACGTCCATGTGATTCATCAAGCAGATTGCGTCTGCGGGGTCGCCTCCGGCGCTGAGGCGGGAGACGAGATTAGGTCGCCCCTCGGGGGATCGCAGGATTTCGTAAGGGATCGATCGCTTTTCCAGAAACGAGGCGAGAAATTCTGCGGCGGGCGCTTCGTTACCCGGAGGGTTGGTGGTATCGATGCGTACGTATTGCGAAAGAGCCTCTATTGCCGCTCGGTTCGTCAGATCCGAGGCCAGGTCTTCTTTCGACGCCTTTTTCTCCTTGGTTTTCCTCGCCATTGACTCCTCCAAACCGGCTAGCAGACGATCTGAATTACATCGGGCGCCCATCCGAGTTCGGCAGCCGACACCCTGCCTATGAATTCTCCGTCGACTTGCACTGCGACCGGTCTCGATGCTTCGAGCGAGATCGTCTCTTCGTCTTCGAGGACGGCAAGATCCGGCCCGGGGCGAATCCGAGCACCCGAGACGAGCGCCGAGCCCAATAGTGCGAGGATTTTTCGAACCCTGGACGTCTTGGGAGCTACCGCCCAGAGCGCCCGCTCGAAGCTCGCTTCCGGCGCGGGTCTTATAGGGAATGACTTGAGGTAGGTATAGATGCTCGAGTTCAAGATAAGCGCGAAGAAGATTCCTTCTTCGCAGACAGAAGGCGTACGAAGCGTGATCGCCGGATGTTCTCTGTCGAACTGAAAAAAGAAGATTCTTACCGCTTGGGAGACGAAAAACCAGTCCCGGTAGATTTTCTTGAGGTCTACCCGCCTCTCCACCGCTTCGACAACTTCGGCGTCGAAGCCGAATCCGGCCACGAAAGTAAAGTACCTCGAATCCAGCTTGCCCAACCCCAAGGAGCGTCGCCTCCGATGCTTTATGTCGCGCAGAAGCTGGATCACGGCGCGATCGAGCTGTCTGGGGACGCCCAGGGTTCTGGCGAGCACGTTGGTGTGGCCGCCCGGAAGAACCGCTACGGCCGTATCTCCGTGAGCCAGGCCGTTTATGGCCTCGTTGATGGTTCCGTCGCCCCCGAGAGTGACCACGATCTCGAATCCCTCCGAAGCAGCCTCACGCGCTAGTTCGGTGGCGTGCCCTTTGTGGGTGGTGATCGCGGTCTCGAGCTTGTTGCCGATCGAGAGCATGTCCTGGACGAACCGCTGCCTCCTGGGCGAATGGCGGGTGGCATTGGTGTTTACGATCAGAAATATCCGCGCCACGATCCCCTGTCGCTTCGTCGAGGCCGATGCCGCCGAGAGATGCTACGACGAAACCGATATGCAGGCCCCTACGGCCTCGGCCCAACCCAGTCCGTACGGTCTCTCCGTCACGAAGACGTTATCGAATTCTTTCGCAAAATTCACGATCGATGGATCGAGATCTACTGCATGCCTCAAGAGAAACATGGCGCCGACCTCTCTGGCCGTCTCTATGTCCGCTCGCGCGTCGCCGAGAGAGATGGCGTCGCTGCGCCTGAGGCCCAGTCTCTTCATGATTTCGGAAACGGCGTCTGCCTTGCTGGTTCCCCGGGGAAGAAGATGGTATGCGTGAACCCGCGACACCTCCAGGGTGTCGAAAATCCTCGGGATAACGCCGTTGTCGACGAGCCGGCACCAGCCGAGCCCGGCCTCTTCTAGAGCGGCATTCTCCGAGGCGACATCCACCTGACCTCTGAAGATATGAGACGCCACCCGCCCCTCGTTCCATGGAGAATGGACCTCCAGCCGGCCTTTGTTGCGCTCCAGCAACATTTGAACGGCGCCGGATGCGAGCATGGCGTCGTAAGGACGGGCCTCTCCGCCCGGGTACTCTCCGAACAAGTGGATCAACTGCCGCTCCCTCGATCCTTTCGGGCGGAGAGAAACGATGGCGCCAACCTCGGCGATGAACGACCGGGCGCCTATTAGCCATGCGACCGGTTCTACGTGTTCGATTTGTCTGCCCGAGACGGGAATTATCTCGATGCCATGGGTATGCGCCTCGGCGAGCCGAGCCGCCGGTGCTCCGGTAGGGGTGCCGTCTCCGAGGGCGAAAAGACTTCCTCCCCTTCCTAGAAGGGTGCCGTCGAGGTCCGTGAAGATCGCCTTAGGGCGGACCAGCTTTGCTACCTCGTCCAGGTGATCGGCGAGCGCTTTCAACATTAGCTTGCTTTCGTCCGTTTTCTCATGCTCCCGGCGGCTCTACTCCGCTCCGCAAAGCTGCTAGCGGGGGGCGCCGGAGCAGACGGAGATCTCTTCCATAGACTGCGGAATAGTCGGCTTCTCCGGCGTATCCCGCTAGTGAGCCGGCAGCTTCTGGAACCCGGCGGAGAATTGCATAGGATACTTCGGCTGCCATAGGACCGAGTTCTTTGAGAGGTCGATTTCGGTGATGTCTTATCTCCAGGTCGCACTCGGCCATCTGTTCGGCGCCTACCATGAGGAAGACATCGATCAAGATTCCTACGTCGACCCCGTAGCCTGTGTCGAGCGAAATCTGTTCGAACACCCATCTTCTTGCGGCATATTCGCCTGAGAGCGGTTGAGAGACCACAGCGAGCTCCGGGAAAAAATGAGCGAGCAAGGGCCGCGCGGTGAGTTCGGTTACTCGCCCTCCCTCACCGATCATCGTCTTGCGGCCCGAGGCAGAGGCATCGAGAGTCGAACCTGCAATCGAGTCCCATCCCCCTGCCGACCCCGGCGCAAGATTTGCCGTCGCGCTCGCAGGCGTATCGACCGGATCGGTAGGCGGAGATCCTTTCCCCTGAGAAAGTGGTCTCTCGTAGAAGCCCTTGACAAAACAGAGCGATTGGTCGCAGAGCAAGGGGCCCACCAACCCGAGGACGAAACGATCCGAGAAATTCGTAACGTCGGCGTCGAGCCAGCAGATGATTTGCCCCGTAGCCACCGCGGTGCCTTTGAATATTGCTTCTCCTTTGCCTTGGGCCGGCCCCAGCGCAGGAAGAATCTCATAATCCACCACGACCTCCGCGCCGGCCGATGCGGCGATTTCTCTGGTCCGGTCGGTCGAACCTGAGTCGATCACGAGGACTTCGTCCAATAGTCCGGCTTCTTTGAGACCGACGAGCGACGAAACGACGCCTCCGATAGTCGGCGCCTCGTTCAGGGCCGGGACGCAGGCCGAGATCGTGGAAGATCCCTTGGATTCTACGAGATCCTCGAGCCGAAATTGTCTGTGGGAAAAGCGCTTTATGTGAGTCCTCCGCTTCGGATCGGGACGAGTCCGCCTCGGCGGCGCCTGTGCCGGCTATGCGTAATCCGGTCGCGGCGCCAGAGCGCCGTTCGAAGCCGGCAAGAAAGGATATCGCGCGTCGATATGGCGCTCATATACTGAAGCGTCCCCGGCGGAATGCGCGAATCATATCCAAGGTTGTCGACTTGGGGTCCCTTTGTGAGTTCGAAGCTATTATCGGAGTGGGGTCCGCGCTTGCCGATCCCGCTGCGGAATGCCGGAGGGCAGTAGCTCAAGCAGGTAGAGCACCGGTCTCCAAAACCGGCGGTTGGGGGTTCGAATCCCTCCTGCCCTGCCTTAAAAAATCCCTTAGGTTGTCTGACGGAATTCTTACAGCGTAAAGGGGACCAGCCACTTGAACAGACAGATGCGCCGACTCGCTCAGAAACAAGGTGCTCCCACGCCACAAGAGGCGGCAAAGTCCACGTCGGAGCTAAGGCAGGCCAGAGTAAAAAGAAGGCCTCCTCAAGCGCCGGGCGGTTCGAAGCGTCAGGGGGTGTCGGCCGCGAGGTTCGTGAGGGAGTCGATCGCAGAGCTAAAAAAGGTGGAATGGCCCAGTCGCAACGAAGTGACGACCTACGGGATCGTGGTGGTAATCACGTTGATCGTTCTGGGACTGTACGTTTTCGGAATCGACGTGGCGTTGGCGAGAGCGGTTTTTGCGTTTTTTAAAGGTTGAGGGTCTTATGTCTGTTGCCAAAAGGGGCGGTCGTTTATGAACGATACAGCTGAGCCCAAAGAGCAAAGCGCTTCCCCGACAACCCAAGAGGGCGCCGACGCGGCTCTAGAAGAGGACGTCGACGTCGCTTTGGAAGAGGTTGAAGAAGAAAAAGAGTTTCGCCAGAGACTCCAGGACGAGCCGGAACCCGAGCGCACCATATCGGAGGAAGACGATTCCGAAAACATGCTCGCGGTGCTGGAGGAGGCGCCTGAGGCCGCCGACGAAACGCTCGTGGTCGTCGATGAGGAGGAGCTGGCGGAAGCAGAAGAGGAGGCCGAGCAGGGGATCGACACGATCGAAGACGAAATGACCGAACTCGCTCTAGAGGCCGAAGAAGGCGAAGAGGGAGAAGAAGCCGAAGAGGCCGAAGGATACGAAGAGGAAGAATACGAGGAAGACTACTGGGAAGAAGAGCCGGTATCGCCCTATGACCTGGCGGGTGACTGGTTCGTAGTTCATACCTATGCGGGCTATGAGAACAAGGTCAAGCAGAACCTGGAAGCTCGCATCAAATCCATGAACATGGAAGACGAAATCTTCGATGTGGTAATTCCCACCGAAGACGTAATCGAGTGGAAAGACGGCAAGAAGACCCTGTCGGAAAAGAAAGTTTTTCCCGGATATCTGCTCGTGCGAATGTATCTGAACGACGCGTCCTGGCATGTAGTGAGAAACACTCCGGGGGTGACGGGTTTCGTAGGCTCGGGCCCCAAGCCCACTCCGCTCAGCCGCCAGGAAGTCGAACAGATTCTCCAGGCCAGGCCCGAGTATCAGCGGAAAGCCAAGCCGCGAGTCGAGTTCGAGGTGGGCGAGACCGTAAGAGTAGTCGAAGGACCGTTCGCGGATTTCGCCGGCCAGATCGCCGAGATAAATCCGGATCAGTCGAAGCTGAAGGTTCTGGTTAACATCTTCGGCCGGGAGACACCGGTCGAATTGAACTTCGGAGAAGTCTCCAAGCTCTAATAGACAGGAACCTCTGAAAGATTCGAGAAGCAAGAACCCGAGAATGGCTAAGAAGAAAAAAATTGCAGCGAAGTTAAAGCTCCAGCTTCCGGCCGGGCAGGCGACACCGGCGCCTCCGGTAGGCACCGCGCTGGGTCAGCACGGCGTCAACATCATGGAGTTCTGTAAGGCATACAACGACGCCACTAAGTCGCAGAGCGGAACGATAGTGCCGGTCGAGATTACGATCTACGAAGACCGAAGCTTTAGTTTCGTCACCAAGACTCCGCCTGCGTCGGTGTTGCTCAAACAGGCGGCAGGCCTCGACAAAGCGTCTTCCGAGCCGGGCCGCTCGACGGCGGGGTCCGTTAGCGCCGCGCAGGTACGCCAGATCGCCGAGGCCAAGATGGCGGATCTCAATGCCAACGATATAGAAGCTGCAGTTCGGATCATCGAAGGTACCGCCCGCTCGATGGGCATAGAGATAGCGGGCTGATATCGCATTAGATAGGAGTGATCGGTGCCCGTTAGATCCAAGCGATACAAAGAAGCGGCAGCGCGATTCGATCGCCACAATCTCTATACCCCGCAGGACGCGATCAGAATCGCCAAAGAACTCGCCTCTGCCAACTTCGACGAGACTGTAGAGGTCGTCTTCCGGCTGGGAATCGACCCGCGCAAGGCCGACCAGAACATAAGAGGCACGATCCGTCTTCCTAACGGAACCGGCAAGACCAACAGGGTGGCCGTCTTCGCCGAAGGAGAAAAGGCAAAAGAAGCCGAAGAAGCCGGCGCCGACGTCGTCGGGGGTCAGGATCTGGTCGCAAGAGTCGAGGGCGGCTTTCTGGATTTCGATGTGGCCATAGCGACGCCCGACATGATGAGTCACGTGGGAAAGATTGGAAAAATTCTCGGTCCGAGAGGGTTGATGCCCAATCCCAGGTCGGGCACGGTCACCTTCGATGTCGGCCAGGCCGTCAGAGATTTCAAAACCGGCAAGATCGAGTATCGAAACGATCGCACCGGCAACGTCCATGTTCCTATAGGGAAGGCGAGCTTCGATGTGGATCGCCTCATCGAGAACTACGCGGCGGTGGCCGACGAATTGATCAGAGCAAAGCCGCCGACAGCCAAGGGACGATACATCAAGAAAGCCGCCGTTTCGACGACGATGGGGCCGGGGGTAAAGATCGACCCTCTCAGGGTTCGGCCCGAGTAGGGATTTTCGACCGGGGCGATCTTCGCCGCCCGCTCTTATCGCAGCGA
>VAPR01000083.1_pt1 | contig 62245 bp, 59 predicted proteins | sample 3380701 | NCBI WGS metagenome assembly VAPR01 (sample SAMN11536904, study PRJNA540576) | hot springs metagenome | isolation source: hot spring wet sediment | place: Spain: Lobios | collected 2014-01
AATGAGTCGGATGGACCTTCTCGAAACCAATGCGAAGATCGTTTCCGGGGTCGTAAAGGAATTCGTAAAGCTCAGTCCCGATGCCGTGATCATCGTCGTTTCCAATCCGCTCGACGAGATGACGGCGTTGGCTGCGAGAGTAAGCGGATTTCCGCCGAACCGCATCATGGGCCAGGCCGGCGTTTTGGATTCGGCTAGATTGCGTCACTTCGTCGCAGAGGAATTTGGAGTTCACCCCAACGAGGTCGAAGCGATGACGCTTGGATCTCACGGCGACACCATGGTTCCGGTCCCCTCTTTGGTGAGGGTCGGCGGTAAGCCGCTTCGCGAACTGGCCTCGCCCGAGCAAATAGAGAGGTTGGTGGAGCGGACCAGGGAAGCCGGCGCGGAAATCGTCGCGTTGTTGAAAACGGGATCCGCTTATTTCGCTCCGTCGTCTGCAGCAGTGAAGATGGTGAGGGCCGTGGTGGAGGACACCAAAGAGGTTATGCCGGTGTGTGCATGGGTAGAGGGTCAGTATGGAATCAGCGGCGTCTACCTTGGGGTGCCCGCAAGACTCGGCCGGGGAGGTGTCGAAGAAATCATCGAGATTCCCTTGGAAGAAGACGAGCTGGCCGATCTTCGCCGCGCCGCAGATGCAGTGCGATCCAAGCAGGCAGATCTCGACAAACTCTCGAGCTAGCTAGTCGCCCTCGTCATAGTCGAGGCGGATGACCCCGGCATCTGTATCGAGCAAGCTGCGGTCGGTGAGCCTTATCCCCGGGGAAGAGTCGCTCTCTTCGAGCGCTAAATTCTCGCCCCCATCCCCCTGATCGGCGCTTTGATTCCTTGAATCGCCTCGATCTGGAAGTGCAGATTCTGCGGTTTGACGGGCCGGCAAGGTTGCCAGGATGTCTTCACCCTCGTGCAATCGCGCGATGTCACCGGATTTTAGGCGTCCCGAGACTTGCTCTCTAATAGCCCGAAGGCGCATTGCCCGCACGACTTCCTCCGGGATTTCATCGCTTCTGGATGCGTCTTCTTCGATTGCGTCGATGTGATCCAGTAACTCTACGAGGGAAGTCCTACGGGTGAGAACGGATGTGCGGGTAAGGCCGTAGAGCACGGAAGACGAGAAGATGATGATCGCTGTGTCGGCCGGGAGCCTGAAGCGAGACGAGCCGAACGCCGCCGCAGAAAAAACGCAGAAACCCGCTACGATCACATAAAGCGGGAAGAAATCTTTCCACCGCCGACGCGATCGCCATGCCGCATAGCAAGCGGCGGCGAGCAGAGGAAAGTAGAAGACCAGTCCGGCATAGGTAATCCAGGTAGGCCGTCCCCAACCTTCCTCCAGGCGCGCCGTTACGTAAGGGTCCCAGAAATCAAAGCCGCGCAAAATCCTCGCCACTACGACGCTCGGAACGCGTTCTAGATGCGACCGGAAGTATTCGAGCCCCTGGGCGAGATAGAGGTCGTCGACGGTTTTTTCGTTGTGCCGGGGGTCTCTGATCTCGTAGAGCGTTTTGCGATCCCGAGTCAAACCCCCGTAGAACCATGATCCCGTGTAAATGCGGTCGTAGTAGGCCACCCGATTGTTGGCGCCGACCATCATCGATCCAAGAGAAGCCGACGGTGCGATGGTTCTGAAGTTCGACCACGTGTGATGGAGCCACGGAAGATAGACGACGAAGGCTGTCGCCGCCACTACTCCTACCAACACCACCTTGCGGAAGCCGTTTATCCGGGGCATCGCAACGAGGATGAAAAGCGCCGGCAAGGCCAGCCAAGCGGCCCCTTCAGCCCGCGTCAGCGCGAGTGCTGCCACTACCACGCCGGTTACGATAGCCCGTAAGGTCGAGGGCTTTTCGCGGAGCAGCAGCAAGACGTAAACGAGAAGCACCGCAAGGAAGGTGAAGAGCGCTTCTGGATACAACACTCCGTCGGCTGCTATCAACGGTGGATAGACGGCGGCGACGATTCCTGCGACGGCGCCTATTTTCGTCGTGAAGAGTTTACGGGTGACCAAAAAGATCACCACTGCCGTCCCTGCACCCACCGAGGAGAGGATGATTCTTGCGATCAAAGGATTGCGATTCGAGAGCGCGTATGCCGAAGCCAGAGCCACGGTATAAAGAGGGGGTCGAAACATCGTCGTTCTTATCTCGACTACCGTTTCGCCTCTGTCGTCGGTGAACGCCCACGGTCGCGAATAACCGCGTCCGTCCACCAACGACCGAGCGACTTCGTCGTAGTCGTATGCGTCGCGTAGCTCGGGAGCTATGAGATAGTTGCCGAGATTGAGGTTGTATGCGGCGCGAAAGGCGAATGCGAAGACGAACAGAAGAATCGATGCCCTGATCAGAGGATAACTCCGGAGGATCTCGCGGCTTTTCTGCAGGACCGTCTCGTGGTCGTCCTCGGATCGGGCAACGTAAAAATCGTCGTCGCGGTAGTAGCGTTCTTCTAGTTTGCGAACTTTCTGGGTCTCCATCTTTCATCCAGGATATAGCCGCGATGCTCGGCTTCGGTCGCCGAGATGTGCGGAAGTCGCCGGTGCGAGATGATATGCGGTTCCGAGCGGCTATGATTTCTCCGCCCGAGACTTACCCGAGGCACAGAGGAGGTTGCCATGGCATTGGTGGAAACGAGCACTGAAGGTCGCGTCAGGGTCATAACGATCAATCGTCCCGATCAGCGCAACGCGATCAGTCCGGAAGTTTCTCGAGAACTCGACGCCGCGATGGGGGAGTTCGAAAACGACGACGACGTCTGGGTGGGCATCATCACCGGAGCGGGTGAGAAAGCTTTCTCTGCCGGCGCGGATCTCAAGGCGATCGCTGCGGGGAGAATGCAAGAGATCTGGACGGCCGACGGCGGTTTCGCAGGCATCACCAAGCGTGCCCGGGTCAAGCCGGTCATAGCTGCGGTCAACGGAGATGCGCTCGCCGGTGGCTGCGAGATAGCGTTGGCCTGCGATCTCATCGTCGCAGCCGAACACGCTCGGTTCGGACTTCCCGAAGTCCGGCGAAGCCTCGTCGCTGCAGCCGGTGGACTGTTTCGTCTTCCGAGGCGCGTTCCTATCGGGGTGGCTATGGAAATGATCTTGACCGGACTGCCGATCTCGGCCCGGCGAGCGTACGAGCTCGGACTTGTAAACAGAGTCGTACCCGCGGATCAGTTGATGCCGGCTGCTTTCGAACTCGCCGGAGCGATCGTCGAGTGCGCACCCATAGCGGTGAGGGAGTCTCGTCGTGTAGTTGTCGAGTCGCTTCTCGCAGCAGAAGAAGAACGAGGATGGGAACTATCGGCTAGGGCAACCGCCGCTGTAGTCGCCACAGAAGACTTCATGGAAGGACCCAGGGCCTTCGTCGAGAAACGCGAACCGAGATGGAAGGGCCGCTAGATATACCTCGGTCTAAGACGCTTCCGGAATGCGCCATCTGATCTGGCACTCGTATCGCTTTTACAAGCGCAAGATAGAAGGCGCGAGGCGACTACGCGGGCTCGTGCTGGACGTGGGATCCGGCAACTCGCCGTTTCCTCGAGCCGACGTGCTGGCTGAAAAGTACTTGGTCGACGACTCGAACCGGATCTGGGGTCGCAAGCCGATTCTTTCGGCGCCCACAGTAGCTTGCGACGCTGAGGCATTGCCTTTCGAGGACAAGGCATTTGAATTCGTTGTGGCATCCCACCTCCTCGAACACGTCGACCGGCCCGACAAAGTGATGAACGAACTGTCCAGAGTGGGTAAGGCGGGATATATCGAATGTCCTCGAGCATGCTACGACAAGATGGACTCCCCGCCGTACCATCGGTGGTTCGTCGAGGAGTCCGAGGGCCGGCTGGTTTTCACTCAGAAAGAGTCGGCCGTCTTCGACGAAGGACTTCGTCTTCTCACCCATGAGACTCTCTATCGAGATCGGGGATTCTGGGCGACATTCTGGAGACATCTTTCAGACTTTTTCGTGATGTACGAATGGGAAGGCCGGATCGATTTCGAGGTTCGTTACCTTCCTCTTCCCGACGGCCGGCCGGGCTCTGCAGAGCATTCCCTTTTCGATGACGAGGAATGGCTGAAAGAACACGGGTTTGTCGTAGCGGAGGTCGAGGAGCATTCGTCTTCAGATGATGGCGGCATCTCTCAAGCTATTCTTCAGGCGTTCTGGAAAGCGCTGGCTTTGATCACCCGAGGCGCCAAGGCCTATCCGTCCATCTTCGACTTGGTGCGGTGTCCGGCCGACCGATCGCGTCTCGAAGCGTCCGGGCTGTCTGCGGATCGTCGCAGCGGCGAACTGGCATGTGATTCATGCGGTCGCAAATTCGAAGTGATCGACGGTATCCCCTATCTGTTCCTGTAGACCTTTTGTCGACGAGTATCGAACAATAGCCTGCGTTGCGCTGTATCTCCCGATTGGTTCTCACAAAAGGAAAGGGGAAGAAGGTTTGCGCGCTTCCGACTTGTACCATTCGACGGTGCGCTCCAGTCCCTCGTCGAACGAAACGGTAGGTTCCCACCCCAGCAGTTCTTTTGCCTTGGAGTTGTCGCAGTACATCCTCCAGATTTCTTTGGGCCTGTAAGGCAAGGCGCCTACACGCAGCTCTACCGGGTTCCCCAGTAGTTTCAAGACCACTTCGGCGACTTCTTTCATCGACCGCTCTTCTCCGCAGCCCACATTTATTACTTCGCCCACGACCGAATCGTCCGCTTCGGCTGCCTTGATGAATCCGGCGACGATGTCTTCGACGAAGTTGAACTCTCTGGTTTGTATTCCCCCTGTGATCTCGACAGGATTACCGGAAAGCGCGCGAGCGATCGTTTCGGGAATGATGCGGTCGGGGCTTTGCATCGGTCCGTAGGCGTTGAAAGGCCTTATTGCAACGCCGGGCACTCCGTAAGCCTCTTTGTATATGAGGACCAGTCGCTCCGCTGCGTACTTGGAAACCCCGTACGGAGAAACAGGTCGTACAGGGCCTTCTTCCCGGAAGGGAACTTCTACATCGCCGTAAACCTCGCTCGTGCTTGCGAAGATGAGCCTGGAAGGGGGCTTCCTTATCAAGGCCTCCAGCACGTTTCTGGTTCCTTCGATGTTCGTTGTGGTGCAATCGGCTACACGGTCGAATGACCTTCCCACGTGAGTGAAGGCGCCCAGATGGAAGACGTACTTCGGATCGATACGTTCGACTACTCTGGCTACAGCGTGGGCGTCCCTCAAATCGGCGTCCGCAATTCTGATTTGTCCTTTGAGGTCGGCGAGTCTGGGCGGATAAAGAGAAGAGACATCCGACACCAGCGCCACCACTTCGGATCCTTTCTCTAGGAGCGCTCTTACTAAATGAGATCCGATGAAGCCTGCGGCGCCGGTGACCAGAACCGTGCTGTCGCTGAGCGGAGAGGCACTCATTTCGAGCTACCTCCAGGTCTGGCTGTACGCAGCGCACGGCGAATGGTCCACAGCTCCATCGCTATAGATGGAAAATCCCGAACCATCGATAACTTACTGTCGGGATCGTTTTCCCATTGAATCGGCACTTCGAGGATGTCAATTCCAAGCTGCCTCGCTCTACCGAGAATTTCGGCGTCGAACAGCCAGCCTTTGGTCACTTGCTGAGTGAATACGATCTCGGCTACGTCCGAGCGAAACCACTTGAAGCCGCAGAAGACGTCTCTTGGGAGTTCGCGAACGATCGAGCGGGTGAGTGTGAGGCATGCTTGCCCTGCCAGTCGTCTCAGAAGCGACTGAGGTCTGAGAACCGCCGCCCCCGCTACCAATCGGGAACCTACAAGCACCCCGAATTCGTCCTGACGGGCGAGTTTCCAGAACCTGGAGATCTCGCTCGCCGGCGTGGACAAATCCGCGTCGATGAAAAAACGCCAATCCCCTCTGGCCTCCAGCATCCCGCGTCGAACCGAGAATCCTTTTCCCTCGTTCTGCAAGTTGACGAGGACCTGGACTCCCTCGCTTTGATACCGGCGAGCCTGCTCCACCGTCGCATCGGAACTCGAGTTGTCGACGACGATGATCTCGTAACTCTCCCCGATACTTTCTAGCTCTTTGCAGAGCTCCTCGAGAGAGTGCGCTATCTTCCGAGCTTCGTTGAAAGTAGGGATGATGGCACTTATCCGCGGCCGGTTTTCTGGCATCTAGTTCGATCCTGTCGTAGTCGGGCTGTGCTCTGGGAGCGGTCGAGCCGGGGGATCGACCGCGGAATCTCAGACCCGGGGACCTTCCTGCTTCAGAGGCGTAGCTTTGGCTACCACCCGGGCGCCGATCCCTTTTCGGCTCGGCAGGAATGAGACCAGAACTGGCTCGTCGTTCGGATCTCCTGCCGGGTCGAGCGGAAGAACTCGATACCTCCAGTCAACAGCGGCAACTACGCATGCGATGGCCAGCAGTCCGATCGCTATTCCGGCGACGGCATGCGCCAGCATCTGCTTTAGCGCGTACGACGAGTCGATGTTGCCGCCAAGGTCGATCCCTTGAATAACCATAATGAGCGGGATCGAGGCGACCATTACAGCGGTTATTCCAAGCAACTCTCTAGAGTCGACTTTTCTCCAGAGGAAGACGAGCAAGAGGGGAACGAAGAACAGTCCCCATATATCGGCGAAGAAATACGCGATCCCCAGCGCGAGAACTATCAGCACAGCCACACCGACCGGGTGCACTTTTGATGGTTCTTTAGCGCGGGTTGGCAAATTGGTCGGACGCGCGGCGACTGCCGGCACCAATCCGGCTGTCTCCGGGCGCTTTGGCCGGGCGCCGCGCCCGGCGGGAGGCTTTCTCGCCGGTCGACCTTCCGGCGGTCGAGGTCGGCGGCGTGGCTGTTGTGGCGGCGCCGGTTGGGTCTCCGACGGCTGGGGAGGCATGGCGACTTCCGGCGCCGGCGGCGCGGCGGGGGGTACGGGTGACGGGGGGCCGGCAGTCCCAGCAGTCGGCGGCTCTGGACGCGCGGGCGGCGGCGCGGCGGGGGGCATGGTAGGAGCTTGCGGTGGGGGAGTGGTCGGCACCGGTTCGCCCGGAATTGCCTGAGCTCCGGACCTCTTGGTCATCCGACGCTGTTCGTCCGGAATGGTCGCCCTGATTCGTTCGGCGAGCCGTTTTCTTGCCAGGGCTCGCTGCTCTGCAGGAGAAAGGGTCGCGAGCTCTTCAGGGGTGAGAAGCCCCTCTTCGCCGGCAGGTTGACCGGCGCCCTCCTGGGGAGGCGGAGGCTGAGCTCCCGGTGTCACGTTTTCTTCGTTTTCGGACATCTACTCCTCCGGCTTGGTATCGAGCAATCGGCCTAACTGCCTATGCGGTCCCTGGAGGGGGCGCCGGGGGCGGTCCTTCCCGCCCTGTGCCGGGCCGTGGCGCTCCGGGGCGAGGGCCTCCAGGTCGGGATCTGGGCCTGGCGGCCAAAGCGACGAGTGCTCTGCGCCGGGCCGCCTCCACCCAGCGAATCTGGAGAAGAACGAAGACGATTATGAGAAGTGTGAACGCAGAAATTGCCATGCCGACGAAGATCAATTGCTGCGGCCTGTACTCGAGGTGGATCGTATAGCTCCCCGGTTGTTTGATTTTCCATGCATTGGCGTACCCGTTTATGAGTCTGGGTTCTGAAGGCTCGAGGGGAACGGAAGTTCCGTCGTTTCGAACCAGCCTGCCTCTCCATCCGGGGTTTATGTTCTCCCCGAGAATGAGGTAGTAAGGTTCATCGGTCGCTCCGCTCACCTTCAGGTCCCAGCTGTATCTCCCGTGATTGGTTACTTCTACGAGCGGGAGGTTGCGCCTCGTCGCCGAGACCGGCGCCACAACCGAGTCGAGCGCCACTCTGTCTATGAGAAGTGTGCCGTTGGGAGAGGTGAACAAAGTATGGTCGCCTCGGTCCAACGTGATTCTGGCATCCTCATCGCAGGGGGCCGCTGCGACGGTGCGAAGGCTCAGAATATCGTCCACGACCCCGGTGGCGCGGAAACGCACTTGTTGTCCGTCGACCCAGATTGTCGTCTCGGGTACCGCCTGCGCGCCCTTTACTTTGATCTCTTCTGCCGTAGGAGCAGGCGGCAGAGGATTGCAAGGTGTGGAAATGACATCTGTATCGGCGGGAACCGAGTTGGTCAATCCCGGGATCCCCAGTTCTGCGATCGCCGTGGGCATAAGAATGGCCTTTGGATCGCCTCGCACCGGCGAAGTATCGGCAGTGTAAACTTCTCGGATCTTGTCGATCCTAATCGTCAGCGATGTGGTCGTTATCGGGCTATCCAGAGTGCGCTTGTACCGCTGCAAGCCCAGCCGATCGGAAGGGGGGGCCTCGAAGGTGAACCTTCGCTCTTGCCCGTCGGAGAAGATTACGGTTGCTTCTTCTATGCCGGAATGAGTCTCGTCCTCCTTGAAAGCGAAATCGAACTCTTTGATCTCGGTAGGCGCCGCGAACTCTAGCCTCATCGATTCGCCCACCATCTTCGACCCTATCGCCGGGGCCCAAAACGTATCGGGATCGCCGTCCACCGCGGACAACGCTCGGTATTTCGGCATTCCGAGCCATCTGGACGACGATGATGCTTTACTGATCGGGCCGGTCACCCCGAGCAGTGCGTCGATGGTGGGATCAGGGGTAGCGGGTGAGAGACTCACACCGGCTCTCGGCTCGAACTCCCGAGGACCCGGAACATAGAAGACCCGCGCTAGCTGGACTTCCTCGTCGGATCTCATGAAGTCGCCGGGCTGGTTCTTTGCGCGCTGGAATACGTAACTGAGATTCAACGGAGCGATTGCCGAATCCCCACCCGGCGCTCGCCTGAAGAGGTCTTCAGGTGTTCGCAGCAGTTCTTGGGGATAGATCCCCGGAATTTCGATCTCGGCAACACCGACCGGTGGGAGATAGCGCGCGTTCCGTCCGGTGGCGCTTATCCCGTCGATACGGAAGCGCAACCGCTGGGTCTCTACCGGTTGCCCCAAAGAGAACTTCTGCGGACCGTCGGTAGGTTGAAGCTCTAGAGGAATTTCTCGTCCTGTGTCGGGTATGGCGGTAAGCCTCGTGATGTTCCGCCCGTCTTCCTCGTACTTGAGATAGATGCTGAGTTCTTCTACTGTGGTCTTTTCCTCGAATGCAATTTCGAGCTGAGCTCCAACAGGATTGCCCAGTCCTCCCACCATCCAGGCCGTATTCAAGTTTCGATCGAAAGCATTCGCCGGACGATTTTCCGGAAGCTCGTACCAGAACGATCCGTAGCTCGATGCCCTGATCGATTTGGCGCCCCTGAACTCAGCAACCGTTTGTTTGCGAGGTGCATCGACTTCGTCGAAGACCGTCCAGTCACGGTCGGGCACGCCGCCGCGACGCAGCTCTTCGCCTTCAGCGAGGGTGTAAGAGTAGTTGTTCTTTATCACTCCGAATTGCCATGCCCTGCGCCTGTTCGAGTCGGTGATCACGATGCTCGGTTGGGCGGCCAGCGTTTCCTGCAATTGCGGTACGGTTTGGGAAGCCGAGAAGAAAAACGGCGGTGTGTCGTTCAAGTAACCGAATCCCGAGAGGGTAAGCAACGCGAAATTGTCTCCCGAGACAAGAAGCGGTTGCTCGACTCTGTCGGCTCTCACGATTGGAAGTGGCTCGGGGACGATGAAGTACTCCACCGGCGCCAGTTTCGCCTCTGCCTCGGGGAAGCCAAAGTCTTGAGAAAGGAGCTGAGAGCGATCCTTGGTCGGGGCCCATTGTCCCGGCTCGCCGAACTTCCCACCTCCCGGGCCAGGCGTCAGACCTTGTCTGCCCAGCATTTCTGTCACTATGGCGGGTCGAGGAGTGTCCCAACGAGCCCAGTCGAGGTCGTGTCGAACCAGGACGTCTCCTGCTCCGAGGTATTTGGCTACCGGAATGAGCGTATTGGGCTCCATCGTTCCTTGCTGGATAGCGCCGTCTAGAGCGCCGGTCAAATTGGCGCCGTAGGGCGATCCGTAAGGCACCAGGGTTCGAAGCAGCGTGGGCCGCTTGATCATCGATTGATTGATGTCGTCCAGCGTCACGCCCCATTTGTAGTAAGCGAACGTCTGGCCCGGAAACATCAAAAGCCTGTAAGACTGCTGGCGCGCACCGGTTCCTGAGGGTTCCTCGGCTCGCAGTTGAGCCTCGGTCAGTCCGAAACCGTTCACCCGTTTAGCGGCTTCTCTCCAGTAGTCGGGTATGCCGTTGCGCACCGAGGTGTTGGGATCCCACGCGGAGAACGTCCAGTAACCGTAGGTGTTTACGACGACCAGCGCCAGGACCACTGCGATCGGTACGAATGGCTGCCAGGTCGGCTTTTCGCCTCTCGCTTCTTTGGACTCGGCGATCCGTTTCTGAACCGACTCAGCTCCCGCAGCGAGCAAAGCGGCGAACGCGAGCGCCAGCATCGGCGCGGCTTTGTACGTATTGCGAAACGCCATCGCCGGCTGCCAGTTGTCATAGAGGTAATTGAGCAAGCGCCCGTAAGGACTGGGCTTCTGAGGCGGGAAAACGCCGACCATTAACAGAACCGATGCCACCATCAACAACCCGAAGTAGATGCGGTACCGCCATCTGATGAGCCATGCAGAAACGAGTGCGAGCACCGGAACCGCGAAGGTAGTTATGACCAACAGGGGATTCGACAAATATGACAGAGCTCCCCTGTACCACGGTCCGAAGCGATCGCCCCCGTAGAAAAACCAGAAGCCGAAGAGGCGAATGCTCTCAGAAAAGCTCGAAGTGAGATTGGTGAAATATGCGGGCTCGGTAAAAGAAAGGATGTTCAGTGCCAGCTTTCCCTGAATGAGCAACGGTATGAGCCACCACACCGAGAGCAGTCCCATCAACACCACGCATTTGGCGGCAAACAGAACGGCCGTTCGGAACGTGGAAGTTCTCAGGACATATACGTGATAGACGAAGTAAATAAGGGGCGCTACCAGAACGAATATCGTCGAGGCGGCATTGAGGCCGGTCATCAAGAAAAACGTGAGACCGACGAGCATCGGATATTTCCACCCGCGAGGGCGCCACATGCCCTTGATAAAGAAGTTCAGAAGCCAGGGGAGCATGACGTAGGGAAGGAGCATGCCGCTCGTGCGGGGGATCCACATCATGACGTAGGGGTTGAACATGTAAAAGATCGCTGCGACCCAGTGAAGCGCAGTGCGGCGGCTTCCCCGAAGCGTATCCATCAGGGCCACTACACCCCAGCCTGCGGTTAACAAGAGCAACGTTTGCCACAGGCGCTGCGCGATCCACACCGGAATACCTATGACATCCGCCAGGTAGAAAAACGTCCCCATCGGGAAGACGTACGAAATTGCCTGGTGAGGGATGAATCCCAGATAGGTTCCCGGATCCCATCCCGAGATCACCCGCTGCATGAAAAAGAGCGGATCTACATAAAGGTCGAATTTCGTGTCGGGAACTACCGCTCCGGGAAGCTGGGTGAACATTGCGAATGCGGCCAGAACGAACAGCCAGACCGGAAGCGGTACCTTTCCCCAACTGAAAGGCTCTCTAACTCTGCGCGCCGGTCCGATGTCGGGTCTCGGCCGACGTACGGCCGGCCCGGCCGGAGCTCGCCTCGCGGGCGGTTCTCTGCGCTGAGGAACCGCATCTTTGGGTCTTTGAGGTTCCTGAATAGGACTTGCCACCGACACCCCCGGAAATCGTGCCCTGAAAGTTTATAACGATTAGGCCTCGCTTTCAGGGGAACGAACGATTTCTATGCGACTGCTTCTTGCAGTACCTGCAAAGTCTTCCGTGCGGTATCTTCCCACGTAAAAGAAAGAGCTCGCTGCGCCGCCTCTCGAGCCATCTCGCATCGTAACTGCTCGTCGTCGATCAAATTCCGGCAGCGCTCCACGAACTCGACCTCGTCGGCGCAGACGAACCCCGTCTTGTTGGAGACGACCGCTTCTTGTATGCCCGAGGCGCCGAGCGCTACCGTCGGACAACCCATAGCTGCTGCTTCCATCGTCGAGATCCCCCATCCCTCTATGTCCGAAGCCGTGACGGCTACCCAGGCCGAGGCGAGCAGGTCCATTTTCGTATGGTCGTCGACGAATCCGGTGAATCGTACTTGCTCGGCAATACTCAGTGAAGCAGCAACTCCTTCGAGGCGCTTTCTGTCGTCACCGTCACCGATGACGATCAAGCCGGCGTCGCTTCTGACCTTTAGCAAAGGCGCCAGCAGCTTCAGAAGTACATCGACTCTCTTGTACCGCTTTAGCCGCCCCAGGTATACGAAGGTAGGTCGCGCCGACTTGAACGACAGGTCGCCTCTGAGAATGGACTTTTCGTAATTGTCGAAGGGTGGCTCGGTGGCGTGGTCGGTACCGTTGTGCACGATGACGATGTTGCGGGGATCTATTCCTAGATCGACCAGGTCTTGCTTTGATGTTTCCGACACGGTGATGAAGCGGGTATTCCTGTAGGCCATCGGCATGACCCTTTTTTCGAGAAACTTTCCAAACCGCCGGGGAATGCCCCTGTATTCGAGGTCGTACTGGCGCTGACAGACGTGGTGGACCATTGCAACGGTCGGTTTTTTGGTTATAAAGCGCGACATCCACGGGACGCCGTTCACCACTTCCATGACCACATCAGCATCGCGGGCGACGCCTCTTACAAGACGCGCCGCTACAGCGAAGTAAACGGTAAGGTTCGAGCCGCGCCGCTCGATTCGCAGTCCGTCGTGGGCTTCGAGCTCGAGCGCCCCCGGATAGGAAACGGTAAGGATGTCTACTTCATGACCCCAATCGAGCCAGTATTCGACCTGTTTGCGGAGATTGATCCCGGCGCCTCCGCCCTGCGGGTGCGTCCAGTCCCTGTCACAGATCACTAAGATTCTCATTCGACTCCCAGCGAGCTCGCCGACTACGGGAGGGCATGACGAGCCACCGATCGGGCTTCGACACACAACTGCCTGCTTCTAAAAAGCTGCTTTTTGTGCCGCGGCGGATTCTGGAAGGTGCGGTACTTGCCGGAGGATACGCGATCTTATCCGTCGCGGTGTTGAGCCCTCTTCTTCTGAAGAGAGGGTACCCCTTCGCTTTGGACATGTCGTTCGGACCGCAAATGAAAATTCCTCCGGAGGCGTTCGGACTAGGAGTCGAATTCGGCAGACGCCTTCCGGATTTCATCTGGATTTCGCTACTGAGCGAATTCATTCCTCCAGAAATCGTTGTGCGACTCCTCTTGCTGGCTATCCCGTTCACAGCGGGCCTTACGGCGCACCTCACATCGCGGGCGATTTTGAGGGATGCGGGGATGACCTCATCCGGCGCTCTCTATGCGGGGCTTTTTTATGCGCTCAATCCTTTCGTCTATCAACGTTTTGCAGCCGGACACTGGCACATACTGCTCGGGTACGCGTTCCTTCCTCTAGCTATTTACGCTTCGTTTCAACTGATGGACGGGAAATTTTCCAGAGCCGCCCGCTTTGCTTCGAATCCGAGCGGCGACCTCTGGATGGTGGCGTTCGTCTCCGCGATATTGGGGCTGACGAGTTTCGCAATTTCGGTTATGGCCCTCATGGCCTTTCTGCTGGCCTTGCTCCTCGAGAACTACCGTTCGGAGGAGGACTCATTGCCCAGGCGCTTGGGACGCAAAGCAGCGCGCACCTCCCTGATCGTTGGCGCTTGGTTGGCGGGAAACGCCACCTGGATAGTCCCGGCTGTTTTGAAATCGGCGAAGGCCGCTGAGTACACCGACCTGGACTGGCGGGCTTTTTTGGTGCGAGGCCGGGACCAATGGGAAGCATTCATGAACGTCTTGCGCCTCTCGGGTTTTTATCGGGAAGATCTGGCGCCGCCGATTTTGGCCAGACCCTCGGGGTGGCTGGCGTCTTTTGCCGCAGCGGGACTGTCGATTGCGGGATTGGCAGTTCTTTACAGACGGCACCCGCGACTGTTCGCGTTCTCGCTCTTAGCAGTCTCTGGGTTCTTGTTCTTGGCCCTCGGCGAACGTGCGCCCATCTTGGGGCCGATTCTGGGATGGGCCTACCCGCGAATCCCGGGCTGGCAAATCTACAGAGAGACGCAAAAGCTGCTGGCGCCGGTCTGCTTTTTCTATGCCGCTCTCGGGGGCTTAGCGGTGTCCGGTCTTAGCTTCGGAGGTGTGGGGCAATCTACATCCAAAGGGGCGAGCGCGTCGATGGGCGACCCGGACGGTGGTTCGTACCGCCGGGATCTATCGCTCGAGCGCCTGCTGGCGTTGATCGCAGCTTTGATGGTTCCCTTCGCTCTCTCTCCGGACCTGTTCTTCGGCCTCAGAGGGAGAATCACGGTGGAGCGGTACCCCGACGAATGGGTCGAGGCGCAAGCGGCGCTGCCGGCTGGTGACGGGAAATTGCTGGTATTTCCCTGGCATCAGCATATTCCTCTGGCGTTTGCCGGAGGGAGAACCAATGTGAATCCGGCAGCCGATTTCTTTACCAAAGAAGTCGTTCAGTCTGCAAGAGCGGAATTTCCCGGATTCGCCCTGGGGGTTTCCGATCCTATCGACGATTACGTGAGAAACTACATCGCTCTAGGTCCTTCGTTGACCGACGCCGCCACTCCGTTGGCGCCACTGGGAGTCGACTCCATACTCGTACTCAAGGTAGCCGACTGGCAGGCATACGAGTTTTTGGACAGAGGGCCCGGCCTCAGAAAAGTCGTAGATAACAAAGAGCTGCGGCTCTATCTCGTCGATGCGGCGAATCAGAGTTTGAGCGGTTTCGTGCCGACCGAAGAGGCGCCGAGGGTCCAGATGGGCACTCTGGCGGCATCGGACGATAGCGAATTGCTCGGGTCGTCGTGTAGCGGGTCGGGCGGACGCCCGATCAGAGATCTTCCGTTTGCTTATACGGTCACCGAGGGTGGTTGCTGGCTGGTGCCCGAAGCGTACGATCGGCGTTGGAGAGGGCCGGGGTCGGCCGGATCCGTCTGGTCGGGCGCAGCTATTGGAGTGGCGACGGATACGCCCGGCCGGGTGATTTTCTTGCCGGCGTATGTGGCCATAGCAGCACACTGTCTTTCGTTTGCAGTGCTTTTTGTATCCGCGGCGGTTTTGTGCAAGAAGCGCTTTAGGCAGGCACAGAGGCCTTCCTAAAACCCCGCGTTCGTGTTAGACTACCGCCGAAGAGTTTTTTCACGAGGTTCGGGGGATCTGGTAAGAATGACGTTCAACCCCGTCGTTTCGAGAGTCATCAGGCTGGCGGTGGTTCTCATGTTCGTGTTGGCGCTGGGTATAGGCACCCTGAGCGCGATTGCCCAGACGCCGTCTCCGAGCGCGTCTCCTTCCCCCAGCCCTACCGAAACCTCCACGATCTACGGGATTCCCTGTATTCCCGGCATTCCCATTCCGGGCTGTCCCGACTAGCCTGGATCCTAGGTTTCTCTAGTACGCTTGATGGGCGTACCGGTCGAATCCGACGCGATATAGCTTCAATTTCCGGTCGCGTCGGCTGTCAGATCGCGAAGGTAGCCGCTGCGAGTACGTGATCGTTCGGTCGGTGGAGATTTCGAGGGGCCCATGGAGATCGTCGCTGAAACGCCCTCGGGGCCTATAAAGGGGCAGAGACGCGATGGAACTTTCGTTTTTCGTGGCATTCCGTATGCGCGGGCCCCGATCGGGGAGCTGAGGTTCGCGCCTCCGGTTAGGAGGGAAGACCTAGCGTCAGAAGGACGCCCTTTCGACGCCACAAAAGCTCGAGCCGCGCCGCCGCAGAACGCATTTCTCGGAGGGATCGAGCTTCCAGGACTCACAGTCCGCGAGACCGACGAGGATTGCTTGTACTTGAATATCTGGACGGACGGCTTGGACGGCGCCAATCGGCCTGTCATGGTATGGATCCACGGCGGTGGGTTCACGACCGGATCCGGCTCTCTGCCCGTCTACAAAGGGCAGCGGCTTGCTGCTGAGCACAAGGTAGTGGTAGTCACCATCAACTACCGGCTCGGAATTCTGGGGTTCTTGCATCTGGGGCTTGAATTCGAAGATATCTATCCTGCTTGTACCAATCTCGGAATCGCCGACCAGATCTGTGCTCTCGAGTGGATAAGAGACAATATCGCTTCATTCGGCGGTGATCCGAACAACGTGACCGTCTTTGGGGAGTCGGCCGGCGCAATGAGCATCGGGGCTCTGATGGGAACTCCTGGAGCCGACCGAACTTTCCAAAGGGCGATTCTCCAGAGTGGCGCTGCTCACTTTGTCCTCGATACCGAACCGGCCCGGAAACTTTGCTTGGATGTCCTGGAGCGATTCGGTCTCGATCGAAGCGATATAGGCAGGCTTCGGGATGTAGAAGTCGACGAGATACTCAAAGTTCAGCTTCATTTCGAATCCACCGGCGCCGGTGAGATGGACGAGCGGAGGGGGTTTTTGTCGTTTCTTCCCGTCAAAGACGGGCGTTTTCTTATTTCGAATCCGCTAGAGAGGGTGCGCTCAGGGCAGGCTCCGCGGACTCCCGTCATCGTCGGGTCGACCCTCGAAGAATTCAAGTTGTTTGCGACCCGGGATCCTTCGATGGGTTCGCTGACTAAAGACAAGGTCGTCCGCCGTATCCAGGTCATTCTCGGAGACGACCGGTCTGCGGCCGACGATGTCTACAGAGCGTACGAAGCTGCGGCAGCCCGCAGAGGCAGTTCTACCGATGCGAACGAGCTGTGGTTATCTATTGCTGCAGACGGTATATTTCGTATCCCTGCGATCCGTCTGGCGGAAGCCTGCATCGAAGCAGGACGACCGGTCTTCGTATATCTATTCGGGTGGAAGACGCCTCTGCTGGGAGCCGCACACGGAGTAGATGTTCCCTTTGTCTTCGGCAACCTGGGCGGGAGGGCTGCCGAGCCATTCATCGGCCCCGCCGACAAAGCCGAGCGGCTATCCCGCGCGATTCGTGAAGCCTGGACGTCTTTTGCGACCGAGGGGCGACCATCGGCAACAGAGATCGCCGATTGGCCCCAGTACGACACAGAAAGTCGGCCGGTTTTGGTTCTGGATGAAAATCCCCACGTAGAGTTCGATCCTTTCGGGGACGAGAGACGCGTCTGGGAGGGATTGTGGTGACGGCGACCGTAACGGCGGGAATCTTCGACTTTTCCGGTGTAATGACCACGAGCCCGCTCGAAGGTGTCTTCGACTACGAGAAGTCGCTGGGTTTGGAGAAGGGGAAGCTCCTCTCTTTGATCATGGGCGATGCCAATTCGGACGGCGACGACCCATGGCATCGTCTCGAACGGGGAGAGATTCCGGGAGTCGAGTTCTGGAAGCACTTAAAAGAGCAAGCCATGTCTCAGCTCGGCGTCGAGGTCGACTTCAACGATCTGGCCAGAAGCTTTCTCAAAGGCTTCAAAGCGCGCCCCAGGATGATCTCTCTCGTCGGGGAGCTGAAGGGTCGCATCCGGACCGGGCTTCTTACCAACAACGTAAAAGAGTTCGGAGGCTACTGGCGGAGTATGGTGCCGGTCGAAGAGCTTTTCGATGAGATCATCGATTCTTCCGAGGTCGGATTGAGAAAGCCCGATCCGAGGGTATACGAGCTGGCTTTAGACAGGCTCGGATCGATTCCCGAGCAGACATTCTTTGTCGATGATTTCGAAGCCAACGTAAAAGCCGCTATAGATGCCGGGATGATCGGCATCGTCTTCGACGATGAAGACAAGGTGATCGCCAGAGTAAAAGAACTCTCGGGTCTTTGAGCCCGGCTCGAGGCGGAATCGCCTCACCCTCTCCGGCTACTTTCGGCGGAGAAGGATTTCCCTTTTTATCTCCTCGATCGCTTTGGTGATCTGGATGTCTCTCGGGCAGACCTCGGTGCACTCGAACGCGGTTCTGCAACGATATACACCGTCTCGTTCGGCAAGGATGGCCAGCCGTTGGTCCCCTGCCCGGTCGCGACTGTCGAATATGAAGCGGTGGGCGTTGACGATGGCAGCCGGCCCGATGTAGCTGCCGTTCGACCAGAAGATCGGGCACGAAGTCGTGCAAGCCGCACACAGAATGCATTTGGTCGTGTCTTCGTACCGGTCTCTTTCTTCCGGCGTCTGGATGCGCTCTTGATGACCGACCGGCTCGTCGTTGACTAGATACGGCATGACCGACCGGTAGGCCTCGAAGAATGGATCCATGTCCACGACGAGGTCCTTGACGACCGGCAGCCCTTTGAGCGGCTCTATGACGATCCTCGAACCGACATCTTCGACCAAGACCTTGCATGCCAGGGCGTTGCGTCCGTTGATGACCATCGCATCGGATCCGCATATTCCGTGCGCGCACGATCGCCTATAGGTAAGGGATCCGTCGTAGTGCCACTTGATCTTGTTCAGGACGTCCAGGACGCGGTCCATCTGATCGACTTCGAGTTGGTATGTTTCCCAGTAGGGGAGATCGTCCTCTTCGGGGTCGTATCGCTTGATAGATACCGAGATTTCCATTCAGTACTTGCGCTCCTGGGGCTCGTATTTGCCTAGCTTGACCGGCTTGTATTTGATCTCGATTCCGCCGTCGGGGCGACGAAATGCGAGTGTGTGCTTCAAGAACTCCCGGTCGTTTCGTTCGGGAAAGTCTTCCCTGTAATGACCGCCGCGGCTTTCTTTGCGAGCCAGGGCGCCCTCAACGAGTACCTCGGCAAGATCCAGCAAGAATCCGAGTTCGATCGCCTCTGTCAGGTCGGTGTTGAAGGTCTTTCCTGAATCGTCGATGGCGATCTTTTTGTATCTATCTCTCAGTTTGGCTAGTGACTCCTTTGCATTGGTGAGCGTCTCTTCGGTCCTGAACACCCCGGCATTGATCATCATGGTTTCCTGAAGTTCCTCGCGAATTTCGCCCACCCTTTCGCCTTCGTCTCGACTCTTGAGGGCTTCTATTTGCTCCTCGAGTCTTCTCGCCGGCCCCTCGTCCAGGGGAGCAAAATCGGCCTGCGAAGCGAACTCCGCCATGTGCAGGCCTCCTCTGCGTCCGAAGACGACGATATCCAGGAGGCTGTTGGTGCCCAGGCGGTTGGCCCCGTGAACCGACACGCACGCGCATTCCCCTGCGGCGTACATTCCGACAAGCGGAGTGTCGTTCTCGTCGATCACTACGCGGGCGTTGGTATCGGTCGGAATTCCGCCCATCGCATAGTGTGCGGTCGGCTGGATAGGAATCGGATCGGTCTTCGGCTCGATTCCTAGATAAGTACGGACGAAATCAGTTATGTCGGGAAGCTTTTCGTCGATGACTTCGTCGTCTAGATGGGCGACGGAGAGGTGCACGTAGTCTTTTCCCCCGATGCCTCTGCCCTCACGAATTTCCATGTAAATGGCTCTGCTGACGATGTCTCGCGGCGCTAGATCCTTGATGGTCGGAGCGTATCGCTCCATGAAGCGCTCTTCTTTGTCGTTGAGCAGAATTCCTCCTTCTCCCCGAGCGGCTTCCGAAAGAAGGATTCCCAGCTTGTAGATTCCGGTCGGGTGGAACTGGAAGAACTCGACGTCTTCGAGCGGGATGCCGCGTCTGTAGCAGATTGCCGGCCCGTCGCCGGTAAGCGCATGAGCATTAGAGGTAACTTTGTAAATCCTTCCGTATCCGCCGGTAGCCCACAGCACCGCCTTGGAATGAAAAACATGAATTTCGCCTGTGCGAAGCTCCAGCGCGACGACGCCCGCTGCCCTTCCATCGGAAATCAAAACATCGAGTACCTGAAATTCGTCGAAGAATTCGACCTGTCTGGCAATGCACTGCTGATAGAGAGTTTGCAAGATCATGTGTCCGGTTCGGTCGGCCGCATAACAGGCCCTCCGGACGGGCGCCTCGCCATGATTCCTCGTGTGACCGCCGAAGCGGCGTTGGTCGATGCGGCCGTCTTTTGTTCGGCTGAACGGAAGACCTAAATGCTCGAGCTCGATTACAGCCTCGACGGCCTCCTTGCACATGATCTCGATAGCGGGTTGGTCGCCCAGATAATCGGAGCCTTTGACGGTGTCGTAGGCATGCCATTCCCAGGAGTCTTCTTCGATGTTGCCGAGGGCCGCACACATGCCTCCCTGGGCGGCGCCGGTATGCGAGCGAGTCGGGTAGAGCTTAGAGACGACTGCGACGCTGCACTTTCCCGAAGCGGCAAGCGCCGCTCTCAGGCCGGCGCCACCGGCCCCTACTATGACTGCATCGTATTTGTGTATTACGGGCACGTCGTCGAACTCCTCTCGAGTTCCGCTACCTCAGCTGTTTCTGCCTCCTGGTGGTTATCGGGGAAGTAGCGAGCCGAATGTCACCAGAATGATGCTGCCCACTACGAGGGTGAGCACCGCAACGCTATAGAGGATGGTCTTAGCCGCCAGCAGGCCTCCTCGTGAGGAGATGTTGTCCTCGAGCACCGTCTTGAGTCCGTTGGTTCCGTGAAGAAGGCCCAGGGCCAACAACAACCAATCCCAGATGCGCCACAGCGGATTTCCCCATCGCTGTACTACGAAATCGAATGTCGTCTCCCTCACGTCATTGATCATGTGCATGATCAAGAAATGGCCGAGTGCGAGGAAGATCAGGAAAAGCCCGCTGATACGCATGAAAAACCAGGAATAGGCCTCGCTGCGAGGAATGTGAACGCGGCCTTTCGGGCGTCCGGTTGTAGCCCCTCTCCTGTCGATCCCGGCCGTATCGCCGTCGCCGGCGTTATTTGCTTTCACTTCGTCCAAGGTTGCGGTCATCGACCACCTGCCGTAAAGAAGTTGTAGATCATCCAGGTAGCTCCGGGTATGAAAAGCGCTATGAACGCGAAAACAGCCCATGCGGTCAACATCTCTTGACGCTCGGCCCCTTCCGACCAGAAGTCCACTACGGCGATCCGAACACCGTTTATGGCATGGAGGAGGAGGGCGCCGAAGAGCCCGACTTCGAGCACCCGAAAGAAGAGGGTTTCGTACAGTTTGTGGATCGTGTTGTAGGCTTCTCTCCCCCATCCCACCGCCGCAACGTCGGCTACATGGATAATGAGGAAGAGCAATATCGCTGTACCGGTGATGCGGTGGAGGGTATATACCCAGAGCCCGGGGCGTCCTTTATAGAAGGTAAAGCCGGGGGCCTTTTGGGTTGAAGTTATAGCCGATCCGGAATCATCCGGCGTCTCGTCCGATTCCTCGGGCGTTTGCTTTGCCGACGCTGCGTTATCAGATTTGCCTTCTTCGCTCAACGTCAAAGCGACATCTCCAGTCGGGTACTACGATTTCATCAGCCTACGATGTCAACAGATGATACGCGATGGATGTCGATTCAGTCTGGTTCGTCCGCGTCGATACAAGTGTTGTCGATCACCGCGGGGCGGAGGCAAATCGTCGAGCGAGCGAATGAGAACGCGGTGGAGCTGGCGCTGATCGCCCTGATGTTTATAGCCGTCGGCGCGCTAGCCGTCTCGGCGCTCAGGCGGGTACTAGAAGGCGTGGTGCAGCCTCGTCGGTGTTCCGGGTGCGGGCGCGTCGTCGGACGCGCTTATTCGCACTGCAGACATTGTGGAGCGGAGCTCTAATGCCTAAAGTGCTGGTTGTAGACGACGACGAGGACATCAGGAAAATCTTGAATCTCGTGTTTTGCGAGTTCGGATACGAAGTCGACCAAGCCGGTACCGGAAGGCAGGCTATCGAATGCCTGGAAAGAGAAGACTACGATCTGGTCATTCTCGACCTGGCCATGCCCGAAGGCGACGGATTCAGTGTCTTGAGTCATCTACGAGACCGCGTGAGCCCTCCCAGGGTAGCGGTACTGACCGCAAAAACCTCGGAGGCCGACAGAAGGCGGGCTTACGAACTCGGTGCGATCGATCTCACGACGAAGCCCTTCGATCCGTACGAGCTCGTGACGAAACTGTCTGGCCTGATGATCCTCGACGATGAAGACTTGAGAAAGAGGGTAGAGCGAGATTTGAGGAAATCGAAGCTTATCGACGATCTGGAAAGGTTGATTCGAAGGGACGGCTTGTGATGTCCGACGCACCGCCGGTTCTAGCGCGGTTGCAAGTCGGGTTAGGATTGGATGAACCTTCGATTGGAGTTCACCTGAGACCCCGAACCTGAAAGGCGGCGGCGTGACCCAGAGACCGGCGCAAGAGCAAGCGCGCTTACCGTCCACGTTAGGAGAGCTGAGGGCTTCCGGGTACGAGGTCCTGAGCGTCAAAGAAGAGATCAGAAAGAACGCGCTCTCCAAGATCGCCGCTTCGGAGCAGCTTTTTCCCGGCATTTACGGATACGACGATACGGTCATTCCTCAGGTGGAGAACGCGATTCTGGCCGGCCACGACATTGTTTTTCTGGGGGAACGAGGCCAGGCGAAGAGCCGCATAATCCGCCACCTGCAGGATCTGCTTGACGAGTACGTGCCAATTCTCAAAGGTTCCGAGGTCAACGACAACCCTTACGCTCCCATCTCTCGTTACGGCAAGAATCTCGTTGCCGAACTAGGAGATGCAGCCGAGATCGAGTGGATACATAGGTCGAGGCGCTTTACTGAGAAACTGGCGACTCCCGACGCCTCCGTTGCCGATCTAATCGGCGAAGTCGATCCTGTCAGAGTCGCCGAGGGGCGCTATCTTTCCGACGAGCTGACCATTCACTACGGTCTCGTTCCTCGCACAAACCGCGGGATCTTCGTCATCAACGAACTTCCCGATCTGGCCGAACGGATTCAGGTCTCGCTCCTCAACGTCTTAGAGGAGAGGGATGTCCAGATACGGGGATACACCATAAGGCTACCTTTGGACATCATGCTCGTCGTCTCAGCCAATCCTGAGGATTACACATCCAGAGGGCGCATCATCACTCCGTTGAAGGACCGCTTCGGATCGCAAATTCGCACACACTATCCTCCCGATACAGAAACCGAGCTCAAGATCGTCGATCAAGAAGCGAAACTTCCCGATCTGGCGGGCAAGCGGTTGCAAGTTCCCGAATTCATGCGACAGATCGTCGCGGAGATCACTCACAGGGCAAGGCGCTCGAACAGCATCAGCCAGGTCTCGGGTGTCTCGGTCAGGTTGTCGATCTCGAACTACGAGCTGCTGGTCGCAAACGCGCTCAGGCGCGCGTTGCGAACAGGTGAAGAAGAGGTCGTGCCCAGAATTGTAGACCTCTCTGCTCTGGCCGCCTCGATGGCGGGCAAGCTCGAAATCGAGGCGTTCTCCGACACGCAAGAGAACCGTGTAATCGAGCAGCTGATCAAAGAAGCAACGCTCGGTGTTTTCAGGAAGCGGGTCAGGCCCGACAGACTCAAAGCCCTTCTCGCTCGTTTCGAAGAGGGACTGGTTGTCTCGGTGGGAGACGCGACGCCGGCTATCGAGCTGATCGACGCAGTCAATCCCGGCCCGGAAATCACAAAAGAGTTGAGCGCGCTGGGCGCCGGGGAGTCACCTGGAGCTCTGGCTTCCGCCCTGGAGTTCGTTCTCGAAGGACTTCACCTCACGAGGCGCCTCAACAAATCGCCGGCGGGGCGAAAGTTCCGCTACTCGAAAGAGTAACGACGGTGGCAACTTACGATTTGACCGGCGACGAAGGGCGTAGAGACGGCGCTTTGGAGGGCGGGTTTCCTCGGGCTGCCGAATATTCGCGCTGGGACGGCACGCAAGATCCGTTTCCGATGAGCGCCGAGCAGCTGTTCGACGAAATCTCGGATGAAATCCTCGCTCATGGAGAAATCGCCGGCGTGCTGCGAAGGCTGCTGCAGCAAGGAATTGGCATCGAAGGTCGCAACCTCATGGGCTTGCGGGAGATCATGCGGCGATTGTCGCTCAGGAGGCGAGACCTGCTCCGCAGATACGATCCTTCCGGCATTCTCGAGAAAATTCGGGACGCCCTGGCTGAGATCGAGTCTATGGAGCGCAGCGGGATCGAAAAGCGGCTCGAAGAGGCGGATCGATTCGCAGCTACCGCCGAAGGTGAAGACAGGATCGCTGCCGAAACCTTCAAGCAACGCGCTCAAAGCTCCCTCGCCGACCTGGACCTCATGCCGGCCGACCTTCCCGGCCGACTACAGGCTATGCAGCGCCACGACTTTATCGTTCCCGAAGCGAAACAGAAACTCGACGAACTGATCGAGGAATTGCGTCTCAGGGCGTCGGAGATGTACTTCCGCCAGGCATCGCAAGCGCTCCGTTCGATGGATCCGGCGCAATTGGAGCGCATGAAGAATATGTTCGCAGAGCTGAACCGGATGATCGAAGAGAGGGCGGAAGGCGTCGAGCCGGATTTCGAGGGATTTATGCAAAAATACGGGGATTTCTTCCCCGAAAATCCTCGCAGCTTGGACGAGCTTCTGGAGACGCTCGCCAGGCGGATGGCCGTGGCGCAAGCACTTATGCAGGGGCTTCCTCGAGAACTGCAAGAGGAGTTGCGCGGCCTGATCGACGGGCTGCTCGAAGACATCGATCTTCGCTTCGAGATGGACCGCCTGGCGCGCAATCTCGCCGCCGTATTTCCCGACCTTCCCTGGGGCGAAGAGCTCAGGCTTCGAGGGGACGAGGCGTTGAGTCTGGAAGGGTTCGGGGACCTTGCGGAGCAGCTCGCTGATCTTGACGCACTGGAAGAGGTCCTGGCGGCTGCCGAATCCGACGGCTTTACCTCTCACCTGCATGAAGTCGACATCGAGCGGGTGCGTCAATTGCTGGGCGAAGAGGAGGCCGCCTCTATCCGGCACCTCAAGGAGCTGATCGACTCGTTGCGCGAGGCGGGCTTGATCGACCGCCGGGGATCGAGGATAGAGCTTACGCCCAAGGCTTTGCGTCGTATAGGAGGTAGAGCGGTCGAGGAGATGTTCAAGCGCCTGCGGCGATCGACCGTAGCTTCGCATCGAGCGATCGAAGAAGGCCAGGGAGTCGAGAAGACGTTTCAGACCAAACAGTGGGAGTGGGGTGACGGCTTCAACGTCAATATCTACGAATCCACCAAGAACGCCATAAGACGTGAGGGACCCGGAATCCCGATTCGATTCGGGGTTAGCGATTTCGAGATAGATGAAACTGAAAGCCTCACCCGGTCGGCTACCGTCTTGCTCTTAGATCTTTCTCTGTCGATGATGATGCGAGACAGCTTTGTCGCCGCCAAGAGGCTCGCGTTCGCCCTGCAATCGCTGATTTCGAGCAAGTTTCCTCATGATTTCTTCGCTATGGTCGGGTTTTCCGAACTCGCGCGGGAAATCTCCCCTAGAGATTTGCCTGAGGCTACCTGGGACGGGGTCTACGGCACCAACATGCAGCACGCCCTGATGCTCGCTCGGTCGATCCTGAAGAACCGCCCCGCTCGCACACGCCAGGTGATCATGGTCACCGATGGCGAGCCCACCGCGCACCTCGAAGGCGGCATTCCGTTCTTCTCGTATCCCCCGGTGGCCAGGACGCTCGAAGAGACTATGAAAGAGGTTCTACGCTGCACACGCGAGGGAATCACTATAAACGTGTTCATGCTCGACCGCAGTCCTCACCTGGTGAGGTTCATCCAGCAAATCACCAAGATGAACCGTGGACGAGCCTTCTTTACGACCCCTGAGACCCTCGGCGAATTCGTGCTTTACGACTTTTTGGAGTCGAAATCCAAACGATCGGCGCGATTCGGCTGAGATCCCCGGCGCGTTCGATCTGGTCAAAGGTGTGAGGTCTGCAGAACAGCCCGTCTAGGACTAATCGGCCGTTCTTTCCAGCCAACGAACAGGTTCGGCCATCTCCTCGAAGGTCGGCAGCGAGTCGGGGCTGTTCCAAATTCGGTTCAGTGTGGAAAATCCGGCCTCGGCGGTGACGAACTGGCAGAAGACCAGTCCGGCGGCGAGATCCTTGGATTCCGCCTCGACGCCGGTAAGACGGAGAAGAAGCGACTCTGCCGGGCCTCGCTCGACGTAGTGGCGTCGCATCATCTCCCGTGTTTTGTCTGGGTCGGAGGCTAGCCGGACGGCGGCAACGGCCGAGATGTGTTCGGCAGCAGCTTCGAAAATAGCGACCGCAGCGCGGAGCTTTTCGGTCGCTTGGCGTGGCGCCGGGACGATCAGCGCATTCAACAATCCAGTAGGGTCGTCGACAAATACCTCGATTGAAGCCGGATTAGAAGGATCGACGCCGGCAAGTTTCTCGGCTACCGCGTCGGGGTTGAACTCGACCATCGAGATCGCTCTTTCCACCTCTTTGGCGAGGAATTTACGAACCCATGGAACTAGGAACTGTCTCAGGTGAACGTACTCGTGCAGCGTCACCCAAAGAGCCGCGTCATAGTGATCGATCTCGTAGTTCTTGGCCGCTTTCATTACTGCGGAAGGGACGATCTTAGGGACCGGGGCGGCGGTACGAGGGAGCAGGACGTCGAATCCGGAAAAGATCCAGCAAGCCAGCCTTCCGATGAGTAATCCGAACTGACCACCCAGCAGCACAGGGAGCATGGGCGTAATCATGGCTTGCAAGGGCACCTGTAACTCCTGTGGCTCCGGGCCGGCGGCAGTCGACATGTGCCTGGCCAGCAATTCGAGGACGTACCTGAGTTCTTTTACGCTCGAGGTCGCCCAATCCGGGGCCGTGACCAGCGAGGGAGTAAACGTTCTCGCAGAGGCATCGGGAAGGGGGGCGACCATGTCTTCTGTGCGCATCTCGGCCACGCGCAGCAATTCGGCGTAGTCGGGGATGTCGGACGGAATGCTCGTATCCGACCACTGCCTGGCCAGCCATCCGGCGACCTGCTCGGCCACCTGCCAGTTGATCGGCCCTTCTGAGGGTTGCCCTCCGTGGGGTCCCCCGGAGGCCGGTATAGAGAATTCGAACGGGTTCAGATCAGGCATCCACTCTGTTGTGCGATCGCGACTTCACCGGGACGGGGAACGCCTACGGGATTCACCGGTCAGGGTGAGGCCATCTCCCGATTATTTACTTATCGTTCGATTATCTGTTTCCCGGGACCTCTCGATGGCCGTCCGAAAGATAGCTGGACTCCCAGGCTTCCCACTCCGGAGTGTAGTAGCGCACTCTGACCTTTTTGTATTCCTTCACCGACCACAACAGAGCGTAGTCTTCCACCCCCACTTCCTTAGAAATCGCTTCTACTGCGTCTTCGATGTCTTGCGCTCGCTTGCCGTGCAGCATGGTAAATATCGAGTAAGGCCAGTCTTCGTACGTCGGCCTTCTATAACAGTGGCTCACCGACGCGAACGAGGCCATCTTGTAGCCGGCTTCCTCGACCCTGTCTTCGGGTACGTTCCAGACCGCCATTGCATTGGCTTTGAACCCCGCCGAACGGTGGTTCATGACTGCGGCGAATCGTCGCATCAGCTTGCGGTCGATGAAATCCCGGGCGAGAGAGACGAGCTCCTCGCCGCTTATTCCGAGCTCTGCCGCTTCCAGATCGAAGGGCTCGTCGACGAGAGGGAGGTCTTCCTGGAGCACTCTGACTGCGGCCTTCTCGAAGTCGTCGAGTTCGGGGGGAGGTGTGTGAATCCAGATGTCGGGGCGCTCGTTCTCCTCGACGGCAGCCTTGGCGGTGGGCTTCTGCTTGCCCGTCATGTCGAGTTTCACGCCAATCTTGAAAAGCTTGAGTGTCGGCAAAACCCTTGTCGAGTAGGCCTCTGATTGGCTGTGCAGTACTTGCACGTGTTCGTCGAAGGATGATCCGGGTGGGACTGCGAGGGTGTACCAGAGGTTGAAATCATGGTTCCTCTTGTAGTTGTGAGAGATGCCGGGATGCTCGTTCAGGCGACGCGCTGCCTCGTCGATGCGCGCAGGATCTACTTTGGCCGCTACGAGGCTGGATTTATATCCGAGGGCGCGTGTGTCGAAGATCGCTGAGAGCTGACGCAGCACGCCTTCGCTTTTGGCGGCGGCCAGACGGGCTCGTACCGTTTCGGCCGAGGTTCCGAGCCTATCGGCCAGTTCATGATACGGGCGCCTGGTCAGGGGAAACCGCCACTGAATCTCGTTCAGCAGCTTGCCGTCCAAGGTATCTTGCGCTGTGCTCTGCATGCTATAAGTGTCTCTTATAAGCTATGCGAATTCCAAAGATTCCCGGTAGGCGGTGACCACACACCGTGACGCGGGCAGGTCGGTCCTACTAAACTTGTACGAGTCTCCAGGTTTCGAGCAACCCGGGAGTAGCCGTGAGCGGGCTAATTTACCTCGTTGGAGCAATATTGCTGGCTTCGGTCGGCCTGACCGCGTTGTGGCTCTTTGAAAAAGCGCCCCTGCGTGATTCGCTTAGTGGGGTACACGAATTCGAACGCGCCAGGCGAGCGCTCAGACGCAGGCACAGTCCGGGAGGCTCGAGAAACGACGCGGAATGGGCGTCGAACCGGGAGAAGGGGGAACGACGGGATAGGAGGGACGCTCCCTCTACGGTGAAGATCCTACGCTGAAGCCGTCCCTCCGCGAGCCGGGAGAGACCAGCTGGCAAGAGACATCGCAATCGACCTCGGCACCGCCAACACACTCGTTTATCTAAAGGGTGTAGGCGTAGTCCTCAACGAGCCGACCGTTATCGCCCTCAATACGATAAGCGGCGAAGTCCTTGCGATGGGCCGACAAGCCTGGAACATGATCGGCCGTACGCCCGGATCGATAGTCGCTGTTCGTCCGCTTCGCAAAGGAGCGATCACCGACTTCGAGATCACTCAGCGCCTCATTCGATTAGTGATTCAGCGCGTCGGCGTTTCCAGGTTTCCCCGACCCAATGTTCTGATATGTGTGCCCTCGGCCATAACGGCGGTGGAAAAACGCGCGGTAGAAGAGGCCACTCTCAAGGCGGGCGCGCGTGCGGTTTACTTGCTCGAACAACCGATGGCAGCGGCTATGGGGGCCGAGCTTCCTATACACGAGCCGTTGGGCAACATGATCATCGATATCGGTGGTGGCACCACGGAGGTGGCGATCATTTCGCTGGGCGGGATCGTTTCGCTCAAGGCGATCCGTGTCGGCAGCTTCGACATCGACGCTGCATTACAGGCCTATACGCGGACGAAGTATTCGGTCGCGATTGGAGAGAGAACCGCAGAGGACATAAAGCTTGCGATCGGTTCGGCGTGGCCGGTGGACGACTCGCTCAGAGTTGAAGTCCGGGGGCGCGACATCACCACAGGTCTTCCTAGAACCCTCATCCTCTCATCGGAGGAGGTACGGGAAGCCATTGCCGATCCGGTCGATGCAATCGTCGCTACCGTCGTCGACGCTCTGTCGGAGTGCCCTCCGGAGCTGTCTCAAGATGTGTTGCTGCAGGGCATCTACCTGACAGGCGGTGGTGGAATGCTCCGGGGTATGGACGTAAGGATAGCGGAGGAAACGAGCGTTCCGGTTCACCTCACTGCTACTCCTCTCGAAACGGTGGTGAGAGGGGCAGGCAAAGTTCTGGAAGATCTCGAGATGCTCAGATCGCTCTTTTTGTGAGGCCGCCTTTCGGTCAACCTCGGACGCTGTTCCATAAGAACTGAAGCGTGACCGAAAATCCGAATGCCAGTATGACGGCGATAGCTACCCCGAGTACGACGCACAGAAGCACCAGAGTTGCGGCGTAGACAGCCTTTCGTCTCAGCTCCCGCGCCCGACTGCGGGATTCGGCGATCTGAAAGGTTTTAGTAGATGCAGATGTCTGAGCCATCAAAAGAGAAGATACACCGGGACGCCAAAAGTTTTGCGCTCCCCAAAAAGGGCCAATTGGCGACGTTGGTGGTGGCGATTGCTCTGTCACTTCTCATCGTCGCTGCGGCTGAGACGCCGACCGGCAAATACGTAGTAGCTCCGGGGACGGTCGAGAGCTTGCGAGAGGCCGTACGAGTAGGTTTGGAAACCGGCCGAGACAACGGCGGTGCGGCGAGCCCGACCATCGATGCCGGACCCCAGGGCGGCATTCGTCTCGTTACCGTTCGAACCTGGCCGGCCAGCTTGGCGGACCTCGCCTATGCCGCTGTTAGAAGCGATGTGGAGGTCATAGAAGATTCATCCGGCGGTGAATCGGACCGGGAACGGGAAGAACGCAGCGCTTCCCAGCTCCTCGCTTCCGAGATGATCGCTCAGTTGGTGGCCTTCAGGGAGGCCGCAATTCCGGTGACTTTGACGGGATCCGGCGCCCGTATCGAAGACGTCTCAGCAGAGCCGGCAAAAGAGCGCCTCATGGTAGGCGATGTGATCACGGCTGTAGATGGTATTCCCGTGAAGATAAGCGAGGATATCAGGAAAGCGCTGAGCGGAAAGTCGCCGGGGGACGAGGTCTCAGTAGAGGTCTCGAGGGAAGGACGGCCGTTATCGCTTACGGTCAAACTCTCCCCGGGACCCGATGACAAAAGACCCGTTTTGCTCGGTGTGCTGGTATCGACGGTGGATGTTCGGATCGAATCTCCATACAAAGTTGAGTTCGATTTGCGAGGAATCGGCGGGCCGTCCGCAGGGCTAGCCTTTGCGCTGGAAATTTACATGAGGGTGACCGGCAAAGACCTCACCGACGGAAAGTTGGTAGTAGCGACAGGCGAACTGGATTTCGAGGGTCATGTAAGAGCCGTAGGTGGCGTCGAACAGAAGGCCGTCGCTGCGTCCCAAGCCGGGGCCGACATTTTGGTAGTTCCGTCTGAAAACTCGAACGAGGCTCGACGAGCTGCTCCGGGTACGGAAATCCTGGCTGTGTCGACGTTCTCGGAGGCAGTTTCTAGTCTTCGAGCATTGGCGACGGTCGACTAGCCATCTTGTGCCGGACCATAGCGAATGACGCATTTGTTCGCTATGCTTAGATATGAACTATTTTCTGCCGAGGACCCTGAATAAGGGTAAATGCGACCCTAACCACGAGTTGGTAGGGGATCCTCGGGCGCGCGCAGGGACCAGGGGGCGATGGCGGTAACGGGGATATGGCCATAGAGCTCAGCCCAACTCAAGTCCAAAGAACGGACTTCCCGCTCGCCAAGAAGGGCTACGACGTCGATGCAGTCCGAGCCCATCTTCGTGACGCGGCAGCCGCGCTGGAGAACGCGCTCCGAAGAGCAAAACTAGCCGAAGATCGCGCCCGCCGAGCCGAGGAGTCGCTGGCTCAGGCAGCTCAAGCTCAGCAGGCAGCAGCCGTACCCGAGCGGCAGCTAGCTGAAGAAACCGAACGACTCTTGCGCACCGCGCGGGAAAGTGCGGCCGCCATCGAAGAAGAAGCCCGGCGACAAGCAGAGCAGCTCATCGCCCAGGCACAGCAGCAGGCCGCGGCGCTGGCCCAGGAAGCAGAAGCAAGGGCTCAGCAAACGATCAAGGCGGCCGAAGAAAACGCAAGACAGATACTGTCGGAGGCCCAGACTTCGGCGGGTTCGGCAGCGACCGTCCAAGAAGCACAGGCTAAAGCGGATGCCATCATCGCCGAAGCTCAGCAGAAAGCCGATGCCATCATCCAGGCGGCAGAGCAAGAACGCGCTGCCAGGTTGAAAGAAATTCAAGAAAAGGCCGCACTACTAGAGCAGCGACGAAAAGAAGCGCTCAGAGAGCTGGAAGAGCGCAGAGAGAAAGCGCTGAAAGAGATCGAGGCTAAAAAGGAAGAGCTCCGGGCTCTGAGGGCGAAGGCGGGGATAAAGAAGAAAACCAAGAGCGGAAAGATACCTTCGGGCGCCGTGGCTGAAGCTCAAGAGGTGGCGGCGAAGATCTCGTCCGAAAAGACGGTGAAAGCGAAGGCGCCGTCTTTGGAGGAGCAGGCCGAGGTCGAAGAGGCGATGGCTTCTGTGGAAGGCACCCTCGAAGCCGCTGCTTCGTCGACCGAAACGATAGAGGCCCCGGCCGCTGCAAGTTTGGGCGCCGCTGCCGGCAGCGAAAGCGAAGGTGAATCACGGTTCGACGAATTATTCAGTAGGTTCAAAGAAGGTGAGGCTGCGAGCGAGCCGGAGGTTTCCGAGGCGCCCGCCGCCGGCGCCGGTTCTTCAGAGGAAACATCCAAGCCACCGACGCCCGGGATTGCGCGTCCGTCGGGTCCGATTTCGCCTAGAGTTTCCGGCCCCGTCTCGGGCCCTATCGAGGTCGGCCAGAGCATCGACGCTGAGGCGCTCCTTACGACGTCGATAGAGATTCCCGTTCCGCAAGGTGCAGAAATCGAAGTGCCCGAGGCTCAAGCCAAGATAGTCGCTGTGCTTCGCAAGCAACTCGTTCGCAAATTGAAGAGAGCGCTTCAGGACGAGCAAAACGTGGTCGTCGAGATGATACAAAGGTCCGGCGGGAAGGGAGATCCCGAACAGCTCGTTCCCGGAGCGGCGGAGATGACCAAGCGGGTGAGGGCTCAATGCGATGCCGTGCTCTTCGAGCTGGCTAAGCTGGGTTGGAGCGCAGCGGGTGGAGGGGGTCCTGAGCCTTCCGATGCGAAATCCGAAGCTATCGTGACTGCGAGGTTGGTCGATCCTCTAAGGGCTCAGTTGGTCTCGGCGGTCGCAGAGGGTTTGCAGGCTGGAGAGGGAGCGGCAGCTCTTTGCGACCGTGTCCACAACGTCTTTCGGATCTGGAAAGGACCTGAACTCGCCGATCTGGCCGCGTACCTGGCTCACGAGGCGTTCTCGGCCGGCCGGTCGCCCGCCCTGGGGCGCTGAGATCCGCACCCGACCTCGCAACAGTAACAAAGGGAGCAGGTCCGCTGATACCATAAGCGGGATCTTTAGTTCTGCCTGATGGACGACGCCAACTTTTCTTCCCCCTTAGACGATATGTCCGAGTCGGAGGCGCCGGAGCGCCTCGGCCCCAGAGGTCATTCGCGACGGTGGATCTGGGTGCTGGCGGGCATTGTCGTATTGATCCTGTTGCCGATAGGGGGCCTCGCTCGTTTTTACACGGAGTTTCTCTGGTTTAGAGAGATCGGTTTTTCCTCGTTCTTTACGACCAGAATTACGGTCCAGATCCTGACCGTCGCACTCGCCTGGGCGGTAGCAGGCATATTTGCCTGGATCAACCTTCGAATTGCCTCGTCGACGCAGCCTGCTTACTCGTTGGCGGGCCTCAGGGCGCGGGGAATCCAGGAAGATCTCAGGATCCGCTACCGGGAATTCGTTCATCCGCACAGGCGATGGATAGTACTTGCGGTCTCTGTAGGACTCGGATTGCTGGTGTCCAGCGGTCTGCAGCGACTTTATCCTTCGGTGATCCTCTTCCTCAATGCTCAGCCCTTCGGAGTGACCGAACCGGTTTTCGGGCGAGACGCCGGCTTCTATGTTTTCAGGCTACCTCTCCTGGAACACATAGCCGGATACGCATGGACCGTGATAATCCTCACTACTTTGCTGGTCGCGATCGTCTACTACCTCAATGGAAGCATCAATTTCCAGACAGTCTTAGGTGAACGGATATCCAAGCCGGCAAAGACTCACCTTTCGCTTTTGCTGGCGGGACTGGCCGGCGTTCAGGCTTATCGCTACTGGCTCGACAGATTTCAGCTTCTCTACTCGGACCGCGGGGTTGTAACCGGAGCGTCCGCCACCGACATAAAGGCGGCTCTTCCTGCTTACAACTTGTTGATTGTCATCTCACTCGTCGTAGTGCTTCTTTTGATCATCAATATTTTCAGACGGGGATGGGCGCTACCGGTGGTGAGCGTCGGCATCTGGGTGCTCGTACAGATCCTGGGCGCCGGTGTATTTCCTGCCCTCTATCAGCGCTTCGCCGTCCAGCCCAACGAGTTCGTAAGAGAACAGGAGTACATCGCTCGCAACATCGAATACACGCGATACGCTTACGGGCTGTCGGGTATAGAACTCGCTCGTTACGATCCCACCAGATCTTTGAGCTTTTCCACACTGGTTCAATCTGGGGCCGACAACTCCGTCCGGTTGTGGGATCCCGCCGTAGCCCGCGATGTCTACAACCAGCTCCAGTCGTTCAGGGGATACTACACCTTTACCGATGTCGACGTCGTTCGGTACGAAGTCGGAGGAGAAAAACGGGCGGTTCTGGCGTCGACCCGCGAAATCGACCTCGAGCGCTTGCCTTCTCAGACGTGGATCAACCGCCACCTGCAATTTACTCACGGCTACGGAGTGGTGCTTTCATCGGCTGATGCTGCCGCTCCCGACGGTCGCCCCGACTATCTTTCCCAAGATATGCCCGTCAAGGTGTTGCCGGGGTTGTCGGCAGGAGGAGAAGAAGTAACTCTTACGGTCCCGCAGATCTACTACGGGGATCGACCGGCAGGATCGGCATCGACGTATGCGATCGTCAATACGACCCAGCCCGAGTTCGATTTCCCCAAGGCGGGAGAGCAGGAGGCGACCGCCGTCTACCGCGGCAAGGGGGGGATCCCGGCGGACGGGCTGCTGACGCGGGCGGCCTTTGCGGTGAGACTGGGGGATGTCAATCCGTTGATTTCCCGCCAGATTACCGCCGACTCGAGAATCATCATCAGGGCGGACATAAAGGAGCGAGTGTCCTCGGCGTTTCCTTTACTGGTGCTCGACGCCGATCCTTACCCGGTAATCGCCGACGGCCGGGTGCTGTGGATCCAGGACGCCTATACGGTTTCCAGCCGTTTTCCTTACTCGCAGAAGCTAGACGCGGTCCGGGTCGACAGGGGACCGGAGGTCGTCACAGAGCGTCTGCCGCGTAATTCACAGTTCCGCTTGTTGCCGGACGCGAACTACGTGCGTAATTCGGTGAAGGTAGTCGTCGATGCCTACGACGGCTCGATCGAGTTCTACATCGTGGATGAGCAAGACCCCATCGTCAGGGCTTACCGGCAAGCTTTTCCAGATCTGTTCACCCCGGCTTCGGAAGCGCCGGCCGCGGTGAGGCAGCACTTCCGCTATCCCGAAGAACTGTTTCGCATCCAGTCGAACATGTTTCGCATCTATCACGTCACGGATCCTCGGGTGTTCTACAACCAGGAGGACAAATGGCAAGTTCCCGAACGCACGGTGCGCAACGCGCAGGCTCAGCTGAGGTTGCCGCTCGATCCGTATTACACAATCTTGAAGGATCCTCGTGACGGGCGGGATTCGTTCTACATCATTCAGCCGTTCACCCCTCAAGGGAGACCCAATCTCTTGGGCTTCATTCTGGCCAATTCCGACCCGGACCGCTACGGCGAGATGATCGCCTACTCGCTTCCTACCGACAAATTGGTCGACGGCCCGGAGCAGGTGATGGCGCGGATCAATCAAGATCCACCGATCGCCCAAGAGTTGACGCTTCTCGATCAGCGCGGCTCGAGAGTCGTATTCGGCAACCTGCTGGTGCTACCTCTTGCAGGCGATCTCTTGTATGTTCAGCCGGTCTTCATCCAACCCGAGGACTCTCAACTTCCTACGCTTCAGCGAGTGATCGTCGTCTACAAGGATCGCGCGGTCATGCGTGATTGCGCAGCAGCCGCACTCCTCGATGCTCTGGATCGCCCCGGTCAGCCGGCTACCAAATGTCCGGAGGGCGCCGCCACCGCAATAGCTTCGGTGTCGACTGCCGGCGCTCCTCAAATTCAGCAAGCTGCTCCGTCCGCTCCGGGCGCCCAGGCCGGTGTGCCGTCTGGTGTGACCGGGCTAAACGAAGCTCTCGACAACGCGGCTCGGGCCTACGACGAGGCTCAGTCCGCTCTGAGGCAGGGGGATCTGGCCACCTACCAGAGAAAAGTGGACGAGATGAAGCAATGGATCGAGGAGGCGCGCCGCCTTCGATCTCAGTCTTGACGCTGCCGGTTGTCGTCGAGGGCCCCGTAGGTCGGGAGGGATTGCTGCGGATCTGGCGGCGGCACTTATGAAGTCGCCGGGACCTGAGTTACCACCTCGAATGTCTTGATCTCGCTCGCGGTACCGACCGGCCCGCCCTCCGCATGCTGGGTGTGACCTTTTTGAAAGTCTTCCGAGGCCAGCCAGGCTTCGAAATCCTCTTTGCTGCGCCATTTCGTGTAGACGTAAAAGTCGTTTCCCGACTCGGGCCTGAGCAGCTCGAAAGCCTCGAATCCCGGCTGTTTTTCGACGAGACCGGCGCGGGATTCGAACCTTTTCTCGAATTCTGCGGCGCGTTCGGCAGGTACCGTCACGATGTTGATAACTACGAAAGACATACCGCCCTCCGATAGTTTTGAATGGAGATTATTACGGCGTGAGATTTCGCGTTCGCGTATTCTATGAACGCTCCCTCTCGGCACGCGGTATTGCAGGCAGGAGGGTGCGCGAAACGACGCGGGGTGGAGCAGTCTGGTAGCTCGTCGGGCTCATAACCCGAAGGTCGCGGGTTCAAATCCCGCCCCCGCTACCAAATCCCTGGCCGTCGCAGTGGTCAGGTCGTCTGGCGTGCCCAGGTTTGCATGTCGAAGTAGTCGCGCCAGGCTGTGATTTTGCCGTCTTTTACCTCGAAAACGCCGGCAACAGGCAGCTCGACCTTTTTGCCGTTCATTACGAATCGATCTATCCGCTCCGTAAAGACGACATCTGCTGAAGACGTGATAATGCGTACCTCGAAGGCTGTTTCCTCTGACGGCGGTACGAACATCTCGAGTACACGTCGGATCGCGTCGTGACCTGTGACGGGGGCATAGGCATGTTGTGGTAAACGGCATCGTCGGAGAAGTAGGAGAGAATCTCATCTATGTCTCTTGTCTCCCGGGACTTGCAAAAACGAAGGACGAGTTCCTCATCAGCGGCGGCCATTTAGGCCCTCCTCGTCTCGACGGATCAGCCTTCAGGCAACAGCTGTGGCCCTACTATCTACCGCAAAGCTCGGCCGCGGCCGGATCTCCGTTCGGGGATAAGGCGCCGGCTTTTGCAGATTCTTGCGGGAATTATCCTAGCCTTCCTGTTTGATGGCCCTCTGCGAGGCTCTTTATGCCGAAGAGCCCTTTGTAGCCTCTAGCGGAACTGGCCCGGTTTTCTACCCAAGCCGGGAGGCCCGGCATACGCTTGGGCTATCGTAAGCCATTGTCGAACCGAAGGACCGCTTGCTATTAGAGCTGTGTCCGCTGGGTGGCGACGCCTCGTGACCACCAGGCAAAAGTCCACAGCGGTTCCTTTTACGTATTCGCTCGCCTCTTCCGGTCCCCAGGTCCAGGTCTGACCGTTCGGGGATTCGAGCTCCACCCTGATTTCATCATCGGGCATGGCAATACCGTGTGCGGCATAGGAGTAAGGACGGGCTCTGACTCCGAGGTGTGCGATGTGTCTCAGCCGCTCGGTCGGTCTTCGTGCGATCCCCAGGGCATCTACGATGTCCTGGCCGTGAGCCCAGGTTTCCATGATCCGGGCCGAAATAAACGAGGCGGGCGACATCGCAGGTCCATACCACGCGATTCGGGACGATGGACTGAGAGAAGCGAGCGTCGAGATTAGTTCCTCACGGTTTATCCGCCACATTCCCAAGGTTTCGTCGCCGGTATGCTCCCGCGCAAAGCGCACGCTCTCCTCGACGAAGGCATCGGGATCGGAAGCGACTTCTGCGAGTTCGCCCGCGAACTTCTCCGGCTCTTCTACCGCCAACCGCGCTTTGGAATCGAAGAAGGCAAGGTGCGCGATCTGGTCGGCGACCGTCCATCCCTCGGCGGGCGTAGGCGTCCTCCACTGCTCTTCGCTAAGTTCGGCCACGATTGAATCGAGGTCCTGATGCTCGGCGGCAAGGTCACCTACGAGATTGTGAAGATCGACGCTCATGGGATTTCTGCTTTCGTCATCCGGACGAATTCGGGGATGTCGACGACCGACGGGATCAATTGTGACGCAAGAAGACAACAGCGCGTCGGCGGACATTCGCATCTAATCGAAACTTCGTAAGGACGCAGGGCGGGGCTTGTTGCATTCGGTCTTGTTGTGCCGTTAGCTTCTAGACCATGAAAACGGAACGAGTCGACCGCGTTTCAGGCACGGACGTACCGCTTCTCAGGCGCTGGTTGCATGTCATGCAAACGGGGAATCCCCCCGATGTCGTGAACCTCGACCCGGTGACCCGATGGTTGGTGCTCACCAGGGCCGCGGTCCAACCGATGACGATCACTTCGGCGGTTCTCGCGGGGCTGGTGGCCGTCAGGGCAGAGGGATTCCGGTGGTCGTACTTCCTTCTGGCATTCGCAGGCGTTGTCCTCGCTCACGCCGCCAATAACTTGATGAACGATCTGTTCGATGTAGAGATCGGCTCGGACACCGAGGATTATCCGAGAGCACTTTATGCGCCCCATCCCGTCCTGTCGGGCATGATCACGAGGCGTGGACTCCTTGCGGCCTCGGCCGTCGTCAATTTTGCCGACCTTGTAATTCTCCTCGTTCTGTTCCGGGCAAGAGGATGGCCGGTGGTTGCATTCGCTTTGGCCGGTTTCTTTATTAGCGTGGCTTATACGGCCCCGCCATTTCGCCTGAAGAGAATAGGCCTCGGAGAGGCGGCGGTATTCGTCGTATGGGGTCCGCTCATGGTCGCCGGAACTTACTATGCGGCCGTCGGATCGATCAGTTGGAAGGTATGGGCTTTTTCGATCCCCTACGGGCTTCTCACCACCGCCGTCCTGATGGGAAAGCACATCGACAAGATTCCTTGGGATTCGGAGCTAGGAATAAAGACGCTGCCGGTCCTTTTAGGTGAGCGAAAGTCCCGGACTGCTACGAGGATCCTGATGTGGGGCTTCTACCCCCTCGTGGTGGCGTTGGTTGCAGCGAGGGTATATCCCTGGCCGGCACTTTTGTGCCTCGGCGGGATCCCCACAATACTCAAGGTGGACCGCGTACTTCGCGCGCCGCGGCCCGAGGAGAAGCCGGAGCGCTTCCCCGTCTGGCCGCTGTGGTATGCGGCGTGGACCTTTCTGCATACCAGACGCGTCGGCGCCTTGTTGATCGCCGGGGTCGCGATCGGGACGATTTTCTTTCCGGTTCGCCTTACTTAGTCTTTTCCGCCGGCGCACACAAAAGGCACCTTCGGTCGAGACGCGCGCCCGAAACTTCCCGGCCCGGTGCTCGGAGAGACCGTGATCGGCGCTACACTCCCCAGGGTGGTTAGCTTGGAAAAGCAAAGACAGTCGCGGGAGCGGGAACATTTGAAATGCCCTAGTGTTAAGCAAAGAGCCAGAAGACGAGGTTACGGTGTAAGCCGACGCTGTAGAGCGCGATCACAAGGAGGTGATGCGTGATGGCTACTCCAGAGAGGCGTGGACCTTCTAGAATTCTCGACCTGTGGCCGGGGCGAGGAGACATCTTCGACTGGGTGCGAGATCTTCAGAGGCGGGTCGACGAGGCATTCGGGGATTTCATCGTTCCGATGGCGCCCAGTGAGCCTGTAACCCTGGTGCCGAGGGTAGACGTATTCGAAGAGGGCAACGAGCTTGTTGTCAAAGCCGAACTTCCCGGGGTCTCGAAAGACGATATCGAGATCACCGTAAAAGACGGTGTCCTCTCCCTTCATGCAGAGACAAAGAAGGAAGAGGAGAAGAAAGATCGCGGATATTATCGACGCGAGATGCATTATGGATCCTTCACCCGCCGGGTCGCGCTCCCGGTCGAAGTCGACGAGGAAAGCGCCAGGGCGGAGTACAAGGACGGCGTAGTCGAGATCCGACTGGCCAAGGCAGCGCCGGAGAAAACCGGCGCTCGCAAGATCGAAGTCCAATAACGCCTTCGAGTCACAGATTTCGACGGCGGGAGTCGCATGGTCGGCTTAAGGCTCCCGCCGTCTACCTCGACCAGCCATCCAAGTTTCTTCATAAGGCTCGGCCGTTTTAGCCTTTAGTCGTGTGAAACTACTTCCGGGATGGCTGAAGCATCGGATTTTTCAGAATCACACCAGATACTTGTCGTCTGCACGGCCAACGTCTGCAGGTCGGTAATAGCCGAGCATCTATTCAAATTCCATCTCGAAAAGCGCGGGCTCAAGGACCGATTCCCGGTTTGTTCGGCCGGCACGCAGGTTGTAGCTCCCCCTTGGGATCCGGATTTGAAGGGGCAAAGGCCCAGTAGGGGCGCCCTAGCAGTGCTCGCCGAGAGGGGAATCGAGGTTCGCGAACATACCCGACGTCGGGTCATTCCGGAGTTGCTCGATTCTTCTAGTCTCGTACTGACGATGGAGCGATATCACCTTCAAGAGATCACCAACTTGTGGCCGGCATCCGAGAGAAAAGTCTTCGTTCTGAAAGAAGCCGCGCAGCTGGCGTCGTCGGCGCCTTTCGCACAGAGCGACTTTACATCTCGCCTCGAGGAGCTCGATGCCCGCCGACCCTCCCCTCGCCATTCTCTCTCGCTCGACAGGTCTATAGACGTAGAAGATCCCATCGGCGGGGACCCGGAGTTCTACGAGCTTTGTGCTGTAGAGATCGAAGACGCTATAACACGGCTGCTGGACAGCTTGTGGGCCGGGATAACCTAGACCACGGAGAGCGCATTGAAACTGGCCTTTGGTTCTGATCACGCCGGATATCGCCTGAAGCAGCAGTTAGCGGAAGAAGCTTCTGCTCTGGGACACGAAGTGATCGACATGGGGACCGAAGGCGAAGAGAGCGTGGACTATCCCGATTACGCGCTCGCTGTGGCGAGGGCGGTCGCTGGTGGGCAGGCCGACAGAGGAGTTCTTGTGTGCGCCAGCGGCATTGGCATGTCGATCGCCGCGAACAAGGTAGCGGGGATCAGGGCCGCCAAGGTCGACACAGTCGAGGAGGCTACGTTCAGTCGGCTACACAACGATGCGAATGTGATTTGTTTCGGACAGCGATTCATCGATCCAGGGGAGGCGAAAAAAGCGCTCAGATCCTGGCTCGAGACCGGTTTCGAAGGCGGACGGCATGAGCGGCGGATCAAAAAGATCGAAGCTATAGAGAAATCCAGGGAGGCGGGATGATAGACGCGAGGCCACTAGCTGAGGCAGATCCAGAGGTCGCCGCAATCATAGGTCGGGAAATCGAAAGGCAGAACTCGACCATTCAGCTTATTGCGTCCGAGAACTTTGTCTCCAGGGCCGTATTGGAGGCCGCCGGCTCGGTGCTCACTAACAAATATGCAGAGGGCTATCCCGGAAAGCGCTACTACGGGGGATGCGAGCATGTCGACGAAGTAGAGGAGCTAGGACGCCAAAGGGCAAAACAACTCTTCGGCGCAGAGCATGTCAACCTGCAGCCCCACTCAGGCGCACAGGCTAACATGGCAGCCTTTTATGCCCTTTTGGAGCCCGGCGACACTGTTATGGGGATGGCGCTCGACCAAGGTGGCCATCTCACACATGGTTCACCGGTCAATTTTTCGGGCCGGACTTACAACTTCGTCGCCTACGGAGTCGATCCGACCAGCGAAGTCATCGACATGGATCAGGTCCGCAAAATCGCCAAAGAAGCGAAACCCAAGCTGATTCTCGCCGGGGCCACCGCTTATCCCAGAGTTCCCGATTTCGCAGAGTTTCGACGTATCGCCGACGAAGTGGGTGCAATGCTTATGGTCGATATGGCTCACTTTGCCGGTCTGGTCGCAGGTGGAGCACACCCCAGCCCTGTCGGGTTCGCAGACGTAGTGACCACGACTACACATAAGACGCTCAGGGGCCCGCGTGGCGGAATGATCCTGTGCAAGGAAGAATTGAAGACCGCTATCGACAAGGCCGTCTTTCCGGGCATTCAAGGGGGGCCTCTCATGCATGTAATAGCCGCGAAAGCGGTGTGTTTGGGAGAAGCGATGCGTCCGGAGTTCAAAGACTACGCCGCGCAGATAGTCAAAAACGCGCGCGCTCTGGCATCGGCGCTACAGGAGCGAAATGTCAGAATCGTCTCGGGCGGAACCGACAATCACCTTATGCTTGCCGACCTTCGCAGTTTCGATATGACCGGCAAAGAGGCAGAAGAGCTTCTCGAAGAGGCCGGCATAACGCTGAACAAGAACACCATCCCATACGACCCCCAAAAGCCCATGATCACGTCCGGCATCCGGATCGGAACTCCAGCAGTTACAACGTGCGGCATGAAAGAAGCGGAGATGGAGACGATTGCCGATCTGATCGTTAAGGTACTGGCTGAGAAAAGCGCAGCCGTCGAAGAAGTGCGCAAGAAGGCAAAGGAGCTGGCAACCTCGTTCGCGCCGTATCGTGACGAAAATCCCTTTAGCTGATTACGTTCTGGTAGCCGCCGTCTCGACGGTGGCTTCCTTTGCCTTTACGCCGTTGGTGAGACGGTGGGCGGTGTCGATCGGCGCCATTGTCAGGCCGGATCCGGAGTCCAGACACGTGCACTCCCGGGCGACCCCGACTTTGGGCGGCGTCGCCATGTTTTACGCGCTGCTGATCACCCTGCTGGTCGCGACAACCCGGCCGGGGTTGCGTTCGATATTGCAATCCTCGAGTGAGATGTGGGGAGTGGTGCTGGGAGCGGCGCTCATCTTCGGGGTAGGAGCGATTGACGATCTTAGAGATGTGTCGCCGCCCGCTAAGACGGCAGGACAGGTACTAGCAGGCATTCTTCTGTCGATCTTCGGGGTGACGATTCTCTATTTCCGACTCTGGCCCACCGACTACTTTGTGGCATTGGGTAGGTCGGGAAGCGATCTGGCGCTTTTGGTGACCGTGCTGTGGGTAGTGATGATGTCCAATGCCATCAACCTCATAGACGGGCTGGACGGCTTGGCGGCCGGAATAGTTGCCATCGCATCGATATCCATTTTCGCTTTCGTATATCTATTCTGGGATGAAGGGATAATCTCACCGACCAGCACGGGTCCGCTGGTAGTCGCGATAACGTTCGGTCTGGCTCTGGGGTTTCTTCCTCACAATTTTCATCCCGCGCGAGTGTTCATGGGCGATTCCGGCGCGTACTTGTTGGGCTTTCTCATGGCTGCCGGCACCATCGCTATCGGCGGTCAGAGTCCGGATCTGTTTCCCGGAAAGACTTTCTTCTTTTTCGGCCCGGTGATAATCCCGCTCGTGATCCTGGGGATTCCGCTCATCGACACGGTATATGCCTTTACAAGACGCTTAGCGGGCCGGCGTTCGTTCAGCACGGCCGACAAAGAGCACTTGCATCACCGGCTCTTGCATATGGGCCACGGCCACAGAAGGTCCGTGCTAATTCTCTATGCATGGACGGCGCTTCTGTCGTTGCTCGTTTTAGTGCCGGCGTATACCGGGAAAGGAAATTTCATGGCTTTCGGGCTGGTGGCGGCAGCCGCGCTCGGGTTGTTCACGATATTCGTTCCCGGGAAGTCCCAAGCTGAGGAAGAAGTCGCCGGCGACAGCAAATCTGTCTGAGGTCGCAATCAGCGAGAGTCCGCTCCCGAATTCGGTGCTGAATTGACGTTTTGGCCGCCCGCCGACTATTGTGCAATGGTTCACAAGCTCTCCTGAGCGCTTGCCTGATTCAATGCCCGACGTCACCGCTTTGGAGCCGAAATCTGCGCGGGCCGGCGATGGCGCCGCGCCGAAGAGCAAAGAGGGCGTGAAGCCCCGATTCGCACCGCCTAGCAGGCGACCTTTCGAGGGCTTCGGCAACGCCTTGACCACCGCTGTCGAGATTGTGGTCGTGACGGCTCTCGGTTATTTTTTCGGGCAGAGGATCGGAGGCGGCCTCGGCGGCGCGCTCGGCATGCTTTTGGGTTCTGCGGCGTCGTTCGTCCGTCTTTATTACAAGGTAGGCAATTTCGAGTCGCCACTCGGACGAATCAAGGAGAGTTCTAGCGAGCAAGACGCGGAGATCGACTGAGTCGAGATATGGTGCCTGAGTTGAGGTTGCTAAAGAAAATGGCGCCGGCCGGAGTCGTCATTGTGCTCCTTGCCGCGTGCGCTACGGCTATGGCTGGAGGTTGGCGATTGGCGCTTTCTGTGGCATTCGGAGGAATCATGGCAGTCACTGTGCTCGCGATGACCGCCGGGGGCGCCGTCGTCTTCGGTAGGGCTGGCGACAAAGCGGTGCCTATCTCTTACGCTGTCGGATTTTTCGTCAAGTTGGGGCTTATGACCCTCGTAATGCTGGGAGTGAGCAAAGTGAGATGGATTTCGCTTTCGGCTCTGGCCGTATCGATGGTCGGTGTGTACCTTTCTTTGCTGATAATAGGCGCGCTGACATCCGGCCTTCTGTCGCCTTCCGTTACCGGTGCTGCTTCTGAGGTAGACCCCAGATGAAGATTCCCCCTGTAGAAGAACTTTTCGATTTTCCGCCTCTGCTCGAGCTACGCATCGGGGGCCTGAATTTATCGATCAACAGGATCGTAGTGCTCATATGGCTGGCAACGATTATCACGGCCGCGTTCTATCTGGTGGCCTTTCGGAAGCCCAAGATCGTACCTTCCGGAATACAGAATCTCGGCGAGGCCATGGTCGACTTCGTAAGGCAGGGCATTGTCTATCAGGTAATGGGCCCGGAGGGCGAGAAGTTCGTCCCCTTCTTGACCACGCTCTTTACTTTCATCTTCGTTCTGAATGTGTTCGAGATTACCCCCCTCATCAATATGCCGGTTTCGAGCAGGATGGCACTTCCTCTTCTTCTGACCGTGATCGTATATCTGGTTTTCAATTTCGTCGGGTTCACGCGGGGACCTGTCAAGTATCTGAAGTCCGTAATGTTCCCACCGGGGGTGCCCTGGCCCATCTACATACTTGTCACCCCAATCGAATTGATATCAGTGTTCGTCATCAGGCCGGTCAGCCTGGCGGTGCGACTTTTCGCCAACATGGTCGCCGGCCACATCATCCTGGCGATTTTCTTTGCGACCACTGCTGCTACCTTCTGGCCCCTTCGACTTTCTTCGATCTTCACCCCCCTTCCCCTGGCCTTCGCGGTAGTGCTCGTGGGATTCGAGATTTTCGTCTCGGTTTTGCAGGCTTATGTTTTCACGATCCTCTCGGGGCTGTATATCGCAGATGCAATGCACCCGGCTCACTGAGAGGAGATTCGAAGAGAACAGGACGGATGTCGACCGAGCCAAGGAGGAACCATCGACATGGATAGATCGGCTGCAGCACAGATCGGAGCGGGGCTCGTTTACGGTCTCGGCGCCATAGGACCGGGAATCGCCATCGGCATCGTCGTCAGCTCCGCAATAACCGCTATGGCGCGGCAGCCGGAAGCAGCCGGCAATGTGCGTACGACTATGTTCCTGGGAATAGCGTTCACCGAAGCGCTCGCGCTGTTCGGATTGCTTCTATCGTTCATCATCGGAGGCAGGTAATGAATCTGGCCGTCGCTTTCATCGCAGCCGCTGCTGCAGAGGGGGGAGAGGGGGGAGGAGGAGCGAGTCTCCTTCTTCCTCACCCCGAAGAGCTGATCTGGGGAACGATATCGTTCCTCATCTTGTTGGCGGTGCTGATGAAAGTCGCATTTCCTGCGGCAAAGAAGGCACTGCAGCAGCGCGAAGAAAAAATCCGAGCGGATCTCGACAAAGCAGAGCAAGCTCGCGCTGAGTCGGAGAGGCTCTTAGAGGAGTACAGAGAACGCCTCGCCAAAGCTAAAGAGGAAGCGGCGAACATCATCGACGAAGCCCGCAAGACGGCGGAAGGCCTGCGAAAAGAGATAATCGCCAAGGCCGAAGCTCGAGCCAACGAGATAGTCTCAGGAGCGCGGCTCGAGGCCGAGAGCGAGCGCCGCCAGGCGATGGCCGATGTCTACAGAGAGGCGGGCAAGGTCGCCGTCGAGCTTGCGGAGAAAATAATCGGCGAATCTATCAATCCAGAAGTCCAGCGGCGTCTAGTCGACCAGTACATAAAAGACGTCGAGTCGCTGGCGTCGTCTACGGAGTAGGCAAGTGAATTCAGCAGCTCGAGCGTATGCCTCAGCGATCCTGGCTATAGCCAAGGCCGAGGGCGAAGTCGGTCAAGTCCAAGACGAGCTTTTCCGTTTCGCCCGCATTCTCCAGCAGCAAGGCGACCTGCGCATGGCCCTTACGGACACCACGCGATCGTTGCCCGATCGACACAGGCTTCTCTCTCAGCTTCTGGAAGGGAAGGTATCCAAGTCTTCGATGGCCGCTCTGAGCCTTCTGCTGGGCGCCAACCAGATCAAAAACCTGGACGCCATTGTCGAGGCGGTCCTGGAAATTGCGGCCGAAGAAGTAGAGAGAATGCCGGTCGAAATAACCGTCGCAGAGCCGATCTCCGACGATCAGCTAGAAAGGCTCGTATCGGCCCTATCCAGAGTGATGAAGAAGAAGCTGACGCCTCACGTTTCTGTGGACCCTTCGATTCTAGGGGGTGTACGCGCGAGAGTCGGTGACGAAGTTTTCGACGGTTCGGTGGTCGGTCGTCTGGAGCGAGCCCGACTCGCTCTTTCGTCGATACGAATGGAGTCGTAGGAGTCGCAATGGCGGAGTTGACTCTCAGACCAGAAGAAATCGGAAGCGCGCTCAGGAAGTTCCTCGAGGAATACAAACCCGGAGTCGAAGCCGAGCAAGTCGGCTTTGTAAGAGAGGCCGGGGACGGAATCGCTCGGATTACGGGCCTTCCAAACGTGATGGCCTCGGAGTTGATCGAGTTTTCCAACGGCGTGATGGGGCTGGCGCTAAACCTGGAAGAGGATTCGGTCGGCGCCGTCATCTTGGGTGACGATTCTGGCATCGAAGAGGGCGATATCGTCCGCTCGACGGGAAGAATCCTTTCGGTTCCGGTCGGAGACGCTCTGCTTGGTCGAGTCATAAACCCGCTCGGCGAACCGCTGGACGGCAAGGGTCCGATCGAGACATCCGAGTACAGACGGCTGGAGATTCAGGCCCCCGGTGTGGTCGATCGCCAGCCCGTAAAGGAGCCCCTGCAAACCGGGATCAAGTCCATCGATGCGATGACCCCCATCGGAAAAGGGCAGCGGGAGCTGATCATCGGCGACCGACAGACCGGTAAGACTGCGATCGCAGTGGACACGATCATCAATCAAAAAGGAAAAGACGTAAAGTGCATCTACGTGGCCATCGGGCAGAAAGCCTCTACGGTGGCGGCGATCGTGGATTCTCTCGAAGAAAACGGCGCCCTCGAGTACACCGTGGTGATCAACTCGCCGGCCTCGGATCCCGCCGCGTTCCAGTATCTGGCGCCTTATTCGGGTTGCGCTATCGGGAATCACTGGATGTACAACGGCGAGCACGCTCTTGTGGTTTACGACGATTTATCCAAGCAAGCCGTCGCCTATCGCCAGCTATCTCTGCTTCTTAGAAGGCCACCCGGCAGGGAAGCCTACCCGGGGGATGTCTTTTACCTTCACTCGCGGCTTTTGGAAAGGGCGGCTAAGCTCTCGGACGAGCTGGGTGGAGGATCGCTGACGGCCCTACCGATCATAGAGACCAAGGCGGGGGATGTCTCCGCTTACATTCCCACCAACGTCATATCTATCACGGACGGGCAGATCTACCTCGAGCCCGATCTTTTCTACTCGGGTGTCCGTCCTGCAATCAATGTCGGAATTTCGGTCTCGAGAGTCGGCGGCAACGCCCAGATAAAGGCAATGAAACAGGTGGCCGGCCGCCTGAGACTCGACCTTGCACAGTACAGAGAACTCGAGGCTTTTGCCGAGTTCGGCTCCGAGCTCGACCGGGCAAGCCAGATGCAGCTCGAACGAGGCAAGCGAGTGGTCGAAGTCCTAAAGCAGCCTCAGTTTCAACCCATGCCGGTCGAAGAGCAGGTGGTGTCGATCTTTGCGGTTACGAACGGATACTTCGACAGTCTCCCGGTCGAGGAATGCCGCAGGGCGGAATCCGAGCTGCTCACCTTCGTGAGGCAGAGATATCCGCAAATCCTTCAACACATTGCCTCGGAGGGAACGCTTCCAGACGATGTCGAGTCCAGACTGAAGAAGGCGATAGAGGAGTTTCTTGAGGGATTCAGCTATGAGCAAGGGATTCCTGAGACTCCTCCCCAGGAAGAACCCGAAGTGCGCGGCGAACTCGATCCGGGACCGCGGCTGGGTTCGAACTGAGACCGCATCGAGAGAGTTCACTGAGGGCGAATCGAATAGATGGCAACCGCAAAGCTTAGACAGATTCGTCGAAGAATTCGGTCGGTGCAGTCCACCCGAAAGATCACGCGCGCCATGGAGCTGATCGCCGCGAGTCGGATTATGAAGGCTCAAGCGAGGGTCGAAGCGGCAAGGCCGTATGTGAAGATGCTGGTCGAGGTCGTCCGCGACCTCGCTGCGCAGAGCGGCATATCCCAGCATCCGCTCTTGGAAGAAAGGCCGCACAGCACGGGACCTCACGGACTCGTAGTGGTTACATCCGATCGCGGTCTCTGCGGCGCTTACAACGCCAACGTGCTGCGGCTTCTAGAGGGTGCGATCGAACGCCTCGGCGGGATCGACAGCGTCGCTATATACGGTGTCGGGCGCAAGGGTCTCATGTATACGAAGTACCGTGGTTATCCTGTCTCTTTCGAAATGGTGGGAGTGACCGACAAGCCTTCGTACAGCCAGGCAAAGGTGCTTGCAGAGAATCTGCAGTCGGCATACCTCTCGGGGGAACTGAGCAAGGTTACGGTCATCTACACCGAGTTTTACAACCTCGTTGTCCAGCGGGCCGAGGAGTTCCAGCTACTGCCCATTCCGAAGGCCGAACTAGCAGGCGGCGCCGGATTCAAGGGAGAATTTATCTTCGAACCTGCGCCTGAAGAGATACTGAGCGCCCTTTTGCCGAGATACGTAGAGAGCCGTCTGTTCGCCGCTTTTCTGGAAGCCTCGGCTTCCGAGCACGCTGCCCGCAGAAAGGCGATGAAGGCTGCAACCGATAATGCGGACGAACTCTTGAGGGTGCTCGGGAGAATACATGCTAGAGAACGCCAGGCTGAAATCACCACCGAGATCGTGGAAGTCGTGAGCGGCGCTGAGGCGTTGAAGGAGAAGCAGCTCGAGGGTGCTCACCGGCGGTGAATCGGCCCGGCCGGGTCGAGAAGCGATCGATCTGAGCAACCGTTACGAACGAGTTCGGACTTACAAAGAGAGGTTAGAACAGGAAAGAGAGCCCACCGATGAGCGAGGCAGTTGAATCGAAAGAGCTTCCCCAGGGCCGCATAGTCTCTATAGCCGGTCCCGTCATAGACGTTGAATTCCCACCCGGGCATCTTCCGGAAATCAACACCGCACTCGAGGTATACAGGCATGTAGAGGGCGAAAAAGAAAAGATCGTTTGCGAAGTCGCTCAGCACATAGGCGAAAGTCGGGTGCGCGCTATAGCCCTCAGGCCGACCGACGGCCTCGTGCGAGGCGCCCCGGTTGTCAATACAGGCCAGCCTATCACCGTTCCTGTGGGGCCGAATGTCTTAGGTCACGTGTTCAACGTCATAGGCGATCCCATCGACAAGACGACAATAGAGGTAAAAGAACGCTGGCCGATTCACCGTGAGCCCCCTCGCTTCGAGGACATCGAAGCGAAGACCGAGATGTTCGAGACCGGCATCAAAGTTATCGATCTGCTCGAACCTTACGTCAAAGGCGGCAAAATCGGACTTTTCGGCGGGGCCGGCGTCGGCAAGACCGTCTTGATCATGGAAATGATCTATCGGGTGGCTACCCATCACCAGGGAGTCTCGGTCTTCGCCGGCGTGGGAGAAAGAACCAGAGAAGGCAACGATCTCTGGTTGGAAATGAAAGAATCCGGCGTTCTCGACAAAAGCGTGCTGGTGTTCGGGCAGATGGACGAGCCGCCCGGTGTTCGACTGAGGGTGGCGCTCTCCGCGCTGACGATGGCCGAGTACTTCAGGGATGTAGAGGGCCAGGACGTACTTCTCTTCATCGACAACATCTTCAGATTCACCCAGGCGGGGTCCGAGGTGTCGACGCTTCTAGGGCGGATGCCTTCGGCAGTAGGTTATCAACCTACTCTTTCTGAGGAAATGGGAGAACTGCAGGAGCGGATCACGTCGACCAGGGGTCACTCCATTACATCGATGCAGGCAATCTACGTGCCTGCCGACGATATCACCGACCCCGCCCCGTCTACGACGTTCGCCCACCTCGACGCAACCACCGAGCTTTCCAGGCAGATATTCCAGCTCGGGATTTATCCGGCGGTCGACCCGCTGGCCTCGACGAGCCGCATCCTCGACCCACGATACGTGGGCGAGCGACATTACGCGGTTGCAAACAGGGTCAAGCAAATCCTGCAGAGATACAAAGATCTGCAAGACATCATCGCGATCCTCGGCATGGATGAGCTTTCTGAAGAGGACAAGCTGGTTGTACAACGAGCTCGCAAGATACAGCGATTCCTGTCCCAACCGATGTTCGTAGCCGAACAGTTCACAGGGATTCCCGGAAAGTTCGTTTCGATCGACGAGACCATCGACGGATTCGAAATGATCTGCGAGGGCAAACTCGATGATTTGCCTGAGCAAGCTTTTTACATGGTAGGAGGAATCGAAGAGGCCGTCGAGCAGGCCAAGAAGATCGAGCAGCAAGCGGCTTGATCGCTAGGGTTTCGCAGGCGGGTTCGAGCGTGGTCAGAGCCGATCGATTCGAGGAGAACGGGTGGCGTTTCGAATCGAGGTAGTCACTCCCGAAGCTACGATCCTGTCCGGCGACGCTATTTTCGTACTGGCTCGCAGTCTCAACGGGGATGTCGGAATCCTCGAAGGGCATGCCCCCATGCTTGTGGGATTGGGCACCGGAAAACTAGAGGTGCACCTCGAGGATGGAAGGGTCGAGCGGTACCTGGTCGACGGCGGATTTATGGAGGTCTCGCCGGAGCGGGTTATCGTGCTGGCCGATGTTACCGAGCACGCCTCCGAGATCGATCTCGAGCAGGCTAAGCGGCTGCGGGATTCGCTGTTGGAGCGGCTGGCGACCGAAGATACCGAACTTATCCGACACAAATTGGCAACAGCGGAGGCGAGAGTAGCACTTGCCGAAGAGCACAGGTCGAGGCAGAGCTAGGCACGGTTCGGCTTTTCGGGTCGATTCTCTCTAACGGATCGACCTCTCATATGATCTCGATCTCTTCTATGAGCCAGCGATTCTCGGAGTATTCGAGGGTCGCTCGGATGTGAATCTTTCCGATAGATCCTCCGGCGTTCACCGAAAGAAAAACGCGCTGTTCAGCGCCTGCCTCCAGCACCTCCTGGCCGGTGCGCGAGAAGCCCGAGACGACGCCGACTCTAGTCTTTATGTACTCGGAGATCGACCGGAGAACCGCCTCGTCCATCGTTTTTCGCGCGTCCTCTGAGAGCAGCTCCGCCATCGAGTCGGTGTTGCCGGAGGCTGCTCGGCTCACAAATTCTTCGACGACTTCTTGGGCGCGTTCGACCGTGGCTTCGGGGGCAGGAAGTTTCGACATAACGAATGCGACGCAGGATCCCGTGAAGGCAGTTACGACCATCGCCGAAAATACCAGCGCAAGCAGAGATCTGTATGCCGGCGTCGGCGCCGGCATCGGCTCCACTATCTCGAGATGGGAAGGGAACGGTGGGATTTCCGGACGATCCATGAGTTCTCCATCGGCTCGACTTATTATCCCTTGGAGCCAGGCGATGCGGGGGACGAGCACCTCGGAATGACCGAACAAAAAAGCCGCCGAATCCGGGCCCCGATTTCGATTCTCTTCTTGTTCATGCTGGTTCACCAGGCCGACAAATTCCTCGTCGCCCCTTTGACGACTCCGATCATGGAAACATTCGGCATCGGCGAGGACCTCATGGGATTGACCGCTACCGCCGCTATCGTCGTCGGCATAGCTTTCCTCCCGCTGTGGGGATACCTAGGCGATAAGATGTCGCGCCCTTTGGTGATCGCTGCCGCCTCGTCTATCTGGGGCGTGACGACGGCGGCGAGCGCAGTGGCGCCTTCGTATCCATATTTTCTGAGCGCGAGGGCATCTACAGGAATCGACGACGACGCTTATCCGGCGGTAAGAAGCCTGGTTGCCGATCTCGTCACTCCAGAGAAGAGGGCGATCGCTTACGGAGTACTCGCTGCGACGGCGCCGGTTGGTTATTTGTCGGCCACTGCTCTGGCGCTTGCGATGCGAGATGCGCTGGGCTGGCGGGGCCTTTATGTGCTCACCGGATTTGCCGGGATCGTATTCGCCTTGGTCATCGCCTTGTGGCTCAAAGATGTCGGCCGCGGCGCGTCTGACGCCGCTTTCATCGCGGCGAGTGAAGAGGATCCCCCGGCGGGCTCGTCTCATCAGAATGCGAATCGGTCGAAGAGTTTTCGGTTCAGCTGGCGCGAAGTGGGCAGGTTGGCCAGGCGGCCGACATTTCTGGCTCTTGTGGCTCAAGGCTTTTTCGGCGTATTTCCCTGGAACGTGATCGCTTTCTGGTACTTCCGTTATCTCGAAGTAGAACGCAATATGCCGTCCGGACAGATCTTCATCGTTATGGTGCTGGCCATTCTGGCGATGTCTGTCGGAAATCTCCTGGGGGGCTGGCTCGGCGACGCCGCTGCAGCCCGAAGGCCTACCGGCAGGATCGCGGTCTCGATGGCGGCGGTTCTGTCGGGCGCCGCTCTGTTGTGGATCACGCTTGCGATCCCCAAAGGCGCAACACCGGCCTTTGCCGTGATGACAGCGCTCACGGCTTTTGTCATTCCGATGGCCGGTCCCAATGTGCAGGCGACGCTGATGGAGATTACTCCACCGGAGATTCGAAGCACCTCCTCGGCACTCCAGAGCTTCATGGAAGGAAGCGGAGCTTCGCTGGCGCCGTTTTTGGCGGGGGTCATTGCGGTGAGAAGTTCGTTGCAGTTCGCCATCGGAGCGGTGTCGGTGGTCGCCTGGCTCATCTGCGGGGTTCTCTTCGGGCTGGCGCTACTTACGGTGTCGAAAGACAAAGCGGCGGTGCAAACTGCGATTAGAACCCGCCTGGAGTAGCTCGATGGTGAACCCTTGAGGTCTTTGCTGATAGCATCGATTGGCGGTTGACTTTTCCGATCTCCGAATCGCGCCCGACATGGGAGAAGCTATGTCCGCTGATTCGACTCCAACCGAAGACCCTGCTTCTTTGTGGAGAGAGAAATATGAGCGCTCTCCGTTGAGAAACGAAGAGTTCGCGACCCTTTCCTCTATTCCTCTCGAGCCCCTATATACGCATGCAGATTTGTCGGAAGATTTCATCGAGCGCCTGGGATTTCCCGGCGAGTTTCCTTTTACGAGGGGAGCGTACGCCTCCGGATACCGGACAAAGCTTTGGACGATGCGCCTCTTTTCGGGCTTTGGAACGGCCGAGGAGACCAACAAGCGCTACAAGTTCTTGCTGGCTCACGGAGGCGGAGGCTTGTCGGTGGCTTTCGATCTCCCCACGCTGATGGGGCGCGACTCGGACGATCCTCATGCTATGGGCGAAGTAGGTCGCTGCGGGGTGGCGGTCGACACCGTAGAAGACATGAAGATTCTCTTCGACGGAATTCCTCTGGGCAAGATCACCACTTCTATGACGATCAACTCTCCGGCTGCGGTGTTACTAGCGATGTACGTTGTCGTCGGTAACGAGCAAGGCTATAAGACATCGGAACTCGGGGGGACGATTCAGAACGACATCCTCAAGGAGTACATAGCGCAAAAGGAGTACTATTTCCCGCCCCGACCCTCGATGCGAATTGTCGCCGATATGATCGAGTGGTGCACCCGCGAGATGCCTAGGTGGCACCCCGTTTCCATCTCCGGCTACCACATAAGAGAAGCCGGATCGACCGCCGTCCAGGAGCTCGCCTTTACCTTGGCGGACGGATTCGCATATGTCGAAGCCGCTTTGGAAAGAGGGCTTTCCGTTGACGCTTTTGCCCCTCGTCTGTCGTTTTTCTTCAACTCTCATATCGATTTCTTCGAGGAGATTTGCAAGTTCCGCGCGGCTCGACGATTGTGGGCGAGGTGGATGAGGGATCGCTACGGCGCAACCGATCCGAGATCTCAGACTTTGAGATTTCACACGCAGACCGCGGGCTGCTCTCTTACCATGCAGCAGCCCGAGAACAACATAGTTCGCACCACAGTGGAAGCCCTGGCGGGTGTGCTAGGCGGGACCCAGAGTTTGCACACCAACTCGATGGACGAGGTGTATGCCCTTCCCACAGAGACCGCTGCTGAGATAGCCCTCAGGACTCAGCAGATTCTGGCCTACGAGACCGGAGTCGCATCGGTTATCGATCCGCTCGGCGGTTCGTACTTCATCGAATCGCTGACAGATGAGATCGAAAGACGCGCAGAGGAGTATCTGAAGCGCATCGACGAGATGGGATCGGGCTCGATTCTGGAAGGAGTCTTCCAGGGCATCGAGAGCGGATTCTTTCAACGCGAGATTGCCGATGCCGCCTACGAGTTCGAGAAAAAAGTCGCTGAAGGAAAAAGGATCATCGTGGGTGTCAACGCATTCACCGACACGGTACGAGAACCTATTGAGATACTCCGGATCGGCGACGAGGCCGAAATTCATCAACAAAAGCGCCTCGCAGAGGTCAAGGCTGCAAGAGATTCGGCCCTCCTAGAAAAGGCTCTCTCCTCTGTGCGACAAAGCGCCGCCGAAGGGTCGAATCTGATGCCGCCTATTATCGAAGCGGTAAAAGCCAAAGCCACCATAGGTGAGGTGATGAGAGCGCTCTGCGATGTATTCGGCAGCTACGTAGAAGATCCGGTGCTGTGATGCTCGGCATCGCAGGCGCGGCGGTCGCAGAGATCGAAGACGGCATTGCCTGGGTGGCCCTGGATAGGCCCGAGAAGAGGAATGCCCTCAATCTCGAGGTGTGGAAAGCTCTCGGTGAGATCGGTAAAGAGATCTCTTCCGACTCTTCGGTCAGGGCGGCGGTCGTATATGGAAAGGGAAAAAGTTTCTGCGCCGGGCTCGATCTTTCGGTGTTTTCCGACCCCGCCTCGATGTTGGGAGGAGCGGCGGCTTCTGAAGGAGGTGAGGCTTCCGGGCGAAGTGACATCGCCGGATCGATCAGGCGGCTTCAGGAATCTTTCTCCTGGTTCACGACCGCCCCGTTTCCCACGATTGCCGCAATTCACGGACACGCGCTGGGAGCAGGCTGGCAGCTCGCGCTTTCCTGCGATTTTGCGATAGCTGCAGCAGGGACCCAGTTCGGAATGCTCGAGACCAATTACGGGCTCGTTCCCGACATGGGTGGAACCGCTCGTCTCGTGCGATCGGCCGGTGTCTCTTATGCCAAATACCTGGTGCTCACCGGGCGACGTCTTGATGCAGAGGAATTACTGCGTCTCGGTCTTCTTGCGGAGGTAGTGGCTGAAGACGAGCTGATGAAAAGGGCCGGTGAGCTCGCTGAAGAACTCAAGCGCAAATCCCCGACGGCTTTGCGGGAGGCAAAGCGACTCCTCGAAGATGCATTTATCCTTTCCCAGGACGAATGCTATGCAGCCGAGGCCGATGCCCAGCGAACGTGTATGACCTCACCGCATTTCATCGAGGCGGTTTCGGCGTTCGTACAGAAACGCGATTCCCGGTTTTCATCGGAGTGACACAGATGGCACCCGGCGCTTTGCGGCGAAGCGTCGCGGCGATCAAATAGGGAGTAGAAATGTTCGATCGTTCCTACAAAGCTTTGGAGACGGCAGAGCGAGCACTGCTCGAGGAAGGGCGCGATCTGACGTTCGAGGAAGCCAAGGCAGTTGCCGGCTTGCCCGACGAAGCCCTCCCTGACATCGTCGCTCTGGCGCATCAGGTCCTTCTTTCGAGATGCGGGCCGGGAGTAGCCCTCGAGTCGATCATCTCGGCTAAGACCGGCGCTTGCCCCGAGGACTGCTTTTTCTGTTCTCAGTCCGCTCGTTATGAAACGCCTATAAAGGTCCATCCGATGCTCGATGCCGAGACAATTCTGGAGGCTGCCAGAGACAGCGAAAGACTGGGCGCTTCGCATTTCTGCATAGTCGTGGCGGTGAGGGGTCCGGATAAGCGCCTGTTCGAGAAAGTGCTGGAGTCCGTAGAAAAAATTCGACGAGAGACTTCTATCGAGGTGGCGTGCTCGCTCGGCATTCTCACTCGGGAGCAAGCATTTGCATTAGCCGAGGCGGGTGTTGCGACCTACAACCACAACCTGGAGACTTCCCGTTCCTTCTTTCCAAAAATCTGTACAACTCACACCTACGAGGAGCGGGTTCAGACATGCCGCTATGTAAAAGAGGCAGGAATGGATCTCTGCTCCGGTGGGATTTTGGGAATGGGCGAAAGCTGGGACCAGCGCCTGGAGTTCGCCTTCGAGCTCAAAGCTCTCGATCCGGTCGAGGTGCCGGTGAATTTTCTGGATCCGAGGCCCGGCACACCCCTGGCTTCGATGCCGCTAATGAAGCCCAAAGACGCCGTGCGATCCATCGCTATGTTTCGTCTGATCATGCCGGAAGTGCTGCTCAAGTACGCAGGCGGGCGCGAAGTCGTATTGCGTGAGCTTCAAGCCTACGGACTGATCGCCGGAATCAACGGAATGATCGTTGGCAACTACCTGACCACTCTAGGCCGACCTCCCGAAGAAGACATTCGTCTCTTAGAAGATCTTGGCAGGCCAGCGGTAGATCAAAAGACTCTTTCAGACAGGATAAAAACTCAAAAGCGGATCAGAGTCGGCCAAGGCGGTCCCGGGCCCATCGTCGAAGAACCGACAACTTCGGAGGGAGTGATACTGGCGGCGCCTGGATGCCCAATCCGTTATATACCACCGGGCGCGCGGGCGTCGGCACAGCGGAGGAATAGCTGATTCAGGACCGGAAGTGAGTCCCGACGACCGCACACAGTCTCTGCGGGCAGCCGACAAGCGCTATCTCTGGCACCCCTTCACCCAGATGAGGGAGTGGCTGGACGACGAACCATTGATTATCGAATCGGCCGAAGGATGCCGTCTCTTCGACACCGATGGTAACGCTTACCTCGATGGCGTCGCTTCCTTGTGGTGCAACGTACACGGGCATCGACACCCCAGGCTCGATGCTGCACTTACGCAACAGGTTTCTAAAGTGTCGCATTCGACTTTGCTCGGCTTGTCCAATCCCCCTGCCATAGAACTGGCGGAGCGCCTCATAAGCATCGTTCCTGACGGGCTCAGCCGGGTCTTTTACTCGGAAAACGGGGCATCGGCTGTCGAGGCAGCTCTGAAGATTGCGTATCAATACTGGCGTAACCTCGGAGAAGACAAAAAGACCCGTTTCGTGGCCCTGGATCTCGCTTACCACGGCGATACCTTGGGCGCAGTGAGCGTGGGGGGAATCGACATCTATCATGCTGCCTATCGCCCCCTTCTCTTCGATGTTCTGCGAGCACCCACTCCGTACGTCTACCGGTCGTCGCTGGTAAGGGGTGATCCGGAAGGATGCAGAGACGCTTGCCTGGCGAGACTAGAGGCCATTCTGGAGGCCCACTACGATGAAGTAGCAGCGGTCATCGTCGAGCCGTTGGTACAGGGCGCCGCCGGCATCATCGTGCACCCGGATGGCTATCTCTCGGGCGTAAGAGATCTCTGCGATCGCTACGGAACGCTTCTCATCTGCGACGAAGTCGCCACCGGCTTCGGCAAGACCGCCAGGATGTTCGCTTGCCAGCACGAGTCGGTAATGCCCGATCTGTTGGTGCTCGGCAAAGGCATAACCGGAGGTTATCTCCCGCTCTCGGCGACTTTGACCACCGAGGAAGTCTTCGAGGCCTTCCTCGGTCCTTACGAAGAAATGAAGACTTTTTTCCACGGACACACGTATTCGGGAAATCCGTTGGCTTGCGCCGTAGCCCTGGCGAATCTGGATGTTTTCGAAGAGGAAAAGACACTAGAGGCTTTGCCCGACAAAGCCCGGGTTCTGGCGAGCTCGCTCGCCAAATTCGAGGATCATCCCAACGTCGGAGACATAAGGCAGAAAGGCCTTATGGCAGGAGTCGAATTGGTTCGAGACAAGCTCAGCCAGGCGCCGTTCGACGTCTCGGAGCGTGTGGCCTGGAGGGTCAGTAAAAACGCTCGCAACCACGGTGTCATAGTGAGGCCTCTGGGAGACGTTCTGGTCTTCATGCCTCCACTGGCAATCTCTAAAGAAGAGATTCAAGAACTTGTCGGCGCGGTGTACGAATCTTTGTGTGAAATCCTTCCTCCATGACCGGACAGGACGAGGCCCGCTTCATTCAAAAGCAGGGAGGCGCCTCGGCGACGGCCTGGATCGAGTCGGAGATGGAAAGATTGCGCCGGGCTTCCCTGGAGCGATCTCCCTATTTAGTCGAGGCGATAGACGGCGGCGAGATCGTAATGGGCGGCCAGAACTTGCTTCTTGCGGCTTCGAACAACTACCTGGGATTGGCGTATGACGAGCGCGTCATGCAGGCGGCCGCAGAAGCAGCTCTTAGATGGGGAGCGGGATCGGGCGCCTCTCCGCTGGTCTCGGGATACTCGAAACTTCAAAGAGAGCTGGAGGCCGGGCTCGCGGCTTTCAAAGGGTACGAGGATTGTGTGGTCTTCTCCTCGGGATATCTGGCTAACGTCGGGACCATAACATCGCTCGTCGGCAAAGGCGACGCGGTCTTTTCCGACGAGCTCAATCACGCATCGATCATCGACGGTTGCAGATTGTCGGGCGCTGAGATCAGAAAATTCCGCCACAGCGACATCGAGCATCTGGAGTCGTTGGCTCGATCTGGTGGCTACAGGAGGGGACTTGTCGTAACGGACGGCATCTTCTCGATGGACGGTGACTCCGCCGATCTCTGCGGAATAGCGGAGGTCGCCGCGAAATACGGATTGATGACGATGGTGGACGAGGCTCACGCAACCGGCGTGGTAGGCCCTGAGGGCAGAGGAACCGTCGCCGCCGCCGGACTCGAAGGAGCAATCGACGTGGTCATGGGTACGCTGTCGAAGGCGTTGGGGTCGGCAGGGGGCTTCGTGTGCGCTCGCTCGGATGTGGTCGGCTGGATCAGGAATCGCGCAAGATCGTTCATCTTCGACACGGCGCCTGCGCCGGCTACCCTCGCAGCGGCATCGAAAGCCCTGGAGATAGCAATTTTGGAGGAGTGGAGAAGGGAACGCATTGCCTCTCTCAGGAGCCAGATAGTAAAGGCCCTGGAGCGAATTGGCGTTGCGCTGCCTCGATTGGAAGCGGCGATCGTTCCGTTGGTGATCGGCGATGCGAGTGCTGCACTGGAAGCGGCGAAAGCGCTCAGAGAGCTCGGGGTGTTCGCGCCCGCGATTAGACCGCCTTCGGTGCCCGAGGGCACCTCGCGTATTCGAGTCACCCTGATGGCAACTTTCGACGATTCCCAGCGCGATCGAATCGTCCGGGCTTTAGCGGAGGTGGCGAGAAGGTTCATCTGCCGGAGCGCCACCGTCGGGGCTACGGACCGGTGACCGCAGCGGGCGTCACACTCAACGCCGGCAAAGCGATTTCGGAGTCGGCGGTGTTCGTCACCGGTACCGATACCGGGGTGGGAAAGACCGTCGTCTCCGCTACCCTCGCCGTCGCTGCTGCCGCCAGGGGACTGGAGTCCGGATACCTGAAGCCGATCCAAACCGGGATAGCTTCCCGGAGAGATGCAAGTCCTCAGGCCCACCCGATTAGGGGAATCGAGGATCTCTACAGCCAGAGGCCGGATGCAGACTTCGTAGCTTCTGTGGCTTCGTCCCGGGGGCTTTACGTCGAAACTAAAACAACGTACAGCTTGCCGTTGCCGGCAGCGCCATTGGTAGCAGCCCGGGAGGCCGGAGAGAGTATCGAACTTGGGCGAATCGAAGCAGATTTCGAAGAGCTTCAAGAGCGCTGCGATTTCATCGTTGTCGAGGGGGCGGGCGGAATTTTAGTCCCGATTTCCGAGAATTTCTTCATGGCGGATCTTGCCGCCCTGCTCGGTCTTAGCTGTGTCATCGTCTGCAAGCCGTCTCTGGGTACCCTCAATCACACGCTCCTCACCCAGGAAGCGGCCGATAGAAGAGGCCTTGCAGTGGTCGGACTCGCAATCGCCGGATTGCCGGCAGATCCGAATCCGATCGAAGAAAGCAACATCGAGCTTCTCCAAAAACTGACCGGCTTGGAGTTGATACTCGTCATTCCAAAGGATCCGAACTTGGACGTATCCGCTGCTGCCCCTGGATCTCTGGGCGATTTGGCCGTCCAAGTTCCAAGAGGATTTGCGTCGCCCAAGAATCGATGACCGAATGGCAGTAGAGTAATTCTGTCCGGGCAATAAATCGGCGCCTCGACCGGTAAGTGGGGCGAGCTTTTCGCAGGAGGTTTTGTTGTCGTGGCAGACGAAATAAGAGAGGTCGAATACAGATACGTCATAGTCGAAGACCGCCCCGGAGAGGGGATTCGAGTGCTTCGAGCCCTCAAGGAGTCGGGAGTCAATCTGCTGGCGCTTCTGGGATTTCCCATAGGCGAAGGCCGGTCGCAAATCGATCTGGTGCCGGAAGACCCATCGGCGCTCGTATCGGCGGCAGAGAATGCCGGGCTGCAGTTGAGCGCGCCGAAGAAAGCGATTCTCGTTCAGGGAGACGACAGAGTCGGTGCGGCCGACGAACACCTTGCCAAACTGGCGGCGGAAGGTATCAACGTAACTGCTTTAGCGGCCACAGCGGCAGGCGCCGGTCGCTATGGAATGATCATCTGGGTAAAGCCGAACGATCACGACCGGGCTTTGCAGGTTCTCGGCTGACCGCTCACCGTCGGGTCGACCGAGGCTTCTTTGCCGGCTCGATTGGCGTCTGTTGTTCGCTTTTCTGTAGTATTTGGACTAACTTAACTGAATCGACACGCGAAGCGGTCGGCTCGAGCCATGGGCGGCCGACCCAGAAGTAGGCTGCTGAACGTGGCAGGTCGGGTAACTCGAAGCGGTGACAGAAAGGATCTCTCATGCGTAGGACCTTATCGACGGTGATCGCAGCAGGAGCACTGGTGCTGCTGGTGGGCTGCGGAGGTCAGAAGCCGCAAGCCCAGTCGACGAGCCAGGGCGGTGGAGGCGGCCAGAGCTCGATATCGATCGAGGCGACCGAGTTCGCTTTCACTCCGAACAAGATCACCACGACTGCCGGAACCAGGACCTTCGAAGTGAGGAACAAAGGTACGATCGAGCACGACCTCACGATCGATGCAGTGAATCTGAAGATAACAGTGGGACCCGGGTCTTCCGGAACCGGATCTGCCGATCTGAAGCCGGGAACCTATGAGTTTTACTGCAGTATTCCCGGACACAAAGAAGCGGGAATGACAGGAACGCTCACGGTGAGCTGAATCGACCCGAGTATAGGAGGCGCAATGCGAGTCCTGAGAGGATCACGATCTTTGCTGGGGCTTACGATTGCAGCCGCGTTGGTCCTGGTCGCTTGCGCGCAAAAATCGGCTACAGAGGCGGTGTCCCCTAGCCCGCAGGCTAGCCCTCAAGCCACTATCGATCCCAACGCCAAACCGCCGGAGGGATGGAAGCCCTTCGATCCGACTTTGAAGCCGGCCGCCGGCGGGAAAGAGCACATCGTCACCATAGAGGCGACCGAGGAGGTGATGGAAGTCGCTCCCGGGGTAAAACAGGAGATGTGGGTCTTCAACCACCAGTACCCGGGCCCGATTCTGAGAGGGAAAGTCGGCGATATTTTCACGATCACCCTTGTCAACAAAGGCAAATTGGGCCATTCGATCGACTTCCACGCCTCGAAGGTGGCCTGGGACGACGAGATGAGGACGATACAGCCCGGTGAAGAGCTGGTCTACCAGTTCGAGGCGAAACATGCGGGGATATTCATGTATCACTGCGGTACCGCCCCGGCCCTTCATCACATCGGCAACGGAATGTTCGGCGCCATTGTCATCGATCCACCGGGGTTGCCACCGGTAGACAAAGAGTTCGTCTTCGTGCAGTCAGAGCTTTATCTCGGCCCTCAGGGTGCGCCGGGAAGCTACACGAAGATGCGTGAGTTCCAATTCGACACCGTCGTGTTCAACGGGTACTACAAGCAGTATTTCTTCTCGCCGATCAGGGTGGAACCGGGCGAGCGTATCAGGGTCTGGGTGGAAAATGCCGGGCCGTCGGAGAACTCCTCTTTCCACATCGTTGGAACGATCTTCGATACGGTCTTCAAGGAGGGCGCCTACGTTCTTCAGCCCGGGGCTTCGAAGGGCGGGGCTCAGGCTCTAGATCTACAACCCTCACAAGGTGGATTCGTCGAGTTCACCTTCGATGAGCCCGGACAGTATTTGATCGTTACGCACAAGTTCTCGAACGTCGACAAAGGAGCGGTCGGAATCTTTCAGGCCGGGGAACCCGGCGCGCCGCGAAAGGAAGCACCCGTAACCAAGGGCGGGCAGCCTGTGGCATCCCCATCGACGACAGGGGGAGGAGGCCACTGACCTCTCCAGATGCGGGGGGTCACCGGCCTTATAGCGCAAGCCGAGCGGCTTACCGACCTGAAATAGAAGGCAGCATGGCCGACATAATCGAGGGATCGAGTCTCTCTGTCGCGATTGCCTCGGCGCGCCTCTTGACGAGGTCGTGAGTCCAGGGGTGGGTGAAGATGTAGAACTTGCCCTCTCTCAAGGCTTCTACGACTTTCGAAGCCACCTCGGCCGGGTCCATCCCTGAAGCGATAAGTTGCTTTCCCGCCTCGGATGCTACGGTGTC
>VAPR01000085.1_pt1 | contig 61243 bp, 60 predicted proteins | sample 3380701 | NCBI WGS metagenome assembly VAPR01 (sample SAMN11536904, study PRJNA540576) | hot springs metagenome | isolation source: hot spring wet sediment | place: Spain: Lobios | collected 2014-01
AGAACAAGGAGGAGTTGAGGAAGAAATTCATAGAGGAGTATAAGGCAAAGTTCGCAAACCCATACATTGCTGCTGAACATGGTTACATAGATGCTGTTATAGATCCTATAGAGACTAGACCTATGCTCATAAAAGCACTAGAGAGTTTAAGCAACAAGAGGGAAGGGAGGCCATTTAAGAAGCATGGTAACATAAACCTATAGGTAGGGGTATGAGCATAAGGAAGGTTCTGATAGCAAACAGGGGAGAGATCGCGGTAAGGGTCATAAGAGCATGTAGAGAGTTAGAGATAAGCACGGTAGCAGTATACTCTGATGATGATGTAAATGCATTACATGTTAAACTTGCAGATGAAGCATATCATATAGGAGCATCGCCACCAAGGGAGAGTTACCTAAACATAGAGAGGATAGTTGAGACAGCAAGGAAGGCTGGTGCAGATGCTATACATCCTGGCTATGGGTTTCTATCTGAGAATGCAAACTTTGTAGATGCATGTGAGAAGGCTGGGATAGTGTTCATTGGGCCTAGGAGCAGTACTATGCGCTTCTCAGGGGATAAGATGGCCATAAAGCAGTTGGCAAAGAGACTTGGGATACCAGTAGTTCCAGCAAGCGATGGTATACTTGAGGATGCTGACAAGGCAGCAGAGTTTGCTAGAGAGTTTGGCTACCCTGTACTTCTCAAATCTGCATTTGGTGGAGGAGGTAGGGGTATAAGGCTTGTTACAAATGAGGAGCAGTTGAGGCAGGAGTTCGAACTATCGACCATGGAGGCCAAGACAGCATATGGGAGAGCAGCCATGTTCGTTGAGAAGTACTTCCCAAGGATAAGGCATATAGAGTTTCAGTTGATTAGAGATATGCATGGCAATGGTATCTATCTATTTGAGAGGGAATGCTCTATACAGAGGAGGTACCAGAAGTTAGTTGAACTTGCTCCCTCTCCAGTTATAGATGAGGAGACTAGGCATAGGATAGGAGGCATGGTTGTGAAGCTTGCTGATGCTCTAGACTACATAAATGCTGGTACTGTAGAGTTCATAAGGGATGAGAGTACTGGCAATCTATACCTGATAGAGATAAACTCCAGGCTTCAGGTTGAGCATCCTGTTACTGAGATGATAACTGGCAAGGATCTGGTCAAGTTGCAGATACTTGTAGCATCTGGCAAGGAGTTACCATTCAAGCAGCAGGATCTTAGGATAAATGGTTCTGCAATAGAGTGCAGGATAAATGCTGAGGATCCATTGAATGAATTTGCACCATCATATGGTAAGGTTGGGAGTGTTAGCATACCATATGGCCCAGGGATAAGGGTTGATACCTATCTTTACCCTGGATGCAACGTCTCTGGTTACTACGACTCTCTAGTAGCAAAGGTGATAGCATGGGGTAGTACATTCGATGAGGCAAGGAGGAGGATGCGTAATGCTCTAGATGAGTTCTACATCGAGGGTATAAATACTACTATACCATTGCACAGGTTTATAATGGATGAGCCAGCATTCTCTAGGGGAGAGATATCAACAGATTACCTAGATAGATTCAACATAATAGAGAGGATGCAGGAGAGTATCAAGGCTCGTATGCAGAGCAGGATAGATGCTATAGCAGCAGCAACGCTGATATTTACACAGATGAGCAGGTACCTTGCTAGTAATGGCAATGGTATGAGAGGCAATGTTAGCAATAATAAGCAGAGTACTAAGGAGAGAGCCAAAGTATCTGCATGGAAGAGGGCGGGGATGCTAATGCTTGCAAGAGGGAGCATGTATGAGGTTTAGGATAGAGGATATTGCACATGATGTCAATGCAGAGGTTAAGGATGCCAGCAGACAAGGTATCCTTGCAACGATAAATGGGAGAGAGTGTAGGATAGATCTGATAAGTATAAACAAGGATAGAGTTGAGTTTCTCCTCAACGGTAGATATCATACTGTAAGGTATACTGATAGCAGTAGCAGCAAGGAGTTAAAGATGGTTCTTGATGATATGAATGAGGTTAGTGTAAATCTTGTACCAGATGCAAGGTTAACAAAGGATGCTGGTGGAGCAGGGGATAGGAGCAAGTACCTCACAAGCTCTGTACCAGGCAAGATAATATCCATATTAGCAAAGAAGGATATGCCTGTTAAGAAGGGCGATGTAATAATGGTAGTTGAGTCTATGAAGATGCAGGTAAAGATAAAGGCACACAAGGATGGTGTTGTGAAGGAACTCAAGGTTAAAGAGGGTGCAAACATAGCAAGGAATGATATCATTGCTATAATAGAATAAAAATAATTGCTATATTACTACACGATGACTACAGCCTATACTTTACTTTCACTTACTTGCTAGCTACTTACTCTTATGCTCATCTATGGGATGCTCTTGATTACCCTCTCTACCTCCTCATAATCTGGCTCCACAAGGGGATTATCTGAGACCCATCTGTACCTTACTATGCCATCTCTATCAAGCACAAAGACTGAACGCTTGGCTGCTCTATAACCTTTAACGTGGAGGAGATCCTCCATAACTATCCCATACCTGCTTATAACCTCCCTACTGTAATCACTAAGCAATGGGAAGTTAAGGTTATGCACCTCTTTGAACTGCTTGTTTGCAAATGGACCATCAATACTTATTCCTATAACCTCAGCCCCTGCCTTGCTCAACTCATCAAAGTGGTCTCTAAATGTGCACATCTCTCTGGTGCATACTGGTGAGAGTGCAGCAGGGAAGAATGCTAGCACTACCTTCTTGCCCCTAAACTCAGCAAGACTCCTCATCTTCAGTTCTGTATCTGGCAGTGTGAAGTCTGGGGCCTTTTCTCCAACCTCTGGTACCCTGTATGCCTGCTTGCTACTTGCCATACACCTTCTAGATTACAAAAACTATTAAACATTATCCATCTAGATATGCAAGTCAATATTAATATTCATACGCTTTATAACCTACTGTAATATAATGGCTGTAAGGTAAGGACAATCTAGATGATGCAAACTTGCATATGTTACTTTAGCATGACTTACTAGTTATATATGCTTGTAGACAGTATTATCTGTGATATCAGAACATACATCGATACATGAATTAGGATGAGCGATATAGGTATAACATCCCAACAAAATAACAACCAGATAAAATACCTATAGAATCAATAAAACCAAAAGACTCATCTCTTCCATCATGCTATTGCATGTATCATGATCTATACTTGCTATATGGCGAGACCCTCCTCAACTCCCTAACCACATCTGCCATTACATTTAGGGTATAATCAACATCCTGCTCATCGTTCTGTATCCCTAGAGTCAACCTCAAGGAGCCGTTTATCTCCTCCCTGCTTAGACCCATTGCTCTAAGCACATTGGACTCCTTCTGCTTGAGTGTTGAGCATGCTGAGCCTGTCGATGCTGCTATGCCATGCTCATCCAACTTGATGATAAGATCTTCACCACTTATACCAAGGAATGATATGTGCGCATTGTTTGCAAGCCTCATCTCAGCATGCCCGTTTAGCCTTGTATATGGTATCTCAAGTATGCCCTTGATGAGCCTATCCCTAAGTTGCCTTACATGCCCTTCATAAAGTGAAATGAACCTTGGTATTAGTTCTGCTACCTTGCCCAATCCAACTATCGCTGGTACATTCTGGGTACCAGACCTCAAGCCGTATTCATGCCCACCACCATGGAGTATGGGTTCAAGCCTCACACCATCGCTAATGCATAACGCTCCAACACCCTTTGGTCCATATACCTTGTGTGCTGATATAGTTAGCATATCTACTGCTAATTCTCTAGCATCAACCTTAACCTTGCCTATAGCCTGTGCAGCATCACTATGCACAAACGCACCATGCCTATGTGCTACATCTGTAATCTCCTTAAGCCTCTGTATTGTACCAACCTCATTGTTTGCAAGCATAACGCTAACAAGTGCACTCTTGTACTTGTATGAGGATAAGGTATGCTCAAGGCTCTCAGGTCTGACTATACCATCCCTATCCGCTGGCAGGTAGCTTACATTTAACCCTTCCTTCTCCAATGCTCTACATGGCTCTAGCACTGACTCATGCTCTATGCTGCTTACAACTACCAACAGATCATCCCTACCAAATCCATCCCTAAGCATCCTATATGCAAAGCCCTTGATTGCAAGATTGTTAGCCTCAGTTGCCCCAGATGTGAAGATTATGCTACCATGGATGTTTAGAGCATTACATATCCTCTCTCTAGCCTTATCTAGCGCTGCCTTTGCATCCCTCCCTATGCTATGCAGAGATGAAGGGTTACCATACCTTGCACTCATGTATGGGAGCATCTCCTCCAACACCTCGTCCAACACTGGTGTTGTTGCAGCATTATCAAGGTAGACTGTTCTCTTACTCATGATCTCTCACCCCATCTCTCCTATCCTCTCTTCTCTATCCTCCATCTCCTCTCTTCTCCTATTTTCTCTTTTCACCCCACCTTCTCATATCTGAATATATGCATAACAATCACCTACTCTCTACCATATTCAGGCTACCGCTCCTGTAACCTTTAGCATCTATAGCAACGTATCTGAAGCCAAGTGCCTTAAGCCTCTCATCAAGTATATCCAGTCTGTTGGGATCAAAGAGTTTGGCACGCTCATCCCTTCCAACCTCTATCCTTGCTATATTACCTTCATGCAATCTTACCCTTACCTGCCTTACACTGAATAACTCCCTAACTACCCTCTCAGCCTCCTCAACCATCCTAAGCCTCTCACTTGTAACATATATGCCAGTAGCAATCCTTGATGCTAAACATGAATTGGAAGGCTTGTCATGAACTGATAACCCTGCTTCCCTTGCTATTGCTCTAACCTCATCCTTACCTATACCCAACTCTGCCAGTGGGCTCCTTATGCCATGCTCCCTCATTGCTCTTATTCCAGGCCTGTAATCCTTCAGATCATCTGCATTTGTACCATCAACTACCAGCACTGCCCCATACCTCTTTGCAACTGCTATTAGATGCCTTGCAAGTTCATCCCTGCAGTGATAGCATCTCATCCCATCATTTGCAACGAATGCTGGATTGCTCAACTCATCATACTCTATAACCTCATGCCTTATACCTATCTCCCTTGCAACATTCTTTGCTTCTTCAAATTCATCCCTTGCAAGAGTTCTGTAATCTGCTGTTACTGCTAATGCACCATCATTTAGAGCATGATATGCAGCATATGCAACAACTGCGCTATCAACCCCGCCAGAGAATGCTACTATAACTCTAACCCTATCTCCAATCGAGTCATTGTAATTGTAAACGTTGTCTGCTGCCTTATTGGCATTGGTATTAGTATTGGTATTGAACCAAGAGATGAGTTCATTCAATCTACTCATGCATCTAACTCACCCATTACTCATCTATATTGTTAATTACTACTACTATCTTCAACATCAACAAGCATAGATGATATGCTCTTGTATGCCATCATATACGCTACCCTGTATGGTATACCAAGCATATCTGCCATGGATGCCACATCATCATACTCTGCCTTAACATGGATTATCCTTCCATTGCTATCCCTTACTACCTTTGCCCTGATCTTGAACTCCCTATCCTTTATCCTTACTGGCACATCAAGCACATCTCTACCAGCAAGTATGTACCTATCGTACTCTTGAACCCTAATGCCTAGAGTACCAGACTCCCTGAACATTATGCTTAGAAGGTTGCTCATAACATCCCTATCGCATAGCACTCTAAGTATGTATGATGGTCTACCCTTCTTCCCTATTACCTGTATAACAGATGCATCCCTTGCACCATTGCTCATAAGCCTATCAACCACACCTGCTATCAGTTCTCCCTCAACATCATCCAAGTTTGTTTCAAGCATGATTATAGTGTCTCTTGCATAACTCTCAGAGGCCTTGCCAAGCACAACCTTAAGCACGTTAGGTATGGATGTAAACTCCTGCATACCAGCACCGTAACCAACGTTTACACACTCAAATGCTGGATAGAAGTCTAGGGAGCATCTAGCAAGGTTTACAAGCATCGCTGCTCCTGTAGGGGTGGTTAGTTCATGTTCAACCGGTCCTCCTAAGAGTATGAACCTTTTCCCCTTGAATATCTCTAGTATGGCACTTGCTGGGTTGCTTACCATACCATGTGAGAAACTTACGTAACCACCTCCCACTGCAACCTTTGTAGCATATATCTCAACACTATCATTGAAGAGGTTGAGTTCCTGCAATACAAGTGCTGTACCAACTATATCAACTATAGTATCTGCACTAGATACCTCGTGTAGATGCACAGTAGATATATCCTCCATGTGTATAGTTGCTTCAGCCTTCACTATCTCCTCCATGCTCTTAAGAGCAAAATCCTTAGCCTTCTCGCTTAGAGAGAGATGCTTGCAGCATCTAGCAACTGCATCGTAAACCTCAACCCCTCTACGCTCCTCTTCCACCTGCTCATAAGAGATGCTTAACTGCAATGCTCTAAAGCCAGATCTACTAACCTGTTTAAATTCGAGATCCTTTATCCTTAACCAACCAACAGCATCCTGGCATGAGTATAGGCAATCTATAACCTTCCTCCTTGACTCTTGCGTAGCAAGATCCGCTAGGGATGATAGTAGCATATCACCAGATATCCCTGCAGTCTGACAGTCTATAACCACTCTATTATACATCTTCTCCTCTACTTTCTATGCAAATATATATAAATGATCTTGGAGGATGATGCACGATGATAACCATAGTAGGCTCTGGCAAGGTTGGTAGTTCGATAGCGCTTCAAGCAGGTATGAGGGAGGTTGATGATAGCATACTCCTGCTGGATATAATCAAGGGTCTTCCTCAAGGCGAGGCTATGGATATAAACCATACACTTGCAGAGCAGGGCAAGGATACTATCCTAAGAGGATCCAACGAGTATGCTGATATGCAAGGCTCTGATATAGTTGTTATAGTCGCTGGGGTTGGAAGGAAGCCAGGGATGACAAGGATGGATCTGCTTAATACAAATGCTGGGATAGTAAGGGATGTTGCAAGGAAGGTTGCAGAGTATGCAAGGGACTCCATAGTAATAACAGTAACCAACCCTCTAGACCCTATGACCTACATAACATGGAAGGTAACAAACTTCAAGCCAAGCAGGGTCATGGGTATGGGTAACCTGCTAGATCTCTCAAGGTTCAAGTCTTTCATTGCTGATGAGTTGAAGGTCTCAAGGCACTCTATACAGGCTCTAGTGATAGGGGAGCATGGAGAGAATATGCTCCCATTGGTTAGGTACTCTTCAATAGCGGGCATACCCCTTATGCATCTCATAAGCGCTGAGAAGGCAAAGGAGATTGTTGAGAAGACAAGAAAGGTTGCTGCAGAGGTTATAGCATTGAAGGGAGCAACCATATATGCTCCAGCAAATGCAGTTGCTGAGATGCTTGATGCAATAGCAAGGGATAGGAGGGCTATCATGCCTGTATGTGCATATCCTGATGGCAAGTATGGCATTAAAGATATCTGCATTGGTGTACCAGCAATGATAGGAGGAGAGGGTATAGAGGAGATAGTAGAGATTGAGCTTAATGATGAGGAGAGAGCAATATTCGATAACGGTGTAAAGGCTGTAAGAGAGGCTGTAAGATCTGTAGAGATATAAGTGTTCTACCATCAACATATCAACTATATACATCTTTCATCTAGCAAGAATCAGATAGATCTGCCATACTTTCACATTATTATTTATACTTATTGTATATTGTTACAAGCAAAGGTTAAAAACTAGTCAACCCACTCTATAGGTATGGATCATGGTAATGATAACTCTATAAATGTAGTAGTGATGGTTAAACTTGAGCCAGATCTATCAGAAGGGAATGTGAGTTACAATCCAGATGGTACATTAAACAGATCACAGACAAAGAACATCCTTGGGCCTCATAGTGCAATAGCATGCAGGGCAGCAATGTATGCTAAGGTATGCTATGATGCATGGGTTGCTGTATGCTCAATGGGTCCTCCTACTGCAGAGATAGCGCTCAAGGATGCAATGGCCATATGCTGTGCTGATGAACTCCACCTCTACAGCGATAGGATATTCGCTGGTGCTGATACACTTGCAACAGCAGAGACCATAAAGCATGGTATAATGAGGATGGGGAGGAGGATAGATCTTGTATTAAGTGGGCATAGGGCAGTTGATGGTGAGACTGGGCAGACTGGTCCTCAGACTGCATGGAAGCTTGGGTTCAACTTCATAGGCAATGTCATAGGCTACAGCATAGATGTGGAGAGGAGGATGGTAAGGGCGAGGAGGAAGATCTATCTACCTAGCCTATATACAGTGCTGGAGGATGTAGAATGCCCATTACCAGCACTCATTGCTTTAGATCCAAGTTACAAGGATGAGTATAGAAAGGTATCTGAGAGGCTAAGGTATGCTAGATTTGAGAAGGAGGCTAGAAGGAGGGTTATGGATTACAAGAGTTACCTTAGGATATGGAGTGCAAAGGACCTTGGTGTTGATGTAAAGTATGTAGGGCTTGCTGGCTCTCCTACTATAGTATACAAGGTAGAGAAGATACCAAAGGTAAAGGCAAGTAGGAGGGCAAGGGTTGTTGATCCAAGCAATGTCGATGAGTTGAGGGAGGTTGGTAACCTCATCCTAAACATAACATGGGGTGAGAGGTAGTAGAGGAAGGAGATGGATGAATGAATGAATGGAGTAAGGATGGAGTAAGGATGGAGGAGAGAGGGAGGGGTTAGTCATGAGGTATCAGCATATGTTTGTGCTATTCGAGCATGATGATGGCAATGTACTCAACGTTAGTTATGAGATGCTTGGTGAAGCAAGGAGGCTCATGGATGGCTTCAATAGGAGGTATGCTCTGAATGAGAAGGTTATAGCAATACTCCTAGGGCATAACGTAAGGGAACTTGCATATAGAGCAATAGATGCTGGTGCAGATGCAGTTATACTTGCAGATCATGAGGAGTTAAGGTATCCAAGGGTTAACCTGTACACAAAGGTTATATGCTCAATAGTAAGGGATAGGATGCTTGTAAAGCAGGCAGAACCAAGCACAAGTGATGAGTATGTTAAGCCAAGGTACATGCTCTTTGGTGCTGATAGCATAGGCAGGCATATATCAGCAACAGTGCTAGCAGAGTTGGAGTCTGGGCTTGCATCTGATGTAAACAAACTTGTGATAGATGATGTTATGATAACACATCAGTACAAGACCAATGGCAAGCCTGAACTCTATAGACAAGTGCTCTTCATGTACAGACCAGACTTCTCTGGCTTCCTCTGGACCCAGATACTCTGCCTTGACAATAAGAACCCAACAATAGCAAGGGAGTACTCCCCTCAAGCATGCAGTGTAATACCTGGGGTTTTTGAACCACTACAGCAGCATGATGGTGATGCAAGGAAGAGGGTTGAGGAAGGATATGCTAGGATTGTAGAGTATAAGCCAGAGTTCAGCAACGATGATCTAAAGTATAGGATAGTGAGTAGGCAGATAGTAAGGGATGAGATAGGGTTAGAGGATAGCAGGGTTGTTGTTGCATTTGGTAGAGGCATAAAGGATGATCCAGAAGGCAATATAAGAATGATAGAAGAGTTTGCTAACCTTCTAGGTGCAAAGGTTGCAATATCTCTTCCATTATCGAAGCAACCATTCAATGTTAGCAGTACTTTGAAGGAGAAGTACTTCATACCTGCTAGAGTTGTTGGGAGCAGTGGCAAGAAGGTTGCTCCTAAACTCTACATAGCAATAGGGATAAGTGGTGCAATGCACCATCTAGCTGGTATGAAGGAGAGTGATACAGTCATTGCTATAAACCCTGATCCAGATGCCCCAATAAAGGATGAGAGCGATATATTCATACAGGGAAGGTTGGAGGATGTACTTCCCATCCTTATAGAGAGCATAAGGGGTTCAGAGAGAGAAGTAAGAGGATAGAGGTAGGAGGCATATGGATAGGTTTGATGCTGTTATAGTTGGAGGGGGTTCTGCAGGATTAGCAGCGCTGATGGAGTTGTCTAAACTTGGCATACAGGCTGTACTGCTGGAGTCTGGCAAACCTGTAGGCTCTAAGAACGTTACTGGAGGCATACTCTACAGCAAGAATTACCCAGATGGCAAGGTTTACAATGTTGAGGATATATACCCTGGGTTCCAGGATGAGGCGCCTGTTGAGAGGAGGATCACACGATACTATCTAAACGCATTGGCTGAGAGCAAGGTGTATACAATAGACCTTACAGAGGCACACAACTACAGAACAAACTTTGCATACTCTGTGCTGATGGCTAGGCTGAATAGATGGTTTGCAGAGAGGGCAGAGGAAGAGGCAGCAAAGGTAGGTGGGGGTATAATAGATGGTGTTCATGTTAGGGATATAGTATGGGATAGGGAAGGTGGTGATGGGAGAAGCATTGTTGTAACCGATGAACTTGAGGAGTTTGGTGCAAGGGCAATAATAGCAGCAGATGGTGTTAACTCAGAGGTAGCCTTGATCTCTAACGCTAGAGAAAAGTTCAAGCCTGAGGCATTGTATCAGGGAGTGAAGTGCATAGTTAGATTGCCAGAGGATATAATAGATGAGAGGTTCAATTTGAGCAATGATGAGGGAGTAGCACATCTATTCGCTGGGGATATATCAAGGGGGCATAATGGTGGAGGCTTCCTTTACACAAACAGGGATACACTCTCAGTAGGACTTGTATACCATCTTGACTCCTTGCTGAAGAGCCCTATAGAGCCTTACAACCTGATCAACGAGTTCCTAACCATCCCTGTTATAACCAACTATATAGTTGATGAGGTACCAGTGCCCAAAGAGATTGATAGAACACTCCCAAGAGAGGAGCAGTTGAGGATAAGGTTTGGTCTGAGTAGGTTACTCAAACAGTACGAGGAGTTAAGATATACGTACTACTCCAAGCATGCAAGGCTTAATGCTATAAGGCAAGGACTGTATAGTAGTGAAGAAGAGATCAAGTCAAGGTTGGATGATGTAAGGAAGAGACTTGAGCAGGAGTATGGAGTTGCATTCGTGAATGATTATGTTGAGTTGGAGTACTCATGCAAGTTGGTGCCAGATGGTAAGAGGGCCATGATGAATAAGCCATACAAGCATAACATACTCTTCGTAGGTGATGCTGCTGGCAAAGGTATATTCCTAGGCACAAGGATAGAGGGCATAAATATAGGCATAGATGATGCTGCAAGGGCTGCAAGGGCAGTAGCAAGGGCCAAAGAGATGAACAACTTCTCTGAAGATTACATGGGCAGGTACTATGCACAACTAGTTGAGGAGAGCCCCTATACGCATGATATAAGGAGGATAGACTTTGAGTATATGAAGATATTCGTTAGAGCATGCAGGAACATACCACTTGAGCCCTTTCCATTGTTCCTTAAACTTGCTTTCATGCTCATCCAGAAGACTGCAGTGCAGGAGTTGGCAGCAGCAATAGCAAGGATGCTTGATCAAGGCACACTGCTCAGGATAATAGAGAGTAATGATGCTTATGTTAGGATACCTATGGAGGTTGCTAAGAGGATAGGCTATGAGGTTAAACCCATAGCAAGGGTAAAGCCACTGAGCATAGATGAGAGGATAGCAAGGATGAAGATAAGGGAGGATGAGATAGCACACATAAAGATGAAGGATCCTACAAGTAAGTTCATAAAGGCCATGGTACACCTCTGCCCTACTAAGTGCTACATCATGGAGGTTGGTGAGGGGAGAGGGAGAGATGAGAGGGAGGCAGGGAGGACAAAGGTCCTAGTATCTAGCGTTATACTACAGCATGAAGGATGCATAGAATGTGGTACATGTTCATTTGAGACTGAATGGAGGCATACAAGAGGGGAGAAGGGTATAGTGTATGAGTATGGCTAATGTAGGATGAGCATTTTATCCTTGTAGTAACATCAATATGCCTGTACTCTATGCTAGACCTCATTAGACCATTACACACAGACAATAAAAATAAGAACTGATGATGATTATTTACTTACTTGCTTGCTCTTGTGCTTTGTATATTTGCTATGTGTATTCTCATCGTACCTTCTAGGCATTCTGATCATGACCTTGCCATCAACTAAACTATATTCACCTACTCTCATACCAGCAAGATAATAGTTACCTCTCCATATTGTATTAGGTTCTTTATCGCGATAAATAACAAAAACTTGCTCCCCTATATAGAATGCAGATGAGACATCTTCTGCTCTTACTATAATATCTCCTATTTGTTCATCTAGAATCCTGATAGAGATCCGATCATTTTTTATGTTGTTTTGTTAGATCTCTACATGACTGTAATATAACTAAACACTTTTGTCACTGTATGTACTTCATCTAGAGATAGATGATGTAGAATCTATGACTGTATAAACCACTATGAATTTAGATCTTTTTGTAAGATCGTCTACAGTAAATTGTGTATAATCAACTTTTAAATGAATAGATTAAACTTTAAATTGCTTCTAGAGTAAACAGGGTATATGAGTATAAGAGATATACTGAATGCTGTGAGGGATGGTAAGATTAGCGTAGATGATGCTGAAAGGATGCTCCAGCTACACAAGATAGAATATGTTGAGGATATTGCAAGGCTAGATGTTAGTAGAGAGTTGAGGAGAGGGGTACCAGAGATAGTCTATGCTGAGGGTAAAGAGTATGATGATATTATCAGGATAGCACTAGCAGCATTGAAGAGCAAGGATAAAGTGATCATAAGTAGGATAAGGCAAGAGTACTTTGATATACTTGTGGAGGAGTTGAGCAAACATGCAGAGGTGAAGGCAAGTAAGAGAGGTAGGATAGTTGTAGCAATAGCAACAACAACAGCAACGATGAAGGAAGGATCTATAAGCAATAATAGAGGCAACAATGATTATTATTACTATTATCGTTCAGGCACTGTAGGGATTATAACTGCAGGAACATCAGATATAGGTGTTGCTGAGGAGGCTAGGCTTGTAGCAGAGGCTATGGGATGTAAGGTCATTGCAGGTTACGATACTGGAGTTGCTGGACTACACAGGCTATTCCCTTTGCTGAAGGATATGCTTGCTAATGATGTTGATGCTATCGTTGTTGTTGCTGGCATGGAAGGGGCATTGCCATCAGTAGTAGCATCACTTGTTGATGTACCTGTAATAGGTGTACCAACATCTGTAGGGTATGGATTTGGTGCTGGTGGTGTTGCAGCACTAACATCTATGCTCCAGAGTTGCACCCTAGGGCTTGCAGTTGTGAATATAGATAATGGTGTTGGTGCTGGTGTACTTGCAGCAATGATAGCAAGGAGGGTTGGGAGGTATAGAGCAGGATTTATCAAGAAGGCTGATGAGAGTATTAGCATCGAGATGGATGGTGAGAAGGCTAAGGCTAGCGTATGACAGATCTTGATCTCAATAACGATAAGGTAGGATCATCGCCATGCCATCATCATCACCACCATCATCAACATCACCATCACTATCATCATCATTGTTACTATTGCTCATATCTGCTGGTGTAGCATCTGGTATTGCAAGTGCACTATACCTATACTTTAACAGGGAGCCACTGATGGTTCAGTTAACAATACATGCACTGATGCTCCCATCTGGCTATATTCTGCTCTATCTGTATAAAAGAGTTAGAAACTATAAGAGCATAGCAGTGTATCTGGTCAGTGCTCTACCCCTGCACCTCCTGATCCACATCCTACTCATTAGGGATATAACTATCACACCTTGAGTAACCCTGCCTCCAGCATCTGCTGTACAAGGTTTACTACCTGCCCCTCGAGTTCAATCCTAGGAAGCCTTAACTTCAGGCTGAACTCATCTATTATCTCATTTATACTCTTGCTACCATCACACATATTCCAGAACTCTAGCAGTGCATCATTTACCATGAATCCTTGCCCAAGATCATTAACAAGCACTAGAGAACCATCCTCCTGCCTTATGAACTGCCCATGCTTTAATGGCTTTGACCTCTCAAGGTCTATGGTAAACCTTAAACTCCTTGCCCCATATCCAGTAGGACTAGGGGGAGCAGTCTGCACTTGAGCAGATCTTGCACCAAAGACCTTCGCCCTTGCTTCAGGGCTCATCCTCTCAGGTGTCCATGGAGGGTCCCAGACTATCTCAACGCTTACATCCTTGATGCCTTCAACCTTGTTGAGTGCCCTCTTCACATCCCTAACCAGAGTATTATGCAATGGACATCCTGGAGTTGTCATTGTCATCCTTATCTTGATGTTATTCTCCTCATCTATATCAATACCATATATAAGGCCTAGATCAACAACGCTTAGAGGGATCTCTGGGTCCATACACTGCTTCAGTGCATCCAGCACTTGTTGTTCAGTAACCTTTGCCTTCACACCTTATCTATCATGTAGGGGATATTTATCTTATATTCAAACTATAATATGTACGGAAAGAACAGAAGGTTTAGGTATCGATTTAACCTGTTCATATACCATCGCATTATAATATGCAGTAGATATGATTAGAAGAATTGAAGGGAGGGAGGGGATGAATAGCAGAACACCATTATAGAAAGAGTATGAGCAGTCTAATCCGATCTTTCTTTTACCTCTCTTCTTACTATTACTCTTCCTTCTTTCTTCCTCTTCTACCTCTTCTACCCCTTCTCCTTCTACCAGCACCTTTACCAAGCAGTTTGTTAACACTCTTTTCAAGTCTTGTTACCTGCCTAGCTATAACCTTGAGTTGCTTCTGCATATCCTTTATGCTACTTCTATCCTTCTCTATACTCTTCAATGGTCTAAGCATGCCCTCTATAATCTCAAGTCTATCACCAAGCTTTGTTAATCTCCTAATAACTCTCTTTGGTAGTTGTACTGGCTTTACAGTTGCTACTGTTGGTTCTACCTCTGCTCCTTCTGTTACTACTGCTGCTCGATCTGTTGTTGGTACTTCTTCTGTTGTTACTGTTACCTTCCTTGGTCGCCCTCTCCTCCTCTTTACTACTGGCTGCTCTTGCTGTAGAGGCTGGGATTGCTGTAGTACATGTTCTTCTCCCTCTTCCATTCTTATCTCCTCTCTATCCTCATTCTCACCTTTGACTTCACCTTTCATTCTCTTCCACCTCCTTATCTGAAGATGTTACCATTTATTATCATGGACAGATACGTTATTGCTATTAAAATTCTTTACTATTATAGAAAGAGGGATAAAAGAATACATTGACTATAGGTTAGTAAGATAAGAAAAAGAATTGAAGATACTTATTATCTACTGGCTAGATATCAAGATATCCTATCTTACCTTTATACAGAGAGGATGTACATCAATCTCTTATCTTGCTAGCATTCCATGGGAGTCTTGTAGAACTGTTTTATTTGCTCAGGAGACCTACCTTATAGATGCTCCTCCGACAATTGCTACTATCATATCTATTTATGATTTGATAGATAGATAAATTATTATTATTAGCATTATCAAATCTTTATTCTTACCAGCCTACTAACATACAGATCCAATATACTGTGGTGCGGGATGCGGGATTCGAACCCGCGCCGTTGGCTTGGGAAGCCAACATCCTAACCACTAGACCAATCCCGCTAATCATTTACATGCTATCAATCAGATAGTTTATTTATTTTATTATCCTATCTCAAGCCAGCACTTGATGACTTCCTATATGGTCCTCTACTCCTAAACCTTGCCCTCTCCCTATCCTCCTCACGCTTGAGTAACTCATCCTCATCCCTCTCACTAGCATAGTTCATCTCATACAACTCATCCACCGCTCTAGCCATCATCATGCTAACATCATCACATGCTAGAATTAGTTCAACGCTCTTATCCTCAATCACTATAGTAAGATTGGTGCTATCTTGTCTACTCATAAACCTTCTCCCCTTCTTACTCTCTGCTACTGCTGCTACATCGTTAACGAACTCTATGGCCTCTATGAACGATCCTAGGATATACTGCTTTGATAGCCTACCATCAACATACTCCCATCCCTTGCTCTTCAACACCTCTATTGCCTTCGCTATATCCTCCATCACCATATTATGATGGTATTGCATTTATTAACTGAGCGAAGTCCCACATGTAGCTGTTAATAAAGCGATCAAAGGTTATATCTTAGAAGAACAAAAAGGATGTGAATGAAGAAAGTTCAACTAACATATAAGTTTAGGCTCTACCCAAAAGAGGAGCAAGAGGATAAGATGCTTGAGACTTTAGAGTTATGTAGGCAGATTTATAACCACTTCTTAGCCCAATGGAATAAGAATAGGGGATGGGGATGGAAGAGATAAAGATAAAGATAGAGCGAAGATCCCAAGTAGATTAGAGCTTCAATCTCAACTACCTAAACTGAAGAAAGAGAATCCTGAACTATGCAAAGTTCACTCAAAGGTTTTACAGATGGTTATTTACCAACTATACTCTAATCTTAAGGCTTTATCTAAACTAAAGAGGAATGGTAAGAAAGTATGAGGGAGGCTAAGGTTCAAAAGTAAGGGAAGGTTCAAGACCTTCTGCTATAATCAATCTGGTTTCAGACTTATAAAGACTGGGAAGAGGCTTGACTTGCTCCACTTATCAAAGATAGGCGATATTCCAATAAGGGTTCATAGACAAGTTGAAGAGAAGGTAAAACAGATAACAATCAAAAGGCATAGTTCAGGTAAATGGTTCGCATGCATAAGTGTAGAGGTAGAGGAGGAGATTAGCGTTAATAATGTTAATAACGTTATCCAACGGGAGAAGAGAGTAATAGGCATAGATGTTGGAGTAAAGCATCTCCTAACTGATAGCAATGGTAGGCAGATAGAGAATCCTAAGTTCTATGAGCAATCATTGCAAAGGATAAGAATCGAACATAAGAAGCTATCAAGGAAGAAGAAGGGTTCAAGGAATAGGGAGAAGCAAAGGATAAGGCTTGCAAGAGCATATGAGAAGATAGTGAACCAAAGGGATGACTTTCTACACAAGTTAGCAAGGTTCTATGCTAATAACTATGATGTGATATGTGTTGAGAATCTGAACATAAGAGACATGGTTAAGGCTGGAAACCATAACCTTGCTAAGAAGATACTTGATGCCTCTTGGAGCAAATTCCTTCACATGCTAGAGTTCAAGGCTGAAAGAGCTGGTACTCTTGTAGTGAAGGTGAACCCAAGAGGTACAAGCCAAGAATATAAGCATGGCAAAATAGATAGGGATTACAACGCCTCTCTTAACATACTTGAGAGGGGCTTATCTGTATCGGGGCTGGGACGGTCCTTTGAGCCTGCTGAGATGGAACCTCTACTGGCAATACCAGCAAGTTCTATCGTTGAAGCAGGAAGCCCACAACCCTTCAGGGGTGGGTAGTTCACTTATAGTCTACCTAGTGCAACTATAGGATCAAGCCTGCTTGCCCTAAACGATGGATAGAGGCCAGATACTACACTCAGCCCTATGGAGAGTGCACATACTCTTGTTATATCCTCAACAGTATACAGTGGTCTTGATCTAGCATCTGGTGGAGCCTCTCTATTTCCTGGTGCAAGGTTTGAGAGCAGATCCCCTCCAGCCATACCAAGTGGTATGCCTATAACAGCACCTATGCTACCTATTATTAGAGCCTCCATGAGGAAGAGTAGCAGTATATGCCTGTTCTGTGCTCCTATAGCCTTGAGTATGCCTATCTCCCTTGTCCTCTCAAGCACTGAGGTGTATAATGTAGTTATTATCCCTATTGCCCCAACTATGAGTGAGATAACTGCTATACTGAAGAGGAATGTTGTTATTCCTCCTATGAACTGCCTTATCGTTGTTAGTATAACCTTTGATGATGTTATCCCAACATCATTACCATATAGCCTCCTTATCCCATCCTCAACATCCTCAACCAGATCACTATTCCTTGCAAGTACAACTATTCCATCATACCTACTCTTCTTATTCATGAGCATGTTTGCAACATCTGGATGGATTATAGCAGCACCATCTATGGTTGGGTTACCAGTCAACTTGAATATTCCTCTAACCACAAATGTTCTAGAGTTTGTCTTCCTCTCCCCATCCTCATCCACATAGGAGTACTTTACAACTACGGTCTGACCTATGGTTGCAAATTGTACAGGATCTCCAGGAGGTCTTGCTATCCTCTCAGATATTACTATGGAGGATTGGTTATTACTTAATATAGAACCTTCCTCAAACTCTATTCCTGGAGCAATTGAGTATATCTTCGTAATATCCTGTGCAAATATCCTAGCATTCTGCACCTTACCTCTAGACTCTATGCTCACTACACCAGTGTAGTTGGGTATAACATCACTAACAGCAGGAAGGTTCTTTATCCTATCAACAACAACAGATGTTAGTACTATCTTTGGTGCTTGAGGAGGGCCTCCCCCTAGACCACTACTTTGAGTTGGTGCTGGGCTAACAAATATAACGTTAGGTGCAAGCATGCTGAACTGCTTATCTGCAAATACAAGGAACCCAGTGGTAAGACCATTAACTGCTATGAGCAGGCTTGTACCAGTTGTAACCATGAGTATTGTAAGGATAGATCTAACCTTACGCTCCCTGAGTGCATCGAATGCAAGTTGGGTTATCTTGATTATATCCATTCTAGATCATCATACCATCCATCCATCACATCCTTGTCTCCTCCAACCTGCTCCTCCTCCTACTATGCCTCCTCCATGCTATATATCCTGCTAGTGCTGCACCTGCAACCCCTATCAGCAATGCACTTACTGTAGGCTGTATGCCTAATGATGGGAGTAGCGATGGGTTACTACTGCTACTACCACTCCCCATAGCTGATACCCTTGCTGGAGAGTAGTAGACCTTGCCTTCAAGCACCAACTCATGTGCATTCCTTAGAGCATCCTTGTAGTTCACCTTAACCCTTACACTATAGAGCCCTGGGGCATCTACAGCACTCCCATCTATGGGTATGTTGAATGGTAATGGTGAGTTAACCAGTAGATCTCCAAGGTACTGTGCCCCTCCTACTGGCTTGAGTTTATCCTCAAGCATCTCAACACCAGTGAAGAATGCAGTATCAGAACCCTCGTTGAGTAGATACCCAGTCAGGTTAGGCTCATTACCTATATAGGTTATGCTTAGATCATACATCCTTATACTTGCACTTCCAAGAGCATATACGCTGATGCTCCTCTCTACACTATGCAAGCCCCCAGTTGCATCAAGGTAGGTTATCCTTACAGGTATATCGAACGTCTTGTTGTTTGCATCACTACTAGCAAAGATGTTGAGCTCTATCCTCTTGCTTGCTCCTGCCATTATATCGCCAAGTTTGTAGTAACCATCACCATCAACTATGCTTAATGGTGTGCTGCTTAGAGCCATTGTGTTTACAGTAACCTCAACAGCCCTAGCACTCTCATCGCCTAGATTGCTTATAGTTATGCTCAACCTATTCTTCCTTATACTCTCTATTATGTAGGTATCAGATACAATCCTAAGATCCGCACTGCTAGTGCTTCCCCTAACTAGTAGGTTCAAGTTCATAACAGCGCTTCTATGCTGCCCATAGGAGTCTTTGTAATCAAGGTTTATCTGGATCCCTTGCAGTGTATTTGCAAGGTTAGGGTTAGCATAAAGCATTAGATCTATCCTCTTGCTTGCTCCTGCCTCTATGCTACCTAAACTCCATACACTATTGCCAGTGTTGAGTAATGAGCCTGTAGATACTAGTGTTGCTGTAACACCTGATGCAGGTGCACTCCCAGCGTTGAATATACTTATCCTAACAAGGTTATCCTTGCCAGGGATTATCACATTACTCTCAACACTAGCATCCATAATACTTCTCCCAGTAAGCATGAACTCAACGTTGAAGTTCCTAAAGTGGAGCCCAACATCATTAGATCTGTAGTACTCAACCCTCATCCATGCTTGATGGATGCCTAACGCTACATTCTCCCTAACCCTTACAGGAAACTCAAAGTAGAATGTACCTCCCCTTGCTACTGTGAAGTCGTAGGTATCGAATGCTGGCTCATTCTCCCCTCTACCATAAGCCTCAAATCCAACTGGGAGATACAGCCATGCTCTTAACCCAGTTAGTTCGAATGCTCCAGAGTTTGCCATAACAGCAATCAGGGTAGCAACACCATCACCTGGAGCAACCTCTACCTTTGCAGGGAACCCATTGATTATGCTATTTGGATCCCCAAAGTATAGGTTAACGAACTTCACCTCCTTGCTTATCTCCTGCTGCTGCTCTATCTCACATGGGCTAGGCTTACCAACTATCTTTATGCTTGGACACTCTTCAGGGTTCCTAGGCTCTGGTACTGCTGGATATGCTGGTAGTATGCTAGCAGATAGTAGGAGTAGTACTATTAGTATGGATTGAGAGAGTATGGGTAGGGTATTAAGTACGTTACAACTATTATTATTACTACTATTATTCATTGGTATACAACCTCCTTCTCAATCATCCCATCCCTTATGTATATTGATCTAGTGCTCATACTTGCATGTTCTAGGTTATGTGTAACCATTATCACAGTCTTGTTGTACTTACTGCACAAGGTGTTGAGGAGTTCTATAACCTCCAAACCTGTCTTGCTATCTAGATTACCTGTAGGCTCATCTGCAAGTATTATCGCTGGATCGTTAATGAGCGCTCTAGCAATCGCTACCCTCTGCTGCTGCCCTCCAGAGAGTGAGATGGGTTTAAAGTCTGCCTTATCCTCAATCCCTAGCATCTTGAGCAACTGCATTGCCTTTGCTATCCTAACATCCTTTGGTACACCTGCTATTATTGCAGGCATCTCAATGTTCTTTAGTACTGTGCTTCTATTTATCAGGTTGAATGCTTGGAATATGAACCCTATCTTCCTATTCCTTATTATGGCAAGTTCCCTATCGCTATAGGAGTATATGTCTATACCATCTATGTATACCTTGCCAGATGTTGGTCTATCAAGTGCACCAAGCAAGTTGAGCAGTGTTGACTTGCCAGAGCCAGATGGGCCTATTATGGTTACAAACTCCCCCCTCCTAATGGTTAGGTTAACATTCTTCAGTGCTGCAACCTTAACATAGCCTCCATTGTAGATCTTGCTTAGGTTCTCTGTCCTTAACACCACACCTGAATCCATCCTATGATTGTACATAACTTTTCTAATATATAACTTCTTCCGTAAATTATAGACATATATATTAAGAAGATGTCCTATCTGTATAATATGGATGGTAGGGATCTAGCAATACTTAGAGCACTACTGATGGATGGTAGAGCATCATACAAGAGTATAGGTAGAATTGTAGGGTTGAGTACAAGCACTGTTAGGAGCAGGGTACTCAATATGATAAGCACTGGTCTTATAACAAGGTTCATAGCAAGTCTAGATCTAACTGCTCTAGGCTACAACCTCATACATGTTGCTGTAAAGCATAGAGGTGATGAGGATTACGTAATGGATAGGTTAAGGTTACTTGGCAACATCTTGATGAGTGTTACATGCGTTGGAGACATAACAGTATTTGGGTTAGCGAGCAAGGGTATACTCAAGGAGAGGCTTGATCTCCTACCAATGGTACTACAACCCCATTCAATACTCTACACATCAAGCATGGATGCAATGCCTAGGAGGCTTCTACACAACGATCTCAGGATAATAAGGCAACTACTCATGGAGCCTAGGGCAAGCATAAAGTCTATAGCATCTAAGCTAAACATATCTGAGCGTACTGTGAAGAGAAGGCTAGATTACATGCTCAGGCACAATATAATTCACTTCACAGTGCTTATAAACCCATCTGCAATGAGAGGGTTCATAAACTTTAGCATGATAATAACTCTAAACGATTATGATAGCAAGGTTATGAACAGGGTTAGTAGTATGCTGGATAGCAACATGCTCTTACCCCTCATCCCTGTATCCCAGAATAGGCTTGTTGGAGTGCTCTATAGCGAGAGTGTAGATGGTATGAATGAACTGATAAGGAGGGCTAGGAGCATTGAAGGTGTAATTAATGTTGACTTCTTCATAGCACAGAGGGTACAGTGGATGGATGAATGGATAGGCAAGGTTATAGACGATATGCTTCAAAAAGAGTAATCTAGTTATGTTTGTTATACTTATCACATTCAAACCTATAATAGTTTTAGCTCTTAATCCTACTACGAATGGATGTTAACATAATACTCTTGGCACTAAGATCGATAGGCGAGGGGGAGATAAAGCCTAGGATAAAGAACCTTGGATTACTCTATGAGATTAATGGTGTAGAGTTGACACCAGAGAAGATCAATGAGTATAGGGAGAACGATCTATTGATCCCAACATCTAGATACTCCTACCCAGCATGTGGTGTATGTAATAGTACAGCATTGCATATAGTCTTCGAATGCCCAACGTGCAAGGGCAATGTTCTAACCAAACATGATATGATAGTACATTATGAGTGTAATCATATAGCCCCTGCTGAGGAGTTCAAGTTCAAGCATGTGAGCACATTATACACATGTCCAAGATGTGGGAAGCAGTTGAGCAAGGTAGGCATAGACTACGGTAGACCAGGATTCGGGTTCATGTGTGAGAAGTGCAAGTTCATAACCCAGTACCCTGTTATAAAGGTTGAGTGTGATAATGGTCATGTATCCAATATCTATGATCTTAACATGGTTATAGTTGAGGGTTACAAGGTTAGCAGTGCAGCAAATAGTCTAGCAAGTGTGTATGAAGAGCTGGTTACTGCTGCAAAGATACTGAAGAATTACAGTCTTAATGTAGATGTCCTCTGTAAGGTAACTGGTACTGGTGGGGTAGTACATATCATCCCACTCATGCTCAAAGATGTTGATATGAATATAGTAATAGATTACATACCAAACCCTAACGATACAATACAATGGTTCAAGATAATTGCTAGGAGTATAGATCTACCCAATGTATTGAGCATAGTTGTAACAGATAAGCCGATAGATGCGAATATACTTACTACCTTTAACACATCAAGGATAAGGATTCTCTATAATAAGGATGGTTTGAGGATCTCCGAACTTATAGTCAAGGAGGTCTTGAGGATTATTGAGAATCAGGTATAAGGTATCCCTATTCCTGCTCTTCATAACATCGCTACTATTTGTGATAATATTGGCTCCTAGACAATCATTGGAGACTATAGTATATACGATGATCATCCTCTACACTATATGGGGTATATACCATCTAATCCTATTGATTCATGGATTAAACAGACCATTCAACCCCCTTGCAAAGACAGCACAAAGGTATCCCTCTTGCCCTAACTACCCCTCTTCATATCCAAAGATCTCGATGATAATACCTGTAAGGCAAGAACCAATACTGAGTAGGACTATAGAGACATGTCTGCTCAACACAGACTACCCTATGCATAAGAAGGAGGTGATAGTGGTTACCGAGGATGATGATATGGTAAGGATTGCATTATACTACCAGCAGAGGTACCCAGAGAATGTGAAAATACTTATGCGCAAGAACTACTTCCCAACAAAGCCAAGTGCATTGAACGATGCTCTAGCACTCTGCACTGGTGAGATCATAGGGGTTGTGGATGCAGAGGATGTAGTTGAGGTGGACCTACTCAAGAAGGTTGCCTCTGCAATAGTTGATCATGGTTACGATACAGTTCAGGTTATGCTTAGGATAGGCAATGTAGAGGATGGCTGGATACCAAGACTATTTGCTATAGAGTATGCAGGCTGGTTCAGGATATGGTTGAATGGAAGATCAAAGTTGAGGGTGTATACACCCCTAGGTGGCACTGGTAACTACATAACTAGAGAGGCGTTGATGGAGGTTGGTGGCTGGGATCCTACAAACCTTGCAGAGGATGCTGAGCTTGCAATAAGGCTCATGCTCTCTAACAAGAGGATATGCCTAATAGATGCTAGGCAATGGGAAGAGGCACCAACAACGTTCAAAGCATGGCTCAAGCAGAGGACAAGATGGTACAGGGGATGGTTACAGAGTCTATGGAAGTATATACCAGTTATGTTAAAGATATCAACAGTAAGGAGGATAGGCCTTGCAAATGTTATAGCAACTATCTTTATACTTATAGCACCATTAATAGTTATGTTAAACTATGTAGCATACTCATTCACCATACTCTGGATCCTAGAAGGACTAAATATACTTACTAGTGATATAACAACAGATCTATTCCCTTCTCTTGCTCTAATACCCCTCCTCTTCAATATAATATACTACTCTACACTGTTTGAAGGGGCACTAAAGGAAGGGATAAGATGCAAGGGATTTGATCCACTACTTGCATTCGTGTACATGAACATTATGATGCCTATCGCAGCATCTAGGGCAGTCTATCAGTGCATATTTAAAGATGTATTCTGGGAGAAGACCAAACATGAGGGTAGAGGAGTAAGGTGGGTATACAAGGAGAGTAAAGAGAATAGTGCGTATAATCTAGTAGGATAGCCTTTATAATCTTCTCATACATAATGTAAACATGCTGGAGGCAAAGTGTCCTGTATGCAAGAAGAGGGCTAAAGTCTTGGATGATATGAGTAGAGTGGTATGTGAACATTGCGGTTATGAGGATGAGTATAATGCATATCTGGAGAAGATGAAGGATAGAATATCCACTATGATAGAAGAGTTTATGCTGAATGAACAGGATAAGATCTAACACATTGACCATTCGGAGATCAGATTACCCTTCACCAGAAGATAAGGTGTATATACAATAATGGGAAGTACTTACTAATAGAAGTATATTACCAGTAAGCACTCTCACTACTGTAGAGAGAACCATCCATTCTTGCCTTTATGTACCCTACTATCCCATCAACTCCCCTGAATATACCTTCTGGTGCAAATAACGATGGTGTCTCTGTCCTAAAGCCACCACAGCATCCTGCTGGCTCCTCATCTATATTATATTCAATGAACTCTATCCCTGCGTTTAGGAGCATATCCCTAATCTTTGCTATATCCTCTTCGCTATCACTCTTGCTGATGAAGAGTACAGCCTTCCTGCTGCTACCCATATTAATTGCTATAGATATCCATCCATCTCTATTATATTTGTAGTCGAAAGGTTGATTAACTCTAGATGCAGATGCAAGTGCATTGGTCAACTTCAAACTTGTAGTTGGTAACAAGGATGGGAAGAGCACTACCTATGAGATCAAGGATGATCAAGCCAAGCCATTGCTAGGGTTGAGGATAGGTGATGTATTTGATGCTACTGTTATAGGCTTGCCTGGAAAGATAAGGATAACTGGAGGGAGTGATAAGGCTGGAGTACCAATGAGGCCAGATGTCCATGGTGCAGTTAAAAAGTATGTGCTCTTAACCAAGGGTATAGGGTTAAGGAAGGCTAGGAAGGGTGAGAGAGTAAGAAAGTTGGTTAGAGGTAATGTGATAAGCGAGGATATATACCAGATAAATGCTGTACTTGTTGAGGAAGTGAAGAGTGATAAAAGAGAAGGAGGAGGAGAAGGGCAAGTACAAGGACAAGCAACAAAAGAGCAAGAGCAAGAGCAGAATGCTCAACAGACCAACTGATAACATAACAATCAATCCTGTACTAGTCTCAAGCATATATCTGGTAGTTATGTTAGATCTTGGACCAATTACTTACTTGTTTGCTTGCTAGTTGCTCTCAACCCATATACATATACAAAGGTTAATACCATCCCTCATCATTAGCAAGTGTGTTGAACTGGAGAGATACCCTTCCAGAATGGTATGTGAAGCAGTATGGCTATCAGCCATGTGTGAACATAGGTACTGCAGGTCATGTCGATCATGGCAAGACAACGCTAGTGGAGGCAATAACTGGTGTATGGACAAGTGCTCATAGTGAGGAGTTGAAGAGGGGCATAACAATAAAGGTTGGTTATGCAGATGCAGCATTCTATAGATGCAAAGAATGCAGTGCGCCAGAGTGTTACTCAACATCCCCATCATGCAGCAGGTGTAGCAATACATGTGAGTTGAGTAGGGTAGTAAGTTTTGTAGACTCTCCAGGGCATGAGAGTCTTATGGCAAATATGCTATCTGGTGCAGCACTCATGGATGGTGCTATGCTTGTTATAGCAGCAAATGAACCAGTACCTAAGCCACAAACAAGGGAGCATATGATGGCACTAAAGATACTAGGCATAAGGAATATAGTTGTTGTACAGAACAAGGTAGACCTTGTAAGTTATGAAGATGCTAAAGCAAACTACGAGAGCATAAAGCAGTTCATAGCAGAGTACATGGGTGAGGATGGTGATGGAGGTAGGGATGTGCAGATAATACCAGTATCTGCACAGCAGAAGGTAAACATAGATGCATTGATACAGGCTATAGAGGAGAGCATACCAACACCATCAAGGAACCCCTCACTTGATCCTATAATGCATGTTCTCAGATCCTTCGATGTAAATAAACCTGGAACAAAGATAACCGATCTCAAGGGAGGGGTAGTTGGAGGCTCACTACTGCAGGGGGAGTTGAGGGTTGGGGATGAGATAGAGATAAGACCTGGGATATACAATGAGAGAAAGGGTTCATACGAGCCTATAGTTACCAAGGTTGTAAGCCTAGTAACTGGTGCAGGGCCTGTTGAGTTTGTTAGACCTAGTGGCCTCATTGCTATAGGTACAAGGTTAGATCCAGCATACACAAAGAGTGATTCCCTAGTAGGCTCTGTAGTAGGTAAGCCTGGTAGGCTACCAAAGGAGCTTGATGAACTTACCATAGATAGTGATCTCTTTGATACTGCAGTTGGTACACAAGATCTCATCAAGGTTGAGCCAGTGAAGGTGAATGAGTCGCTGAGGCTCAACATAGGCACTGCTGCTGTTCTAGCAACTGTCAAATCTGTACATGATGGTAGGCTTAATGTAAAGCTGAAGAGGCCTGTATGTGCAATAGCAAAGAGCAGAGTAGCGATAAGTAGGAGGATTGCAGATAGGTGGAGGCTAATAGGTGCTGGTGTGATAGTGTAGAACTGATGAATAGATGGATGAGTGGGTGATGGCTTGATGGCTTGAGGGATTGATTATGTACTCTCTACTCCTTCCTGTAATTTATCATGAGTAAAGATGAATTGATGACTACACAATAACAACAATGATGATGATACGTATGGTTGAAGTACTGGTTGATACAAGCTTCATAATTGCAATGGCAAACATACCCATCAAGGGTATGGATAGGTTAGAGGTTGAACTAGGCAGGGTTGAGTTCCTTATCCCTGATGTTGTTGTTAAGGAACTTGAGAGGATTGCTATTGATGCAGGTGTGAAGAGGGCTAGAGAGGCAAGGGCTGCACTACAACTCATCTACGATGCTAGGTTCAGGTCTAAGGCTAGGATGATAGATATCAGTAAGGTTAGTGATACAGAAGGGAAGAGTGCTAAGGAGGGTAAGGTTGGTAGTAAGGTAGATGATCTTATAGTTGGATATGCTGAATCTGCTGGATGCTATGTTGCAACCCTTGATAGAGAGATGATCAGGAGGTTGAGAGGAAGGTGTGCAGGTATAATAACACTACAGGATGATACACTAACCATAGCATAGTATAAGTTTTTAAGTATTCTAATGCAAGTAAGCATATGCTTGAGTACAAGGGTGTAAGGATAGCATGGCTTGGACATGATACATTCAAGATTAGTTCTGGCGGAGTAATAATATACATAGACCCCTACAAGTTGAGAAAGGAAGCAAGGGATAAGGCAGATCTACTGCTAATCTCACATGAACACTTCGACCATCTTAGCATAGAGGATGCAAGGAAGGTTATAGCAGCAGATAAGACCACAGTAGTTACAACCAAGAGTTGTGCTGATAGTATGGGAGGAGTAAAGGTTAAGGAGGTAAAGGTAGTTAAGCCATGGGATAGGGTTGATGTACAAGGGGTATCAATTGAGGCTGTACCAGCATACAACATAAACAAGATAAACCCAGATACCAAGAAGCCCTTCCATCCAAAGGATGCTGGCATGGTTGGGTTTGTGATCACAGTTGATGGTGTAAGGATATACCATGCTGGGGATAGCGATGCTGTAGAAGAGTTGAGGAACCTCTCAAACATAGATGTAGCATTGCTTCCTGTGAGTGGAACCTATGTGATGACTGCAGATGAGGCTGTTCAGGCTGTAGGTATGGTGAAGCCAAAGATCGCTATACCAATGCACTATGGTACAATAGTAGGCTCTCAGAAGGATGCTAAGAGGTTCAAGAGCATGGTAAAGGAGTGCGATGTTCACATACTGAAGCCTGTTGATGATTACTAGCAGAAACACCATCACCATCTATCTTTTTGTTATCAACGCATCTATTTGATAGGCTATGTAAACCTTGTTAACTCAAAGTTGATATCCTTTGGTGAAATTATTATCATAATAATAATAATACTAATTACCTGAACCATCCTCACTCTTGCTTATATCCACCACTATCAGCCTTATATCTATCTGCTATCCTGTACCTAGCATACCTATCATCTGGGGAGAACTTTGGTGGGTGTGGATCATGAGTTAAACCATGGCACCTTGGGCACTCCTGCTTTAGAGTATATATCTTACAGGTGTAGCATCTCCTCAACAAGTGCCTCATGTTACACCCTTCCTTGACTCCTCTCTGGTGAACTTGAACGTGCCTCCCTTCTTCTCAATACCCTTCTGAACGCTCTGGAGTATAGAGTTCAATGCCTTCTCTGCAACCTTGAAGTTCTCTGCACTTATAACAAGCCTGTACTTTGGTGCGCCTAGATAGGTTATACTCACATCAGCATTATGCTTATTCCCCTCTACACTTGTAAGCACATCCTTTATAACATCTATTCCATCTGACCTAGAGCATGTTATCTCCATGATACCTCCAACCTCTACCTTAGGCAATGGTATCTTGCTGCTTATATCAACGATGGCATCAACTATCTCCTTTGGGAGGTTCAACTTCTCAAGGACCTTTGTACCCTTCCTTGCAACATCCTCAAACATATCGTAGAGCATTGGATACTCATCCTTGATCAGGCTAACACATCTATCAAACTCATCATCACTCATGCTTGAGCATCTCTCCCTTATGATGCGAAGGAATGCATTAGCCTTCTCTGCCCTCTTAACCTCCATAACCTTTAACCTCCTCTCCTCATTAGTAACCTGCCTAAGCGAGAGATCTACTTCCCTCCTTGCCCTGTTAACCCTTATCACCTTGAGCACTACCTTCTGCTTTGGCCTAACGTAATGCTCTATGTTCCTTATCCATCCAGTTGCTATCTCTGATACATGTAGGAAGCCCAATAGCCCATCGTACTCATCAAGTGTAACATATGCACCTTGAGGGAAGACCTCTTGCACAGTAGCCATTACAAGATCCCCCTCCTCTGGCAATGCTTGATCTTGCTGATACCTCATACCATCCTTGCATTGATCCTCTATAATTTAATGTTGCTAACGATCTAACTACTTGCTTTCTGTTGACTTCTAACTAACTAACTAACAACAGCAACCAACCAACTAACTAACTAAAAGTCAACACCCTTGAGTGCTCTCATTCCCTTCCTGAACGGATGCTTAACCTCCCTCATCTCAGTAACCAGATCAGCAATATCTACAACCCTTTCATCAGCATAGTTGCCTGTAAGAACAAGTGTTGTACTGTATGGTTTAACCCTTATAAGTTCAAGTACATCCTCTATGCTTATAAGCCCTAACCTTACAGCATAGTTAACCTCATCCAGTATCACTATATCGTACATGCCAGAGAGCATCTTCTCTATGCTTACCCTTAACGCTTCCCTTGCAGCCTCAACATGTGCTTCCCTTGGAAGATTATCATCCATTATGCCTACAAAGCCCCTCCCTGCTGTTATTAGTTCGAACTCTGGCCTAAGCCTCAGTGCACCATCCATCTCACCATAGTGCCAAGAACCCTTGATGAACTGTACCATGAGAACCCTCATGCCATGGCCTACTGCTCTAACTGCCATACCAAGTGCTGCTGTGGTCTTACCCTTGCCATTGCCAGTGTAGACTATGATAAGGCCTCTCCTACCTCTTGCCTTCTTTTCTTCCTTCTCCCTCTCCTCCTCTTCTCCTCCTTCTCCATAACCCTTACCATAACTACTATCCTCCATCCTCTTACTGCTACCATCTACTCCTACTCTTGCTCTATTCTGCTTCTGCTCCTGCTCCTGTTCTTGCTCCATCACCTTCTCATCCTCAAGTATCCTGCTAACCTGAAGTTTAAATAAAAACCATACTAATCAATCAAGCATATGGGCATCTATGCTGAGAGGCATAAACATGCAAGGGTTGTTATAGCAGGAACAAACAGTGGAGTTGGCAAGACCAGCATAACCATAGGCTTGATGCACGCTCTAACGGCTAAAGGTTACAGGGTTCAAGGCTTCAAGGTTGGGCCAGACTACATAGACCCTTCGTATCATACAAGCATAACTGGCATACCAAGTAGGAATCTAGATCCATGGTTGATGGGCGAGGATAATCTGCTTGAGAGCTTCATTAATGCAATGCGTTCATCCAATGCAGATGTAGCAGTGATAGAAGGGGTTATGGGGCTATACGATGGTCTATCTGGCATGGATGATTATGCAAGCACTGCACATGTTGCTACCCTGCTTGATAGTCCAGTTATACTTGTTATCGATGCTAGCAAAGCAGCAAGATCTGTTGCTGCAATGGCCCTTGGGTTCATTGAATTCAATAGAGCAGTTAAGGTCAAGGGTGTTATACTCAACAACGTTGCAGGGGATAGGCATGCAAAATACTGCAGTGATGCACTTGAGCAGAAGGGTATACCAGTCTTTGGTGTAGTTAGACGCAACAAGGATATAATGTTGAAGGAGAGGCACCTTGGACTTGTACCAACTCATGAGAGTAGAGATGCAAAGGATGATGCATTGGCAACTGCAAGGTATGTTAGCGAGCATATCAACGCTGATGGGATAATTGCTGTTGCAGAGGGTGCACCAGCACTCAAGCATACAAGCATGGAAGTATCACTATCTAGCATAAAGGATCATACAATCACAGTAGGAGTTGCATTGGATGAGTCATTCAACTTCTACTATGCTGATAACCTAGAGATGCTCTCAAGATATGCGAGGGTTGTATACTTTAGCCCTATCAAGGATGAGGAGCCACCAGAGTGTGATGGTCTCTACATAGGGGGAGGCTTCCCAGAGGTCCTTGCAGAGATGCTTGCAAGGAATAGTAGGATGATGCGTAGAATAAAGGAGTATGCTGAGGATGGCATGCCAGTGTATGCTGAGTGTGGTGGGCTTATGTATCTAAGCAGAAGCATAACTGATCAGGATGGCTCAAAGCATGATATGGTTGGGCTTGTAGATGCTGATACAATCATGGATAGAAGGTTAACACTAAATTATACAGAGGCTAGGATAAGTAATCCATGCATACTTGCAGAGCATGGGAGCATGGTTAGGGGGCATGAGTTCCACTACTCAACTCTAGTAGATATAGCAAGGGATAGCAGGTTTGCATATGAGATGTTGAGAGGTAAGGGTGTTGATGGTAGTAGGGATGGGTTCATAGTGCATAACACACTTGCATCATACATGCATCTACACTTCTCACGCAAGAACCTTGTTGAGAGGTTCATAGCCTCATGCAAGAGATACTCAACAAGATAATCGAGAACATTAGCCACCAAATTTATTGATAATGGTTTACCTTCTTTGCATATACAGTTTGAATAATGCATTGAGTATTGCTGCTACTACTGTACTCCCTCCCTTCCTACCCCTGTTGGATATATACTCTACACCATGCTCATCTGCAACATTCATCATCATAATCTTGCTCTCAACAGCAGATACAAACCCAACTGGAAGTGCTATAACAAGCATTGGCTTTAAGCCATCATCCCTCACCATCCTTACCAACTCATACAGTGCAGTTGGTGCATTACCTATTGCAACTATACCATTACTTATATGATCCCTCATCACCCTCATAGCAACCTCTGCCCTAGTTCTATTACTTCTCCTAGCCTCCTCTATAACAGATTGGTCTGATATCCTAGATATGCACTCAAGCCCTAAAGTCTTTAGTGCGCTCTTGTTAAGTGCTGCAGGGATTATGTCTGTATCGCATACTATGCTGCATCTCCTCCCAATTGCAGAGAGTGCACTTGCTATAGCATTCCTGCTGAACACTATAGAGTCTATATTGCTTCTAGCGTAATCAAAGTCAGCAGTTGCATGTATTATCCTCCTTACCACAATCCACTCATCACTAGCGTAGTTGTATTTAGCACTGCCTACCTCCTCCTCTATTATCTGCATGCTCCTCTCCTCTATCTCATCCCCTTTTGACATTGCTTCCTTCTCCTCCTTCTTCTTCTCCTTCTCTTCCTCCTCTTCCTCCTCTACCACCACCTACCTCTTCCTTCCTCTCTCAATTCATTCATTCCTTTCTTCTTCTCCCCTCCCTTCTTACTCTCTATCTCTTACCTACCTATTTCATCTCTTCTTTTTATTTATAGATGCTAGAAGTAGATCGTTGACCAGCCTCACTTATCCTATCCATTATAACCTTGACTATCCTTCTATCAACACCTAGATGCTTAGCCATTATAACATTGCATGATGGCTTGAACTCCTTCAATGCTGAATCTACCTCCTCCCTTATATCATGCTTCATATGCTCACCATTATGCAGAAAGTATGGCATGAGTATTAGCAGTTTAGGGTCTCCTTCAAGCATAGCCTTTATACCATCACGTATGTTTGGTTCATCCAACTCTAGGAAGCATATACCAAGGTTCCTGTAGTACTGCCTTAACCTATCACCTATAAGCCTGAATACCCTCCTTGCATCACTATCGCTACTCCCATGGCCTATGAGGAGTACATCACATTCCCCATCATTGAACGAACCTATGCTCCTAATAGCCTCATCAACCCTTGCCCTAACAAGTTCTATCAACCCATCATGGTAGTTCAAGCAATCAGTAACTGTATACTCTAAACCTAGGTCCCTTGCCACCTTTATGCTCTTACTCACAGCAACCTTCATCTTTAATCCTGGGTAGAGGAAGTATGGAACTATCGTTAGATGCTCTACACCATAGCCTAGAGATTCTAACATTGCATCCTCTATTGTTGGTGAGGTAACCTCAAGTAGTGCAAATGTAGCATGATCATAATACATATACTCATCCCTAATCATTGTACACAACTCTGAGAGTTCGATAAGTACATCTGGATCGTTGCTACCTCTATCTATTATGAGTATGCCCTTCCTCATCGACCATCTATTCCTACATACATTATACTTAAACTATTCACAACTAAACTATACTCCTAACCTACCTACCACCACTACTATTACTACTGCTGCTGACTATCATATATTATCCTTGCAACAGCAACCGTTAGATTTGGAGGGAACTTGCGCTTCTCTACTACCAACTCGCACTTCTCCCTATCCTTCTCCATATCTTTACCTCCTTTACCTGAAGCACTTGCAAGTGCTGCTGCCTCTGCAACGCTAGGCGTACCTTCATACATCTTCACAAGAGTTGATGGGTTAGGCACCTTTATAGATGCAAGTTGCTCCTTCGTATAGTACTCAACTGGTATCCCTGTACGCTCACTGAACTCCTTTAGACCCTTAACCTCATACCCTCTCTCTAGAGTTGCTATACACCTTATTGAGTACATGCTAAGCATAGCATCCTTGAATGTATTCTCTATACCCCTTGCAATCTCATCACTACTAGTATCCCAATGTAGCCCTAATCCTACAACCAGGCTCTTTGGTCTATAAACAACTGCCCTACCAAGGAGTTCAGCATATCCATCTATCAGCCTATCTGTTATGATGAGTGCTTTGAGTCCAGAAGCATTAAGCTCATCTATACTATTGAATATCCTTACATTCTTCGGCAACTCTTTACTCCACCATCCACGCTCTCCAGCATCTTGGTATATGCCTATTGGCTCCTCATTAACCATTGCAGCACTCAACATGGTTATGTTATGCTCACTAGCCTCATCTATGCGCCATCCAAACTCACTGCCTAGTAGATCAACAGCAATAGTCTCATTCACATCTGCAGCAGTAGTTATAACAGGGGTAGAGTTTAGTATCCTTGCTACAAGCCTTGCTAGAGCATTTGCTCCTCCTAGATGGCCAGATAATGCACTTATAACGAACCTTGCTGCATCATCTATAACAAGTACAGCAGGATCACTCCTCTTATCCCTTATGTATGGGGCAATCATCCTTATCACTGCACCTAGGGAGAATATGCAGATTAGGGCATTGTAAGAGTTGAAGAGCCTTGATATAAGCACTGCACTAGGCTCATTGTACCAGTTCACCTCCATCATGCTTGTTACTACTGGGGCTGCTCTGAACTTCTCAGGAGCATATACATCCCATTCACGCATGATGCTCTTCAGCCTTCCTGCTATCTCTAGCCCATGCTTCGTTATTGCAACCACTGCTACCCTTCCCTTCTTAGCATTAGTAGGATGATCATGATGGTTATGGTTATTGTTATGGTTATGGTTATGGTTTGTATTTGTAGTTGCTGGCACATCCATTATATATAAACCTCCTTCATACTCTTACTTGCCCTACCTATTATCTTACCCTCAAAGTCAAACATTATGCACTCTATACTTGCTTTATCCTCCATGTAAGAACTTAGCCTCTCACATACCTTACTGCACAATCTATCAAAGTAACCTTGTAGATTGTTAGCCATGACAATCTCCATAACATGCCTTGCAGTATTTGCATTCCTTATCTGCTCATACAACTCCATGCTTGCATTGCATTCTTTAGCAACATCAGCAAGGAACTCCATATCAACATGGGAGCCTTTAACGTGTGTCTGCTTGATACCCTTTGCAGCCTTTGAGAGCTTGCCTATGAACCCTGCAATGATTATATGCTTTATACCCTTCATCGCTGCTTGCCTCACAGAGTATGCAACAAAGTCACCCATCTGAATGAAGCAGTGATCAGGCAGGTTTGGTATAACCTGTCTTGCAAACTCCTCACTCCTTCCTCCAGTTGTAAGAACTATTGTATCATCACCCATGGCTACTGCAACATCTATGCATTGCTTTATACTTGCTGCAAATGATGCGGTTGAGTATGGTACAACTATCCCTGTAGTACCTAGGATGCTTATACCCCCAACTATCCCTAACCTTGGGTTATCTGTCTGCTTTGCCAACTCCTCACCTCTAGGCACTGATATTGTAACCTTCACGCCCCTCTGCTTAAGATGCTCAGATGCAACCTCTCTAACAGCATTAATTATCATACGCATTGGTGTAGGGTTTATTGCATGCTTTCCTATCTCAAGCCCAAGTCCTGGCTTTGTTACTATCCCTACACCCTTGCCCCCTGTAACCTCTATCCTCTCAGGTTCACCATCAAGCCATTCAACCCTAGCAACTATCTCTGCACCATGTGTAACATCTGGATCATCTCCAGCATCCTTTACAACTGTGCATACAGCATATTCTCTATCATTATCATCATCAGCATTAGCAACAAAGATACACTCCTTAACCTGTAGTGTAGCCTTGTCGCCCTTTGGTAGGGTAACTGTTACACTTGCTGGCAACTCTCTACCTCTACTTATAAGTGATATGAGTGCTGCCTTTGCTGCTGCTGTTGCACATGTACCTGTTGTATACCCTGTTCTTAGCAGACCCTTCCTCTTCTTCTCTAGAATATCCTTTGGCAACTCCTGCTCTTGCTCTTCTTCAATCTCCTTCAGCATGGGATCATCAACACTGATGGGAGTATTGATATCAGTGTTGGTAGTAGGGGTAGGGATAGCATCGGCATTAGCATCATTGCTCATACAACTATCATCACCATCCATTACACCTCTATTCTATTTATTTTATATTATTGGGGGACAAGATCATTAGCATATGTCAATGCTGGATATGGCTAGGTATGTAAAGGAACTTGAGGATGAGGAGGTTAAAGCACTTAAGGCATTTGCTAGAATGCTAAGGGAGCATGAGAGTGTTGATGAGGAGAAGATAGCAATCGGCGCTAAGATGCACGTAGACAGGGTACGCTATGCCTTGAAGAGGCTCAACGAGAAGAACCTTATATACAAGAGTCCTAGCAAGGGTTACCATCTTGTATATGCTGGGTTGGATGTTCTAGCGCTTAAGGAACTTGCAGATAGAGGTATTATAGCAAGTGTAGGTAGGATGATAGGAGTAGGGAAGGAGGCTGATGTGCTTGAGGCTGTTGATGATCATGGTAGGATGCTTGCTGTTAAGTTCTTCAGGATAGGTAGGGTAAGCTTTAGGAGTATAGCAAGGAAGCGTATGCTGAAGGATGTGCATAGCTGGCTCCTTGCAAGCATCGAGACTGCAAGGAAGGAGTTCAAATCTCTGAGGAGGTTAAGGGTTGCAGGTGCAAGTGTGCCAGAGGCTATAGCATTAGCAAGGCATGCAATTGTAATGGAGTACATAGATGGTGTTAGGCTTGTAGAGTGCACAAGCCTTGATGATCCTAGACATGTGCTTGAGGATGTGCTTGAGAATATAAGGATAGCATACTCCATAGGGATGGTAAGTGCAGATCTTAGTGAGTACAACATACTCTACGATGTTAATGGCAAGGTATGGATCATAGATTGGCCACAGAGTATAGATGCAAGGAAGCATCCAAATGCCAAGGCATTGCTTGAGAGGGATCTTAACAATATAATACGCTTCTTCAGTAAGAGGTTTGGGCTGGTGTATGATGTGAATATGGCTATAGCCCATGTTACAATGCATGAAGATGATGTAGAGAGGTAGTAATTATAATAATAATAATAAATAGAAACAGCTTGTGAGCCTATTGCTGATCCATCCTATCCTACCTATCATATCATACTAATCTTCTGAACAGATCAACACTATCCAGCCTCTCCCATGTGAACTCTGGCTCATTCCTGCCAAAATGCCCATACACTGCTGTCTTCCTGTATATTGGCCTCCTCAACTGAAGGAAGTCTATTATCCCTGCTGGTGTTAGGTTGAAGTTCCTCATTATGTATGCACTCAACTCCTCATCAGATACCTTGCCAGTGTTGAATGTATTTACATACAACGCTATTGGCTCTGCAACACCTATTGCATATGCTACCTGTAGTTCACACCTCTTCGCTAGCCCAGATGCAACTATATTCTTCGCTATGTACCTCATCATGTACGATGCACTTCTATCAACCTTTGTAGGGTCTTTGCCAGAGAATGCCCCTCCTCCATGCTTGCATGCTCCTCCATAGGTATCAACTATAACCTTCCTACCTGTCAAGCCAGTATCACCTGCTGGACCTCCTATAACAAACCTCCCAGTTGGGTTTATGTAGAACCTTGTACTACTGTCTATAAGTTCATTACATACTGGCATTATAACCTTGTCAATCAACTCCTTCCTTACAGTCTCTATATCAACATCTGGAGCATGCTGGGCAGATAGCACTATTGCCTTTATGCCATTTACTACGCCATCCTCATACTCAACTGTCACTTGTGACTTTCCATCTGGTCTGAGCCATGGTATTACATTCTTCTTCCTCAACTCTGCTAACCTCATACAGAGTTTGTTTGCAATCATTATGGGCATTGGCATCAACTCCTCAGTCTCATCGCATGCATAGCCAAACATCAAGCCTTGATCCCCAGCACCTATGCTATCCCCTCTAACAACACCCACTGCTATATCTGGGCTCTGCTCATGGAGTGATGTTATCAACTTACACCTCTCAATATCTAGACCAGAGTCACTGCTACCATAGCCTATATCCTGCACAACCTGCCTTACAACCTTAGGGATATCAACATGTGCACTGCTTGTAACCTCTCCTGCAACAACCATTAGCCCAGCAGTTGCAAGTATCTCCACTGCTACCCTCGAGTACTTATCCTGTGCCATATACTCATCCAGTATAGCATCAGCGATGTGATCACATACCTTGTCTGGATGCCCCTCTGTAACAGACTCTGATGTGAATAGTTGCTTCATCAAGGCTACACCATGCAAGGGTATTATAAAATCTTCCTTACTCTATCTACTCTTGCATTATCTCTTGCTAACTAACTACTGTTGTTGCTGCTACTGCTACTACTACTGCTACTGTATGTTATCATCATCACCAGTACAGTTACTTACTTACCTAAAGCTCATCCTCAAGCCTTATGAAGAGCACGTTGTTGCCCCTTATAACAACCTTGCCGTAGTTTGCAAGATGGGTCGAGCCATTGAACTCCTCAGCATCCTCAAGGATGAGGTTCATGTAAGAGTCAACATTACTCATCTTCCCTCTATACTCAGCCTCGTTCTTCAGCCTAACAGATACCTTCTTGTTTATTGCCCTCTGCAGCACCACCAATGGTTTCTTTGGATGTTGTTGCTGTTGATTTGACAAAGACTTCACTAGGAAGATGAGCATGCCCTAAGATAAAAATCTTACTAGTATCTAATCTCTTACATGCAGGTTATAAGCACAGGGTCTAAAGCATTAGATGCATTGCTGTTAGGAGGAGTAAGGAGAGGTCTACTCTACTGTGTATTTGGTGCTTCAGGCTCAGGCAAGACACAGCTCTGCATGCAACTAGCATTGAACTCTGCAATGGCTAACAAGAGTGCAAGGGTGTTCATTGTGGATGCAAAGGGTGACTTTAGACCTGAGAGGATCATCGATATCTATAAGGCTAGGATGGATGGGGGAGAAGGTAAAAGAGGGAAGGGAGGTAGGAGCAAGCATGGTAATGATACGTACATGAACTCTGGTAGAGAGGGTGAATCTGGGTACAATGCTGATATCAATACCATAATGGGCATAATGGATAGGATCTATGTACAGAGAGCATATCATGTTGATGATATATTCTCTTCACTAAGAGATGTGGATAGTATGTATGAGAGATATGATCATGGTGTATCATTTCTTATAGTGGAGGATTCCCCATCGTTATTCAGGTTGGAGTATGGTAGCAAGAGTGCTGAAGGACACTTCAGGCTAATGAGGCTCATGCATGACCTTGCCCTTAGAGCAGTGCTTAGGAATACTGCAGTTATAGTAACCAATGGGGTTGCATCTAGTGCAAGGGATGAGCATGAGGGTGTTGATACTACTGTTACTGACTTGGAGATGAAGGAGAGGCAGATAATGGATAGATCTGTATCCATGTTTGCACACTTTAAGGTTAGGCTTGAGAGGCTGAGTAGTAAGATGAAGGATGAAGAGGGTATGAAAGCAATTGTTGATGGAAGTGTATTCAGGGCAACACTACTGCAGCCATTGGTTAAAAACAATAAAGCACTCTTCAAGATAGTAGAGAGAGGAATAGTTGATATCTAGCAATGTATGTTTAATTTTGCTTTCTACATGTAATGTAACCTGTAAGCTTTAAGTAATGGTTGCTTGAATAGTACAACAATGAAGTACAACTACATCCTCACCCTAGGCATACTGAGTATAGCAGTAGCATCACTAACATTATATGGCAATGTCAAGCAGGCAAGTGCAGCAGAGTTTACAATAGAGATACCAGCAGGTGCGCAGAACAGTACCTGCAATCCAACATACTCACCATCAGGTGATTGGACAAAGATGTTAAGCGATAAGTGCTTCAAACCATCAACATTAACTGTTCCAGCAGGAAGTACAGTAACATTCGTGAACAAGGACACTGCAAGCCATGCAATGGCATTTGCAAGCAATCCTCTAGATGCATCGACATGGAAGTTAGGCGACAAAAAGTTCGACTCTGGACTAGTGCTACCAAATGGCAAGTGGAGCGTTGTTCTTGAAGAGGCTGGTGAGCATCCTTATGTATGCTATGTACATCCATGGATGATAGGTAAAGTAGTGGTTGAGGCTGCTACTCCTCCTGAAGAGACTAGACTGATAACCCTTACAACAGATAACAATACAGTGAAGATTGAGGTTGAGTTCAGTAGTGGCACTGCCTCAGATGGCATGCTAACGATTGATCCACCACAGGAGGTAACCTTCAACATAAGGTTCATAGACCCTGCTAGTGGTAAGTTGATAGATCATGTGAACTACAACTTTGCTGTAGTTGATGCTAATGGTAATGTAGTTAGTAGCAAGAGTGAGCAGCATACCCATGATGGTAAAGCAGAGCAGAAGGTTAACTTTGCAAGTACAGGGGCATACACAATAGATATAAATGTGCTAGGCACTGGCATAAACAAGCCATTCGATACAAAGCATAGTGGTAAATCAACGTTGAGCATATCCGTTGTGCCAGAGTTCCCAATAGGCATAGTTGCTGTATTCGCATCAATAGCAGGTATAGCAGTAGCTATGAGCAGGTTCAAGGGTAGGTTGCATATACCTATGAGCAACTACTAACTACTACATTTTTTGTAAATATTTTGTTTGCTATCATCCCCATATAGATAACTATTCATACATCTCATACGTTATATTGCTTGCAAAAGGTTGGTTATTATGGATGGTAAGGGTTCACATACCATAGATCAATACTACTACTATTACTCTACTAACTACACCACCAACGCCAGAGAGATAGAGAGCAAGATATTGAGAATGTTCAATAGGCTAGGTTATGCTAGATTAACCTCTATACAAAGGAAGAGTATACCAATCCTTGCAAGGAGAAGGGACTCGCTTATAGTTGCACCTACTGGCTCAGGTAAGACAGAGGCTGCAATGATACCCATACTTACCATGGTAGCGGAGGCTTATCATGATGGTAAGGATAAGGTCAAAGGGATAAAGGTACTCTACATAACCCCGCTAAGGGCATTGAATAGGGATATGCTTAGGAGGCTTGTACGCTATGCTGAGATGTTAGGCTTAAGTGTTGATGTTAGGCATGGTGATACAAGTAGTTATAGGAGGAGGAAGATGCAGGATACTCCTCCAGATGTACTCATAACTACTCCAGAGACTCTAGCAATAATGCTGGTAGGGAAGATGGCTAGAGCATTCCATGCTCTAGAATGGATAGTTGTAGATGAACTACATGAACTACTACCAAATAAGCGTGGGGCACACCTAGCCTTGAGCCTTGAGAGGGTTGAAAGACTATCAAGTAGAAGGGTAGTAAGGATAGGGTTGAGTGCAACGCTAGGCAATCTAGATACTGCAGCCAAGTTCATATCCTATGTTAGCAACTATGCAGATATACACGATGATGTTGGTAGAGGAAGGGGGAGGGTTAATAAATGTGCAGTTATAGTTGATGATTCTCTCCGCAAGTACGATGTTGATGTTGTGTATGTAGATGCACCAATAGCAGAGGTAGCAAAGCATATAATAGAATATATAAAGAGGAATAGAAGAAGCAGTAGAGAATCCATACTAGTATTCACAAATACAAGGGATGAGGCTGAGTACATCGCAAGCATAATGCATGAAGGTATAAACGATCCTACAATAAGCGTGGATGTACACCATGGCTCACTCTCTAGAGAGGTTAGGGAGGAGACTGAGAGTAGGCTTAGGGGTAGGGATGGTTATAATTATAAGAGCAATATGTATGAAGATGAAGATAACAATAATAACGATATAGTAGAACAGACCAACGTTGTTGTATGCACATCATCCCTAGAGCTTGGTATAGATGTTGGCTCCATAAGCACGGTTATACACTATGGCTCTCCCAGACAGGTATCCAAGATGGCTCAGAGGATAGGAAGGAGTAGGCATAGATCTACAGAGTCAGCCAAGGGTGTGATATTCACCAACAACGCTGATGATGAGATAGAGGCTCTTGCAATACTAAAGAGGCTCTCAAAGGGGGATGTTGAGGAGCAGAGGGTTCATGAGTCTCCTCTAGATGTACTTGCACACCATCTAGTAGGGCTAGCATTAGAACGCTACAATGGTATAGATGCAGGTGATGATAACCATACTAGCAATAGTAGGAGGAGGAAGGAGGAGGGTGTAGAGGTTAGTGTTGAGGAAGCATTAGCATTGGTAAGGCAAGTGTACCAGTTCAGGAATACAAGCATTGATGATGTAATAGATTGTCTAGAACTCCTCAGCAAGAATGGTATAGTAAGGTTCGATAGAGATAGGTTGGTATTCAAGGCTGCAAAGGCTAGAGCATACTACTATGATAATGCATCAATGATACCAGATGTGCTCAAGTTCGATGTTGTAGATACTGTAAGCAATAAGGTCATAGGCTCTCTAGATCAGGAGTTTGTGGGGGATTATGGAGAGCAGGGCAACATCTTCATACTCAAGGGTATGCAGTGGAGGATACTTGCAGTAGACCATGCTAGAATGAGGGTTAATGTTGAACCTTACTATGCTATTAGCATGAACGTACCATATTGGAGTGGTGAGATGATACCAGTTGATCACAAGACTGCACAACTTGTAGGTAGGATGAGGAGGCTTGTAGTGCAAGGCAGAATCAATGATGTAGTGAGCAAGGTACTTGTTAATGCGTACAGGGAGTTAGGTAACACCATACCAGATGATAAGAGATTAGTTATAGAATACTCTCCTAACCTTGTGATAATACACGCATGCTTAGGCACAAGGATAAACAATACATTAGCATCGCTGCTATCAACAATAATATCATCAAAGCTAGGATATATAGTCAATGTAAGGTCTGATCCCTATAGGATAATGCTTAGTTCAACTGCAAGGATAGGCAAGAAGCATATAATGGACTGCTTTATGGATGATTATGATCTTGAGGAGATAATAAGGGTATCACTCAAGGATACACATAACCTTAACTGGAGTATATGGAATGTAGCGAAGCGCTTTGGTCTTGTTGATACCAATGCAATGTACAGTAAGAAGATAGCAAGGATGATCTATGAGAGGTATGCTAATACACCAATAGTTAGGGAAGCGCTAAGGGAGGTATTGCATGAGAAGTATGATATTGATGGTACAAAGGGGATAATAGAGTGTTTAAGGAATGGGATCATCAAGATGGTATGGAAGGATGTAAGAGAAGGTGCTGAGAGTAATAAAGATGGCTATGCTTCATTCTCCTCCCTTGCAGAGCCTATAATGGAGAGGAACAAGGTTGGGGTTGGGGCTTGTTCAAATCCCTTAAGTAATGAGCAAGCAGTTATAGAAATGGTAAGGGATAGGCTTATGAAGAGCAAGCATAGACTTGTATGCCTCAAGTGTGCATCAAGCAGTGTTGTAGAGGTTAGCAATGCTCCAGAGCATATAGCATGCTTGAAGTGTAACTCAAGGATAGTTGCTGCAATACATCCATATGATGATGATACGTATAATGCTATACTACTAAAAGTGAGGAATGCTAGACTTGATGGTGAGCAGGAGCGTAGATTCAGGAGAGCATGGAAGGCTGCATCCCTAGTGCATACATTCGGGAAGAGGGCGCTACTTGTACTATCTGGATATGGAGTAGGGGTTGATACTGCAGCAAGGATACTAAGGGACTATGCTTATGAACAGGAGGATGTGCTTCTGAAGCGCATATACGAGGCTGAGAGGCAGTACATAACCACTAGGGGATTCTGGGATGATTAATGTTGAATTGTTGAATAGGATCAAGTTGGTTGTAGGCTGATTGGTTAATGTTTGTTCATCAATAGATTTGTGCTTGATTGGATAGACTTTATACATGCTATCTGCCCATCAAACTCTTGCTCAACCTAACCTATATGCTTTATAACAGTGAACTGCCTTACATGGAGCTCATAAACATCACTACTACTATTATTATTATTATCAGAATCATTACTTATGTTAGCAACACCATCTTCATCCTCATCACCTTCACTTCCATAGTTATTATCATTGATTCTATCCTTCCTCATCACTACCATCTCTGCCCTTCTCTTGGCAACTACACCATAGACCCTTATTCTCTCCCCAATCCTTAGAGCCTCTATACTCTCTACCTGCCTATCCCAAGCAATCAACCTTGCCTCCCTTGTATCATCCCCCACAAGAACCTCTGCACGCCTGCCTATTCTTCCATTCCTGAGCCTTACCTCATCAACCTTAGGCATAGTTAGCACTATAGCCTCAATAGCGTATAGACGCTCCTCCTCAACATCTGCTATCTTGCTTATATGCTCGTACACTGCTCCTCTACCTCTCCCACCCTTCTCACTACCTTCATCCTCTCTAACTGCTATATACGAGTCCTCATCCAAATATATTGTGTAGCCTAGAATCCTGCTAGGTATGCATTCTATACTCATCTCCTCCCTCATCCTTACTTCACCCCCATGCTTTAGTGATGAGATATCTAGAAGGTACATTGCTTTAGCCTCATTGCCCCTCTCTTCACCATCAACCATCACTATAGCATACTTGCTCATACTACTGCTACTGCTACTACTGTTGCTGCCCATAGTAGCAGTAGTAGTAGCACTACTACTATCCTTCTTCTTGCCATGCTCATCATCCTCAACACTATTTATGGCAAGTATCCTTAACTTCATCAAGCCAAGATAGTCCTCATCAACAACATCAACACCAGCATAGGCATCATCACTGCTAGTGTATCCTTTATGCCTGAGGGTCTTCACTATACTCCCAGCATCACCATGGAGTTCTACCCTCTCTCCATCACGTTTAACCTTAACTCCTGCTACCAGTACCCTTGAGTTAAGAGGAATCATCCTTGCAAGGTTTGCATAGTTGATATCCCATATGACTACCCTAACTTTGGATGCTCTGCCTTGGAGTAGCATGCTCATCACCTTGCTCTCCTCACCATCCCTGTTCCTGTATGTAGAGATCATAGGATTGGAGCAGAGTATGCCTGTAATAACCAGATTATCCCCATCCAACGATGCAACATCACTAACATCCATAGCGATATCCTCAAGACCCATTATCTCTACCCCCGTCCCCATACCTGTGCCTGTGCTATTCATACCCTTACTTGTACTATCATAACCAGCAGAACTAGTAGACTCTACACTACTCTTCATACCAGTGTTTATAACAAGGCTTCCATTCAAGTTGCTCCTAACATATGCCCTTGATATCCTTATCACATCTCCAGCCTTTATACCAAGCCTCTCAACAGCATCTGCAGCATCATCCCAGAGGTTCACGTTTATGCTCTTATCGTTATCATAAACAACCAACCTTCTTAACCTTGAGGATGTACCATCGCTCCTGCTATACCTCTTCACTGGGTATATCTTCATGACCCTAGCGGTTATGCTAACATCCCTTGCACCAGAGTAGAGGTCCTTCAATGCAACATATACACTACTACTAGCAGTAGCCATTCTCATCCTACCCATCAACTCCTCATCTATCCTTATACCTAGATCTGCTGCTACAAGGAATAATGCTCCTTGCTCTGTAAGGTATCCAGCACCTATGCTCCTCATCTTCTCCCTAGCCATGGCTAGTACATCTTCCTTGCTTAGATCTGGTCTATGCTTCAATATCGTTGCAACTATACTCTCTGTATCCAACCTATTAGATTAGTACAGATTAGTTAATTAAACTTGCCTTAACAACTCTCTACCTTCTACAGGTAAGTATTTTTATAGATGAAGGTGTAATGCTAATGTTGGCAAATACATGCCCTGAGTGCAATGGGGATCTACTGTATGAGGTTAGTACCAAGCACTTCATATGCAGGAACTGTGGGCTATACGTTACAAGGGAGCAGTTAGATGATATAAGGGATAGGTTAAGGCCGAGAAGGAAGAGTAGCAAGGAGGCAGAGTATCTAGAGTGGTGGATGAGTAAGAAGTAAGGTAGCAGCAAAAGTAGTAGGAGTAGATAATAGTAATAGGATAGTAGTAGGAGGTAGGTAGGGTAGGTAGGTAAGGTAACGTGAATTATGGATGAGTACTAGTAATAGTAAGGTAGATGAGAACATGGACAGATATCATGTTGATTTATAAGCGAAAGATAAAGGCTATAGCATTCTAACATATACGAAACATCACCATCCTCCTCATCCTCACCTACCTTATCTAATAAGGATACGGTTTAATATAGTTCAGATGAATATTGTGGTATGAGCGAGTTACCAAAGTGGGCTGAGGATGAGATAAACTCCATAACAGATTCAAGCTTCAAGCTTGAAGGTGAGTGGGAAGGTACTGGTTACTTCCTTGATATAGAGGGGAAGAGCAGACTGGTAGATATAAATTTCTACGAGAGGCTCCCAAATGGGAAGCATATAATAACTGCTAGGGTGAGCGATGCCCTAAACATGGATGAGTTTAGGAAGGGTATAGTCTACACATATAGGCTGAGGATACTAAAGGCTTCCATAAGCGATAGGCTTGCAGAGTACCTTAGGAAGAACTTCAACCTTAACATGGATGGAGTATACAGATTTGAACTCTACTCGCTTGAACCTCTTGAGGATGTGGGCTATGAGGGGAGTGTAGGAGAGGATGTAGGGGAAGAGTGAGATTATTAGCCAAACAAGCAAACAAACAAGTAAGCAAGCAAGTAGGTAGGTAGATAGATAGGTAGGTAGGTAAGCACTCAAGCAACTCAAAATCTCACCTCTGAAGTATCCTCTTGAGCATAACCTTTGCTTGATGCATAACATGTATTGTAAAGTGTCTTACAACTACAACATTACAGTTAACCATGTTCAATGCCCTAACTATGCTCATGTTGTTGATCACATCTATACCAAGCAGGGTTGCAGGGAGCACTATAGTATCTGGCTCATACGCCTTAACCTTCTCTACCATGAGGTTTGTAAGCCATCTATCACTTATCCTATCTGGTACGCTAGCCTCTACAACCTTATACCCATGAGCCTTCAGCCTATCCTTCTCATTAACATACTCTATACCCTCCAGCCTAGACAGGTATACTACTGCCCTCTCTGTATCCTTCATCCATTCAATGCATTTGAGTACAAGTCTTGAGTGCTCTCCCTCATCATCGTAGAATGCTAGCACCTTCTTGCTCCCATCTATACCCTTAACATCCCTAACAAGCATCGCATCACATGTAAGTAGCATCTGTAGCCTCCTGTTACGTTTGAACCTATCTAGTTCATACACTAGCAGATCTATCTTCTGCTCCTCAACACTTGCAAGTATAGCATCGGTTGCATCATGTGCTATCCTTGGCAGGTAATGGTATGGTACCTTCCTCTCCTCAACTACACTCCTCACTGGAGCAAATGATCTTATAGTATCATCCACAAATGCTACCCCGCTAGATAAGGGCATCTGGTATGGTATAGTTATAACCCTAAGTATGTTAACCTCTCCATCAGCACTCTCTGCAACCTTTAGAGCATACTTTACCAGCTTTATGGGATCCTCTGGTATGTATTGTACAAGTACCCTAAAGTCCTTCCTCTCCAAGTAGCCAGTAGATGCAAGCAATGGAGCAGTATGCTCAACCTCCTGCTTGAATGAATACACTCTATACATCACTAGCCCTATTGCTATCCATACAACCATAACCAGCAGGCTTACAGGCTGTGTTACTACTATGTAAAGTGCCAATGCTATATTCAAGAGTATACCTATCATTGGTATGGCTGGGAAGAGTGGTATCTTGAACCCATACTCAAGCCTCTCTGCGTACAACCTTCTTATGTTTATCACTGCAGCATTGACTTGAGCAAAGAGTACTAGGAAGATTAACCCTGCAGCCTTTGCTATCTCTTGCAGTGGGAAGAAGTATGCAATGAGTAGTGTTATCCCTGCAGAGACCATTATTGCTACATATGGTGTTCTATTCTTAGCATGTATCATACTAAGCACATGGGGAAGGTTGTAGTATCTACCCATTGCAAGTGCTACCCTTGCTGAGGAGAATATACTAGCGTTAAGGGCAGCAAGCATAGATACCATACCTCCAGCAAGGACCATTAGTGCACCGAATGGTATGAATGTATCTGCAGCCTTCATAATGCCTAGTTCACCATGGATGCCTATGAACCTCCATGCTGGCATATCTGAGCCTGTGTTAGTTGCTCCTATAGCAGTGACTGCTATAAGGCTGTAGATGGTTGCTACACATGCTATTGAGATGAATATTGCAATTGGTATGTTCCTCCTTGGGTTCCTAACCTCCTCCCCAGCCTGCACTATAACCTCATAACCCTCAAATGCAACGAATGTTAGTGCCATTGCAGCAAGTACACCAGCAACGCCCATTGGTGCAAAGTCAGAGAACTGAACGGTCCATTCAGGCTTTGTACTCATGATGTAGAGGCCAGAGATGATGAATGTTAATGCTATTGCTAACTGTGATAAGGTTATGATATTTCCTGTCTTGCCTGTAGGTGATGTGCCCTTGAAGTTAACATATGCTAATGCAATTATTGCTATGGTAGCAAATACCTTATCCATATTATGTAGAGCAACAATACCTGCAAGAGCAAACAAGCCTTGCATGAACGTACCAAAGCTTACAGCGTAAAGGCTTGTAGCAACTATATGGGCAAACCATCCTAACCAGCCATTTATGAATGGCATTGGTCTAGGCAACCCTTCCCTTATCCATCTGTATCCTCCTCCAACCTCTGGTATCGATGAGCCCAACTCTGCATATGACATTGCTGTGAAGATGGTTATGACAACGTTCATGAGGAATGCTATGACAACAGCAGGACCAGCAAGCCCTATTGCAGGACCTACAAGCACAAACATTGCCCCTCCTATCATGGCTGCTATCCCTATCATTATCACATCGAGTAAACCTAGAGTTCGCACAAGTTTGGGCTCATGTGTAGCCATAACTACATACAGAATGCATCTACCCTATAAGGTATATGAGTTAATCTTTCTATATGGTAAGGGAGCAGAAGGAAGTTTATCATATTGCTCGCTTGCTTGCTTATTTACTGCTTGCTTACCATCACTATTGTTACTACCATTCTTACTACTGTTACTACTGCTGCTACCTCAGAGAGCGTACCAATAATGCCCAACTTACAAAGAGAGGTACATGGTATGATGCTATCCTCCACACTATGATAACATCCCCAAATGCTGCTGGATCTATGTTGAATGTGTTGAGGTAGTATGCTATCCCTAACTCTGTTAGCCCAGAGCCTCCAGGGCTTATGGGTATTGTACCTATGGATATTGCAGCAGCAACCATTACAAGTGACTCAAAGAAGCCTATGGATGCCTTTGCACTAGCAACTATCATGAATGTTAAAGCATGCAGTGCTGCCCCTACGAATGTCAATGCTAGCCCTACAGCAAATATCCTTAATGATGATCTCTTTAGGTACATCCTTGATGTCTCGCATAATACTCTAAGGCTATCGTTCATAACGTTGGTCCACCTCTCCCCCTTCTCTATACCAAAGAGCCTTGTAAGCAACGGTCTTGTAAATCTAGGCATCTGAAGTGTCTTCTTGGCTGAGAGTGTTAGCAATATAAGGTATGAGACAAATACAGGTGTTGTTATAACCAATATTGCAGTTGATACTACATAGTTGTGTGCACCAAAGGCTATTATCATTGCAATGTATGCTAAGGTACTCCCTACAAGAACATCGCTTATTATCTCTATGGTTATTATCCAGAGCCCTTTACCTGAATGCACACCATTCTTGTATAGCCATGCAACCCTGACCCACTCCCCTCCAGTGTATGCTGGTGTTGTAAGGGTAACGAACTCACTACCCATCCTTATCTGTACATTACTTGACATCTTTGCAACACCATCCCCAATGAATGATCTAACGTAGTAGTGGAACCTTAGACCTTGGATGAACAACTTTGCTAATGCTATAAGGCATGATACTATGAATGGGAATAAGCCTATAGATAGTATATCCTCAACACCGACATGGAGGAAGAGGCTTATTAGTATGAGTGGTACTATACTTGCTATTATCGCTATAACCCTCCCTAACCCTTTCCTCACATTCCCATATACTGTAAGAAGGATTAAATAATTTGCTCTCTGCCCTCTCCTTATGTATGCTGTATTCATACTTGGGACTGCAGGATCTGGCAAGTCAACCCTAGCATCAAGACTGGTTGAGTGGTATGTAAGCAAGAATGCGTACGCAGTCACCTTGAACCTTGATCCAGGGGTTATAGATCTTCCCTACGAGCCAGATGTTGATGTTAGAGAATATGTTAGCATAGATGAGATAATGAGCAAGTACAGACTTGGTCCAAATGGTGCATTGATACTTGCAAGTGATCTCATAGCAGATAGGCTGGATGAGATACAGAGGAAGGTTGATGAACTTAATCCAGATTATGTTATAGTTGATACACCTGGACAGATGGAGTTATTTGCTTATAGAGCAAGTGGTATGTTCTTTGCAAGGGAGTTCAGATGTGATGCTAAAGCATCCATCTTCCTCTTCGATCCAATGCTTGTAAACTCTCCATTGAACATGCTCTCAATAGCATTACTAGCAACATCTATAAGGCTAAGGCTTGGTCTAGCACAGGTTAACGTACTCTCAAAGATAGATCTCATCAAGAAGGATAAACTTGCTGAGTTGATAGAGTGCTCTGCTGATCCAGCAAGGTTAGAGTATGCCTTGCAGAGGGAGAAGGATAGCGAACTCTACCTGCTTGGGGTATCAATACTAAAGGGTTTGAGGAGGCAGGGGATATCAATGGGTTTATTAGCAGTATCAAGCCTCACGTATGAGGGGATGGTAAATCTTGCAGGAGCACTCGCAAGGATGCTCAGGGAAGGGGAGGATGTTGAGAATGGGGATGAGATGAACTATGCTTAGAAGGGCATTGTATAGACAGGTTAAGGTATCAGCACCTGCATCAACTGCAAATCTTGGTCCTGGGTTCGATGTATTTGGTCTTGCTATAGATGCTTATAGTGATGAGGTTGAGTTAGTACTTGAAGATGATAAGAGTGATAGTTATAGTGATAGCAGTAGTAGTAGCATACCCAGCATCGATTCACTTACAATAGAGGTTCATGGCTCTAGTATGAATGCTGAGCATATACCAGAGGCTGCAGAGTATAACTCTGCTGGTCTAGCACTATTGAGTATGATGAAGGCATACAACATAAGAGATAGGATAAGGGTTAGGGTTAATAAAGGCATACCAGCAGGTTATGGTCTTGGGAGCAGTGCAGCATCTGCTGTTGCTGCAGTCAAGGCATTAGATGTAATGTATGATCTAGGACTAGATGATGTTACATTGTTAAGACATGCTGCCCAAGGTGAGATAGCATCTGCTGGCACTGTACATTATGATAATGTAGCAGCATCGCTCCTAGGTGGATTTGTTATAGTGAGGCAAGAGCCATTGTATACAGTTAAGGTTGAGCCTCCAGAGGATCTATTGCTATGTGTAGCAACACCAAAGGTTGATGTACCAAAGGGCAAGACAGGTGTTGCTAGAAGTGTGCTCCCAGAGAAGATTATGTTGAGACAGATGGTTAGCAATGTAGCAAATGCAAGCATGTTGGTTGCAGGGTTTCTTATGAAGGATACAAGGCTTATAGCAGATGCAATGATGAGAGATGTTGTAGTTGAGCCAGCAAGGATGCATATCATACCTGCTTATGCAAGTGTGAAGAAGGCTGCGTTAGATGCTGGTGCTCTAGCAGTAACTATAAGTGGAGCAGGTCCATCCATACTTATAGTAGTGGATGCAAATGATAATGTGAAGGATGTAGTTGATGCTGTTGATACTGCATACTCAAGAGAGGGTATAGAGTGTTATGTTAAAGTATGTAAGATAGCAGGAGGAGTGTCTGTGCTTGAATGCAGGTAAATGAGTTGATTGATTGATTGATGGATAAATAGATGGATAAGAGATTATTAAGATAAAAAGTGATTTAGGTATATACTAATAATCAACTAATGTGTGATGGTAGCAGTAATAACTAACAGTTGTACTCGCATCTAAAGAATGGTTCTTGTTAAGATAATGCTTTCTATTCTCCTCATGAGGGGTAACGCTAACTAGCTCTCTATATTACATCTAATTCTCTCTCAACAAGTTCTACCTTTATAGATCTTATCCAATTTTAGTATTAGTTCATGGCTCGCATCTAAACCTTGGGTAACATATCCATTTATTAGACTTTGTCATGTCATCTATCCATCCTATTAATAATCTTCTGGTTTATTTTGGAGGGGTTGGTTGATTTATTGAGTATAGGAAGGGTATGGAGATTGAGATGCTACGGTTGATTCATCTATTCTATTTATCAACTATCTGGAGAAGCAATTAATCAGAGACCTAAACCAATTATTGCAGCACCACTAGCAAGAAAGACTACCAGACCAACAGGTATAGCAAGTCTAGCCCACTCCTTGAACCCTATCTTGAGGATACTTGCAAATATTATATTTGGTACATTACCAGGTATAAGCAAACCCCCTGCTATAACCAATGAGATCATGAAGGCTCTTATCTCGCCCAACTCCATCTCTGGACTTACAAGTGCAGCAGTCAGAGTTGCATTATCAGCAGCTGCAGAGATGAGACCAAAGAAGTAGAGCACTACAATACCTAGGGCAGCAACTGGCTCTGCAAGTGGTTTGAAGAACTCACCCAACAGTGTTAAACCAAATATGAATGCATATATCTTTAATGCTCTCATCACAACATCCCTAACACTGGTCTCATACTCTGTTATGTATACCTCTTTGCTACCACGCTTTGCATAAAAGTATGCTAATAACGAGAATACAGCTACCAATGGTATAACAAGATCCCATAGATTCTCAAGTAAGAATGTGAAGGTTGCGTTGTATGGCTCACCCTTTAACTTTGCTATTGCTATAGTAGATAATGGTTCCCCAAGAGGCAAGAGTGCAGCACCTATTCCTATTGCAAATGCTGATGCTATAGCAACCTTGACCTTAACGCTCCTAGGGAACTGTGATAGTGCTAGGAGTTCAGCTAGTATGGCTGATGCAACTATGGCTGATATTGCACTTGCTGCTATACCTAATACAAAGACAATCACTGCTAGCATAAGAGGGTTATTCAGCCTAAATGCAAACCTTGCAACCTTCTCCTTGTTGTAGTAGAAGATTAATCCTGCAATGAGCACAACCTGTGTTATCCCTATTGGGATACTACCTATCATGACAGGATGTAGCAGTGCTTCCTCAAGCAAGTGCAGGGACCATAGTCCCACTATGCTTACTGCTACTATCCCTACAGCAAGGAAGAAGTACTCTATGTTATGCTCAACCTTCTTCGATACAACTGGTATTGCTATAAGTGCTGTAAGTGTTGCTATCTGAACTGCTAAACCATCAAATACCATGCCTTCTCTCATTCTACTCTCTTTCTATAAATAGTTTCGTATCATCAAATCTTCTAACAGTTACATAATTATTTTTGTTTAATTGCTCTATCTGAGCAAGATTATATAATGTACAAGCCTAGCCTAGATGCTTCCTTATCAACATCCTTATACCACGCATGTATCCATTTGCAAGTACAGTAGGGCTTTGTGATGAGTACCATATGCATGCTAGCACATCACACTCCCTGCAATGTTTAACCTCAGCCCACTCTTCCCTACTCCATACATACTCTACATCATGTTCTAGCAGGTTGTAGGCGTTATCCTTGTACTTCCAACATGGAACCATAACAGTACCATCGGCATTAACGAATATGCTCTTCCATACACCACACTCATCAAATAACACTCTACCATACTCTATAATCTGTTCCCAGTATAGTGGGGGTATTAGGATGAATGGTTCATCATACCTCTCCATGTAATCTAGGATGCTATTACATACCTTAACCATAGTTGATCTATCTGGTAGCAATGAGTAGTTTACATCGGCCCTATCCTCAACGAACGTCATGCTTACAGTCTTTATACCAAGGTTCTTTGCTATATCGAAGTACTCCTGTGTTATGAACTCCTCAGCATTCCACTTTGTTATGACTGAGTTTATGTAATGCTTTATGTTATGATCCTTGAGTAGCATAAGGTTGCTCATAACCCTCTTGAATATCTCTGGCTTTACACCTCTAATCTTACAGTATGACTCCTGCCTTAGAGAGTCTATACTTAAGCATATGTAATCAACACAATGCTTAAGCCTATCAAGGTCTAAGGTGTGCAGTAATGAGCCATTGGTTATCATTGTAACGGGTAAGCCTAAACCCTTAAGATGCTCTAGTAGTTCAAGTATATCCTTCCTGCTTGTAGGCTCCCCTCCCTCAACTATGCTCCATATTACATAGGGGGCAACCTTGCTCATTATATGCATCCACTGCTCAGTGCTAAGATCCCTGTGCATTGCTAGCCTCATCTGTGCATCCTTATCTGGATCACCAAATGGGCACATGGCACAATAATAGTTGCAGTAGTGGGTCATGCTGAATACTGCTATGAGAGGCATCCTCTTGCCTTGTAGTCTGTTAAGAGACCATCTACCAAGTACCTTAATGGTCCTTATAGCATTCATAGCCTTTTCATATGAAGATGATATGATATAAGATTGTTGCTTATGCATAAGTGATGAGAAAGGAGGGTAGATAACAGTTAGCTTAATCTTTATCATACATCTTAACTTCAATATGGACAAGGCTATATGCATACTCAGTGGAGGACTTGACTCTACATGCATAGCAGCATACTTGAAGGAGAAGGGTTATGAACTGTATGCAATAACATTCTACTATGGGCAGAAGAGCAGGATGGAGGTAGAGAGGGCTAGAAGCATTGCAGAGTATATAAGGGTTAGGGAGCATCGTATAGTAGATATAGGCTTTATGAAGTCACTATACAAGGATAGCAACATCCTAACTGGAGATGGTAGCATACCAGATAGATTCGATTACAGTATAGTTGTACCAGCAAGGAATGCTATATTCCTTACAATAGCAGGGGCATGGGCATTCAGCATAAATGCTGCTCTAGTAGCATATGGTGCACATACAGATGATGAGAAGAACTATCCAGACTGTAGGACAGTATTTGCCAAGAGCATGGAACATGTTCTTAACCTTGCAGAGATGGATGGGATAGAGCAAGGGTTAAGGAAGAGGCTTAGGATATGGAGTCCAGCAGTTGAAGGGTTAAGCAAGGCAGATCTTGTAAGAGCAGGTTATAGAATGCTTGGCAATCTACTCTTTGAGACATGGAGTTGCTATACAGATGGCATAGAGGTTGAGGTTGATGGCAAGACTATCAAGGTGCAATGTGGTTCATGTGAGTCATGCATGAACAGGATTAGAGCATTCAAGGAGGCAGGGATAGAGGATAAGACGCTTTATGCGGTATTAGATTTAAATAAGATGCTCAAAGCATAAGCTCCGATATTAGGTTGAGGGTAAGCATAAGTGAGGTATTTACAAGCATAGAGGGAGAAGGTATATACCTTGGTACAAAAACCCTCTTCATAAGGTTTGCAGGATGCCCACTTAGATGCTTCTATTGTGATACCCCATATGCCTTGAGCATTGGTAATGGTACATACTATAGCATAGATGAGGCTAAAACAATCATAGCAAGGAAGGTTGAGAGGGGTACATTCAAGGCTAACTTCACTGGAGGCGAGCCATTGCTACAACATGAGGCAGTTAGGGAACTGGCAAGGTATGTTAGGGATGAACTCCTGCTCAAGACGTATCTTGAGTCATCATGCTACGATGCATCAAGGTTCTTGCATGTACTACCATATATAGATATATGTAAGATAGAGTTCAAACTTAAGGACTCTAATGCCATTGATGATAAGCATTACACTAGGTTGCTTGAGAATGAGATGCTATGCCTAAGGCATGCCATTGCTAGCAGGAAGGTAACATACATAAAGGTAGTGCTTAGCAGTCTAAGCAAGAGAGAGGAGGTAGAGGAACTGGCAAGGATGATATTTGAAGGGGATGCAAGCAAGGCTATAGATGGATTTGTACTCCAGCCTGTAAATGGTGTTAATGAGCCTACATTGGAGCATATGCTAGCCATGTACGATGCTGTACATCAGTACTACCCCAATGTTAGGATAATACCACAGATGCATAAGGTGATGGGCATACCATGAGAAAGGTTAGCAGTGATGGTGATTATCACAACTACGATGGGTATGCCCATGTTAAGAGTAGCGGTAGTAATAATAAGAGTGTTGATGATGCAGATATGGGGAAGGGTATTAGGAAGGAGAGTAACAGCATTGGTGGGAAGGCTAAGAGTAGCAATGGTGATGGTAAAGAGAGGAGAGGTTCTACCAGCAAAAGACACTCAACTGCAAGGATAAAGAGGCTCATAAGACAACTACTCATAGAGCTTGGAGAGGATCCAGATAGGGAAGGGCTGGTAGATACACCAGAGAGGGTTGCAGAGATGTATGCAGAGATCTTCTCAGGCTACAGCATGGACTCTGAGTTGGACGTTACATTCAGCGAGGAGAGTGATGTTGTTGTAGCAAGGGAGATACAGTTCTACAGCATGTGTGAGCATCACATACTCCCATTCTTTGGGAAGGTTCACATAGCATACATACCAGATGGCAAAGTATTCGGCATATCCAAATTGGTAAGGCTTGTTGAGAAGTATGCAAAGAGGCTTCAGATACAGGAGAGGATGACAAAGCAGATAGCTGATGAGCTGAAGGATAAGGTTAAAGGGGTGTTGGTTGTGGTTGAAGGGGACCATATGTGCATGCGTATGAGGGGTGTTAAGAACAACAGTAGGATACTAACCATAGCGTATAGGGGAGAGTTCGAGAATAGAGAGGTTAGGGAGCAGGTGCTATCATTGCTTATGGATAGCAGTAGTGGTGCAAGGATGTATGATATATAAAGTATAATAGCATAGATTTGTGCATGGGCACGAGCATCCTAGCAGGTCCAGCATCCAAGGATATTGCAAAAGGCATAGCAGATACTCTAGCAGATAAAGATGAGCATGTAAGGCTTGTTGATGTTGATCTAAGAGTATTCCCAGATGGTGAGAGCAAGATAAGGATAGCAGATGCTCTAGATGGTGATGATGTTGTTGTAGTACAATCAACATACCCTCCAGTAGATACGCATATGATGCAACTCTTCTTCATCCTCTCGAAGGTTAGTAAGGTAGCATCTAGAACTGTTACAGTTGTACCCTATCTAGGCTATGCAAGGCAGGATAGAGAGTTCCTTGCTGGTGAGATAGTTAGCATAGATGCTATAGCAAGGATAATCTCCTCATATGCTATAGATGCACTAATAACTTTTGATGCACATAGCAGCCTAGCATTATCATACTTTACAGTACCTGTGCATAACATATCTGCAGTACCATTACTTGCTGAGTACTTCAAGAAGAGGCTTGAAGGCGAGGGTGTAGAGGCTAAGGATGTTCTAAGCATCTCTCCAGATGCTGGTGGGGCAGATAGGGCAGAGGCATTGGCAGATATGCTACATTGCAACTCTATAGCGTTAAGGAAGAGCAGGGATAGGATCACTGGAGCAATAAAGATTGATCATGAGATGCTTAGCAAGATGAGGGATGATCTGAAGGGTAAGGTAGCGATAGTTGTGGATGATATGATAAGTACTGGAAGTAGTGTTGCAGAGGCTGTTAGAGCATTACTTGAGCATGGATGCAAGAGGGTACATGTTGCATGCACCCATGCACTAATGCTGGATGGTGCGCTTGAGAGGATAAAGGAGGGTGGAGCCATTGATGTTGTTGCTACAAACACTGTACCAAATAAGGTGAGCAAGATAGTGGATGTTGCTCCATTGGCAGCATCAGCAGTGCTAAGCATACTAAGCAGTAGTAGTGCTCGTAGCAAGGTAGGCATGGAAGGTAGTAGGAGTAGGAGTAATAGTATATCTACTACATAAGACTGTGACATATTATGCAACTCAGGATAATCTTCCTAGGCACATCATCAGCAGTGCCTACAGCAAAGAGAGGCTTAACATCCATAGCAGTGCAGAGAGGAGGAGAACTACTCATATTCGATGCTGGAGAAGGGATGCAGAGGAACTTTCTGAAGAGTGGGCTAGGCACTAATAGAAGCATGAAGGTCTTCATAACACATATGCATAGTGATCATGTTCTAGGCCTATTAGGCTTCATGCAGACCTTAGCATTGAATGGTAGAGATATGCCTCTCTACATATATGGGCCAGATATACTCAAGGAGTACATAGATGTGAATACAAGACTTCTTAACGTTAACCTAACGTATGATGTGTACTTTACTGCAGTAGGGGAGGGTGTAGTTGTGAAGGAGAAGGAGTACACTGTAAAGGCATGTAAAGCAGAGCATTCTATAAACTCATATGCATACTGCATAGAGGAGCATGATAGGCCTGGGGTATTCTATCCTGAGAAGGCTATAGCACTAGGTGTGTCTAAGGGTAGGTTATGGCATAGGCTACAGCATGGGGAGGATGTGCTAGTCGATGGAAGGCTTGTTAGATCTAGTGATGTTACAGGACCTAAGAGAAAAGGTAGGAGGATAGGCATATCTGGCGATACTAGAGCAAACGAGAGGCTTGAGGAGTTCTTCAAGGGCTGCGATCTTCTAGTATTTGACTCAACATTCAGCGAGGATGAGAAGGATAGAGCATTAGAGACCATGCACTCAACTGCTAGGGAGGCTGCTGAACTAGCCTCTAGAGCAGGTGTGAAGATGCTTGTACTTACACACTTTAGTGCTAGATATGATGATGTGAGTAAGTTGGTTAAGGAGGCATCGATACTGCATAACAATGTAGTTGCAGCAGAGGATATGATGGTTATAGATGTGCCTTACCCACCATCTGACCAATAATCATCATTAAAGTCATATATCTATCAAGCATCCTAGGCTGTGTCGAATTATTACATACTATTACCAACTATCCATATCCCTTGATTCATTGCTATTAACATTTGTATATTGATGTCTTCAGCATCGGTTCTCTAACCATATTCTTCCATCTTACAGCTCTAACATGTTCTCCAAAGATACACTTGAATGCTGAGAACGCTGATTCTGCCATCCATCTGTATGCTATCCATGCTTTTGCTTCCTTCCTTCCATCCATACATACATCAAAATCCCCTTTCTACTCTACTACCGATAGCTTCCTTGGCATGCGTCCCTTCAATAATGAAGCATTCTTCCTCACCTTTATGATAGTTCAATGTTATTTATTGTTGGATAGAAATCTAAAGTCCCTTCTTAATCATATGCCCCATCTGCTATGCTATAACCTTCTTCACATGAAACTTCTGCATAGCCTGTTTTACCAATAGATAAAGGGTAGGTTCTGAACCCAAAAGTTGGTGGGCCGGGAGAGATTCGAACTCTCGACCTCCGCCGTGTCAGAGCGGCATCCTAACCAGCTAGACGACCGGCCCAGATTGCGGGGTAGGGTAGGGCAGGCAGAGCGAGTATGATGCATACTCTAAATACACATAAATTAATTTATTCCTATAGTTGGTATGAGGAGGTTAAGGATAGCAAGTACACAGTTCATACTCAAGCCTTACAGCAGTTTATCCTCATTCATGGATGATGTATCAAAGATGCTTGATATGAGCAAGGGTTGTGATATTGTTGTATTTGGTGAGTGGTTCACCTTAGGTCTCCTTTCCATTGATATGGATATTGATAAGGCTACCTACGATGATATACCAAGACTTGCAAGGTTTACTGATGATCTATGCAGTAGATTCAGTGATCTAGCAATAGGTAGAGGACAGTGCATAGTAGCAGGCACAACTGTAGAGGAGCACTCTGGAAGGTACTACGATACATGCTTTATATTCATGCCAGATGGTTCAATGTATAGGCATAGGAAGACACACCTCTTCCCCCTTGAGAAGGATGCATGGCATATGAGCGAGCATGATACCATGGAGGTCTTTGAGTATAGTAGTAGAGGTTGCAATAATAGTGATAGTAGCAGCATAGAGCAGGATGGGTTTAGTGTTAAGTTCGGTGTATGTATATGCTACGAGTCACAGATACCGGAGTGCTCAAGGGTACTAGCATTAAATGGTGCTGAACTGATAGTATGCCCATCACTAACTCTAACAGATGCTGGATACAACAGGATAAGACACTCATGTGAGGCAAGGTGTATAGAGAATCAGTTGCTTGTTGTGCTAAGCAGTACAGTTGGTAACCTTGCTCCATTCCCAGTAAGGGGTATAGGTAGATCTGCTATACTTGCACCATGTGATAAGCCATGGCCAAGCAATGGGATTATAGCAGATGGCATAATGAATGTCGAGCATATAGTCATGGCTGAGGTTGACCTAGATGGTATAAAGATGACTAGAGAGCATGGTGCTGCAAGGACACATAGGGATAGGATGGAGAAGATACAACTCTATAGTAGATGGTTTGCTTCCTATCTGGGCAAATGATTATTATAAACAGACCTGCTAGCATAAGCATGGATGATGATTTTCTACCTGAAGAGAAGAGAGGAGTGTACAAGGCTATCTATTCAAGGAGGGATGTTAGAGCACACTTCCTACCAAAGGAGATACCAGATGATGTGCTCTTTAGAATACTCGATGCTGCTCATCATGCTCCATCTGTAGGCTTCTCCCAGCCTTGGAACTTCATAATAATAAGGGATAAGGGCATAAAGGCTAGGGTTAAGGAACTCTTCATGCAGGAGTTTGAGCGCTCCTCCAGCATGATAGAGGATGAGCAGAGGAAGAAGAAGTACCTCTCACTCAAACTAGAAGGTATAATGGAGGCTCCAGTTAACATATGCGTAACCTATGATCCTAACAGGTTTGGACCATTCATCATAGGGAAGAGCAGTATACCAGAGACTGGGCTCTACAGTGTATGTTGTGCAATACAGAACCTATGGCTTGCTGCAAGGGCTGAGGGCATAGGGGTAGGGTGGGTAAGCATACTGAGTAATGATAAACTCAAGGAGGTTCTAAGGATACCTGAAGGCATAGTGCCTATAGCATATCTATGCTTAGGGTATGTAACGCACTTTGAGAGCATACCTGATCTTGAGAGGGCAGGATGGTTGAGCAGATTACCCTTGGAGGACGTGCTATACTTTGAGCAGTGGGGTAATAAATAAGGAAGAAAGGAAAAAGGAAGAAAAAGATGGAAGGATAGATAGATGAATGGATAGTAGGTAGAGGAGAGTAAAGTAGAGGGCATGGATTAGTTACACGTGGGAGATGATGGTTGATACAACAATTAATAGTGCTAAGCATCCTATAAATAACTAAGAGTTATAAGACCATGTATAGACAGTTAGCTGTATATGGAGTGAGTTAGTTAGTGAGTAGTTGGGTGGGTGGGCTCGTGGCGCAGCATGGATAGCGCGGCAGCCTCCTAAGCTGTAGGTCGTGGGATCGAAGCCCACCGAGCCCGCCATC
>VAPR01000090.1_pt1 | contig 59942 bp, 48 predicted proteins | sample 3380701 | NCBI WGS metagenome assembly VAPR01 (sample SAMN11536904, study PRJNA540576) | hot springs metagenome | isolation source: hot spring wet sediment | place: Spain: Lobios | collected 2014-01
AATGGGCTGCTCAGGCTGGTTTACAATAAACTGATTGCGCGTGCTGAGATGGAAAGTATCCACCTGGTGGTCGAAGGAGCAGGTCATGGCCGAGTGCACACCCCGAATGGCCCGGCGAGAATTTCTGCGAGCCGTAGCGGCGACAGCGACAATGCTCGCCTCGCGATCCGCCCAACCTGGGTTCGGTCAGGAACAATCGCCGCCCAGAAAACCAACGCAATTTCAGATTGCGTGCATGACTTTGCCTTACAGTGCCTTTCCGTTAGCGCGAGCGTTGCAGGGAATTAAGGCAGCCGGGTATCGCTATGTCGCCTGGGGCACCTCGCACAACGAAAACGGCAAAAGTGTTCCGGTGATGCCTGCGGATGCTCCGCCGCAACGCGCACGCGAATTGGCTCAGCGTTGCCGCGATCTCGGATTGGAACCGGTGATGATGTTTTCTGGCATTTATCCCGATAATCCGAAAGCCTACGAAGTTCTGGCCCGGCGAGTCGAACAAGCCGCGGCAGCAGGCATTCCACAGGTGCTGACTTTCAGCAGCACCAGTGGCGGAAATCGTCCAGCCTTCATCGAAACCTTGAAGAAGCTCGGGCCGATTTGCCGCGACCACAACGTCCTGATCGTGGTCAAGCAACATGGCGGACTGACAGCGTCGGGCGAGCTCTGTCTGGGCATTATTCGTGAAGTCGGCCAGGACTGGATCAAAATCAATTACGACGCAGGCAACGTAATGGACTACCTGAACATTGATCCGATTCCCGACCTGCGTAAATGCGCTGAGGAAGTGCGGAGTTTTTGCATCAAGGATCACCGCAATTTCCCGAAGGACGAAGATTGCGGCCCGGGGTTCGGCGAGATCGATCACTACAAGCTGCTTTACGAGGTGGCCTGGACTGGTCGGGTGATGCCCCTGTGTTGCGAAAACATCTCTGCCCCACTGTTGCCGCGACCGAAAACTCCTGAAGGTGTGGACGACCTGGCTCGTCGAGCACGCGAGTTTCTGGAGACCGTGATTGCAGGTCTGCACAGCCTGCCGACCCCGGCTCCGAAGAAGCCCTAAACGCGGTAGCCTTGCCACGAACCGTGTGCAAAACGGATCAAAAAGGCCAGGCCGCGAACGACAAGGTCGCTCACCATCGCCAGCCAGGCACCCAGCAACCCCAGTTGCCAGTCCGGTCCGGTCAACCAGTAAGCCAGAGGAATCCGTATTCCCAGAAAGCCGACCCAGGTAAACAGCACGGGTACCCGCGTGTCGCCGGCACCACGCAGCGCACCCGTGAAGATAATGCACGAAGCCAGCACCGGCATAGCGTAAGCAATGAGCCGCAACACAGGCACGCCCGTGTGAACGATCGGTTCTTGCTCCGGATAAGGGCAGAAGAGACGAAACATCGGTTCGGCCAGGAGGTAGAAAACCAGGCCCATAACGCACATCACCCCGCAGCCGATTCCGAACGCTGTCCAGCCACTTTTCGCGGCACGCTGCGGACTACCGGCACCGAGCGACTGTCCTACCATGGTCATGGCCGCGGCAGCAAATGCCCCTCCGGACAGATAGCCCAGCGCTTCCCACTGAATGGCGATTCCGTGAGCGGCACTGGCGACCATTCCCAGCCGGTTCACGATGCTCAAAAACCATAGTTGCCACACTACTACCGAAAGGCTGTCCACGCCGGCAGGGATACTGACTCGGAGAATGCGAACCATCAGTTCGGCCTCGATGCGGAAATAACGACGCCGCAAACGCAAGCCAGCCCGCCCGTGTTTCAGTACCAGCAATACTGCCAGTGAACCAAGCACCTGACTGCACGCGGTGCCGACTGCGATGCCAACGAATCCCAATTCCGGAAACGGTCCCCAGCCGAGGCAAAATGCCCAGCTGAGTGGTAAGTTGATAATCGCCACGCCCGACAAAACCCACATTCCGGTTATGGTGTCGCCAGCGCCTGCCAGGCAGGCTAGACCCACGGATTCCACCATCTGCCACGTGAGCGCCAGAAAGATCGGCCGAAGATACGTTGCTGCATAAATCGCAGCCTCCCCTTGCAGTCGCAAAACCTGTACCAGCCAGTCTGTAATGAGCAGTCCGGCCACGCTCCCGGCCAGCCCAAAGGCCAAACCCAGCAAGATCGCCTGGTGTGTGGCGCGATTGGCTTGCTCCCATTCTCCCGCGCCAACATGCCGTGCCACCACAGCCGTTGCACCGACCGATACCAACACAGTGAAACTGCTCAGGAACCAGCTCAGATAACCGGCCGTGGTTTGTGCCGATTGGTAAGCGACCACGCGTAACCGCTGCTGCTCAGCTTCGCGGATAAGCCAGGCCGCCACCAGTCGCGAACTCAAATCAGGGTGTGCTTGCAATGCCAGCGCCCGGCCGTAGCGGGCCTGATACTCCGCCCAGTGCGATTCCGACATGCCCAGAAACCTGCCGGCAATCAGCCGATCCGACAGCGATACGGCCAGGGTCAGGAATTGCTGCACCATGACTGGCAAGGCCAGTGCCAGCGTCCAGCGCCAGAGACTACGCTGGAGCACAGCCAAGCTGGTACTGGATTGTGCGGATGCCGAGTGTTCGGGGAAATCGGAGTCCGATAATGCCGAGTCTGGCTTCGTCGCGGGGGAATCCTGGCCATCGGCTTGCAGGTTCATAATCGTGCCTTTGCGAGTCTTTACGCTGACCATGGCAGCATTTTTGGGCGAGCAACCTTATTGTGCGAGGATGACTCCATGCCCATCAAGACCAAACGCTGGAACGATCCCGTGGAACCGGATGACGGCTTCCGCTTGCTCATCTGCCGTTACCGACCGCGTGGCGTTTCCAAACAGGAGGAGACGTGGGATGCCTGGTGGCCCGAATTAGGGCCCAGCCGCGAATTGCACGCTGCCTACTGGGGCAAACAGGGCCAGCCTATTTCCTGGGCTGAGTACCGCCGCCGCTATCTCGCCGAAATGAAGAAGCAGACCGATCGCTTAAACCAGCTGGTCGAACGGTTGCGACACGGGGAAACGATAACGCTTTTGTGTTCGTCGGCGTGCGTCCATGAACAACGGTGCCACCGCTGGCTGCTCAAGCAGTTGCTCGAGAAGATGCTCGCAGGCAACAAAACCAGTTGACCGTAGCGACACGACAGCGGCAGTTCTGGCGTGTTAAAGCGTCGCCGAGACTGCATCTTTTCGCATCGGTCAGTTATAGCAGGTCCGTTCCTGCTACGTCGGCTCATTGAATTTGCTTCTGGCAAGCCGACGCATTTTCGGACCAGGTGTGTTGTGTGGGGAAATATGGCCCGGCCAGGTGCTCGTTCCGGAGATTATGTAAAAGACAAAAAGAATTGCCAGCAACGCACCGAACAGAGCCCCCACAATCGCGTCTGTAGTCGTGCTTCTCGTGAAAGGGCCGAGAAAAGCAGATCGTGCAGCACCACACGCGGCGCCCAACAACGCCGCGACAACCGGTGCCAGGATTGCCGACCAGCCAAGGTTCACCCACCGGATCGGCCGTTGCCAGGCCCATTCCGCCAGCATCAACAGTTGCCGGGATTCCCATCCCAGGTAACGGCGTTGCAATGACGGACCGAGTTCGGCCCACAGTTCCACCGGCAATTGAGGTGTCTGCAAGCCTCGCTCCTTGCGCAAGCGAGACAGCAGCCATTGCAAATCGCGCAACTGGGCGGCGGAGAGTTTTTCCCACATCCGGCTCTGGAGGCAGCGCAAGCGGGTCAACAGTTGTCGTCGCGTTTCGTGCAGCCTTCGGCGAGCTTCGGCCACCGGACGGAAGGCGCTGGCTGCTTGTTTGACCCGCGCCAGCCACTGCATGCGTTCCCAGGTCGGCTCGCCGTCGGGCAGCACTTTGAGCAGAGCGCTCGGTGCCTGGTCGGGATTGTGCAAGAGCCGATTCCAGATCACATCACGTATTCGCGGCGTAATCCCAGCAGGCAAAGGGGCATTTTCGACTTCCTGACGCAGGGAGTCGGCATGCGCTTCCGCTTGCTGCAACCGCTCCAGACAGGTGCGCAATTGCGGATGCGTTCCACGACGGACCTGCAAAATCGCTTCGCTGATCGCCAGATATTGTTTCTGCAAACTCGCCAGTTTCTCCGGTAAGTTCGGCAAATCAGCATCCGGAGCGTAATCGCGGGACACTGCTGGCAAAGATATGTCACTCTCGCCCGGAAAATCATTTTCCTGGACGAGTTCCACGACCGGAGCCACGCTGAGCCGGGCTACCAGTTCGCGGACAAACGCGCCTGCCGACATGGGTCGCGCTTCGGGGTTGGGCGAGAGAGCGAGGCGGAGCCAGTCGTGTTCGCATGGCAAAAGTCCTTCGACATGAAAATCGCCTCGCTGTTGCCGCTGCGCGATTTCGTGGGGATCATCTCCGAATGGAGGTCTCCCGGTGCGCAGGTGGACATAGGTCGCTGCCAGACCGTACACGTCTATAGTCGGATGTAACTGCCGCGGCTGGGCAAATGCTTCCGGCGGTGTGTAACCGAATGTGCCAGCACCGCTGTGAGAAACAACACTGAGTCCGGCGAGTTTCAATAGTTCCAGGTCGCCCACTTTCACTTGCCCGCCGACCAGGAACAGATTGTGTGGTTTGATGTCGCGGTGATAGATGCCGCGAGTGTTGAGAAAATCAATTCCCTCGGCTGCCTGTTCCAGGTAACTGAGCAGTTCGTCCAGAGGCAAACCCTGCTGACCTGCCTGCTGATACGCACGCAGACGATCGGCGAGCGTGCCTTCTTCGGCCAGCTCCCAGATGGTCACCAGGTGCCCCAGCACCAGTTCATAGGCGATCAGCGTCAGCAAATGTGGATGACCGCCCAAACGCAGCAGCAGTTGCACAGCTTCCAGTTGCCGAGCAGCCACGGTGCCGTCGCCATCCACGGGGTCGAGATTGATTTTGACCGCACGCGGAATGCCATCTACTTCTTCGCGGTAAACGACAGCAAATCCGCCTCGGCCGATTTCTTCGTTGAGCTTCCAGCCATACTGCTGCCGCAACGTATCCACTACTGCGGAGAAACCGCGAATGTTGCGACAACCGGGCCACGTTGACGGTGGACTCGCACTGTTTTCACCTGGAATCGAATCCGGACGAACATCTGGGCGATTAACTCCATCCGGAGAGGAATTCTGCTCGACCTGATCATCCATAACCAAACTCCGTAGCAATCGCCAGTTCTGGCCGATTCGCTCGTCCGACCTGGCAGAGAGCCTTTTACCCCGTACGCTCTTCTTGGTGTCATTATACCGCCCGGCCGACAGGATTGCCGCTTCCTGGCCGGCGACTTCGAAGGCGTAACGTTGGCCGGGAAATGACGCACCTGACACCCTCGCTTCAGGATAGCGCGGGGCGTTATTCAGTAACCGGCGGCGTAACCGTCCTTGCGATATTCACTGCCGCCCAGGAGCGTACCGTGTTCCCAATCAATAAGGATGCCCTGATAACCGCCACCATTTCTGGCAACTCGCCGCACTCGGTGACCGCGCCGCTGCAGTTCTGCCACGACGGTCTCAGGAATCCCTGGTTCGGCCAGTACGGTACCGCCTTGCGGATCGCCAGGCCGACCGGTCGGCGTCGCCGAACCAACATGCTCGATTCGGGGTGCCTCGCCGGCCGCCTGCACGTCCATGCCGAAATCAATCAGATTCACCAGTATCTGCACCTGCCCTTGCGGTTGCATATCGCCACCCATCACGCCAAAGACGAACCACGGTTTTCCATCTCGCGTTACCAGGGCAGGAATGATCGTGTGAAACGGACGTTTGCGCGGTTCGAGCCGATTGGCATGATGTTCGTCCAGCGCAAATAAGGCACCACGATTCTGCAAGGCGAACCCCAGTTCTCCGGGCACCAATCCCGAACCAAAACCGTAATAATTGCTCTGAATCAGCGAGACGCAATTGCGGTCTTTATCCACGACGCACAGGTATATAGTGTCGCCCGAACGAAGTTTGGCATCACCAGCGGGAATCTCAGTCAGAGCGCGATCCCGACGAATCAACTTGCGGCGGGCATCGGCGTAGGGTTTGGAGATCAACTCCGCCAGCGGGATCCTGGCGAATTCCGGATCGGCGTAATATCGGGCACGGTCGGCGTAGGCCAGTTTCTTCGCCTCGATGAACAGGTGCCACCAGTCGGCACTGTTCGGTCCCAGCGATTTCAGATCGTAACCCTCCAGAATGTTCAGCATTTGCAGTACAGCAATCCCCTGGCCCGGCGGAGGCAACTCCCAAACCTGATAACCGCGATACGTGGTGCTGACGGGTTCCACCCATGTGGACGTATGTTCGGCAAAATCCTGCAGCGTAAACAGTCCGCCGACCCGATCCGAATAGGCGACGATCTCTCGAGCAATGCGACCACGATAAAAAGCGTCCCGACCTTTTTCAGCCAGTTCGCGGTAGGTTTGCGCCAGGTAGGGATTGCGGAACAGCTCCCCTGTGCGTGGCGCTCGACCATGGGGCAGGAAAGTTTTGCTCGCTTCCGGTGAACGCTGTAACAACGGCTCCGCGGCCCGCCAGTAACCGGCAATTACCTCCGGCACGGGGAAACCCTGTTCGGCGTAGCGAATGCTCGGTTCGAGGAGTTCGGCGAGCGTCTTAGTGCCGAATCGTTTGCGCAATTCCTCCCAGCCATCCACGCAACCGGGCACCGACCAGGAAAGCGGTCCTGTTGTCGGAATTTCCTGGTAACCGTGCTGTTTGAACCAGGTAATAGTGGCGCGGGCCGGTGCACGACCGCTGGCATTCAAGCCGTAGAGTTTCTGCGTTTTTGCATCCCAGACGATCGCAAACAGATCACCACCAATGCCGCACGACATCGGCTCCATCAATCCCATGGCGGCGCTGGTGGCTATTGCGGCATCTACAGCGTTCCCGCCACTTTTGAGGATGTCGAGGCCAATCTGCACGGCGAGCGGATGGCTGGTGGCCACCATGCCGTTTTTGGCTACCGCTACCGAACGTCCGGATTTCCCGGCGGGAATTGCTGCTCGTTCTGCCGCCAATAGTACCGTTACAGCGAGCGTCGCTGCGGTCAGTAGCAGGGTCGTTTTCATGGGGGGCACTCTTTCGCAGTTAGCGGTTGCAACCTTCGGGGAAAATCGGCACAGGTTGTCGTCCGGAGGGTGTCTCGGCTATGGCGACATAGACCACGTCGGCTTCGGTGACCTTAATCATGCGTCCGTCGCGTTCCACTTCGACATCCACATGCATGGTGATGGAAGTACGGCCAATCTTGAGCAGTTGTGTCCAGTAGTTGACGACGTCACCCACCAGGACGGGATGGTGGAACTCAACGCGGTTCATGGCCACGGTGACCAGTACCGGAACATGGTGAGTCCGACGACTGATCTCCCATTGTGCTCCGATCGCCCCTGCCTGATCCATCTGGCTCAACAACACGCCGCCAAAGATCGTCCCGTGCGGGTTAGTATCTCGCGGCATCATCACCGTCTTGAGAGCCAGATAGCGATCGGCCATGCTCAATTGCCACTAATATGGCGAAATCGCCACCGTTGCGGCCCGGTTGACGTTAGACGAATTTGGTTCTGCCGGGCTGGGCGACCGGGGCTACCGGTAGCGGTACGTCCCAATCGTAGCGGGGCGGCGAAAGGTCTTCCTTCGAGTTGAAAGCCATGTCCCAGGTGATCACTTGCCCGGTATAGGCGGCCATGCGGCCCATGATGGCCAGCAGTGTGCTTTTGGCCACGTACTCGCCGTTGTTGATCGGTTCGCCTTTGCGGATGCTGGCAAAGAGTTCGTCATGCTCGGTCTGAACGGCAACGTTCGCCTTGCCGCCGTAACGCCAGGCTTCATTACCGAAGTGTAGGCTGACCCGTTCCGCACGCAATTCACCGCGTCCGCGGGTACCGGTGACATAGACGGCCACATCGTTGGCGCACCCGGCCATCTGCCGACACTGGGCAAACAACCGCGAACCGTCGGCGTATTCGTAAATGATGGCGAAATGGTCGTAGATGTTGCCGTATTCCGGCCCGGTGCGAACGATACGTCCGCCGCTGCCAATGGCCCGAACCGGATATTCGCCTTTGACCCAGCTGGCCAAATCGAGCATATGCACGTGCTGCTCGACGTTGAAATCGCCCGACAGCCAGACGAAGTAGTACCAGTTTCGCATCTGCCAGTACATATCCGACCAGCCAGGCTGGCGCGGATGCACCCAGATCGGGCCGCGAAAATCGTTCGCCTGCAACGCCACCACATCGCCGATCTGGCCGTCTCGGATACGGCGGACGGCTTCCTGGTGTGGATAGGAATAGCGTAGCTGCAATCCAGCCACCAGGGAAAGACGTTTTTGCCGCGCCAGTTCAGCGGTTTGCAAGAACGAGCGAACGCCAGGCGCGTCCACAGCGATCGGTTTCTCGGCGAAAACATGCCGACCAGCTTCGATTGCGGCCCGCGCATGCATCGGACGGAAATGTGGCGGCGTGCACAGCAGCACCACATCGCAGCAGGCAATGACTTTCTGATACGCATCCCAGCCGACGAATTGCCGCTCTTTGGGCACCTTGATTTTGCCTGCGATTTCCTCATCTTTCTGCAGTCTGGCCAGGCTCTGCTGCAGGCGATCCTCGAAAACATCGCCCATGGCGAAGAGCTGGACGTTCTTATCAGCACGCAGGGCTTGCGAAGCAGCACCGGTACCACGACCACCGCAACCGATCAGGCCGACCTTCAACAAGTCGCTGCCCGCGGCATGAGCGAAGCGCTCGACGGTCAAAGCGGTGGCGAGGGCAGCACCAGTTTGCAGAAACTGCCGTCGCGTTGACCCCGACCATGAGCCGCACTTGTCGCATTCAGTGGCGCCGTTGGCCACACGCGACAATGGACGGTGACTTACCTCGTGGCTGGAACGTTTAGTGGCTGGCATAGCGAGGTTCCTCCCGATTGGCCGGATTATGCGCTATTGCTGTCATGCTATGGACTGGCCATCCGTGGAACAAGCGGTGGAACGGAGCGTATCGGTTTTGCCGATTACGGGCTGGTTATGACAATCAGTCCAGGCGGTAGCGAACGGGCCGAATGGAAGTTACAATAAAACCGGACAGAGAGAAAGAATGAGGCTTGGGGGCGCTCGGAGATCGGGATCGGCTCCGCTTTTGAAGAGGGCAACTCATGGCGCAGATCGTGGAACTGGCAGATGAGCAGTTACAGGTTCGTCAGGCGTTGCCTGCGGAAGTCAACAATGTGCTGACCGCGTTGTGGTCCGGAGTTGCGTCGCTTGGATTAGCTCTGGCGGCTTTGCTCCCGATGATCGTTTACGACTGGTCAACCAGCGGCCTTCTGGAATGGCTGAACGGTTGGGGCGATATGCTGGGCTGGCTGGGCGCGGGAGTGATCGTTTTACTGGTGGCCGTTTTAGCCGGTCTGGCCAGTTTGTCGTCAGTGAAAGCGCAACCACGGGGACTGAAGCTCACCAAGATCGTAGCAGTTCTGGTGCTGGTCGTGGGTTTGCTTTTGAATCTTGCGGTGCTGGTGATGATCATTCAGGGCCAATTCAAGCTGGGGCCCACGCCGATTCTGGCTGGGAGCTTGTTGACGGTGCTCGGACTATTTCCCGTGTTTCTGGGCGGGTTAACCTGGTCGCTGACCACAGTCGAGGCCGTTCAGCAATTCTTCTATCCGCCGGAAGAAGCCCCAGCCGAAGTGCCGGTCGAAGTGGCAGAGGAGGAGGAAGTCGCTCCTGTCAGCGAGGAAGACCTGGAACGATCCCTGGGTGAGTTACCGACCGGAACCAGTGCTGCCCCGCCGGTGAGCGTACCTGGTGAGGTGATTCGCGCCGAACTGGACGAAAGTTTGCTGGTGCGGGCCGAACTGGATACCGAAGCGGGCGAAATTATCCGCGCTGAGCTCGATGAACAGCGTATCCTGCGTGCGGAACTGGACGAGGAACGGTTGGTGCGGGCCGAACCAGCCACCACAACCCTGACCGGAATAACCGGCCCAACCAGCGATATTCTCGAAGCGCCCGCGACCCCGTCGGCTGTGATACCAGCGGAAATTGACATCGAGCGTATCGGCGATACCTCCAGTCGGGTGCTGGAACGCGGAGAAGTCTCGGAATCGCCCAGCGCTGTGCTGCTGACGTCGCTGCAATCCTCACCGTCACCCAGCGGGATCATCTCGGAACTGGTGGGCACCCCGACGCCCTCGCCGATACCCGGTTCCGAACCGGCTCCTGTCGGCGAAGCTGCCAAGCCTCCGGAAGACGTGGCCCCCGCTGTTGCCGAAACTGGTGCGGTGTCGCAAGAACCGGTCTCGGAGGCGGTTGAGCAATCGGCCGAGCCATTGCCTGAAGAAGCCGCACCGTCCCCGGAAGTAACTGCACCCACGCCGGCTGAGGCTGAAGAAATTTTCTCAGCGCCACAGCAGGAGGTTCCCGGCTCGGAAACTTCTGCGGTGGACCTGGAAAAGCTGGCCGAATTCGATTTCCTTCCAGCACCACAAGAGTCGCAGGAACCGGAAACGCCCGTACATTTACCGACCAGTGAGCCGGAGGTGCTGGCCGAGCAGCCTTTGTCTGCGGAGCAACCTGGTGAACCCGGCGGTGAGATGCCGTCGGAATCGCCTGGCGAAACGCTGGAAAGCATTTCGGGCAGCGAAGTGCCCGATTCGGGCCAGGCTGCGGGCGAATTTACGGTTTCGGAATCTCCGGCACCTTCCGAGGAATCGGCGAGCTTGCAGGATGTGCCACTGTTTCCGGAATTGGCCGATGACTTACCGCCATTGATGGCCGAGCAACAGCAAGAAACTTCGACCAGCGAACCGTCCGGCAACCCACCTTCCGACGAACTGTTTCGCGGCATCGAAGAAAGCGATCGATGAACCGCCCAGACGGAGGTGGTATCCGCAGGGATAAGGATTTGCCCAAACATTGGTTTCGACTGGCATCTGTCGAGTCGCCGTTACCCTCTTGTGGCATTGACTCCGGGGACGCTTAATTGCATACCAAGACCGGCAGCGCTGGACCTTCCCCGGAATCAGCTATGTGCGGGCAGACCGTCGCCTGTGCTGAAACAATAGCCTGTCAAAACGGGTATTGGCTCTCTCGGATGGTGGTCCGTCTTTTTCGGTGGCGCAGGCGGTTTGGAAATCACCGACAGCGCGAGCCTAGTTGGTTTCTGGATGCTAATTCCCCGCCAAGCTGGAGAATTGAACCCAAAGGCTGAGCAGTATCAATCCCCCATTCCAGTTCAACGCGAAGAAACTGTTCAGTGGCAGCGAGTCGTAACTTTCGATGCGGAAAGCATCCGGCTCAGCCAGATAGAGTGTAACATTCGGGAACAGCGGTTCGGCGATCAACTGAGCCGGGGGAATGACGGTGACGTCGAAATCGCCACCACTGAAGGCACTGATGAGTCCGCCGACCATCGGCATCACCGACATCAGGAACTCCACCGTGCCGCGCGGGTCGGATTCTGAAAAGCCCACGAGTCGCGCTTTCCCCGATGGCAACGACGCCAGGATTTTCTCTGCTTCCGGTGACGGTTTCCAACGGCTTAGCTGGGCCAACTCGCGTCGGGCAATGACTCCCTGAATCGGTTGCGGATACAACGCCACGAACAGCCAATCATCCACGATAGCCAGTGTCGGTATCAATGGCAGACCGAAGCCCGTAGGCGGTTGCACCTTCAGGCAAATCAGCTCCACGCCGCGATACTTGCTGCGATGGACCTGCAGCGTGAAGCCGTTGTTCTGGAATGATTTTATCTTGGCCAAAGCTTTCCGTGCACCCGCTACATTCTGTAGGTGCACACCTAAAAGAATCCCCGTGGAAAGCAGTCCGTCGGCGGAAGCGTCGGTGTACACCCAGAGGCTGTCCAGGTGCGGGAGGAGTTCCCGGAGCCATTCCAGTTCGGGCATCTGACCGGCTTTGTCGAAAAAGTCTCGGACGCTTTTGCCGGACTCTTGCTCATCTATTACATCGGCAACCGTCTGGACGATCGGCCGCAGCTGGCTTATGCCCTGCGCCAGATCAAATCGCTGTACCGTAACATCGCCTCGGGGCGATAGTGGCGGCAATGCCTTCTGGCCGCGCAGATACGGTTCGATTCCTTGTTCAACAGTGGGGAATAGCGCCGCCAGGCCTTTACGCGAACCTGGTTTGAGGTGAACGGTCAGTGTGCTCCGTAATGCCCGATCCTGGGCGCCGACGTGAAACGAGATCGCGGGGATGTCTTCCAATCCGGTGACCTCGATGACCTTGCGCCAGCCAGGCCCCAACTGGCGCAATGCCTCTAGCAATGGCTGACCGTCCACATAGCCACGCAAGCACGAGGCGTAGCCGGGCGGGAGACTGACCCGTTTAAACCATTCGCTTTGCAGCAGGCTTGGTTTTTTGCCTTCCGCGACGTCGAGAGTAAGCTCCGGCGACTCGGTGCCGATCAGCAGGAGGAGATGATTGGCTTCCGACCACCAGGAGATTTTCCAGGAGCTATCCGCGATTTGCACCTGCTGGATTTTCCGCTCGCGGAGTTGCACAGCGGTGATTTTCCAGTTGTTCGATTCAGCCACCATGCGAATCAACGCAGCCAGATGCGGTTCCTGCTTTGCCTGTTCTGGCAGGACCAGGGTGAGCTGCACTCGGCCGTCTTGCGGTTCCACCAGCTGCAAACCGAACACCAGGCCGTGAGCGTTCAGATGTTCCAAAACCGGCGGCAGATGTTTCTGCAACTGTTGCAATATCTCAGACGTCTCTGGCAAAGATTGCAGGCTCTGCAGGATTTGATCGCCTATTTTCTGCATCGCCGGCTGTAAACCGTTACGCAGGACCTCGGCAAAAGCAGTTTTCTCCCACGTTTCGCGGTGCTTTTCCCAACCGTCGTAACGAACGTACACAGCACAACGGGCATCCAGAAAGGCCTCCGGTGCCGCGGTGCCCGCAGGCAGCGGTGCTGCTCGAATCACCGCCCAAACCAGCAACCAGGCGCCAATCACCCCCGCAATACGTCGGAACATGGTTTGGCCTCCTTTTTCCATCCATCGAAAAAAGAATTGTCCCCCCGCAGGCTACGGAAATGGTTGCAAATGGCAAGTGTGTCGGGTAAATTTGTCTCGACCGGAGCACGGATCGCTTGCTTAACGGTTCAGCTCGTAGGTGTTCCACTACATCAACAGCCTCTAGCCAGATGCCGGGCACAGATCGCATAAGGTTCGGCTCGTGGCCGTTCGAATCCTGCCACACACGGAGCATGGACGAGATTCCACGGCACGGATGCAACTGCGGTATGGGTATGGTGATCGTTGCGTTGGTGTACGAAGAGTGCCGAAATTCAGGGCCGAACTTGCATGGTGCGAATTGCTATAGCTGGGAGCATTTTTACCCTGTGCAAACCGTGGGAAGCGTTAGTTCGGCCGTCCGAAGCATTGGCGGATTCTGCAACGCTGGTCCGTATGGACCCACTGCACGCTGGCTCCGATACGCCGCGCTTTCTTGGGCGCTTTTCTTGTCGGCAATGGCTTACTGCAAGGTGGCTGGGATACGGCCACCCGGTTTCAATCGTCGAGGTTACTGCCGCGGGTGAGTCGCTTGATCAAAATCGTGGCATACGAACCGCGAGGCAGAACGAACTCGAGATAGAGTTTCCTTCGGCCAGCGTTCAACTCATCATCGTCGAGGCGATGAAGCAGGTCCTGCGGTTGATAAATGGCCGGTCGCTCACCCCGTGAGAAGAAGGGCTTACGGAAGTGGCGGAGCTTGAGCTGGCGGAGCACGATTTTTTCCGCGGCGAGCACATCGGTGATGATCGGCTTCAGGGGATGGTCCTCGGCCAGTTTAAGTCGCGCACTCAGATACGGAATAGACAGGGTTCGCAAGGCCTCCTGCTGCTGCTCATTTAAACCGCGATAAAACCAGACCGGCCCGATTCGCAGCGAGACTTCGATCAGTTGCTCCGGTCGGCAATGCAGTTCCAGCCAGCGTGATAAGCAGCGATTCCACAAGTAGCTCTGGTAAGCAGCCAGATACAGGGTCTTCAGTTCCCGATGCAAACAGGCAAAGGCACCTCGAAAATCCTGCGGATGGTCGCACAAATAGGTAATGACGCTGCGAACATTGCCCCGCGGCATCTGCTCTTTGAGCATCTGCCAGTTGCCCCATTCTTTTCGCAACAATGCCTTCAGACGTTTTATCTCGCTGCGGTCATGTTCATAAGGTGCGGCCAGTGCTAACTTCAGGGCTTCCTCGTAATCTTCGGCAATCAGGTACCGTGCGATGAAGCGCCGCTCTGGGGTTACCGAACCAAAACGCTGGTCATCGAAATAATTGGGGACGCCTTCCTGCCGCACTTCGTCGAGAGCATCCAACGCCTGCCGGGCTTCACTACTGGACAGGTCGCGGATCACAATGCGGAAACGGTTCCCGACGACCGCTTTCGGCCCATACGGCGCAGCCACCTGCCCCAGGTAATGCAAATGGAGATGCGTCTGCCGCAAGCCGCGTTTGGGGCCGTGCAGGATGGTCAGATACTGGACCGTCTGGGCGTGGCGATCTTTAAGCCCGCCGTAACCAATGCGCCGTCGAGCAATTTGCCATTTTCGACAAATGGCATCAATGGCTTCCGGCGTGCCGAGGGATTCTTTATCGAGACGATAGAAAGCGTAAGGCCCTTCCTGACCCGGCTGTACGGAAGTCAACTCTTCGACGCAAAAATCCTGCGGTTGTTGTTTGATTTTCATACCGAATGCTACCCAGACTACAGCCGCTGCGATGTGCTTGAAGACCTGGTCTATCTTGTCCCCTGGACAGACCGTAGAACCGGACCGCACTCGGAGATTCCCGCTCCGAGCAACCGGCTTTTTAACGGAAAAGGCCGGGTTCGGCGGATCTGAGACCGGTCGCCCAGGCAGCCCCAGAGGTATCCACCTCCCCCGGCCACAATAATAATACCAATTATTTTGTAAAACGGCAAGGGCGACGTACAAGAAAAATACGAAATCCTCTCCTGGGTTTTGCCGATTGCCTGGCGGATACAATGTAGTGAGAAAATACAATCGGGTTGCACCCCCACATCTCCACTGTGGGTCCATAGACATCAGCACCGCGGGCCGTGATTGCGATTGCTGCGCCTCCGCTTGTTCAGCGGTAGCGCTTACGCTCATGCTCGCGTTTCTGAGGAAAACACGACCCAGCGCGAGCGACAATCTCCTAGAAGTGGCTAACAGTTACCGCCAAGTTTCTTTGCAGACATGACCCAAGCAGCACTGTCTTCGGATGCAATCTGCACCGCTTCTGCTCGGAACGGCCGCAAATGCTGGTGAACGCACATTTCGGCGAACGGCGTTTGGTTGGGCGAGGGGGCCATTTTAGCTGCAAACCAGGCCATGTTACCGGCCATCGGTCTTGCAGTTGATGCGCGAGAGGTGTTTTTCCAGGTGCGAAAAACTCAAATAACGTTCGCCGTCGGTCTTATAGGTCGCGCGCAACATCCAGTTTGTCCGTGTTCTGGAACGGCCGCTACAGTTGACATGATGCGTCCGCGCCATATTTTTTCTGACGACGCATTCCTGCGATAAGCGTATGACAGACTGCGTGCGCTAGCTTTGCGTGGCGGCAACTCTAGCCCGCTTGTACCGCATGTGCGTACACTTTTGGAGTCATGCTCATGCAAACGGGAGTGAGGCTTTGGTGTCATGATCATCGTGCTTAAACCGGAGGCCACCCAGGCCGACCTCGATTACATCCTGAAGCGAATCGAAGAATGGGGCTTGCGGTCACATATCAGCCGGGGGGAACACCGCACCATCATCGGTGTCATCGGGGACGAACAGAAACTGCAAGGCCGACCCCTGACGGCACTGCCCGGGGTGGAACAGGTATTGCCCATTCTCAAACCGTTCAAGCTCGCCAGTCGGGAGTTCAAAAAGACCGACACAGTGGTGCAAGTGGGCAAGGTGCGAATAGGTGGGGGCTGGCTGGCGATGATTGCCGGGCCGTGTGCTGTGGAGAATTACGAGGTTCTCGATACCATTGCCGCTGCGGTCAAAGCAGCCGGAGCCAACATCCTGCGAGGCGGTGCCTTCAAGCCCCGCACCAGTCCCTACAGTTTCCAGGGATTAGGCGAGACCGGACTTCGCATCCTCCACGATATCGGCAAAAAATACGATATGCCCGTGGTTACCGAGGTCATGGATCCGCGTCAGGTAGAACTGGTGAATCGTTACGCCGATATGTTTCAGATTGGCGCTCGCAATATGCAGAATTTCGATCTCCTGCGGGAAGTGGGCCGCACCAACAAACCCGTCCTGCTCAAGCGGGGCATGAGCGCTACCGTCAAGGATTTGCTTCTGTCGGCAGAGTACATTTTGTCGGAAGGGAACCATCAGGTCGTATTGTGCGAACGCGGTGTACGCACCTTCGAGGATTCAACTCGCAATACGCTCGACTTGAGTGCTGTGCCCAATGTCAAGGGGCAAAGCCACCTTCCCATCATCGTGGATCCCAGCCATGCAACTGGCCGACCCGATTTGATCCCGGCTATGGCTCGCGCGGCCGTCGCTGCCGGGGCTGACGGTGTGCATATCGAGGTGCATTGTGCCCCGGAAAAAGCCCTGTCCGATGGCCAGCAAGCACTTCTGCCTTCTCAATATGCGGAACTGATGCGGGACCTGCGTCGCCTGGCCGAGTTGTTCGGCAAATACATTGGCCCCAACGATGCCGGCGAAATCTCTTTCGACGGTGGCCAGTAACCAGCGATTCGGGAACGATGGCGCGTGGCCGCGGTCGGCGGCACCGGTCAATAGTGGCCAGTGATCAGGAGCCGGTGACTGGCGACTGGCATTACGGGGAGCGAACAGGGGATCGTTAGCAGGAGCAATAGCGCGATGCGAAAAAAACTGGTGGCCGGCAATTGGAAGATGAACACCACCCGGCAAACGGCGACGACGTTGGTGCGCGAACTGGTTGCCGAAATCGGCCAGGAAACACGGCTCGACGTCGTCGTCTGCCCGCCGTTCCCGTACCTTCTGCCGGTACGCGAAGTCCTGGCGGGTAGTCGTATCGCGCTGGGGGCACAGAATGTGTTTCCGGAGGCCAAAGGGGCGTTTACCGGCGAGGTGAGTCCGGTCATGCTCACCGACTGTGGCTGTCAATGGGTAATTGTCGGCCACAGCGAACGCCGTCGAGTGCTCGGCGAATCCAACGAATTTATCCGCCGTAAGCTCATTGCCGCTGTGCAACACGGGCTGCAGGTCATTCTCTGTATTGGCGAAACCAAGGAAGAACGACAAGCCGGGCAAACTTTCGCTGTCGTCTCAGCGCAGCTGCAGGAAAGTTTGCCGGCTCTTTCGTCGGCGCAGCTTGCAGCTGTGGTCATTGCTTACGAACCGGTTTGGGCCATCGGCACGGGGATCAATGCCACTCCCGAGCAGGCTCAGGAGGTGCATAGCTATATCCGCGACTGGCTCGCCAGGCATTGCGGTTCGGAAATCTCGCAAACACTGCGGATTTTGTATGGCGGCAGCGTTACGCCTGCGAATGCGCCTTCGCTGCTTAGCCAATCGGATATTGACGGCGTGCTGGTCGGTGGAGCGAGTCTGCAAGCGCGGGACTTCCTGGCTATCGCCCGTGCGGCAATTCCGTGAAGTTTTTTCCAAAATTTTGCTTGAAAAGAGGCCAGGCAATAACTACAAATCAAGCCAGGGGTAACACCAAATCCGGTGGAAGCGCGGGCGGCTTCTCCGGTCTTGTGCTTTTCGCGAGCCCAATGCAAAAGGAGAATCGCTATGTTCGACCTGCTCGACAGACTGGTGCCACGCTGGGTGCAGGACAACTTCTGGATCTTCTTCTTCGTGGTCCTCGTCCTCTTAGTCGCCCTCATCGGGCTGCTTATCTATCTGCGTAAGCAACAGGAAGAAGAGTAAGCCCTCGTTGCGACCACGAGCAATTCGGCCAGGCGGAGCGAGGACGACCCGGACTCGCTCTGCCTGTCTTTTTTGTGCTCGCAAGCTGAGGTTGTGCCCGCAAGGAGAGATTTGCCCGACCGCTGGCGGTTGAATGCTGATGCCCGCATCTGAACCTCGCCGCAGCTAAACGGGAAGGATGCACGCGCAATTGTGACGCAGGCCGCATCTGTTAGCAGTCCATTCTGAGCGGTCGTCAGCTTTTCGACTATGTCGGTCTTCTCAGTTCTGGCTGGCCCAGGAAATCGTGCTCTTGGACAGCGTCCTGCAGGACCGCACGGCAACTGTTTGCGAGCGTCCTGCTATCGAAAAGCCGGTCGGCGTGTTTTCAATTGCTGCTTCATTTCGTCCCAGTCGGCCACGGTTGCTTGCACATGCTTTCGTTGCCCGGCACGCCAGACCGTCAGACGCACGGTCGTGCCCGGCGGTGTATCGCTGATCAGGTTGATAAAATGATTGCCGTGTTCGATGACCTGGCCATTGAGTTCCAGGATGATGTCGCCTGGTCGCAAACCAGCTTTCTCGGCTGGCGTTCCTGGCAGTATTGCTTCTACCAGAGCGCCATCGGTGCGTTCCAGACCGATGCGTAATGCCTCGGCAGGTTCGATGGCACTGGCTACCTGCACGCCCAATGCTCCTCGAATTATCCGCCCTTTCTCAAGCAATTCCAAGGCGATGCGGCGAAAGAAATTGCTGGGAATACTGAAGGCGATGCCGCTGCTCGAGCCGCTCGGCGAGGCGATCGCCGTGTTGATGCCGATCACTTCTGCGTTCAGATTCACCAGTGGCCCCCCACTCGAACCAGGATTTATGGAAGCATCGGTCTGGAGGAACTCTTTGATGCGGATTCCCTGGCCCAAACTCACCTGACCACGATTGCGTGCGGAGATGATTCCGTGGGTTACCGTCTGGTTCAGCCCGAACGGACTGCCGATAGCCAGCACCCACATGCCAACCTCCATGCGGTCACTATCGCCGAGGACTGCTACGGGTAAATCTTGCCGTTCGCCCAGCGAAAGCAACGCGACATCGGATTCGGCATCTCCCCAGACCCGCAACGGTCGCAACACACGCCGATCTGCCAGGTGAACGACGATCCGCTCCGGTCCGGCATCGGCAATGACATGGTAATTGGTCAGCACGAATACATCCGGCCGACCCGGCAGGCGTGCCAGTACTCCCGAACCGGATTCGTCTTCGCTGCCACGTTCACCACCTGGTCGCTTCGCTTCGACATATACCACGCTGGGACACACTTTTCGTGCCACCAGTTGAAACCGTTCTGCAATGCTCACCAGATCGGTAACGGTCAGGCTCGCCCCTGCCGACGGTTGTCCAGTGCCGGGCGTCGGTGGGTCGGAAGATAATGGGTTCGCCCAGCTGAAGAGGAGCACACCGCTCATCACCCAGACTGCAGGGGAAATTCTCCAGGTTCGCGTGGCTCTGCTCAGCATGCTTCCACTCCGATGGGGTGTCAGGGTGGCCTTATCTGGTTCTGTCTGGCCATTTGGTCTTGAGGCTATCGCGTGTCGGGGTTCAGTCCAGGCTGCGTTTATTGTGCCGTTTTGAGGCTGGCTTTGCCGCTGGCATCATCGGAAGACCGAAGCGGTTGCAGGTTCTTTGTTCCATTCTGCGCTGCCATTTTCCCGCCGGGCTATTGCCGCGCGAAATGCAGCCATCTCGGGGGGTGGTTTCGCCTCGTCAAACTCGGTTTTGTCCGCCCAGTTTTTCCCATCGGGGACGTAATGATGGCCAGCTACGGGTCTGAGCTTGAATTCTTCTGCGAAGGCTGTTGAGACACTGCGGAACATCGTAGGAGCCAGAAACGGGTCGGATCATGCTCGTCGGCTTGCTGGGAACAATTCCCGGCCCACCTCGGTTTGGTTACGAACTGCGGTAACGTGGACGAGATACTGGCTCATTGGCCTGTTCGCCCTTTCTCTTATAGCATGGTAAATACAAGGGGTGAACACGCATACCAGCCAGTACAGGAGTCCAGCCATGAGCCGAAACGCATCCATCCTGAGTCGCCGGCAATTCCTGGCAAGCGGTGCCGCTGCGATTAGCGTTCCATTCTTTGTCCCAGCGCGGTCCCTGGGGCTGCAGGATAAGGTTGCACCCAGCGAACGGATCACGGTCGGGGTCATTGGCACGGGTGGTCGGGGCGTCGCTCTTATCAACATGTTCCTGAACGAAAAGGATGTGGAAATCCTGGCCGTTTGCGACGTGGATGCCCGCCAGCTGCAAAATGGTTTACAAGCCGTTCAGAAACGCACGGGCAAGAAATGCGACGCTTATAAAGATTTTCGCCAGCTGTTAGAACGCAAAGACATAGATGCGGTGGTGGTAGCGACTCCGGATCACTGGCATGGGCTGATTAGCATTGCCGCTGCCCGTGCGGGCAAGGATATTTACTGCGAAAAACCGCTGGTCAATTCCGTGGTCGAAGGACGGGCTTTGTGCAAGGCGGTCTCAGAAAACAAACGCATTTTGCAGACCGGCAGCCACGAACGTTCGACGCCGAGTGTGCGGTTTGCCTGTGAACTGGTGCGCAACGGGTTGATCGGCAAGGTGCACACCGTGCGCATCCATCTGCCGTGCAGCGACGGCCATCATCAAAAGGCCCGTTCCCTGACCTCAATTCCCCCGGAAGAACCGGTGCCGGAGGGATTCGATTACGATTTCTGGCTGGGCCCAGCTCCGAAAGCCCCATATACGCCGTTACGCACACATTTCTGGTGGCGTTTCATTCTCGCCTACGGTGGTGGAGAAATGACGGATCGCGGCGCTCATATCATTGACCTGGCCCAGCTGGGATTGGGAACGGATGATACCGGCCCGGTGGAGATCGAGGCTCGGGGCATGCAGAATAAAGGCAGCCTCTACGATGCGTTCTGGGATTACGAATTCACCAATGTTTACGCGAATGGCGTGCGGATGATCGGTTCGACAGCGACACCTCGCGGTTTGAAATTCGAGGGAACCGATGGGTGGATTTTTATCCACATTCACGGCGGCAAACTGGAAGCCGAGCCTGCTTCTCTGCTGAAGACCGACGCCTCCAAACTGAAAATTTCCCTGGGTCGCAGTCCTGGCCACGTGCGTAACTTCCTCGATGCGGTCAAATCCCGCAAAGAGCCGGTTGCCCCTGCCGAAGTCGGCCATCGCACCGCCACTATCTGTCATCTCAATAACATCGCTATGCGTTTGGGCAGAAAATTGAAATGGGACCCGGTTTTAGAGCAAACGAACGATGCTGAGGCTAACAAGTATTTACATCCGCATCTTCGCGCTCCCTGGAAGCTCTAAGCTTCCGCCAGCCCAGCAATGCCGGTGCTGCGAAACCTAGTGCTGCAAATGTGCCGTGCCACTTTCGCATTTGCGGGATGTCCAGTGTGTGCACTGTAGCATGGAAGCGCACTCCATATAAGGCGGCAAGTACCATAGCGGGTGCAAGAGCAAGACCGGCGAAGCCTAACAAAGCAGCTGCCCACCGTTCTTGCCGATGACGATAAGCCGCCAGCAAGTGCCCCATCGCCATCAATAAGCCGACCAGGCTCAGAAACACAGCCGCTATACTCTCCAGCCAGGCATGACCAAGCAAGTGTGTGGTGGTTATTCCAGCCGCGACTAAAGGCACGCCTGTGAGCGTCCCGATCGCTGAAAACTTCGTCCATAAGGCGGGCTTATCGCTGACCATCAGACCTGCGATAGTTGGCAACAGATATCCCGCGTAATGGAAGTGGATAGCTGTCAGCAGAACAATGTCTGCCTCGAAATCCATTGGCCGATAACCGATGCGGTCGCATAACATCCACACGCCGCCAATGACGCTAAAACTGGCCCCGATCGCCAGGCACCAGTTCAACCAGGTGCGGCAACCAGGATTCGCCAGGGTTCCTAAGCTGAAGGAAGCTAACAATACCAGCTCCAGGCACCACGGTATTGCGGTCACCAAGGCCCAGATCCCTGAAGCAAAACACTTATAGGCAACTACGAGACTAAGCGCGGCCGGCAACTGCAATCCATGCAAGCCTCGCCATAGCCAGCCATGCCAGCCGTAAGCAAGAGGCACGAACCAGCGGAAACTTAGTGGCACGAGCAAGAGCGTTGCTAATAGAAGTAACATTTCTCCCCATTGTCGGCCGGTCGGTTCGGGCAATCGCATAATCAGTACGGCCAGCCAGACTAATACACCCGCTATAATCCGTACAACCTGGCCGCTTTCGCTGGTACAGTAATTCAAGTAGCGAACGAACATAGCAGTATCTCGCGGCAAAGTTTAGATGGCGACGGCTTGAATTTGACATTCCCAGAGCCAAAATATATTCAACCCGATTGCAGAATCCAGGGAGCGGTCTCATGCGCTGGCGATATGGTGTAAGCGGTTGGCTGAGTGCAGCCGTCGGCTTATTTGCATGCATTAGTGCGATCTTTACTCAGACCCAGACACCGTCTCCATCGGTTCAGATAATTCTGCGTCCTCAGGCGAACCACGAAGAGACGATTAAGCAGCTGCGCGTCCTGGGTTTGCGGGGTGAAATGCAAATGGCTCCCCGTGTTTGGTTCGGATACCTTCCGCAGGAAAACATAGGGCGTGCTGGACAGTTGCCGGGTGTTTATATGGTTACATTGCAGTCAAGCGCGCCCAATCGGACAAGCCCCGACCATTATCATGTACGCTTCCGCGTCAAACTGGATGCTGACTCACGGGCACCTACGCAGCGGTGGATTCAATACCAGGAGCTAATCAAACATCTTCAGCAGGTCGGGTTTGAGCAAGAGCCGCTGAAAGCGGAAGAATGGCGTTATAACGATATTCTCCGTGGCAAACTGCCAGCTAAAGCCGTTCCCACCTTGCTTAACATTAGTCATGTTCGCACGATAGTATTGATACCATCTGGCTGGGGTGCCACCCTTGAAAGTACCGAGCCGGTACTGGTAGAAATCTGGCTGACAAACGGCTTCGATTATGACCGTCAGCAAAGAATACGCCGACTGGCCCGGGAGAGATTGGATAAACTCGGGTTTGTGCAAGCGATCGCTCATGATAGTGAGTTCGGCATGCGATTGTTCGGGTGGCTGCCAGCTAATCGGGTTTTTGCTTTATTAGAGCCAGCTCATGAGCTGGAAGAGCCAAATTATGCAGAATTGCCTTTGCTGCGTGCCCCAAACTATATTTCGCTTTTCCACTTAGCCGAGGTGTTGACTCAGCCGGGGAAACTTCAGCCTCCAAAAGTTAGTCAGCCTACACCTGGATGGCCAGAAAAGGTAACGCCGGAACTTAAACTTAGTCCCGAAATCCTGTCTCTAATTGGCCAGGCTGGAGGGAACAAAAAGCTTCATCGGGTCGAACTAATTTTCCGCGATATTAGTAACGCATACGAACTTTTCGGTCGTGTACGATCGCTGGTTGAGTCGGCAGAATTAGAAGGCAGTTTAGGGCCTATACTCTGGGTTCGCCTGCCAGTGGGTGATATACCGAAACTGGCGGAATTACCCGAAATCTCCAGCATACGCCTGCCCCAACCGCCTTTAGATATTGGGCAGGGAACTCAAGGTCAGCGCCGCTTGCACTATGTCAGGCTGGGTGAGTTTCGCCCTATTCACAACTCACCTGCACCTTTGTTACGTTATCGGGAGCCTTTGCGCGTTGCCATTCTGGGTACCGATTTCCGCGGCTGGGAAAATCGTCGAGGGCGAACATTGCCGGCGGAGACTTACCTGGTGGACTATACACGCTGGTTCTCGCCAGATTTAGAACCAGCTCCTGCTCCTTTAGTCTCAGATGCAGGACTAGCGATCGCTGAGGAGATCTCGAGGATTGCCTCTGTGCAGGAGCTTTATTTAGTGCGTATCCGCGAGACTGCTCCCTATCAAGTGGCGGAGGTGTTGCGACGTATAGATGGTGTACCCGAGATGCCGGTTCTTATACGACAGCGTCTGGCGGACATATCATTACAGGCCAGTGTACTCGCTGAGGAAGAACGCAAACTACGCCTGAGCAAACAGCGACTATTGTTTGATTTGCGCTTAGACGATCCTGCATACTGGAAAAAACGCGACGAGTTTTTACAGATGGAGAAGCATTGGCAGGCCCGGAAAAGACGGCATAGCGAGTTAGTCTATCGTGTCAGCGAGTTTCTTGACCTGGAACGCCGGTTGATGAGGGCTAATACTGTGGTAGTTGTTCCCTGGTGGCGTGACGGCTATCCCACTTCGCCGGATGTGCGGCCCGGGTTGCGATGGTTGCCCGAACTTAGGTCTAAGCATGTCTCCTATATCCAGGTGGTGCCCGAACAGAGCGAGGGCGAATGGTGGGGCTGGTGGCGCGATCGAAATAACAACGGTGTTATGGAATTTCGGAACCTGGACCTGCCTCGCTATGTTGAGCTCAGGCCGGAGGACTGGCCCTACCGGCGTGCCAATGTCTGGCCGCGGAACGTATCGGCGGAACTGAACTGGCTAGGTTGGCAAGCTTGGCCTGAACAAGGCAAGGGCGCAACGATGCCCGCGCGGGTCGCTTCCGCAGGTTTGCCACCCCAGGCGACGATTCAGCTCGTCGTGCAGTGGCGGGAGGCTCACGATCCCCGCTGGGCCAACGCTGAGGAAGACTTTTACAGAAAACCGCTGACCCCGATGGTAGTGGAGGTATTGCAGCCACTCGTCGGCAGTGATGCTGCGTTACCCCAGGACCTGTACACCATCGTGGCCCGGTCAGAGGGATTGCCGGAGCGCGTGGAGAACCACTCGCGCTATGCGATCTACGAACTGCGACTGCAATTCCGCACAGGTAAGATGCCGGAACGATATGCGGTGCGTTTGCGAGGCAATCCGCCGACCAGTACGGCCCCACCGGGAATCAGCCAGCAGCGAGCGGAAGGTCAGGAAATCTGGTTGCGTCTGTCAGCGGAAGTTGTGGAACAGCCCTTACGGCAACAGGGAAGAGTGGTCTGGCTGACGCCGGGCGAAACGTTTACGCTCACCGAGCCATCTCCGGCCACTAAGCCAGGCGAGCAATAGCGCCAGGTGGTTTTCCCTGTCCAAGGGTGGACAGTGCCGACACCATCGCTATATTAGCGACACAGAACGTGGCTCGGTAATACAGGCGGTCAACAACCGCGGTAACCGCAAAACACAGGAGGCTCGCTATGCCGTATCCCTTTACCTTGCCGCCTTTGCCATATCCCTACGATGCCCTGCAGCCGTACATCAGCAAGGAGACGATGGAATACCATCACGATAAGCACCACCAGGCTTACGTGGATAACCTGAACGCTGCCTTGAAGGATTACCCCGACCTGCACAAGCTGGAGATAGACGAGCTCCTGCGGCAGATCAGCAAGGTGCCGGAAGCGATTCGCCAGGCGGTGATCAACAATGGTGGTGGGCATTACAACCACACCATGTTCTGGGAAATCATGAAGCCCGGCGGAAGCAAAGAGCCGAAAGGTGCTCTGGCAGATGCCATCAAGGCTCTGGGCGGTCTGGAGCAGGTCAAGCAGATGGTCAATGATGCGGGCTTGAAGCGGTTCGGAAGTGGCTGGGCCTGGCTGGTTGTGGATGGTGGACATCTCAAGGTGATCAGCACGCCCAATCAGGATTGCCCGCTGATGAACAACCAGTATCCCGTGCTGGGTGTAGATGTGTGGGAACACGCTTATTACATTGACTACCGCAATCGTCGCGGCGACTATCTGAAGGCCTGGTGGAACGTGGTCAACTGGGACGAGGTTGCCAAGCGCTTCGACGCTGCCACTCGCGGCAAGTAGGCCGTTGAAACTGATTGCTCGTGGCGTCTCCTGGCGGTTGGCTGGTGAAGACGCCGATCCCCGACGAGCTTCAGGACAGTGAACATGTCTTCACCAGGACGGCGAGTCGCAGGTGGCATGGGCAAGCAAAAGCCGTCTGGAAGCTCGGACAGTTAGATTGAATAAAAGCAAACAGGGCGGGGAATAACCCCGCCCTGCCTGGCGAATGACCAGCGCGAGGAATCAGAACTCCCAGATAATGTCAAAGGCGGCTGTTTGCTGGGATTTCTCCTGAAGGTCGTTGAACGGCCTGGTTTTGTCGCTCCAATCAAAGCGGATTTCTGGGCGGATTCGCAAGTTTTTATACGGTTTGTAGGTCAGCCCCAGGGTAATCTCGTGAAAGCGGTCGGCAAAGCCAGTACGGACGCCGTCTTCGTCGTTGTAGATTTCTGCGCGGAAGCCCAGAATCAGTCGAGGATCGATGGTGTAAAAGAGGTACACGGCACCTTCTTGCCAACGGGCCGTGCCACCACCGGGAGCCGCATGGGATTCCCAGGCTGTGCCGAAATTCAGCCCGACTTTCCACTGATCGTAGGTGCCGAATTTGCGAATCAAATCGTAGGTGATATAGGTTCGAAGATCGTGGTTATTGTTGGGCAGCTCCGGACCAACCATCCAGCTAATGTAAGCGGTGGTTCGCTGGTCGCAAGAAGTATATTTCAGCGAACCATGCCAGGAGGGGCTGTCATTGTTATCTTCGAACACCACATCCCAGCCCCGCACGATGCCGTTCATCAACTGCAAGGTGTCGCCAAGATACACGGTGAAGGTAATTCCTGTATGGGTGAACGGCCCAAAGAAGTAACCATAGGCGTGGGAGTAGAAGTCCGTCAAAGCTGCGGGAGTTAGCTCATATTCGTGGAAGGTGTAAAAGCGGCCAATGCGAATGTCCACGCCGTTGGTTGTCAGGATGGGGAGATGAGCTTCTGCATAAAACTGCGGCATTTCGATGCCGACGGAGTTAAAACTGCCCCCCGTGAAATCATCAAAAAGACCCAGCGATATGTTCGCCAGAAACGGGGCATCGTGTCCGGCGAAGAAATCCCAGCGGAACCCCCAGCTGTATTCCTGTTTGTTTTCGCCCAGCGTTTTTTCTAACACGAGGTAAACCTGGTTGAGGCGGTAATCGTTGGAACGCAGGTTGAAGGAGGTGCCGAAGTTGGTGCGGTCGCTCGGCCCGTCGAAGTTGAAGGTGAGCCCCTGCTGAATCCAGCCATAGGCCTTGATGTTGTGTTCCTCGAAAAGCGAATAAGTGCAGGGAGCGTAGCACTGCAGCATTTGCATCAAGGGCGTTAAATCACTGGCCGACTCGCCGCCATTTCCGCCGTTGCCGTTTTCGCCGTTGCCGGCGTTATTTTCTTTCGGACACCACAGCAGCGAATGCAGGAGTCCATCTTGTAAACAGCAGTGGGACTTTTCTACAGGCTTCATCTCTAAGTCTTTGCAAGACCACGGCTTGAGACACTCGACTGGGCACGGTTGCAAGAGGCGCTGGAATAAATCGTAACAACAGCCCCCGCTGGCACAGTTAGCTGAGCCGCATTGGGCCAAGCTTACATTCGCGGATTTACCGTCGGCCGGTGGTTTTTGTTCCGCTTTGTCGCTGGCCAGCGAAGGGGTCTCCTGGGCTGGAAGCGACGAGTTGACCGCCACTAACGCTAGTGCCGCCATGAAAGTTGCTAAATACGCTCCATCTTTTGGAAGATACATACGGCCCTCCTTGGTCCACATTTCCCTCAAGCCAACCGGGGGAGAGGACGCCGGTGCAAGGGAAGGGTCTTTTGCCGGGTACACACGCGATTTCGGCAGGTCCTGATGCGCAATCCAGCCGAATTGCCAGGTGCATTACTAATCGGCTTGCCCGATGTTCCTGACATGTCGGATACTCTAGTCGGAGTAACCACGGCAATTCTGTCAATTTTGCCGGTGCTGCTGCTCGCATCCTATGCAGTATCGCCTGTATCTTGGGCGTTCTCATTTGCTTGTTGAAGACGTTTGGAGGCCAGTATGCGAGGTAGCGTTTGAACGTAACATATTGGATGAAAAAGACTTGTGAACGGAAGGCAGTGCGTTATTTCCTTTGGCACAAAGGTAGCGAATTTCATCGCCAAAAGAGTGAAAAGGCGAACAACGGGTACAAGTGAAAACCGAACCGGCTCGTGCTGGGCCCAAGTCGAGGAGGTGATGAAATTGATTGGCTGGCAGTCCTCTCCCTTGCGGCTAATTGGGTTATGTGCCCTGGCGGCTTTGTTTTCGTGTGCTCCGTTACTGGCGGAGCAAGCTCAGCCAGGCTCGTCCGAGAAACCGGCTCAGGAAAAACCTTCGCCCGCTGAGTCTGCAACCAGCGAGGCTCCGAAAATTGATGCCGGGGATACTGCCTGGATGATTACTGCCTCCGCGTTTGTCATGTTGATGGTGCCGGGACTGGCCCTTTTTTATGGCGGTATGGCTCGAAGCAAAAACATCCTGGGGACCATGATGCAAAGCATGGCCGCTTTGGCCGTCGTTGGTGTGTACTGGATTTGCCTGGGCTACTGTTTGGCTTTTGGACACAGCAAGGGCGGGTTTATTGGATTTAGCCGTGATTTGATCTGCCTGGCGGGAATCAAGCCGGACGAAGTTCTGCCCAACGGCACCATTCCGATTTATGTTCACGTGATGTTCCAGGGAATGTTTGCCATTATTACACCGGCACTTATCAGCGGAGCCATAGCTGAACGGGTGCGCTTCTGGCCGTACTGCTTGTTTTTGGTGTTATGGAGCACGTTTGTTTACTGCCCGCTGGCGCATTGGGTGTGGGGGATGAACTGGTTTGGCCCTGAGCCGACGCTGCGGGAAAGTGGAAAAGATGCGGTGGGTTGGCTCGGAAAAATGGGGGCTTTGGACTTCGCCGGTGGCACCGTGGTCCATATCGCTGCGGGTTTCTCTGGTCTGGCTGCCGCTTTAGTGCTGCGCAAGCGGATCGGCTATCCCGAACTGGCCATGCATCCGAGCAGCATGGTGCTGACGCTTTTTGGGGCCGGTCTATTGTGGTTCGGCTGGTTCGGATTCAATGGCGGCAGTGGTTTAGCCAGCGGCAGCCTGGCTGGCTCCGCTTTTAGCGCTACACAAGCCGCCGCTGCTGCGGCCGGACTCAGCTGGATGCTGGCCGAGTGGATTCACAAAGGAAAAGCCACCGCCCTGGGTTTATCGTCCGGCATCGTGGCCGGTCTGGTGGCAGTTACGCCAGCTTCGGGATTCGTCACCATGTCGGGAGGCTTGATTATCGGCCTTCTGGCGGGAGTGATTTGCTACATCGCCGTCTCGCTCAAACCCATGTTCGGGTATGATGATTCGCTGGACGCATTCGGCGTGCACGGCGTCGGCGGATTTCTTGGGGCTCTGCTAACCGGTTGCTTGTGCACCAAGCTTGTCAATGCGAGCGTCCAAAACGAAGGCTTGTTCCTCGGTGGTGGCTTTACTCAGGTTGGCATCCAGCTGGAGGCGGCGGCAGTGGCAGCAGCTTACTCCTTCGTTGTCAGCCTGGTCTTAGTGAAAATCGTGGACCTCCTAGGCTTGACCACCGATCCCGAATCGGAAGTGGTCGGCTTAGACCGCACGGAACACGGCGAAGTGGGATTCTATCTCACCTCGGCCCTGGAAGAGCTTCCGCTGACGGGCGCTAAAGAACCTCGCCCGGCTACCCAGCCTCCTGACGGTGTGGGGCGGTTTTCTCTGGTGGTAGAGGGAGTTGAACCGCAGCGGCTGGCTGATGCCTGGTCGGAACTTTGTCAGACCGGCACGGTTCCTTCTCCGGAATTCAAACGTGTCTATCCGTTCTTCACGACCATGCAGGCCAATCGCTTCCGTTTTCGTGGCGGCAATCCCGAAACCGTGCGCGAAAGCCTGGAACGCTTGCTCCGCTCGAAACTCGGCGACGGTCAGATTCGGGTCCGCGTCGAAGCGTAGGTGTTTTGAATAACCTCTAACTCATTAGCAGCGGTAGAGCTGGCGGAAATTTAGTCCTCGCAAGGGAGCCGAAGATGAAACTTATTGTCGCAATCATCCGACCGGAAAAGCTGGACGAAGTGCAGCGAGCTTTGAATGAGCGGGATGTTTACCTCATGACGGTCAGCGACGTACGCGGTTGTGGCCGGCAACGGGGCTACACCGAGGTTTATCGCGGTACGGAGATGCAAATACGGCTGCTGCCGAAATTGAAACTCGAAATTGCGGTCAACGATGCATTCGTCGAGGCTACGATTGAAGCCATCGTTCAGGCGGGCCGCACGGGCGAAACTGGAGCGATCGGCGACGGCAAGATTTTCGTATTGCCTCTGGAAGACTGCGTGCGCATCCGCACGGGCGAGCGAGGACCGCAGGCGATCGGGCCGTGAAGTTTTACCGTTCTTTGCAGAGGCTTGACGTACGGCGCCGGGCGCAGCACTATGAGCGCATGCTCAGTAAGCGATAAAGGCAGCCCGCGAGGCTGGCACTGTCTGGGCAAGGCGCCGTGAAGGTACGTAGTGCAGCAACGCTGTCCGAAAGGGGATAACCTCAGTTCTACCAGGTTGCGAATTGCCACGTTTGCTGTACAGCCAACGCTGGCCTTGAGGGCACTGTGTTAGCGATTGGCAGAAGCCTTGGCGGCTCAGCCAGGCGCGTCTGTTATCTACTACATGCGGCTAGGAAGCTGGCGGGTTGGAAAAGTGTAGCGGTCAGCTTATGTCCCGCTGGACGGATATAATGCCAATGCAAAAGGCGATATGCTGTGGAAGTATGACGCGACGATCATGGAGGTTAACCGAATTATGCCCGTAACGCAGGAGAGATTGCAGGAAGTGCTCGATCGCCATAGTGTAATTGGCGAGTTGTGGCGAATAGAGCAAGGGCGAGTTCGCTGTCTAGCCTGTGGTCATCGCTGCCTGATTGGTGAAAGCAAGCGCGGTATCTGCCGGGTGCGCTTCGTTCGCGACGGAAAATTGCAGGTACCGTTTGGCTACGTGGCAGCCTTGCAATGCGATCCGGTGGAGAAAAAGCCCTTTTTCCATGTTCTTCCCGGCAGCCGGGCCCTGACTTTCGGCATGCTCGGCTGTGACCTGCATTGTGCATACTGTCAAAACTGGCTCACCAGTCAGGCCCTGCGCGACCCGGCTGCGGGAACGCGCATTTACCCTGTTTCCGCGGAGCAATTGGTGGATCTCGCTGAAGAATGCCAGGCCCGATTGATCGTCTCCAGCTACAACGAGCCGCTGATCACCTCCGAATGGGCGTCGGCAGTATTTCGTCTCGGCACGGCGCGGGGATTTTTGTGTGCGTATGTGTCCAACGGTAATGCTACACCGGAGGTCCTGGATTATTTGCGTCCTTATGTCGCCGCTTACAAAGTTGACCTGAAGACCTTTCAGGATCGCCATTATCGCCAACTTGGCGGCACACTGGAACGTGTCCTGGAAACGCTGCGGGGGCTGGTCACCAGAGGTTTCTGGGTGGAGGTGGTGACGCTGCTCGTGCCTGGCTTCAATGATTCCCGGGAGGAACTGCGGGATATCGCCCGGTTTCTGGTCACGCTGAATCCGAGCATACCCTGGCATGTGACCGCGTTTCATCCCGATTATAAGATGCAGGATCGGGATGGAACCACGGTGGTACAACTGCGTCAAGCGGCCGAAATTGGCGTCGAGGCTGGCCTGCAATTTGTCTATGCGGGTAATCTACCCGGCCAGGTCGATCCCTGGGAAGACACACGCTGTCCGCAGTGCCGCACCACCTTGATTCGCCGATATGGTTTTCGTGTGCTGGAGAATCGGCTCACAGATCGCGGTCATTGTCCTGAGTGTGGTCAGGCGATTCCGGGCATCTGGTGCTGGCCCGTTGGACAGGTAAATGGTCAAGCCACCAAGGTTCCTCATTCAGGAGCGGATTATGTTTCGGCGGGAAGTCGAGATTCACAGCGATAATGTCCGGGTGGCGGGAGAAATTACCGTGCCCGAAGCGGCAGCGGGCGTGGTAGTTTTCGCCCATGGCAGTGGGAGCAGCCGCTTCAGCCCGCGCAATCAGTACGTCGCTGGAGTATTGCAAACTGCGGGACTGGCTACACTGTTGCTCGATCTGCTGACCGAAATGGAAGCGCAGGATCGGCAAAAGGTTTTCGACGTGGTCTTACTGGCGCGGCGATTACGGGCTGCAAAAGCCTGGCTGGCGGAACAACCGCAGACCAATCAGCTGGCTTGCGGTTATTTCGGTGCCAGCACCGGAGCGGCTGCTGCACTGATTGCCGCTGCCCAGGAACCGACCGGTGTGCGAGCGATAGTTTCGCGTGGTGGCCGACCTGACCTGGCCAGCGATTACCTGCCTCTGGTGCAGGCACCAACTTTGCTCATCGTGGGCGAACGGGATGAGGTCGTGCTGGAACTCAATAAGCAGGCGGCTCAGCGCTTGCGTTGCCCCTATGAGATTTACGTCGTTCCTGGAGCAACCCACCTGTTTCCCGAACCGGGAGCGCTGGAAAAAGTAGCCGAACTGTCGCGTGATTGGTTCTTGCGGCATTTCCAATCCTGAAATAAGCTGGGCAGTTCGCGCTTCCCCCAGCCGGAGCTGACAGCGTTGCTGAGAATAATGCCACCATGACCAATCGCTCGCCAAACTGGCCTAGGCGTCCCGCTCAAATCCTGGCATACAACCAGTTGTGGGCTCGAACTTACGCTCCGCGCGATTTTTGACTTCCAGTTGCCTGGTAGCACTGCACCTGATGCGTGCTTCTGCGAGGACGATTTCCAACCCATCGCGCAACTTCAGGGCGATGGGAAGGCTTCCGATCACTTGCCGAGGCTAACGTATCCGATTTCTCATGGTGAAATGGATGCCGGCCGAGCGAAGGACCTCTCCGAACGGAGACGCAGACCGCGAGCCTGCCACGTCGCATTTGCCGCTGTACTGGCTGAAATGGCTCGGCGTCCTGGTGATGCTGGCGCTGACGGCATGTTGCGGTTTGTGGGTGCATCACACTTTTCTCGGCACCAATTTCCACGCGGTTGTGCCGGGCAAGATTTACCGGAGTGCCCAGCTGGAGGCGGAAACTTTAGCGGAGATCGTTCGACGTTATGGTCTGCGTAGCGTCATCAACCTCCGCGGGTGCTGTCCGGAGTTTGACTGGTACCAGCAGGAACGCCAGATCCTGCAAAGCTTGAACGTGCGGCAGTACGACATCCGCTTTTCTTACCGAGCTCCGCCACCGGTGCCGGAACTTAGAAATTTAGTTCAGGTGCTATCGGACTGCGAAAAACCGGTGCTGCTCCATTGCCGACGCGGTGCTGACCGAACGGGACTAGCTTCGGCCATCGCACTGATATGCGAAAACGAGAGTTTGGAGGTTGCTCGGAAACAATTGTCGCCCTTTTATGGCTGGTTTCCTGCAGGTGGCCCCGAGCGATTGGCCGAGGTGCTCGACTGGTACGCGGACTGGCTGAAAAAATTGCAGCTTGCGTCAAGCCGCGAAGTTTTTGCTCTCTGGGTTGAGGAACACTATAAACCGGGACATCTCTGGGCCGAACTTGAACCACTTTCCGTTCCCGATCGCTGGCGAGTAGGGGAGACGGTAGCGGCGCGATTCCGAGTGCACAATCGCAGTGATTTTTGCTGGCGGTTTCGCATTACGCCGCGTGTCGGTGTGCATTTGCGAGCCTGGCTGTTACCGGGGGACATAGAAGTGCGTGACCCAGCGGAGTTAGCCGGGTTGCCCAGCGATGCGGCGGGATTCTTCAACACGACCGTCGCTCCGGGGGAAAGCCTGGAGATAACGTTACCGCTACCGCGTTCCGATCGGGCCGGAAAGTTCGTGCTGCTTGTGGATTTGGTGGATGCACACGATGGGCCTTTTGGCGTTTATGGCTCGCCCACTTTTCGTCGCTGGGTAACTGTGGAGTAATGCCCGGAAATGATTGCGCACATTCCTGGGCCAGGCGGGTGCGGATATGTCAATGTCGCATAAGAAATCGGTATCGCTGAGCCGGTGGATCAAGTTGCTCGGACGCTGTCTGGTGGCGTTGGGTTTATTGGGCTGGCTTTTATCGGGCCAGCGCGGGTATCAGGTCTGGCAGATGCTGGCGCAGCTGCAAACTGTCCCGTTTTTGACGGCCTGCTTGCTTTACGGTCTGGCGCAGGTGCTGAGTAGCTGGCGGTGGCAGTGGTTGGCCCGCACGGTGACGATCGAGGCACGCTTGAGCTGGTTAGTGCGGCTGTATTTTGTCGGCATGTTTTTCAATCTGTTTTTGCCGACATCCATGGGCGGCGATTTTGTGCGCAGCTGGCTCTTAGCCCGTCGGACTCAGCGGCATGAACTGCGTCATGCGGTGCTGAGTGTCCTGAGCGAGCGGCTCAACGGACTCATCGCGCTATTGGTACTGGGATGCCTGGCCAGTTTGTCGGTGGTCGGTCGCTTACCACTCTGGCAGGTAGCAGTCATGTGGAGCCTGGTACTTAGCAGCATTCTGCTGCTGGTTCTCTTGCCGATCCTGGGGAAACGGTTGGTTCGCCTGGCCAGTCTGGCCCAGGCCCTGAGCATCTCCGCCCAACAACTGCCGGTCTGGTGGCGGGCGTTTCTGGTATCGCTGCTGGTGCAGCTGGCGGCGGTCGTTCAGGTTTGGCTGGTGGCTAACGCTTTGCACCTGCATATATCGCTGGCGGTGTTGGCGGTTGTAGTGCCCCTGGTGACCGTAGCCAGTCTGATCCCGGTCAGCATTGCCGGACTGGGATTGCGAGAAGGGACTTTGATGCTATTGTTAGGGCCGCTGGGTGTGTCGGCGACGGAAGCGGTTTCCCTGGGTCTGGGCTGGCTGGCCATGCAAGGGGTAACCAGTCTGGTCGGCCTACCACTCTGGCTCACCCTGCCGGAAACCGCATCGCTATCCTCCCAGACAAGCCCTTCTGGCGAACATTCCCAGGGCAGTCGGGCATTCAGGCACGGAGAATTCACTCATGGACGTCTCGGTGGTGATTCCCATCAAGGACGAGAAGGACAATCTGCCGTTGCTGCATGACCAATTGCTGCGCGCCCTGGAACCGACCGGCTGGCAATTTGAGCTGATTTTTGTGGACGACGGCAGTACCGACGGCTCGAGCGAAGTTCTGGAACAGCTGGCGTTACAGGATGCCCGAGTCAAAGTGGTGCAGTTGACCAGAAACTTTGGCCAGACACCTGCTATGCGGGCCGGGATCGATCATGCTCTGGGCGAGATTGTGGTTACTATGGACGGCGACCTGCAGAACGATCCTGCAGACATTCCTGTGCTGGTTGGCTATCTTCGGGAAGGTTATGACGTGGTTTTAGGCTGGCGGAAAGAGCGGCAGGATGCCCTGCTGGTCCGCAAAATTCCCAGCTGGATCGCCAATTGGCTGATTCGGCGGGTAACCCATTCCAGCGTTCGTGACCTGGGTTGCACCCTCCGGGCTATGCGTCGTGAAATTGCCCTGGAGTTGCCTCAATACGGCGAGATGCACCGATTTATTTCTGTGCTGCTGCAAAATAGTGGCTACCGCATCCTGCAGGTTCCGGTTCGCCATCATCCTCGCCGATTCGGGCAGACCAAATATTCTCTGACACGGACCGTGCGCGTGCTGCTGGACTTGATCACCGTGCGGTTTCTGCAAGCGTATCTGACCCGACCGATGCACGTGTTTGGGCTCAGTGGCATGCTGTGCATGGTCGGGAGCTTCGTCAGCCTGAGCGTGGCGTTATTGCAGAAGCTCGTCTGGGCAGAACGGCTCAACCGCAACCCGCTCGTTCTGCTGAGTGTATTGCTCGTGGTAGTGGGAGTGCAATTTATCTCGCTGGGGCTGATCGGCGAAGTGCTGACACGCACTTATTTCGAAAGCCAGGGAAAAACCGCTTACCGCGTGCGGCGGACAATCAACATAGCAACGGTTCCGAGCAGTCGGGCTCGCGCTGCCTGAGCTGTTTCGGGCTCGCGCTGGTTGAGCGGACGCAGACCGGCAAGAAAAATTTTTGCCGTTTTTTGGTGGACATTAGCTTTGTTGGGGAATAAAAGATACGCATCAGGCATCTAGTCTATGGACGCGCAAACCCGGCCCGGGTAGCGTGTCTGGAGTATCCCAGGGCAACACGCGAAAGGACAGGTGCAACCATGAAGAAACTGCTGGCATGCTTGATCGCGGGAGTGCTGGTATTCGGACTCGGCTGCCGCAGTGGCGAAGCTACTAAGCCGTCGCCCGCTAAGGACAAAGGCACACCAGGCAAACCAGAACCGCCCAAGACCGAACCCAAGCCTACGCCAACGCAAACGAAGCCGAAAGAAGAACCGAAGTCTCCGGACAAGAAAGAACCGGAACCTAAGAAGGAACCAGAGCCTAAGAAGCAACCAGAACCTAAGTCCGAGGACAAGAAGCCTCCAGAGAAGAAGCCCGAAGGCGAGAAGAAGCCTGGCGATGAAAAGAAGGCTAACGGAGAAAAGAAGTAGGACTGACCTCACATAATGCGAACCTGTGCAAAGCTGCACAAACGGGCTTCGCGCAATTGCTGACTTTCGCAGGACATTTGCCGGCGGAGTGGTTCCGCAGGCAACACATAGATTGGGAACCATCAAAAACGAAAGGAGCAGACCATGAAGAAACTGCTGAGCGCTTTGCTGGTGGCATTGCTGGGCTTGGCCATCATTGGCTGCGGTGGCGGTGAAAGCAAGCCAGCCGGTGGTGGCGGTGGCGGCGGTGGTGGCGGCACCCCCGGCGCTAAACCGGCCGGGAAGTGACAGTTGCCTAGTCTAATTCCTGCCTTGTGAGTGGTCATGCCTGAACGACCGAGCAAACTTTTGGCCGAATGGAGCTCAAAGCCATGCGCACGATTATTACTGCAGTGCTACTCGCAACATTGACGATTGCTGGCTTGGGCTGCGGCGGTGGAAGCAAGCCACCTGCTCCTACTGGTGGAGGTGGTACTGCTGCCGGCACGGAGAATACAGGCCCGCCGGGCATCACTCCGAGTTATCCCAAACCGTAGCCGGAATTGTGCTCGATTCGTCTCGGTCTCCCGATGTGGCCATCGGAAGGTGCTGAACTCGTGGGCACTGGATGGCCACTCCTTGCAATAGTGGTGCCGCAAACTGGTCCTTCCGACTGCTCCGAAAGATGATTTCCCAGGAGGGAGTGTGCTATGAAATATTGGCTAACGGCAATTTTAGTTGTGCTGATGTGCTGGGCTTTGGTCGGATGCGGTGGTGACAGTGGCAAACCACCACCTCCGGCGCCTGGTGGTGGCACACCTGCAACCCCAGGTACCAGTGCTACCGGATAAGCGGGTCTCGCAACTGCCTGCACCAGGATTGAGAAATTCGCTTTTGCATTGCCGGGGCTGTGCTCTGCCGTGGATTAGCTAAGTGCCTCAGACAGGTGGAGCCGAAGACGTTCGACTTCACCTGAACCAAGTATGCGATAAGCAGAGCGCACGCCCCGGCTTGTCTATTTTGAGCCACGTGTATTATGCCGCTCGAATTTGGTCATCGGCGACAGATTCGTGCTTTACAGAAACGAGCATCCTCTGCGAGCGGGTTTCAATCCCACTGGTAACTCGGAAACAGGCTTGCTGTTTTTGTATTCGGCCTATTCTGCTGCACAAGCAAATGTTCAAACCTTGTCCCGTCCGGCCTTTTGCGGTCTTAGTGTTTTTGCTTAGCTGTGGAAAATTGCTTAGGGCTAGCTTCCGCGAACTGTGCTGCTTGGGGCACGAGTGTTGTGCTTATTATGACGTAAATTTCGCTGCTTGCACTATGTCCCTGGGAGAACATTGCCAGGAGTCGTAGGATAATTCCACAGGAAATTGATGAGGATCAAGGAGGCGAGGACGGTGTTCCGGAAGATTCTGCTGCCGCTCGATTTGACGGATAAGCACGGCAAAACTCTGGAAATTGCGGCGAATCTGGCACAGCAAAGCGGCGGCGAGATCACGCTTGTGCACGTCATTGAGCTCATCCCAGACCTGCCGCGCGAGGAACAGCCAGACTTTTACGAGCATCTGGAGCAGGAAGCGCGTAAGCATTTGCAGGAGATGGCCCGTCGGCTGGAAGAGCGGCGTATTCCCTGGCACATTGTCATCCTGTATGGTAACCGCGCCGATGAGATTATCACGTATGCCACCGAAAGCGGGATGGATTTGATTGTCCTGAGTTCGCACAAAATTGACCTGGACAAACCGCCAGCGGGCTGGGCCACGATAAGTTACAAGATCGGCATTTTGGCGCAATGTCCGGTGCTGCTCGTCAAATGAAGCAAGGAAAACGACCATGGCAGCGGGCAACTGGGCCAAGAGCCATCACAGCGCCGTGGTGATTATTCCGCCCGAAGAAGTTTGGGAGCCGATCCAGGCTTTGCGACGAAAATACGACCGCCAGATTCACCGCTGGATGCCGCATATTAATTTGCTCTACCCGTTTGTAGCCGAGCAGCATTTCCAGGAGGTAATGCCCTTACTGCAGTCTGTTGTGGCGAAGGTACCCGCCTTTCGGCTCCGACTGGGTAAGTTCCGCTGGTTTTGTCATCCCACCGGGCGAGCCACAGTCTGGCTGGAACCGGAACCATGCGAAGCGGTGCGTGGGCTGCAAGCAATCCTGCAGGAAGTTGTTCCGCAGTGCGATGAGCTATCGCGCTTTCCACAAGGGTACACCCCGCACCTCAGCATTGGCCAGACAGCAACGCCAGGGGTTGAAGCGTTTGCTGGACGACTGCAAGCTCAATGGCAACCGCTGGAGTTTGCAGTGGAACATGTCGCCGTGATCACGCGTGGTGCGGAGGAACCTTTTGCGGTGCGGCATCGGTTGTTTTTAGCGTCCAGGAATAACCAGGCCGCCATATCGCCGGCACCGGCAGCGCCACCCGCTCACCAGAGTGTATAACCGCCGTCTATTACCAGCACTGCTCCGGTCATGTAACTGGAAGCCTCGCTGGCCAGATAAACAGCGGCAGCACCAATCTCCGACGGTTCACCCAATCGTCCTAAGGGAATCTGGCTTTCAATGCGGCTGCGCAGATCGGGCATCTCGCGGAACCAGCGACGGTTGGCGTCGGTCAGGAAAGTACCAGGAGCGATAGCGTTGACCCGCACGCCGTAAGGTGCCCAGTCCACCGCCAGCGCCCGCGTAAATTGCAGTAATGCCGCTTTCGCTGTTTCGTAAGCTCGGCCATAGATGCCGCGACTGACAATTATTCCGCAAATGGAGGCGACATTGATAATGCAGCCGTGACGGCGTTCGACCATCCTGCCGCCAATCAGCTTGCAGCAGAGGAAAGCACTGGTCAGGTTCAAATCCAGGATGCGCTGCCAGTCGGCAAGCTCCAACTGCTCCGTGGCAATGTTGATGCGCCGGCCACCGACATTGTTGACAAGAATGTCAATGCGCGGGAATGTTTCGAGGATGGTCTGACAAGCCGCGGTAGTGCCGTCGGGGCTGGACAGATCGCCGATTATCACATCCACCTGGCGACCGGTGGTGAGCAATTGCGATCGAGCCTGCTGTAAGTTCTCCGGATCACGAGCGACGAGAACGAGATCAGCTCCGGCTTCAGCAAGTGCTTGAGCGATTGCATAACCCAGACCACGACTGCCACCTGTGACTACCGCCCGCTTGCCGTCGAGGCGGAATCGTTCGAGAATGCTCATGGTAAGGGTCTCCGATTTCCTGGGGGCTTCGGGAAGCACGCGATGACGATTTTGTATTACGATTTGCTCTTCCGCGAACATTTCACAGGCCGACATCATCCCGAACAGCCGGAACGTCTGGCTCGGATTGAAAACCGCTTACAGCAAAACGGTTGGCTGAACCGCTGTTTACGGGGTGACTACCAACCGGCGACGGTGGAGTCGCTGGAGTGGATTCACGAGCCGGCCATGATTCGGCGGGTTCAGGAAATGTCGGAAGCGGGAGGCGGTTACCTGGATCCGGACACTGTGGTGTCGCCGGCTTCGTACCGAGTCGCATTAGCGGCTGCGGGAGCGGCTTGCGCCGCGGTGCAGGCAGTCTTGACGGGTCGGGATAAGACAGCGCTGTGCCTGATTCGTCCTCCGGGGCATCATGCCACCCGTCGTGAGAGCATGGGCTTTTGTTTGTTCAATAACGTAGCCCTGGCTGCCGAAACTGCCCGACGCCAGTTCGGTCTGGAACGGATTCTCATCGTGGATTGGGACGTGCATCACGGTAACGGCACGCAGGACATTTTCTACGACGATGCGGGCGTCTTTTTCTTCAGCATTCACCGATACCCGTTCTATCCGGGCACAGGTTCAGCGGACGAAACAGGCACAGGTCGGGGCCTGGGCTACACGCTCAATGTGCCGGTGCGATTTGGCACGCCTCGCCATGAATACCATCGCCTTTTCCTGCAGGGTCTGGAACGGGCCGCCGCTGTATGCCGACCGCAACTGGTTTTAATCAGCGCCGGCTTTGATGCTCATCGAGAAGACCCGATCGGCTCGCTGGGGCTGGAGACCGAGGATTTCGTCGAACTGACCCGCCGGGTGCAGGAAGTGGCCAGCGTTCACGCGGAGGGTAGGATGGTGAGTTGCCTGGAAGGTGGTTATCACCTGGACCGCCTGGCCGAGTGTGTCGAAGCGCATTTGCAGCAACTGGCCCGTGGTGCGGGGGCCTGAAATGCGCCGGTCGAACTACCGCTCGGCGATTACCGAAGTTGGTCAGGAGCGTGTTAGACTAATTGGAGCTGTGTAGTCGCTGCCATCGCACTTACCGTCTTCGTGGGAGCATCGAACAGCAATGACACCTCCGATTCGATTTTCTCAATTGAGTCAGCGCACAGGCGATCCGCCCATCTCCTATTTCATGCAACAGGCGGTGGAAAATCGTAACCTCATCAGTCTCGCCGCCGGTCTGGTGGATATGGAAACGTTACCAGTCGAGCAGATGCGGGAGGCTTTGCTGGCTGTCCTGAAAGAAGCAGATTCGGCTCAGGCAGCTTTGCAGTATGGCACAACTCCGGGATGGGCACCATTGCGGCAGGCGTTGCTGGAGCATTTCTGCCGGCTGGAAAACTTGCGGCCACAAGATTTGAACCTCTCGGCTGATCACGTCCTGGTAACCACAGGCTCGCAGCAGCTCCTTTATCTGGTCAGCGAAGCCCTGCTGGATCCGGGCGACCTCGTGGTTACAGCAGCGCCATCCTATTTTGTGTACCACGGTGTGTTACAGTCCCTGGGAGCGCAGGTGCTGGCGGTGCCCGGCGACCAGGACGGAATGGATACGGAGGCGCTGGAAAGGTTACTGGCGGGTTTGTCGTTGGAACAGTTGCGGCGGTTGAAGCTTATTTACGTCGTCAGCTATTTTGAAAATCCCACCGGGGCCACGCTTTCGTGGCCGCGTCGGCAACACCTTTTCCGTCTGGTGCAGCATTACTCCCGCGAGCATCGCATCCTGATCCTGGAGGATGCTGCCTACCGTGAGTTGCGGTACGAAGGGGACGATGTGCCGAGCATCAAATCGCTTGACCGCGAAAATCGGTTTGTTGTTCTGGCCATGACCTTTTCCAAGCCCTGGGCCCCAGGCATCAAGACCGGTTACGGCTTTTTGCCTGGCGACCTGGTACAACCGGTTTTGCGTATCAAAGGGAATCACGATTTCGGTTCGGCCAACCTGGTGCAGCATGCGTTGCTTCACAGCCTGCGCACGGGAGCCTACGCCGAGCACGTCCGTGAACTCGTGCAGCACTACCGTCGCAAGCGGGACGTGCTCCTGCAGGCGCTATCCGAATTTTTACCTGGTGCGTGGGGAATTCGCTGGTGGCATCCGAAAGGTGGGCTGTATGTCTGGCTGATTTGCCCGCCCGGACTTGATACCGGCCCCAATGGCCCGTTACTTCAGCGTGCTATTCAGGAAGGCGTCCTCTATGTGCCCGGGGAATTCTGTTATCCTCCCGGCATGGCTGGGGTACCGCGAAATGAAATGCGGTTGTCGTTCGGGTTGGCCCGGCTTGAGGAATTGCGAGAAGGAGTAAGGCGATTGGCCCGCGCTCTGGCGGCCTGCTGGCGTGCCTGTTAGTGCCGGGCGTCATGGGCTTGCTGTCGGTGTGGCTTGGCGTATGGCGGAGCGATTTTTCTACCCGGAGCCCATCTCGACCGGAACGGTGCGATTGGAAGGCGAAGAATTCCACCACCTGACCCACGTGTGCCGGTATCATGTGGGAGACCGGGTCGTTTTGTTCAACGGAGACGGACGCGAATACCTGGCGGTGATCCGGAATGTAACCCGCCGCTACGCCGAACTGGTTGTCGAATCGGTGCAGGAAGTGTCTCGAGAGTTACCAGCTCCTCTCTGGCTGGCTGCACCGCTTCCCAAAGGCGACCGCCAGCAATTTCTCATTGAGAAACTTACGGAACTGGGCACGGCTCGCTATATTCCGCTCTCGACGCAGCGAAGTGTCATCACGCCGGCAAGTATGCGGTTAGAAAAGCTCCGCCGGTATGTCATCGAGGCTTGCAAGCAGTGTGGCCGGAACCGCTTGATGGAAATCGCGTCTCCGCTGGAACTCCCGACCTTACTGTCGAGCCGGGAAGTTCCTGAGCACCGTCTGATGGCAGATGTCCGCGGCGAACCGTTGCGGTGGGAGCATTTTCCAGTGCGGCAGGCCACCGTGGTGATTGTCGGTCCGGAGGGAGGTTTCACGGAGCACGAGATCGCGCAGGCACGGCAGGCGGGCTGGCAATTGGTAGCGTTAGGTTCACGCATCCTGCGAGTCGAAACCGCCGCAGTGTTCCTGGCCTGTTGTTTTTCCTGGCGGCAATTAGCGTCTTAGCAGGAAGGTCGAGAATCCGACCTATGTCGCCGGTCATAGCGACGTGGATCGAGACGGCAAACGACAGGCGATTCAGTCGTTCCAGATGGCCGCGTCTTCGCCATCTAACCGCAGTGTCAAACACTTGGCACTACCGCCGGCCTTGAGGAACTCATCCAGAGGAACAAGAATCGGCTCAAAACCGTGGTGCTGTAACATTTCTGCCAGGGCATCGCAGCCAGCGTTGAGAACGACATATTTGCCCACGACGACGGCGTTGCAGCCGAAGCGGTAGGCGTCGCGTTCGGGACATGCGATGAGGTGCGGTATGCGTTCGTGCAGAACCCGTTGCGCATAGCTGTCGAACGCGGGTGGGTAATAGATGGCCTGGTCGGGTGTCAGAGGGCAAAAACAAGTGTCCAGATGATAGAAGTGCGGGTTGACCAACTCCAGCGGCAATACCTCGCGCTGAATGAGGCGGGCAACTTCCTGATGTGCCAGGCAGTCGCTGCGAATGCGATATCCGGCAAACAAAGTTCGGCCACAAAAAAGCGCGTCGCCTGCTCCCTCAAAAAACAGATTCGGCGCCAGTCGGGCGATTTTGAACCCGTGTTGCCGGAACCAGTTTTCAAATACCGGCTCTTCCCGCTGGCGCTGCGGATAACGGAAATGCGACAGGATGACCGTGTCGCGGAAAACCAGTCCAGCGTTGGCGGTGAAAACCAGGTCTGGCAAACCGGGCTGCGGGTCGAGCAATTCCACGGTAACCTGGAGTCGCAGCAAAGTTTCGTAAAGGGTTTGCCATTGCTGCTGGGCACGCTCCCGAACCGCACCACGCGACCGGCTCATCCAGGGATTGATTTCGTATTCGATGCCATAGTAATCGGGCCGGCACATCAAAATGCGAGCCATCCGCTTCCCTCATATCTGGCCGGGGAATCGTGTGGTACAGGCATTTTAGGTGATCAGGCTCGCCATCCCCTGGGCAACGCCGATACGGAGGTGAGACTCCTGCACTCCGGCCTCGCGGGCTTGCTGGATGCGTTTGGTGAGCAGTTCGGCCCAGGTGTGGGGCTCGGTCAGGGCAAGCAACACCGTTGCCTCAGCGCCGGGCGATTCCGGAATCAGAGCCAGGTGGCCGAAACCAAGCAATCGTTGCCACCAGCTTTGCCGTACCTCCACTCTTGCCAGCCCCGTCAACGGCACGCTGCATTTGGGCCAGAGCCAGCCACGACGATAAACCACTTCCCGCTCGGTTACTTCCACTCGCCAGAACAGAACCCGATAGGCCCAACGGAAAAGAAGAAACGTCCATAGCCCCGCCAGCCCTGCCCACAACAGACTGGTCACCAGCGGAGCTAACCAGGCCGGGAGGAATGCCCGAACTTTCACAGATGCTGCAATAGCTGCCAGCGTCAGCGCCACACCCAGCACGAAACCAGGCAGCAGATGCTTGGCGTCGTATCCGACACAAAGCACGGGTAGTTCAGATTTATCTGACGGCCGCGTTTGGTGTTCTTCTTCGGCTCCGATAGCACTCGCCGGGGCCCCGATGATCACTTCCTGAGGGGAGCGAAGCCCAGCTCGGCTTTGTTCCGGAATTGTTCCCGCAACGCTTGTGAGATTTTCGCTCATGCTCAGCCTCCTTGCTTCGACCATGCGGAGCGTCCTGCGCCCGCAGTCCGCGAAAGACAAGCTCTCACTGACGGCTGCTTATGTATATTGCGCGCGCCAGCAGGGTGGGTAACTCCAGATGAACGTGCAGGCGATTGTCTTTGCCCTCCAGCACCAGGCGAATTTGATCCTGCTGTGCAGATGGGCCGGAGAATGTCTCCAGGATGGCTCTCGCAAAATTCTGGCTATCGGGATTGTGCCGGATCAGTTCCGCGAATTGCCGCAGGGACAATTCCACACTGCCGACTGCTCCGGCTTTTTCCTCGCTTAGCGTGGCAACGGCTTGTTGTAATGTAGCAACGCGATGGGTGCCGGCACTCAGCAGCAGGTAGTCGTCGGTTACCAACAGGGCGAGTTTTTCCTCTCCGAAAACGCGGGAGAAATTCGGGTCATCGGGGGAAATTTCCAGTTCGTGCACATTGTGACCGGCGACTTTGGCGGAGTCAAGATGCACTCGACTGCGGGCATCTTCAGGCAACACTTTGACAAGCTGGCGAAGAGCGGCTTCGAGTTTACGGCCTTCCCGAAGGCGGATGGCGATGATGGGTGTGAGTTTACCATCCTTGCTTGGGCCGTGAACAACGACTGCCAGTTCATGCAGGTCGGCTTTGAGCGTCGGGGCAATGGCCTCATAGAGCTGGCGCAAAATCGCCTGCTGGTCCTGGGGTTTTTCAGCGATGCCTTTCTCCAGCATGGCTGCCAGCTTGTCCATCTGTTGCCGCAACGCACCATACACGGGGTACGAGAGCACCAGAGACGAGCCGGAGCCCGACTGCAAAACGCGGAATCGGCTGGCGGTTTGCTGGAGGCGACTGACCAGGGCTGCCGTATTGCTGCCCCGCCGAAAGACCAGGTCAAGGTCCACCGTCAACTGATTGGTCTTGGTGTGCAGGTCGGCAACCAGCATCACCTCCTCCAGGTCTTCGATAGCCTGAAGGAGAACCTCGCGCACGAGCTGGGTTAGCTGTTGCCGAAGCTGATATTGCGCCTGCGTCTCATTGGGTTTGCGCTCGATGGGTTTGTCTGCAACTGCCCGCAGAAGAGCGTAGAGTTTCTTGCGAACCGCTGGCGGAATTTCACCGATTCGGAGGGAAACCGTTAGATGGTGCTGTTTCTGCTCCGGCTTGAGGAGTTGTGCTGGATCCGGCAGCTTCCCTGCCAGATGGGAGCGGTCATTGCAGATGAACGCATAGCGGTGTGCAAAGCGGAGATACGCGCTCTGACCGGTCGGCAACGTTATGGCCCGAACCTGGTTGGCATCCGGTTCCTGCACCTGGAAATTCAGAGCCAGCAGCAGTTGCAGGAAATCTTTTTCGTCGCTCAGCGGAAGGGCAATTACCGCTGTCGTTTGCTGGCCTGGCGCGGGCACAGTCGGTACATAAAAAACGACAGGATTACGCCGATCGAGCCCGACCAGCCCCTTGTTGCCGGTCAGGGTGTCAATGAAGGACTCGAGCTGTTTGGCAATGTCGTCCCGACCGAACAAAGTGGCGAAATAAGCTACGCTTTCCAGTACCGCATCGGTGGAGCGCACCGAAGCAACCACCACCTGGGCTGCGACTGGACGAGCCGTCAGCCATAAAGCAACTCCCACCATCAGCGCCACGGGCCACACTCTGCGCATGTCGTTACCTCCTGAGCCAGGGTTGTTCTTAGGTAGCCGTCAGATATTACCCCTCCCGGAGCTGGCGGGTGTCAGGAAAAACGTGATTGCAAGCCGTCACTATAACCGCGGAGGCTCAGGTTGCGAAGACGAAATGGGCACATGGGGGTGCGGATGGGTCAGGCTGTGCGGCACTTCCAGACCGTGGGCTTCCATAAGTTCCGCGTCGGATAGGATTTCGCGAATGGGACCGTCGGCAACAATGCGGCCCTGGTCGAGCAAAAGCACACGCTGGCAGACCTGCAATTGAAATTCCAGATCGTGCGAGGCAATCAACCGCGTGACCTGCAAGCGGTTGAGAACAGCGATCAGGTCACGGCGACCACGCGGGTCGAGGTGAATGGTCGGTTCATCCAGGAGCAGGATTTCTGGCTCCATAGCCAAAACACCTGCCAGTGCGGCACGTTTTTTCTCGCCGCTCGACAAATGGAAAGGCACTCGGTCGCGGGCTTGTTCCAGCCCAACGGCCCGCAGTGCCTTGTCCACACGCCGTCTCACTTCCGCTTCGGGCAGCCCCAGATTGAGCGGGCCGAAAGCTACATCATCGGCGACGCTCCAGTGGATAAGCTGATCATCGCTGTCGGCAAAGACCAGACCGAGCTTCTCGGGCATTCGTCGCCGTTGCACCGGGTCTCGCGGGTCGAAACCAGCGACGCGGATTCGCCCCTGTTGCGGCACGAGCACGCCGGCCAGGCACAAAAACAACGTGGTTTTCCCTGCCCCATTGGGACCGACCACCGCCACGCTCTCGCCCGCGGCAATGCGCAAACGGATCGCTTCCAGAGCCGGAGAGCCTTCCGGCCAGCGAAAACTCATGTTTTCCACTTCTATCGCCCAGTTGTTGCCAGGTACAGCAGGCGTGTTACCGTTCATGGAGGTGATCATACTACTGGGGACGGAATCAACATACTGGTTCCTGCTTACTGTTCCTTCCCTGGCCTGGAAGCTCGACGGAACCAGGTAAAGCATCAGAGCCGACTTTCTGAGGCGGTGCAGGTAACGGTATCAGCCGCGGCATGACCCGGCTAATTTCCGAAGCACAACGCACTCAGAAACCAGGGCACCAGCCAGACAGTGCACACGACCATCGAGGCCAGGATGGTATCGCTCAACCGGGCACGCTGGCCGGGAAGCCAGCGCCATTTCCCGGTAAAGCCGCGACACAGCATGGCCTGGGCTACCCGTTCGGCGCGTTCCTGGCTACGCACGACCAGGCTTCCGACCACATTGGCGGTGGTGCGGTAGCTATGAGCGGAAAACTGATGCCGATAGCCGCGGCTACGCAAAGCCAAACGGACGCGGGAAAATTCGTCGCCCAGCAAATATACGTAGCGCAGGCTCATGCTCAGGAGTTGCACCGCCAGACCGGGTACACGCAAAGCCACCAGGCCACGCAGCAACCGGTCTAACGGCGTGGTGGCTAGAAGGAGCAAAGCCAGTCCGCTGACCGTAACTGCCCGCGCTGCGATCAGGGCTGCCAATTCCATGCCGCGAAACGAGAAGTGAATGGGGCCGAATGTCCAGCCAGGTCCTGGCACACTGAGCGGTAACACCGTAACCAGCAGGGCCAGGAACGTTGCCAGGCTTCCCAGCCGACTTCCTATCCAGTTCCAGGGCAGGCCAGCATAGCGCAGCCACAGCCCAGTGCTGACACAGGCCAGAACGGGAATCCGCCAGTTGTCCGCCAGCACTATCGCTACTGCCCCGGTGAGTATGGCGGCGAGTTTCCAGCGGCTGTCCATGCGGTGCAGGGGAGAATTGCCGGTAGCCCAGTCGCGCAGGGTCAGCGTCATGGCCGGTAGCGCTGCATCAGTTTCGCAAACACCCAGTCCACCAGCCCCGGCACGAGTCGGTTGGCCCAGACCAGCAGCTTGCCGGGAGCTGTGATCACGACTTCGTTTTTGCGCTTCACGATAGCGGTAACGATTTCACGGGCGCACTGGCTGGCCGACATACGGGAGACTTCACGCCACGGTGCACGAAATCCTTTCGATAACATGTGTTGATTGAACGGCGTGTCAATCAGGCCGGGCAGCACGGTCAGCACGTGAATGCCTTGCCGAATCAATTCCGCCCGCAGCGCTTCGGATAAGCCGGTCAGAGCGAATTTGCTGGCACAGTAATGGGCGTAACCAGGAACACCGCGACGGCCCAGCACCGAGGAGATGTTGACGACCATGCCCCCCAGTTTGCTCTCGGCCAGGTGGGGAATCGCCAAGCGCGTCAGTTCAGCGGCGGCAAAAAAATTGGTTTCCATGATCTGCCGCAGCTCTTCCGGACGGGCTTCTTCAAACAGGCCACTGGCACCCACACCGGCGTTGTTAATCAGGATGTCCAGCCCACCCAGATAGTGAACCGTGCCGTCTATCAGGAGCTTGCGATCCTCAGGGTTGGTTACATCCATGCCCAGGGCAATGATCTGGCTGCGACCGTAAGTGCGCAATTCCTGAGCCAGACGGTGCACTTTTTCGGCAGAACGTGCCGCCAGGCTCAAATGTGCACCGAAAAATGAAAGGCGTCGCGCCAGGGCTTCGCCAATGCCACTGGAAGCGCCCGTAATAATCACGCGAGCCTGGCCTAGCCAGGTGCGATCCCAGGGGCCTGTTTCCCTTGTCCTTGCCAGCAATTTTTTCAGCATCGGCAACAACTCCGCCAGCCGCTACGCCGCCTCTTCGGGTTCATGTTGCTTCGAGCAACGGGCATTCTGCCGACTCAGTGCACCTGCTGGATCGGTGATGCCGGGGACTCATTGCTTGGCTGGCACTATGGCTGACCATTGGCAGGCGGGTCGCCTCGCTCAATCTGGCTGACGCGGAATTCCACCGGCACGACGGTAGTCAGCCAGAGGCGTTGCGGCTTTTGTTTGATGATGCGATCCTGCCTGCCCTTACGGAGCTGCACATGCCAGCGTAATGTGGTATCCGGAGGCAGGCCCTCCAGCGCTTCGCGGACGCGGCGTTTGGACGGGGATTGATACGCCAGCACCTTCGTTTCCAGCACCTGCCGAGCGGTCGGCATGTCGGAGCCCTCGTCGGCGTTTTTTGGGGCTGGCCAAATTTCGGAGAAGTCCTGTCCAGCAATGCGTTCCAGGGCGGCGTCCTGAACGGGGCCATAAAATCGTTCCTCGCCGATAGTCAAGAAAGTGTACACTGCTCGACCCTCGCGCCAGGCCACGTTGAAAATTGGATCAAACGGCTGGAATACATGATCGCTGACGTTGCGGATGCGGAGGTACAGCACCAGCATCAAATCCGGATGCGATACGGCCGTGCGGCCATCCTGAGTGCGCGCGTAAGTGACTCGCTCCAGCCGAACGCGAAGCGGCGTTACTTCGATGCCATCGTACCGTTTCGTCTCTTGCAGGGAGACTGCGCTTGCTTCCGGGGGTTGTTGAATGGGATTGATCACAAACCGAGGCCGACCGCCTACGTCGCTGGTTGCTTCTACCGTCTCCGGCAAATCTTCCAGAGGATGGCGGGCTTTCTTGTCGCGCTCGTCCAGCCAGAGGCGAAACAAAATGATGGAGAGTGCCAGGAAGGTTACCGTGGTCGGGATCAGCACTGCCAGAACCCAGAACGAAAACGGGATTCTGCGGGGCGCTTCAGGGGCAATCGGTCGAGGTCGGCGTGTTTCCTGCAGGGAGCCGGGTAACGAGGTTTCCGCCCAGGTTTCTATGCCGACGGTAGCGGATGCCGGTTCGGCTGCGACGTCGCTTCCGGCTTGGGCGTCCGGTAATGCCCGTGTACCTGCATCGTTTCCGGTCAGCCGATTCCATTGTTGCCAGGCATCAGGTTCAGGGCCAGCTGGCGTACCTGCCCCAACTGCATTTGCTGGCGATTCGGTTGGGCCTGCCGTAAGCCCGGATTCGGGTGTTTCGGAAACAGGCAGCAGAATTTCCTGCGTCGTCGCTGGCTGAGCCGACCCAGGGATAGGGCCGGGAATTTCTCCTGCCTGGCCGGTAACGCTCGGAGATGCCGGAGAACTCGTTTGCACGATCGAATCAGGCAAGATCAGTTGCGGAGCTTCGGCCGGGATTTTCAAAGTTTGGCCACAGCTGCCGCAGCGTACCTTGCCATTGCGCTGCCAGACGGCAATTCCGATCACACAACCGCAACCACCGCAGCGAAATGCCAGTATCGTCATCTTTTGCCCCGCTGATGTCACTCAAGCGCTTCACATGCCAAATTATACTTCCTGCACTCCCCGGAAGCCGATGCCAGGTCGGGTAAGCCAGGACGAGATTGGCTCTCGCATCTCCGCCGATTTACCATCAGGCCGGTCAGGCCAGAACCGATACCTGTGCTCATGGCGGGATTGGTATGTGCATCTCCGCCGGTTCGCCATTTCACGAGATGGGTCCGGCAAATTCGTCCCAGGGTATTTTGCACAAAGCCTGCCAGGCGGAAGCAATCGGATCGGCCGCGTGGGGAACGCGGGCCAGGATCGGCACTGTTAGCCAGCGGCGGAGTTCATCCTCGCAAGTCCGTTCCGCCCAGCTACCAGTCGGGACTGTAGATTCGTTGAGCACAATGCCAGCCACAGCCAAACCGCGGCGCTGAGCGGCCTCTACTGTCAACAAGGTGTGATTGAGAGTTCCGAGAGCCGTTCGGGACACAATTACCAGCGGAAGATTCACAACCGCAGCCAGGTCGGCCACCGCTTTCCCTTCGGTCAGGGGACAAAGCAAACCGCCAATGCCTTCAACTACCAGCCAATCCGCCCAGTCCTGCCAAGACCGCACCGCCGAGACAATGGCATCAAAATCGAGGCGCTGACCGACCAATCGGGCTGCCACCGTCGGTGCCGCTGGTTCTGGAAATGACCACGGCGTAACCCGTCGAGCCCAATCCACGGAGCTAACAACAGATGAACCCCGTTCGCTTGTGGACGCGAAATGGCTGTCGCAGAGTCCCGCGGCTTGCATCAACAGGCGAGTATCGTCGCCTGGCTGACCGGGTGGGACACCCGTAGCCACGGGTTTGCAGACACCAACACGGTAACCGCGATCGCGGCACCACCGCGCCAGCGCGGCAGCGACGATCGTTTTCCCAACACCCGTATCGGTTCCGGTAATGAACCAGCCTCGCATCGTGGTCGCTTTATACCCTGGTCCCGGCTGGGATAAATTTTTTCTGGACGGCCGCGTTCCGGAATCCTGGTTAGCGTGGCAGGTGTCCGGAGTTAGCGCTGGCTTCAGGGATTTTTGGGAGGCGGTTTATCGAAAATCGCCGGTCGGTTGGGATTGGTTTGCGGTTGGGTGGCACCGCGAGCGCGAGCGATGGCCTCTGGTTCCGGGAAACGCCCCTGGTCGTCGGTTTCCGCCAGCCACACATCCAGGGCCGTCCGCAGACGCAACAATGCCTCGCGGTGTTCCGGTAACGGCGACTCCACAAGGTTTTTCGTTTCATGCGGATCGGTCAGGGTATCATAAAGTTCTTCCGCGGGCATGGTGGGGGCGGTGAGGAATTTTTGCACAGGCGTCAATCGCCCTTCCCGATCGAGTTCCTTCAAAAGGTTCCAAACCGGATACTGTTTCTCCTTATACCCGTTTGGCTGCAAAAACGGTCGCTCGGGCGTGTAATTGCGGATGTAGCGGTAACGGGAGTCTCGGACGGTGCGGAATCGGAAGACGGTTTCGTCGCAGCGGTCGCGGGCACCGAAGACATATTGCCGCGGTGGGTCTGCCTGTTCGCCGAGGAAAACGCGTCCCTGCATCAGCAACGGTTTGCGACCGCCTGCCAGGCTGATCATGGTCGGCAGAAAGTCAATCGCGCTGATCAATTGCTGCGAGCGTGTCCCTGGACGAAATTGCGGCGGCATGGGTATGCCTTTGGGCCAGTAAATGATGAGCGGCACATGCAGGCCGCTGTCGTAACAAAACTGCTTGCCCCGCACGTGTGCCTGACCATTGTCGGCGAAGAAGAAAATCACCGTGTTGTCGGCCAGACCATCGCGTTGCAGCAGGTTGAGAACGGCACCGATTTTGGTGTCGAGTTCGCTGATCGCGTCCAGATATTTCGCCCAATCCTGTCGCGTAACCGGATGGTCGGGATAATAGGGCGGGATTTCGACTTTGGACGGGTCTGCTCGCGGGGGTGAGCGAAATGGCCGATGCGATTCGTAAAAGTTGATCTGGGCAAAAAACGGCTGGTGCGATTTGAGGTCTTCCCAGCGGTCGCTGTCGAAGGGCTTGCCGTAATAAGTGAAGTTCCAGTCGGTCTTGCCAGTGCCGACATTGAGCACGGAAGGCCCTAAATCCACTCCGGCCGGAAACTGACGCAGATTGGCCGTGAAGTAACCCAGGTCCCGCATCCAGTCCGTAGCCAGACGCACACCGGGCGGCAGGGTAAACCCATCATCGCGATGACTGCGGTGATGGTGTGCGGCAATGGTCGTTTGATACATGCCGGTCATAAAAGCCGATCGGCTCGGCGAACAAACCGGGGCTGTGGTGAAACATCGCGTAAACAACATCCCCTGCTGGGCCAGGCGATCGAGATTCGGCGTCCAGACCTCTTTTGTCCCGAAGCAGCCCAGGTGCGGGCCCATATCCTCGGCGATGAGCCACAAAAAATTCGGTTTTCGCGTCTGACTGCCGCTGACGTCTGGTGGCCAACTCAGGTTCCACAGGATGAGCAATCCTGCCATACCCAGGACGCTCCCAGGATTGCCAATTTTCAGCGGCATGCGCTATTCCTCCGATAGCTCTGGATGGTGAATCTGGTGCCGGGCGATTCGACACTTTGGCTAACCGACTACCATTGTGCTGAACCGAAACTGCAGCGACAAGACGCGATTTGCTCTAGGCGCGGCCATGATCCTGCGTTATAGCATCGGCCCGAAATGATGCCGACACAAAACCCGCAGAGTCAGGCAGGAGCGAAGACATGGTGACGCGAAAAGTATGGCTGAGCATCGCGGCACTGGCATTGCTGGGCCAGGCTTTTGGGGAGGATGCCGTTCGATTCCGCTTTCGACCCGGCGAAAGTTGGCAATACCGCGTTCAGCAAACCACGCGGGTCACTCAGACGTTGCAGGGAGAAACGAATCTGCTGGAGTCCAGCACGGAGCTGGTGAAACGCTGGGAAGTTAAGGAAGTGTTGCCGGACGGCTCCGCCTGGTTGCAGCTGAGCATACCGGAACTGAAATTGAAGCAGAAGCTGCCGAGCGGCCAGAGCATCGTTTATGATTCCACCCAGCCGCAGCAATCGCATGCAGCTCTGCGCGAGCAAATGGAACAGTTCGTCGGTAAACCCACGGTGCAGTTGAAAGTGGACTCGCGCGGGCAGGTGCTGGAAACAAAACCGCTGCTTCCCATTCCTGGGATCGGCACTGGAAGCGAACCGCCGTTCGGCATCGTATTGCCCGAATCCGCACTGCAAGCCGGCCAGCGCTGGCAGCGCTCGTTTCAGATTGTGCTGGAACCGCCACTGGGTACGGGCCAAAAATACGACGCCGAACAACATTACGAAGTCCGGACGCTTGCTGCTGAGCAAGCAGAGATCACTTTCGTGACCCAACTCAAAAATCCTCCCACCGATCCTGCGGAGAAAATTCCGTTATTGCAGAAGATAACCCGTGGCGTGACGGTGCTGGATCGGATGACGGGGCGCGTAACCCTCTTGCGCGTCCAGGCCGGTGGCACCGTGGAAGGCCTCGAGGGTGCACCGGACGGCAAGTACGAGTTCTTCAGCGAATACGTGGAGCGTCTGCAACGGTAGAACCAGGGGTAGGGTCAGCGCAGTTGCTTTGCCGAGACCTGACGGGTTGCTTTACACCAGTGGTGCTGTTTTTTACTGGCATGCAAATGGTGCTGGCTCCGCAGGTACGAGCGGCCACGCTGTAACCTGCCCAGTGCCGCTGCTATTTACCGGCATACAAAATGGCGCCCGCTCACCAGCGGTGAACGCAAGGGAATCTGCGATCACCAATCGCACTGCCGAACCTTGCCCGGACCGCACCGGTGTCAGGAAGGCAGCAGAGATTCGACGGCAGCGCGTTCTTCGAGGAGTTCCTGCAGAGTGATCTGGAACAGCCGCTGCCCGAAGGCGTCGAAGGAAAGGCCTTCCACCGGTTGATAACGCCCCTGATTGTTCGTGCAGGGGTAGCTGAATACCAATCCCTGGGGCACGCCATACTGCCCTTGCGAAACAACTGCGGCGCTGACCCAGTCACCTGGCGGCGTGGGTTCAAGCAAGCTCTTGACGTGTTGAATGGTGGCATTGGCGGCGGAAAGGGCAGAACTGGCACCGCGTTTTTTGATAACTTCCGCGCCGCGATTCTGACATTGTGGTACAAACACCTGTTCCAGCCATTGCCGGTCGCCGATCACTTCTTCCGCGGGTCGGCCACGAATCAGGGCATGCTGGAAGTCCACAAACTGGGTGTTACTGTGATTGCCCCAGATAGCGACACGCGTCACTTCATCGTCGCGAACACCGGCTTTGCGGGCCAGTGCACTGCGAGCCCGATTGTGGTCGAGTCGGGTCAACGCCGACCAACGATCGGCCGGGATGTCTCGCCCGTTACGGTAAGCGACCAGGCAATTGGTGTTGCAGGGATTGCCCACGACCACAATCCGCACGTCCGAAGCAGCATGAGCGGCGAGTGCGCGACCCTGAGTTACGAAAATCTGGCCATTGATGCTGAGCAAATCCTTCCGCTCCATCCCGGCTTTCCGTGGAAAAGCTCCGACGAGCAAAGCCCAATTGCAATCGCGGAAGGCACGGTTCGGGTCATCGGTGAGGATGATGTCGGCCAGGGTGGGGAAACTGCAATCCCACAATTCCATGGCCACCCCTTCCAGCGCCTGCATAGCCTGCGGTATTTCCAGCAACTGGAGAATGACCCGCGTTTGTGGGCCAAACACCTCTCCCGATGCCAGCCGGGGTAGCAAAGCGTAAGCCACCTGTCCCGCTGCTCCTGTGACCGCCACTCGTACAGTTGTTGTCATCGTGCTCTCCAGGTTTGTGATGCTTGGTGATCAGTGGCCAGAAATTGGTTGCTGTGCCGTACTCTAATGCGTTTTCATGGGTGCATAAATGCATAAATAGCAAGCCGGATGCGGATCGGCATGATCGGTGCCAGACTTTCCACCGCCGTCGCCAGACGATATAGTGGTCAGTGGCCAGCAATCAGTGGACAGTGATCCGTGGTCAGTGACCGGTGGCCAGTGACCAGTGGGAAGACGGGACAGGCCGCTGGGAAATGCGGATTGCTGAGCTGCTGGCGGGATGGTCAGCGGCCAGTGGCTGCTGGCGATACGCACAATGGTGGCCAGTGGCCAGTGATCGGTGCCCAGCAATCAGTGGGCGGTGATCCGTGGCCAGCGATCGGTGGTCGGTGGCCAGATTTGCTGAAACAATGGGAGATGCAACTATGCCAGTACGCGTGGCGATTAACGGATTTGGCAGAATTGGTCGGCTGGTGTATCGAGCGATGTCAGCTCGGCCGGAGATTTTCGACGTCGTCGCCGTCAACGATCTCGCCAAGCCCGACCAGCTGGCCTACTTGCTCAAATACGACAGTGTCCATGGCATCTTTGACAAAAAGGTCGAGGCCAGAGAAGGCGAAATTCTGGTGGACGGAAAGGCGCTGAAGGTGCTCAGCGTTCGTGAACCAGCCAAACTCCCTTGGAAAGACCTTGGTGTGGAAGTGGTCGTGGAATCTACCGGCTTTTTCACCGATCGGGAAGGAGACAAAGGCGGTTTTGCCGATCACCTGAAAGCTGGGGCCAAACGGGTGGTGATTTCGGCACCTTCCAAGGGGGAAGACATCACCATCGTCCTGGGCGTCAACGATCATCTGCTCAAGGCGGAGCACCGCTGCATTTCCAACGCCAGCTGCACGACCAACTGCCTGGCTCCAATGGTGAAGGTGCTGCACGACAACTTCCGCGTCAAGTGGGGGCTGATGACGACCGTGCACGCGTACACCAACGATCAGCGCGTTGCCGACCTGATTCACCCCGATGAACCTCGTCGGGCTCGTGCTGCGGCCGTCAACATCATTCCGACCCGTACCGGAGCAGCGGCGGCCATCGGCAAAGTGATACCCGAACTGGATGGCAAACTGCACGGCGTAGCTTTGCGCGTACCCGTTCCCGACGGCAGCATTACGGATTTGACCGTTGAGCTGGAAAAAGAGGTAACGCTCAACGATATTCTGGCCGCTTTCCGGAATGCCGCGGAAGGGAAACTACGGGGTATTTTGCAATACACCGAGGACCCGATCGTCTCCTCGGACATCGTGGGCAACTCGCACAGCTGCATTTTCGACGCCCGTGCGACGGTGAAAATCCCGCCGCGTCCCGAAGAGGCGGCTAGTCGGTACTGGAAAGTTTTCGGCTGGTACGACAACGAGTGGGGCTATAGCTGCCGCACTGCCGATCTGGTGGCCCGCGTGGCTCAACTCGCATGAAGTCCGACCGCCGGCCAGAACGGTGGCTGTCGTGGTCAGTGGTCAGTGACCGGTGACCAGTGGTCAGTTGCAGGAGGACTTATTAGGGCCAAGCCTGCTACTGGATTCGCGGAGCTGATTGGGTGAGGGTAAATGATGACCGGTAAAAAGAGCTTGCGACATATCAGCGACTTTTACGGCAAGCGATTCCTCATCCGCGTGGATTTCAACGTCCCCCTGGACAAAGATGGGCAGATTACCAACGATCGCCGCATCCGGGCCGCTTTGCCGACGATTCAATACGTGCTGGACAAGGGTGGTAAGGCCATCGTCATGAGTCACCTGGGCCGGCCCAAGGGGGATCCCAAAGCCGATGCGATTTACCGCATGGATAACGTGGCGAGGCGGTTATCGGAACTCCTCGACCGGCCGGTGCGAAAGACCGATCAGGTCGTGGGCCCGGCAGTGGTGGCGGCGGTCAATGTGCTCAAGCCCGGCGAAGTTCTTGTTCTGGAAAATTTGCGCTTCCATCCCGGCGAGGAAAAAAACGATCCCGAAGCGGCAGCCCAGCTGGCATTGTTCGGCGATGTCTATGTCAACGATGCGTTCGGAACATGCCATCGGAAGCACATGTCCATGTACGCCTTGCCGCAGGCCATGACCGGCAAACCAAAAGTAGCCGGTTTCTTACTGGAAAAGGAATTGCAGGTGCTGGGCCAGTTGCTGGAAAATCCAAGCCGGCCAGTCGTCGCGCTTCTGGGCGGGGCCAAGGTTTCGGACAAGATAGACTTTATTCGGGCTCTGTTGCCGCGTGTGGATCGGCTGCTCATTGGCGGAGCGATGACATACACGTTCATGAAATCGCTCGGCCAAAACGTGGGCAATTCGCGTTGCGAAAACGACAAACTCGAACTCGCCCGCTCGCTCTGGCAGGAGGCACACGGCAAGATCGTACTGCCCAAAGACCATCTCGTTGCTGATAAGGGCGATGCCTCGGCTGCCACCCGTGTGGTCGAAGGAGCAATTCCGGAAGGCTGGTTCGGAGTGGACATCGGGCCCCAGACCATCGCGCTTTACAGTTCCGAATTGCGTCGTGCCGCTACCGTCGTCTGGAACGGTCCCGTCGGCTGGTTCGAGATCGAGCCATTCAGTCAGGGTACCCGGCAACTGGCGCAGACTCTGGCTGAGATCACGTCGCAGGGAGCTGTCACCATTGTCGGTGGCGGTGAAACCGCGGAAGCCGTTGAGGCACTCGGACTCGACCAGCGTATGACCCACGTTTCCACCGGCGGCGGTGCTTTCCTCGATTACATCGCCAACCACGGCCAACTGCCCGCCCTGGAGGTGCTGGACAACCTCTGACCTTCTTTCTGACGAGCCAGGCTTCTGCGTGCCGAAAACCGGGATAATGTGCGCGGGTTCTCGCCCGTCTTGGTTTCCCAGCGGGGGAATAGTTCGCAGATGGCTAGCGGTTGTCCGCTTCTCACAGGCACAAAACCAACAATTTGACTGCCAGCGGTTCCTACCCTTGCGCGTTAAACCAACCAGTACAGGCAACTGGCCATTAGGCCCGCAACCACTGGATTATTCTCGCAGGCCGATGCCGGTGCTTTGCTTGACTATAGGACTTCAGCGACAGATGTGCTCATGCGGTGAAATGGCCAAAAAGAAAGGGCGGCCTAGTCTCGACCGCCCACCGCTCCACAGCTCCGTGTTCCGAGCCATCGCGGCTAATGACTTTGCCGTTTGTGATAGTAACTGGCGACGGAATCCATACCGACCGGACTGGCGAGACCCACGATTCCTCCACCGAAGACGCCAACGCCGGTGCGCCGGTCGTAACCAGCTTGCGGTAGCAGGTCACCGCCAGCGAAACCAAAGCCTTTTCCACCGAAGTTGAACCCGCCGCCGAAGTTGAATCCACCGAAGTTGAATCAGCCACCGCCGAAGTTAAACCCACCGAAGTTGAACCCGCCACCACCGAAATTGAAGCCGCCACCGAAGTTAAACCCGCCGCCACCGAAATTGAATCCGCCGCCACCGAAATTGAATCCGCCGCCGAAGTTGAAGCCGCCACCACCGAAGTTAAACCCGCCGCCACGGTTGAACCCGCCGCCGAAATTGAATCCACCAACGTTCAACCCGCCGCCGAAATTACCACCGAAATTGAAGCCGCCACCGCGATTGAACCCGCCGCCGAAGTTCTGTCCCACATTCTGACCACCAAAGTTCTGTCCCACGTTTTGTCCGCCACCAGTTTGTCCACCACCAGTGTTCTGGCCGCCGCCACCCATTACCGTGCCAAACGCCAATCCTACCGGCGGCAAACCATTCCTGGGTATGGAGCGATCCGGCGGCGTGGTCGGCAACCCAGGGCGCAACCCTCCCTGCTGTAAAACCCGTGCTACTGTGAACTGGGCTGGATTTTGACCCGCGGCTTCTTCTGACAGTGCCAACCAGCCGATGGCCAGCAAACTGCCCGCTAAGCCAATTCTCAGCAATCCCGGCAGATGTGATGCGCTCATAGCGTGGTCTCCTTAGCCCGCAATCGGATCGAACCAGACTGGCTCTTCAACTCCCCTATCGGTCTCGCTTTATTCTCGGCTATGCCCGGGTTTTTGTCAAGTGACAGCGGCCGCACTAATAGCACCCGCACTCGGCATATCTGTTCCACCGTGCTGCCCCTGGGGCAAGTTTTTCGCCGCTCGGGCCTAGCTGCAAGAATAAACGCATTTTTCGCGGACCCTTGCGCTGTCTTTAGCGGAAAGCATTACCTGCCACGTCACGAATGGATGAGCCGTTCACGAGAACGAAACTACCGAAGTTATAGGCTCTGGCATCCCATACCTCGCCGGCCCGTAATCGGTAACCGAAATAGAGCGAATTCGTCCCGGCACCTCGCAAGTACGTTGCTTCACGCCGCTGCCCGCGAAAGACAAATTCCAGTTGGGGCCTCGGCTGATTTCTGCCAGTCAGATAGACATTTTCGTCAAACACGACTCGGAAAATGACCCAATCGCCGGGCCGATAAAGTTTCCGGGTCGGCGGCAAGAACCATAGCACCTTCGGAGGCTGACCATCTACCAGCAAATTCGTCCATCTCACTCGGGGCAAAGTCCTTTGTACCTCGCCGCCATAGATGCTCTGCAGCTGGCCACTCAATTCGCTGCCTAGCTGTAGCTGGCGAGCCTTCGGTTCCCCCGCCGGCACCACATACCGGAACACCATCTGTCTCGTACCCAGCCCGCTCACATAATCGGCCCAGCGGAGACGATCATCCAGCCAGATGGGCAGACTCAACCTCCCGCTCGACACATTGACCACCGGCAAATCAAATTCTACTTGCACAACGATCGCCTGCCCTGCTCCATAATATCGGTAACCTTCCTCCGGCCGACGAACGCTAAGGATTCGCGCTGTTATGCCGTCAATCCGTACCAGTTCCAGGACCGTCTCTTCCAAAGCGAGGTCGGCCATGTTTCCTGACGAATCCGCAATCCTTGTCCCGTCGCCTACCAGCACCGGGCCATGCAGTCTAATTCCCGTTGCTGCGTAATCGCCCGCCTGTACCGTGTAGCGGAAGAGCAGACTTGCCGAACCGCTGCCGGAGACGTAGGCGGCATAGCGGGTCGTGCTGCCGATGGTCAGCACCAGCCGCGGCGTGCCGGTAACGTTCACCGTGTCGTCGAACTGCACGGTGAAATCGA